>ERZ1049444.2173-NODE-2173-length-13328-cov-105.582536_pt1 | contig 13328 bp, 10 predicted proteins | sample MGYA00383101_ERZ1049444 | MGnify/ENA primary metagenome ERZ1049444 (study PRJEB29581, sample SAMEA5548371) | metagenome | biome: marine; feature: coastal; material: water | depth 50 m | study: Short-term variability in the microbial, nano- and picoplankton...
CTAAAGGTAGCGTAAGAAGAGCGATGCAATCTGTAGGTTTTAGCGTAGAAAGGTTACCTGGCCCTCCAGGAAAACGTGAGATGTTACGTGCTGTAAAAATGTAATATTACTTGTTTTTTAGCGTTGGGTATGTAATACCTAATTGTTCTAAATACGTCTTGTATTTAGTTTCATCATAATAAAACTTTTCTAACTGACTTCTAAACTGTTCTTGTTTATCTTTATTTAGATAGATAGGCGGCAAATCATCAGCACTTAGCATTGGTTCGTATTTTGTTTCCTTACTTTGTACATTATTAAAATAGTCCCAAGCATCCTCTATTAAGGACGGTTTTAGTAAAAAATCTATAATGGTCATAGCCTCAACTTTAGCACCTGCTGTAACACCTTTGTGTGCAATGGGTGTTGCCATAGCAATGGCATTACTCCAGTGATGTCCTTGAAGTCCGGGGATATTTGATGGGTATCTTAATGTGACAGTTGGTACTTTCCATGAAACATCACCAATATCATCAGAGCCACCGCTAACAGGTCTTTTAATAGGAAGTCCTAGAGCGTTTAGTTTGTTGCTTAAACCCGTAATATTTTTAGAATTAACTTCTTTTTGAACTGCTTTTGCAAGTAACTGATCATTATCGGACCAGGTTGGTAAACCAACTGTTTTGATATTTTTATACATGGTTTCAGCAATTGTTTTATTAAAATGTCTTGGCCAAGCAGTTCCGAGAATTTTAGAGCTTACTTTTGTTTTAGTCATCAAAGCAGCACCTTCAGCTACATCATTAGCTTCACGATACATTTCCATAATTCCTTCATAAGTAATGTCTCTAAAATAATACCATATTGAAGCTTTGGAAGGAACAACATTTGGCTGATCTCCCGCATCTGTAAATATAGAATGTGATCTTTTTAAAGGATGTAAATGTTCTCGTTTATAATTCCAGCCAACATTCATTAATTCTGCAGCATCGAGAGCACTTCTTCCTCGCCAAGGAGATCCCGCAGAATGTGCTGATTCTCCCTCAAAAGTGTATTCTACTGAAATTAATCCAGTACCTCTAGAAGCTCCGTAGGATACTCCAAGATTACTACTAACATGTGTGAAAATACACATGTCTATGTTATCAAAAAGACCATCTCTGGTAAACCAGGCTTTGGCAGCAACTAATTCTTCGGCAATTCCAGGCCAAAGAATAAGGGTTCCGCCAATATTTTCACGTTCCATGATTTTTTTTACTGCTAAAGCAGCTGTAATATTTAAAGGAATACCAGAATTGTGTCCTTCACCATGTCCTGGTGCACCATCAACTATTGGTTTGTGAAAGGCTACAGCTGGGTATTGTGAAGCTTTTGGGATACAATCTACATCACTTCCTAATGCTATTACTGGTCCTTCTCCGTTACTCCAAGTAGCAAACCATGCAGTAGGTATTCCCGATATTCCTTTTTCAATCTTAAACCCATTACCCTCTAATACTCCAGTCAAATATTTTGATGATTCAATTTCTTGAAACCCTAATTCTGAAAAACTAAAAATCTTATCTACCATAATTTGAGATTGGATATGATTAGATTCAACAATTTCAGCAACTTCTTTTTTTAGTGCTTCAATTTTTTTCTTTGAAATTTTTTTTTGTGCAATAGTCACGTGTGATAGACCAAAAATATAGCCACACAACACAATTAAACAGATTCTTTTGTAGTTAATTAACATGATATTCATTTAGTTAGTTTTTATTTTTATACCCTGGTCCTTTAATAAATTTACCAGGAAAATTTCCAGTATGATTCCCTTTTTCTATCACTGGAATACCATTTACAAAAACATATTCCATACCATCGGCAAATTTTAAAGGTGTGTCAAAAGTTGCATTATCTTTCACGGTTTTTTCATCAAAAATTACAATATCGGCAAAGTACCCTTGTTTTAAAAAACCTCTATTTTTAAGATGTAAGTTGGTTGCTGGAAATCCACTTAGTTTTCTTATTGCTTCTTGCATGGTAATTAAACCTTCGTCTCTTGAGAACTTTCCAAGAACTCGAATAAAACTACCAAAAGCTCTTGGGTGTGTTTTAAAATCTTTTGAAATATCTGAGTAAGATCCTGCGTCAGAGCAAAATGAAAGCCATGGAATTTTAATTTTTTTTCTAATATTCTCCTCAGACATACTAAAGTAAATACATTGAATTCTACTATCATCTTCTATAATCATGTCTATGATGGTTTCTTCTGGAGATTGATTTCTCATTATTGCAGCTTCAGCAACAGTTTTTCCTAAGTAAAGTTTAGCCATAGCGTCATTCTTAAAACCTACCATTAAAATACCGCTGGGTGGTTGTTGTGCTAACTCATTTCGAATGTCATTTAATAAGCGTTTTCTTGGTACGGGTTGTTTCATTCTATTTATCCAAGCTTTATGACCTCCCTCTTGAACCCAGGTTGGAATTACGCCAGTTAAACCTGTAGAACTTGCATTGTATGTATACATGTCTGCAGTAATTTGAAGACCATTATCTCTTGCTTTTTCAACTCTTTTTATAATACTATCCAATAAGTGCCAATTTGGTTTTCTTGAAGCTTTTAAGTGATAAATTTCGGCAGGGATAGCAGCTTCTTTTGCAATAGTAATTAACTCTTCAAGCGCTTCCAATACCTTGTTATCTTCATTTCGCATATGTGAAATGTACATACCTCCATAAGAAGATGCTACTTTATTTAAATGTATTAATTCTTCTGTGTCTGCATAGTCTCCAGGAGCATAAATCAAAGAAGAGCCTATTCCCATTGCTCCTTCTTCCATTGCTTCACTAACTATTTTTTGCATGATTGCATATTCTTTTTCTGAAGCTCTTCTGTTTTCATAGCCTATTACTTGTTTTCTTACAGTTGTAGCTCCTAAAAAAGAGGCAATATTTGTAGAAATTCCATTTATTTGAAGTGAGTCCATAGCTTGTCCAAAAGACAGGTAGTTATCACTATTTCTTTTGCCAATAGGACCAGGAGAAGTTCCCTCTCCAAATACTTCAAGAGTAACTCCTTGCATTAAATCGCTGAGTCCTCGCCCATCTTTCATCAAAGAATTATATCCCCAGCTAAGCATGTTAATGAACCCAGGAGCTATAGATTTACCTGAGGCATCAATTGTTTTTTTTGCGTTAAATTGTTTAGGTTTTCCCACATACAAGATACTATCATCTTTAATAGCTATAGTGCCAAGTAATGGTTTTTCACCAGTTCCATCATATAATAGCCCATTTTGAATAACTATATCAGCTTTTTGTACATCAGAAGAACATGAGCTTACAATAATGCATATTAAAAGTATCAGGTTTAAATTAAGTTTTCTCATAGTTGAATATCAAAGTAGGGTATTATAAAAATAAATATACAAATTTTACAGAAATTATTTTCTATTTAGTTTGGTAATCAGTATTTTAAAAGATGCACTACTCGTATTTTAAAATAGTATTTATTTGAGGTAAATATTTATCTTAGTATTTTATAATAAACAGGTATGAAATTTCAAAGAAAATTTGGACGTAGAAGAGCATCTAAACCCAAAAAAGGGATCTTACTAGTTATGCTATTGATATTGGTGTTGTTTTTATGGAGTCAGGCAGAAAATATTTTGGCTAGTATTTTTGATTAATCTAACGTTTAAATACTCTTTCTTTCCATGTATATGTGCTGGTAAGAGACTTAAAAAATACATAGCTGCTAAAGAAAGGATACAGTAGACTCCCAAAAAAGTAGGCTTTTATTTTTTTTGAGTTTGAGTGATAAAATACTGCTATTTGCTTGATAACGATAAAATCAACTAGGAACTTTAATAGCATACAATAAAAATAATAATGTGTATTTACTTGGTCATAAAAAAGACCAACTAAACAAATGATAAAAGCTAAATTCATTAGTAAAACAATAATTCCAACAAATTTTCCCCTGCCTAGTGTATAAGAGCTTGATTTTGCTGCCCAGCGCATGCGCTGTTGAATAAGTTCTTTCCAGCTTTTCATCGCTTTAGTTGATACAATAGCCTGATTAGATTTTAAAAAATGAACACGATAGGGATATTTCTCATAAAACTTTTCAAATAAGAAAATATCATCACCACTAGCTATATTTTCATTTCCTTGAAACCCATTTAATTTTGTAAATACAGTTTTTTTGTAAGCTAGATTTGCCCCATTACACAAGAAAGGTTTTTTAATTCCAAACCCTCCCAATGTTGCAGCTTGCAAGCTTAAGAAATCTAATAGTTGAAAATTTTCTAAAAAAGAAGTATTCAAAATGTTATATGAGACAGGCCCTACCATCATTACAGAATTATTTACTTTAGAAAATTCATCAAATAGTTGCAACCAGTATTTAGGGACGGTGCAATCTGCATCTGTAGTAACAATCCATTCAAAATTAGCAGTTTGTATAGCAGTATTGATGGCGTCTTTTTTAGGTGAACTTGATGTCCTTAGGTTGTTTACTACATAGAAATTAAGTGCTGTTTTAGAAAGAAATTCTTCAATAATTTTTACTGAAGTATCTGTAGATTCGTCATTGACAAAAATACATTCAAATTTATTTTTAGGGTAGTTAATTTTCACCAATGAATTTAAAAGTTCCCGAAGATGAATTTCCTCATTTCTGAAAGGAATAATGATTGAAAAAGTCTGAATAGATGGCTTTCTCTCTAATCCAAATACATTATTTTTTATAATACCGTAGCTAAAAGAAAGAATTAGTATCAGATAAACTGAAGTGATGATAATAATAACAGAGATCATAGTTTCTCTGGATTAAATTGAAATACAAAATAAGAGCCAACTATAGCTGGGAATGCAAAATTTAACATCCACATTAGTGTTGTAATTGACAGTATTTGGATACTATCTATTCCAAAAATTGAAAAAACTATAATAGCTACAGATCCTTTTAAAGCAACATCAAATAAAGAAAGTATTGGTATGCAAGAAGCTATTAAATATACACTAGAAATAGCAGTCATAGCTTCCAAATATGAAATATTAAGCTTAAAACATTGTATTAAAAAATAAAATTGATGTGAAAACACAAGATATCTTAAAAGAGATATTAAAATCACAATTTTATTATTCTTAACTGAGAGTAGTTCAATAATTTTTGAGAACCAGTCATTAATTGTTGAATATTTTTCTTTTAAAGAATAGAAAATTGCTGCCACAACAGGTAATGCTATGATGATTATTATACTATTTTGTGATGATACGATAGAAAATGAACCGTATTTACAAAGATATACAAGGCCAATCATACCTAGGATTATTGTGATGGCTAATTGATAAAAATTTCCAGCAAAATTTAATAAAAGAATTTGCTTTCTTTTATTATTTGGGTAATACAATACTTTGGCTCCATATTCACCAATCCTATTTGGTGTAATTATAGAGAATGTTAAGGAGGCCAAACTTTGTTCCGTAGCTTCAAACCATGAGTTGTTTTTCACATTTTTAGTTAAAGTTTTCCATTTTTTAATTTCTAAAAAATGGTTAATTATTGTAAAAAAAAGCATAAAAATGATGTTTTTTGATGAAAAAACACCAAAATTCATCATTTTTGTGTAAAAATCAATAAATTTCAATTCTTCGTTAAATGCAATATTTGTAAAGATAAAATAACAACAAAGAATAACTGTAAGCAGTTTTAAGACAAGCCACAATAATTGATTAGATTTGTAAGAGGATGTTATATTCACAATTACAAATAACGTAAAATTTGAACACTGAAAAAATCATTTTAGGAATTGATCCTGGAACCACCATCATGGGTTTTGGTATTATAAAGATTGTAGGTAAAAAAATGGAGTTTATTCAGATGAATGAGTTGTTATTAAAAAAGTATGATGATCACTATATAAAACTGAAACTAATTTTTGAAAGAACACTCGAATTAATTGATACTTTTAAGCCTGATGAAATTGCTATTGAAGCTCCTTTTTTTGGTAAAAATGTACAATCTATGTTGAAGTTAGGTCGTGCTCAAGGGGTTGCTATGGCAGCAGGATTATCTCGAGAAATTCCTATTACTGAATATTTGCCGAAAAAAATTAAAATGGCAATTACAGGTAATGGAAACGCTACAAAAGAACAGGTAGCTCTTATGTTAAAGTCATTATTGAATTTAAAAACATTACCAAAAAACTTAGACGCCACAGATGGTCTAGCAGCCGCTGTCTGTCATTTTTATAACGCTGGAAAAATCACTCAAGGGAAAAATTATTCTGGTTGGGGTGCTTTTGTAAAGCAAAATCCAAAAAAAATTAACTAATAATTTCAATAATTCACTTTGAGCGGTATTTACATACATATTCCTTTTTGTAAACAAGCCTGCTTTTATTGTGATTTTCATTTTTCTACCTCTTTAAAGAAAAAAGATGAACTCATTAACTGTCTTATCAGTGAAATTAAACTTAGAAAGAATGAGTTGAATACTGATGTTATACAAACAATTTACTTTGGTGGAGGTACTCCAAGTTTATTGCAACTATCAGAAATAGAGCGCATTATAGATGCTGTTTATGATAATTATGAGGTTATTGCTAATCCCGAAATTACACTTGAAGCTAACCCAGATGATTTAACAAGCTCTAAAATAGTTGAATTAGCTACCAGTAAAATAAATAGATTGAGTATTGGAATTCAATCTTTTTTTGAAGATGATTTAAAATTAATGAACAGAGCACACAACGCTCAAGAAGCTATAAATTGTTTAACCGAAGCCACACATTATTTTAAAAATATTTCTGTTGATTTAATTTACGGTATTCCGGGTTTATCAAATAAACAATGGAAAAAAAATATTGACATAGTTCTTTCCTCCGGGATTACACATATTTCAAGCTATGCTTTAACTGTAGAGCCAAAAACTGCTCTAGAATCATTTATAAAAAAAGGAATGATTGAAGATGTTAGTGATATGCAGGCACAGGAACAGTTTTACATATTAATAGAAGAACTTTCAAAACACAATTTTATTCATTATGAACTTTCAAACTTTGCAAAAGATGGAGCTTTTAGCATAAATAATTCTTCTTATTGGCAAGGAAAATCTTACCTTGGTGTCGGCCCCTCAGCTCACTCTTTTAACGGTAAACAACGGAGTTGGAATGTGAAAAATAATTCAAAATATATTTCAGCTATTCAGCAAAACAAATTACCCATAGAGAGAGAATTACTATCAATTACTGATCAATACAATGAATATGTAATGACTGGTCTTCGAACTATTTGGGGAGTATCTTTAAAAAAAGTAACCAGAGAATTTGGAAAAGAATACCATACCTATTTACTGTTGCAATCAGAAAAATATATAGCTGAAGAATTATTGTATATTGAAGACGAAAAATTAAAAACAACTCAAAAAGGAAAATTTTTATCAGACGGTATTTCGGCTGATTTATTTAAACTCGACGTGTCTTGATCACAGAAATAAAATACAACTCAAAAAAATATACAATTGATTTATCTAAACCCTTAGATATTTCTATTCCATTAAGAGATGGCAAAAATAATGTGAATGCATGGTATATAGAACCACCTAAAATATTTCCAGTAGTTTCTGATGATTGGATAGGTTCCGTTAAAGAGGGAGCCGATGTAAATTTTAATACCATTCATTTTAATCCTCATTCACATTGTACCCATACAGAAACAGTAGGGCACATTACAAAAAAAGTACATTCTATTCATCAAAATTTACAACAATTTTTCTTTTTAGCAGAGGTAGTAACTATTCCGCCAGAAAAAATTAATGATGATTTTGTAATTACAAAAAAACAATTACAATATGCATTGGGTAACAAGAAGAGAGATGCTATAGTAATCAGAACACTGCCAAATTTATCAGATAAAAAAACGATGCAATATTCACACACAAATCCAACATATCTGATGGAGGAGGGGGCTGTATTCCTTCGTGAAAAGGGTATTAACCACTTGTTAATTGATTTACCTTCCGTAGACAAAGAGAAAGACGAAGGTAAACTACTCTCTCACAATGCTTTTTGGAATACGTCAGATAAAGTACGTTTAGGTGCTACCATTACTGAATTTATATATGTGCCGAATACAATTAAAGATGGCACCTATTTTTTAAACCTAATGGTTGCTCCTATAGAAAATGATGCAAGCCCAAGTAAACCCGTCTTATATAAAATTAATAATTAAAATATGCAGAAAAAAATAAAGTACTTTATTTACTCGTTAATTATTCTACTAACCTTTGCTATTGGAAATAGTATTTATGCCGATATCTCTGTTGAAGACCTAAAAAAAGAATATACAAATGAACAATCTCAATTCATTGAAGTAGATGAAATCAATGTGCATTTCAGAGATGAAGGTGAAGGCTTTCCAATTGTTTTAATTCATGGAACAGCAGCATCCTTGCATACCTGGGATGCTTGGACAGATGAGTTAAAAAAAACCAATAGAGTTATTCGAATGGATTTGCCCGCTTTTGGTATTACAGGACCTAATAAAAATGCAGATTATTCTATAGAGGCTTACACCACTTTTTTACATTCCTTCCTGGAGAAATTAAAGCTTGAAAAATTTCATTTAGCTGGAAACTCACTGGGGGGTAATATTGCTTGGGATTATACCGCAGATTATCCAAGTAAAGTTGAGAAACTTATTTTAGTAGATGCCAGTGGATTGCCAACAAATAAGAGTCAACCAGCCATCTTTAAAATGGCAAAAACACCAATATTAAATTCACTTTTTTTATATATTACCCCAAGATTTTTAATTAAAAAAAATATCGAGGAAGTATATGAAGATGATTCAAAAATTACAGATGAATTAATAAATCGATATCATAAAATGGCGTTAAGAGTTGGAAACAGAAAAGCATTTATTGATAGAGCAAAAACAGATTTTAAATTAGATACTCAGGTAAATTTAGAGAAGCTTAAAAGTATTCAAACCCCAACATTGTTAATATGGGGGGCAAAAGATTTATGGATTCCAATAGCTAATGGTATTCGAATGAATGAAATTTTGGTTAATTCTAAATTAGAGGTTCTTGAAAATTCTGGACATGTACCTATGGAGGAAAATCCAAGAGAAAGTTTAAAGTTAATGAACGATTTTTTGTTCACTTCAGAAATAAATAAGAAATAATAGACATACAAAATTACAAGAATGAGTATCAAATGGGAAGGTGTAATGCCGGCAGTATTTACATGGTTTAAAGAGTCAAAATCCAGCTCTCTTGAAATTGACTTTGAAGCAACACAAAAACAAGCTGCAGGAATTTTAAAAGCTCAAGGAAAGGGTGGAAGCAGAATGAGCGGACTTGTCGGTTCTGGAACTCTCGGTGAGAATAGCTACCTGAACAGCAATCAACGTCTTTCCTTACTCAAATCTCTTTCTGAAGTTGCCAAAGAATACAATGTCCCTTTGATTAGCGGAGCAGCGGCAGAAACTAAGGAAGAACTTGCCAAAATTATTGAAGGCCTTGCAACAGTTGGAGTTGATACTGTCATGGTGATGCCACCTAAAACTAAGGCGATTCCTTCTGATAAAGAGATGTTCGAGTACTATGCTCTTTCTGAAGCAACTGCAAAAGATGTAGGCATAACCATTATGCCTTATAACAATCCTGATGCAGCTGGTTATCATGCACTTTCAACTGAGCTTCTTTTAAAGCTAGCTAATCTTCCAAATGTAACTGCACTAAAAATATCAACTATTGATGTTTCAATTATTGAAACAATGATGTTAGCGAACAAAGATTTAAAGATCTTGGCAGGAGTAGATACAGTCACTGTTCATGCAGGACTCGCTGGAGCAATTGGTGGAATTACAGGTGTAGGTTGTATCTTTCCAAAAGCTAGTGTTACTATGCAAGAATACGTTACAAAAGGAGAATGGGCTAACGCTAACAAAATTTCTCAGGCTTTAAATTCATTATCGTATCTGGATGCTCAGCCATTGCTTATGGAATATCTTAAGCTTGCTATGGGAATTCATCATAATGATGTTGCTGGAGGACTTCGTACTCTTGGCAAAAAATTAACTCAACAGGAAATTGATGATGTTCAAGCAAGATATATTCTGGCAAAAGAAAGGCTTGAAGTACTGGACTTAATAAGTTAAACCCATCAATTTAAAAAAAAACAAAAAATAAATAAGGATGATTACAGGAAAAAATCACATTGGAAATCAATTGTCTGCGGAAGGAAGTAAAACCTTCAAAACGTTTGATCCTATTTCTAATATTGAAAATTCATCAATTCACTATGAAGCTTCTCAAAAAGAAATAAATGAAGCAGTTTCTTTAGCGTCTGATGCTTTTAAAGAATTCAGAACTATTTCTGGAGAGAGAAAAGCAGCTTTTTTACATGCCATTGCTGATGAGATTTTGGCTTTAGATGATGAGTTGATTCAAACTTATTGTTCCGAAACTGGATTGCCAGAAGGAAGAGCAAAAGGAGAACGAGGAAGGACTGTAGGACAATTAAGAAGTTTTGCAAGTTTAGTTCATGAGGGATCTTGGGTTGAAGCATCCATTGATTCTGCAGATCCTGAAAGGACACCAGCACCCAAGCCTGATTTGAGAAAAATGTTAATTCCCATAGGTCCAATAGTTGTTTTTGGTGCTAGTAACTTTCCACTAGCATATTCTACAGCAGGCGGAGATACAGCAGCAGCTTTAGCAGCAGGATGCCCAGTCATTGTAAAGTCGCACCCAATGCATGCAGGAACAGGTGAATTAGTTGCATCAGCGATTATAAAAGCTGCTGAAAAGACAGGGATGCCAAATGGTGTCTTTTCAAATATAAATAGTAGCGGAATACAAGTTGGAGTAGATTTAGTACAACATTCAAAAATAAAAGCAGTAGGGTTTACTGGAAGTATTAAAGCAGGTAGAGCTTTGTTAGATTTGGCAGCTAAAAGAGACGAGCCAATTCCTGTATTTGCAGAAATGGGAAGTGTAAATCCGGTAATTATTTTACCAGAAGCTCTTCAGAAAAATGGTGAAAGTTTAGCAAAAACCTATGCAGCATCCATTACCTTAGGAACAGGTCAGTTTTGTACTAATCCCGGATTAATTCTTGGGGTTAAAAGTGATGAGTTATCAGCTTTTATTAAAGACTTAGGAAAAGAGATCTTACAAATTCATCCCTCCGTTATGTTACACCCAAATATAATTGGAGCCTATGAAGCAAACAAGGCAGAAACGATATCACAGCCCAATTTAGAGGTTGTTGCTCAGTATAATGGTAAGATACAGTCTAATTTTGCCAAACAAATGATCACCACAGTAGAAGGGAAAGCATTTTTAAAAAACACCAGGTTGCATCAAGAAGTTTTTGGGCCATTTTCTATGGTGATACAATGTGAAAATATCCATCAATTAGAGGAAATTATTTCCACCCTTGAAGGTCAGTTAACTGGTACAATCATTGCCGAAACAAATGAAATAGAAATCCATTCTAAAATAATAGAAGCACTACAAAACAGAGTAGGAAGAATCATTTACAATGGCGTTCCTACCGGAGTAGAGGTCTCACAGTCAATGGTGCATGGTGGGCCTTATCCATCCTCTACAGATAGTCGATTTACAGCGGTCGGAATTCACTCTATCAAACGTTGGGTTCGTCCTTTTAGTTTCCAAGATTGGCCAAATAGCCTCTTGCCTGACGAATTGAAAGATGAAAATCCATTAGGTATTTCTCGTCACGAAGATGGAGTGTATAAACCTTAAAAAGAGATAAATATGAAGTTTTTTAAAATAATAATGACCCTTGTTTTTATAGTAACTGTTTGCGGTTGTATTTCAAATAAAGAAAATTCTTCACAGCTATTAACTTCTATAGTCAATGAATATCAAGATCATGAAGGCTATGACGAAAAAGAATTTCCTCTGGGCCTTTTTACCAAAAAATTCTATCAATCTGAAGCAGATTTTGCAAAAACTATATTGACGAAGCTTTCAGAAGTTTCAGAGATGACGCTTTCTGAAACAGAAGTAATTTCATTGAAATTATTAAAGTTTAAGCTCAAAGATCAGATAGATTATTTCACCTATAAAAGATTCTTAAATCCGCTCCTTTCAGATGCAGGGTTTCACAATAATCTAAATTACAGCGTAAGACCTTTATCTAGTTATAAAGCTGCCAAAAATTATTTAAACAAACTAAATGCCATTCCTGTTTTTGTAGATCAACACTTTGTGAATTTAAGGGAAGGTTTAGAAAAAGGAGTGTCACAACCCAAGGTAATTTTTAACGGATATGAATCTACTTATGAAGATCATATTATAGCTGATTTTTCAGACAGTTATTTTTACAGTCCGTTTAAAAATTTACCTGAAAACATTTCTCAAGATCAGAAAGATTCTATTTTAAGTGCTGCCAAGATTGCGATAGAAAATAGTGTTATTCCACAATTTAAAAGAATTAAAACTTTTTTTGAAGATGAATATCTACCAAAAACAAGAACTTCTATTGGAGTTTCAGAAACCCCAGGTGGAGAAGCATACTATCAAAACAGAATTAATTTCTACACAACAAGTACTCTTTATTCTGCTGAAGACATTCATCAAATAGGTTTAAAAGAAGTAGCACGGATTAAGGCAGAGATGAGAAAAATTATTAAAGAAGTGAAATTTAAAGGAAACTTTTCTGCTTTTTTAAAATTCTTAAGAACAGACGAGCAGTTCTATGCAAAAACACCAAAAGAACTACTAATGTTTGCAAGAGATATTGCAAAAAGAGCCGACGAGCAGCTACCACGATTTTTTAAAACACTTCCAAGAAAACCCTATGGTGTAGCACCTGTACCGGATGCTATTGCGCCTAAATATACAGGTGGACGCTATGTGGGAACCTCAAAAAATAGTACCAATCCTGGATATTATTGGGTAAATACCTACGATCTTCCTAGCAGAACACTTTATACAATTCCCTCATTAACAGTTCATGAAGCTGTTCCTGGGCATCATTTGCAGGGTGCCTTAAATAATGAACTAGGAGATAGCATTCCTCAATTTAGACGTAATTTATATTTATCTGCTTATGGAGAAGGTTGGGGTTTATACTCAGAATTTTTAGCTGAAGAAATGGGAATGTATACCACTCCTTATGAACATTTTGGAAAATTTACCTATGAAATGTGGAGGGCGTGCAGACTAGTAGTAGATACTGGAATTCATGCAAAAGGTTGGACTAGAGATGAGGTAGTTGATTTTATGAGTGCCAATACCGCACTATCAATACATGAAATTAATACAGAAACAGATCGATATATTTCATGGCCAGGACAAGCATTGTCCTATAAAATTGGAG
>ERZ1049444.2175-NODE-2175-length-13326-cov-4.409916_pt1 | contig 13326 bp, 4 predicted proteins | sample MGYA00383101_ERZ1049444 | MGnify/ENA primary metagenome ERZ1049444 (study PRJEB29581, sample SAMEA5548371) | metagenome | biome: marine; feature: coastal; material: water | depth 50 m | study: Short-term variability in the microbial, nano- and picoplankton...
TTTAGGTGATCACGATTCCTTCTACAACCAATTGAACTTCATGGCCAGCGACTCCAAGGAGTTGGTTATCTACGACAGTTCCGCTGACAGTCACCGTTTCGTTAACGGCAACTGGAGAGGTCATATCAACGGTCACGAGAATCGGACTGAAGATGTCCCAAACACCTGTTGCATTGCTCGGGAGGTATGCCACAGTCCCTGTGAAACGAACTTCAACGGAAAGCGGACCAAGTTGTGCATCAGCAGGAACCGGATGGACGGCGATGAAGTATCCATCTTCATCGGTTGTTGTATTGGTCAACCATTCTCCATTGAGCCAGATTCCAATCGTCAAATTCGGGAGGCTGTTGTCAACGAGGTCAACCAGTTGACCTTCTAGGGTCATGGTTGATTCACGGTCTGCCTGACCGGTCGGAGTCAAGAAGATAATTTCAGTAGGGACACTGACATTGAATCCAACGGTTTCTGAACTAGGCCTGTAGTATTCAGGATTGATAATATCACCGTAGCCAACAGGGTCGACCCAGTCGCGGCCACCGCGGAATTCAACCCCAATGACGTGAGGGCCCGCTGCTGTGTCTTCCGGTAGCGTATATCCGAGGGTGTAGGAGCCGTCGGTAGCATTGGTCTCAATACTGGCCACTGGAACACCATCGATGGTGAGATGAACAACGCCGCCCGCAGGCACCCCTGCTTCCATGAGAGGCATTCCAAGGTCGTCAAGTAGCGTACCGCTGACCGTTAATGAATCTCCGGCGGTAAGCACCGTTGGAGCATCGGCGATGGTAAGGTTGGTTGCGGCCAACACGACAAAGAGCGTTGTACTGTTTGAACCAATGATTCCTGTTGTACCTGAAATTCCAGTAAAAGATGCCTGAATGTCTGAGGGACCGACTGATGAATCAAACGGTACGAGGAGCGTACCAAAGGCGCTACCGTTAGGGGCAGTTACGAAAATGCCGCTCACGCTGGTTCCCGGGAGGGATACTGTTAGTGATTGATTGTCCAATGCCTCGCCTTGGTTGTCACGCAGCAGAATTTGGAAGGACACGTTGGTTCCACGGTCTGTACGATCGTTCAGCGAAGGTTGACCAATTCCATCAAGGCTTGGTACGATAAAGTCAAGTGTGGAAAACCCTCTGGAATCAAAGGTTGTGTTGTTTTCCGACCCCACGTAATAGTTGACATTGGGGAGATATGTTGCTTCGAGAACATGAGTTCCGGCGCCGAAGGTTTCGGTGAGGCGCAAGCTTGCGTTCCAGAACCCATCTGTACCAATTGCTCCGCCTGTTACCGTAAATCCGGTTGGAACTCCATCGATAGAGAAGAGCACATTGGCATTGGGCAACGTTACGTTATTGCGTTGAGTCAATCCTGAACCGTTGTCAGAAGTGACGCGTCCGGAAATGTTGAACTCATCACCGGCGACTGGATTGTCCGTGATGCTGTCCACCACCATGAACGTCAATGAACGAACGGTGATTGATGTCAAGTTTGCAGAGGTTGAAAGGAGGTCAGATGAACCGTTGTAAACCATTTGGACCACAATCAGACCAAGCGGATGGTCGTAAGGAATCGTGTACGAGAAATTCGCAAAGCCTGCTCCGTCGGTAGTGGCGGATGGCAGCCAAGTTTCGTGGAATTCAAGACCAACATCGTATCCTGCAAGAGGTGCAAAGAGGTCCGATGCTTCAACAAGTTTAGCAGACATATTGACTGTGTTTCCTCGGTTGATGACCACGGCGTTGAGCGGAACCAGATTTTCTAATCGAGAGACGCCCATCACCTGGATGGGTGTTTGAGCCGTTGCAGTGAGATAGAACGGTGATGATTCGTTGACAACCGAGATGACCAGTGTATGTGGACCTCTTTGAGTTCCATTGTTTGCGGTATCGGTTGGAACGCTCATGTTGAAACTGCCGTTGTTGGTAGTGGAGAATCCGTTCAGAAGCAGTTCGTCAGGGTATTCAAGCCAAAAGACATTGAGGCGCACTGCTGAGATCAACGGTCGTGAACTGTTTTCTGCGTCAAGAACCTGCCCGACTACATTGAATGGAGTTCCTGCTGCAATAGTGGTTGGGACATTGTTGAGTTGGATGTCACTCGTCACTTGGATGGTGATGTTCAGCAAGGTTGAGTTGCCGAGGTATCGGGTATTTCCTGCAGTTAATGGAGAACTGATATCGTCCTGAATGATGACCATGAGGTCGTAGTATCCAGGGGCGATACTGGAAGGTGTGAAGCTGAAGGTTGCGTTCCCGTCTGCATCGGAGGAGACGGTCCCCAATGAGGTATTGCTGTTTCCATAGTCCCAAATGTACTCAACTGATGCTCCAGTGACGTTTGAACCGTCTGCAACATCAGTAATCTTGGCGATCAAGTCAACGGTATTGTTCATTTCAATGATGTAGTTCGGCCGTTCAGCCGTCACGACGACTTCAGATTCAATACCTCCGAGAGCAGAGACCAATGTTGGAGGACTTGGAGGTACACTCGTGTCAAGGTAAGAGTAGTAAGCACCTCCAATAGGCGCCTGAGATTCAAAGTCAAATTCAACAACGAAGTCGTAGACACCTGACCCAATTGTAGTCGGCATGGTGATTGGTATGTTGAAAGCCCCAGTCGAATTGTTCAATGAGGACTGAGCAAGGTCAACCGGCCCGTCTTCGAGGTTAAGAGTAACACGAATCTGAGTGTTGTTGTTCAGAACTGGTGTGTTGTAAAATGCATCGAAAATGTCACCGAACAGGAAGGTGGAGTTACCAATATGCGTCCAATCCTGTCCAATGGACAGGTTATACCCAATCTCTGCCTGAACTCGGATGCTACCGTTACCAATTGACGGCTGGTAATATTCCGAACCATTGAAAGCGATATCAATTGGATAGTCGTTCGCCACGAGATCGGCCGCTAGTGGCCAAGAAAACTCAACGATGTCGCCGGCAGGGTCGGTGGTCGTATTGTACCATGTCCCGTCGAAGGAGAAGTCATAATCCCCCAAAAGAACGAGGTCTTGAACAAATCCACGATGGTCAGTTATCGCTACTTCAACGGTTCCGTCAAAGCCACGCATTTGAGCAGAATCACCCACTTGGAACCCAAGGAAACCGCGCAAGAAGTACGGAACGCTGGTGCTCACGTTAGCGTCATCTGTTGCAGGGAGTGTGTCTGGATAGAAGCGCAGACGCACTTCAAGTTCGCCTGAGCCTACCATTGTGGACGATGGAAGGAAATGTTGGACTGAAAACGTCCCAGTGACGCTTGTGTTGAACACTTCAAACCAAACATCTCCACTGTTGTTGCCCCGAATGGCAAATTGCAGGTTCCCGGTCAAAGGAACTGGAGACGCCCCCACAGAAACTGCAGAGCCGTTCACCCATATGTTGTCATCAAGAAGGAGAATGCTCTTGTTGGTCAAAGGACCTTCGATGACGGCTGTTAGATTTGGTGCATCGGTCACGTTGAGGACGATGGAGGTCGTCGTGGGGTTGAGATGGAAGGCCTCGAGAGGGATGCCGGTGATTGATGTGTCCTGCCAGCCGGAATATCCAAGCGTTGCTGAAAGATTTCCTTTGGTTTCAAATTGACTGAGATTCATGGTGATTGCGAACGCTCCAGCACTGTCAACAAGACCGGTGAGGTTTTGGGCACCGTCAACCGAAGAGGTATAGGTCAACCACACGGTTTGATTTGGAAGTTGGAAAAACACGTTAAGCGGTTGGTTTTCAAATTCAAGCAGTCCTTCAATTACGGTGGTTGCACCCGCACCTGCAACAGGGGCATTGATCACGGCAGGTGCCGTATGGAACAAGGTAGAGTTCTCTGTCACGTTAACGTATCCATCATAGATTTCTCCTCCGTTTGGAACGTAGCCAAACTGACGGTATTCGACGACGATGTTGTGCATTCCTGGTGCAGTGGGTGCATCGGGAACACCTGTGAACGTGAACGTTCCATTTGCGTCAGTTCGTGACTCTCCAATCATCCGTTCCATTGGACCGCCTGGACCTGGGACGAGATTCGCCTCATCGACGGGGACGAGGTAGGCAAAGACTGGGACTTCGGACGCAGGCGTACCGTTTTCCGCATATCGCAGTTGGCCAGTGACGTTGATATCTTGAGTGCTGTCACGTGACCAGGTCAAGGTGGAAATGGATTGGTTGACAACCTCCATTTCTTCTGCTGGTGGGCAAGGGTCAAAGGCAATCCATCCGAGGTCTGTGTTCCCGTTAGCGTTGTTTTGTTGGAGGCGGACTTCCGACCAAGTGGTTGCATCTGTAGCATAAACGGCGTAACCTTCTCCTGTCCACGTGCCTCCGGAATAGCCGGTTACTTGACGAGCAGGTAGGCCTGCAAGACGAGCCATGGTCACGAACAGAGTGTTGAATTCACGGCAGGAACCCTCTTTTCGAGTTTCAAGAATGTTGAGGGTTGTATCTAGAATGGATGGGGTGCCTGAACCGTTATAATTACGCTTGAATTCTGTTGTGGCGTTACCGTCGGTAAGATACTCTTCAAGAGCGGATGCAACGCTGTAAGCATCGGTTGCCCCAGAATCGGTCACGACACCGTTGGTGACGTTGAATACATAGGAATGAACATCGTTTGGATCGGTAAATATTTCATCGGTAAGGAGTTCGTACGGGAAGCCTTGCGCAGGAACAGTGGTCGATGCAAGAGTGGCCCAATCAAAGTAATACTCAGGCTCTTGGAACCAAAGTTCATTGATGGGTCCTTGGTCAACGGAGAGAACGTGCGTATCGTTATTTCTTGAGAACGTGGCTATTGATTCAAACACGTAAGAGATGTTTGAGTAAAACGACGGGACTGGAATCTGTCCAACACCGATCGGATTGTTGTAATTGATGGTCCACTCGATGGTATCGTTAGCAAACGAAAGCGGAGCAAGATGTGTGAGGTTGCTGTAAGGGATGGACACAGCCTCCTTGGGGTGAACGCTGTCAAGTTGTGCATAGGTGGAACCTGTGTAAAAATCGTTGGTAATCACTCGCCAACGGTGAACACTGTTGATATCAACGGCGCCAGAGGAGTTGTTGGCCCAGAAGATTACATCGTTGTTGAGAATGTCATCGGTAGGGTCGAACGGGTCAAACGGTGAACCTGCGCAGTTAGCAACCCAATAAAGGTCCGGACACTCTATCCCATCAAGCATTCCACCGCCGTCCGTATCTGGATTGGTCCAATCCGTTCCGGTCTGGTTTTCAATCGCGTCTGGGATGCCGTCGCCGTCAAAGTCGTCCGGTTGTATGTCGTCGGTCGGGTCGTTTTGAGGGTTGGTCCCATCGAAGTATTCGGTTCTGTCGTTAACGCCACCCTGGTCCGTATCAGATGAGCTGTAGTCCGTAACCCAGACATCCTGTGACCCGTTGGTGATTCCAATGAAGCTCAAATCACAACCGGTATTGTTTTCGAAATAATTGTTGAGACCGTCGCCATCCGTATCCAGCAGGTTCGTACAAGGTTCGTTGGGATCGGTATTGTCGGAAATCTCACCAAAGTCGTCTACGCCATCAGCATCTGAATCAGCAATGTTTGGATTAGAAAACCATCCAAATGTCCCCAACAACTCCTGCCAGTCAGCAAGGCCGTCTTGGTCACTGTCTGTGTAATCGTCGTCACAATATTGCAGGGTCGACCCGATGGTACCGGATGCTATGGCATTGGAGTGACAGAAGGAACCGTTTCGATTAGCGACTTGACTGGGCGTGGCGCTTGGGCCGTTTGATACGCCCTGGAGCACGTTGTTGACTACCGTCGCATAAGCAAAGGATTCCCAAGTCCCCGAAACATTGTACCAGCCAACGCCTCCACCCGGGTTAAATCCGCTACCGTTTCCAAGTGAAACTTGGTTGAACGACGAATCATAATTTACGAATGTAGTTTCAAAGTCCACAAGAGAATCGCAAGGGTCGGTTCCATGGCTGATGTTTCGTTCATCTCCATCGCTCACGCCACCAAAGTCTGTGTCTGCTACGTTCCAAAGCGTGCAAGTGAGGTTTTCTTCCCAGTTCTGAATTCCATCATTGTCTTCGTCTCCGGCATCTTCTCGACGAGTGGGGTCGGTTTCGCCTTCGTCCACCAGTCCGTTGAAATTGGTATCTTCTTCTCCATCGTCAAAGGCATCGTCGTCGGTATTGTTGTCACGAGGGTCGCTGGCTTGGGCAGGATTTCCGTATGCTCCGTTAACTTCGACGCCGTCACGAATACCGTCTCCGTCGGTATCGGCGGCAGTAGGGTCGGTCAGGAGGGTAAGTGCTTCGTATGAATCGTTAAGGCCGTCACCATCGGTGTCAGCAATTTGAGGATTGGTCGAGGTGATTCCGTCCACCTCAGCGGTGTAGGTTGCACAACCACCGGGTCCGACACCTTGGACTGGGTCGCAAGGAGAGTAGGTTTCGGTGACTGCGCCATCGGGTCCGTTTCTAAAGCACGGGGATGAACCGCACATCGTGATCCACGTTGGGTTAACGTATTCCATGAGGTTGGTCAATCCGTCGCCGTCTGGGTCGCCGTTTGGCCCGTCTGCATTGGATGGAGAAGTTGCGTTGAGGCCGTTTGCAGCCTCCCATCCGTCGTTCATTCCGTCACCATCGGTATCCCATCCTGCTGGGTCTTCGTCGATGAGTCCGTCCCCGTCGTCATCGTTGCTCAAACAATCTGCATCACCGTCATTGTCTGGGTCTGCAGCATCAACAAAGCCGTCCTTGTCATCGTCAAATCCGTTAGCGCAGATGTTACCCACTGGGTCCTCGTCGCACAAGATGACGTTGCCTGTTCCGTCTGAGCCGGCTGCGCCGCAAGCAGGTTGATTGTACTGCATTGAGTCTTCCTCGTTCCAGTCGTTGACCGGAATGGTGCCGTTCCACCAGACACCATTATCGAGAACTGAGCCGGTGCTGGGGTTGTCCCACCCGCTGGGCATGAGATAGGTGTATTCTTGGAGATTTGACATTCCGTCGCCATCAGGGTCAGCGACTGCGCCGTCTGCTCCATTTGAAGAAAGCGGGTCAAGTCCATACTTCCACTCCCAGCCGTCTGGAAGGCCATCATTGTCTGAATCAGGGTCGTTGGGTTGCGTGTTCATGAGGTATTCCAAACCATAGGTGAGCCCGTCCCCGTCCTGATCGGAGGCTGCTTGCACATCAATAGCGAGATATTCGATGGATGCAAGCGATGATAGCACCATCAAAAGCGTCAAAAACACTGATTTTACAGCATTTTTACGCTCTGACAGGCGCAATTGAGGAGTCGCGGCAGTAAGGTTCGAGCCTGTCAGCATGGTTCTCACAATGGACGGTGTGTTTTATGCCTCATAAGGGAAATGGTACGATGTTCATACATCGCTCCGAAAAAGGGGTTGTTTTTGACTCAAAGTTCGTCAAGTTCTTCGAGCAATTCAAGGTCGTCATCGTCGGCTTGGGCAAGCACTGGCTCAGGCATTGAATCATCCGCTTCATCCAACTCTTCTTCGAACAATTCCTCAGTCTTTTTGTCCTGAACAATAGCTTCAAAGTGCTGCGTTGGTTGTTGCCTGCCTCGACGAGCAGCATAGAGCAAGAGAACGCCGAGTATCACATAGAACACCATGGTTTGGGGTTCAGGGTTGGTCAACTCACCAAACAAGCAAGATGCTCCGCTGCATTCCGTCACGTATTGGAAGGCGAAGGTTTGTTCAAAATCTTCCGCATACGGAGTTTCGTTATTCATTGGAGTCACTTTGAATTCAAAGGCTACAGAGGCGCTGTCTTTGAGCGACTCAGGCGCTGTCATCTCAAGACTGAAGTCCTTGCTTTCGTATGCTGAAAGTTTCACGAAAATGAAATCGCTTCCGAGTTGATTGGAAGTTGCACGGATTCCACCTTCCCACCCAAGCGGCTGGTACAACAAAATAAACACGTCAAGCTCAACGTTGTTTTGGTTGGTAATCTTGAATTCTAGGTTTTTCTCTTCCCCTGACGAGAAACGTGAGGCTTCGGTCTTTGCAGTAATTTCAATTCGGCCGGGTACAACATCTTCCTTGATGATGACCTTAACCGGGAGATCAAAGTACCTTGGTTCATTTTCCTCTTCAACGCCTTCTTCGATGATTCGGGTGTAGACGATGTGCTCTCCCGCTTCCACTTGTCCGTTCAATTGGACACCGATGCGAATGTCAACGTATTCATCGGCTGGGAGAGATACTACCACGATGTTATCGTTGGTATCGTTTGAGATGGAGTATTCCCATGCAGTATATTTCGGGTTGTTATCTGCATTCCTTGACAAGTCCCGGGGGTTGATGATCCGCCAAGTTGTTTCGGTCGTGCTTGTGCTGGAGGAGTCCGAGATGCGAACATTGTACCAAACATCTTGATTGGGGCTGACGGGGCCTACTTGGCCAAGTAAATTCCCCTCACTCACCCCGTCGCTATCGGCGATGACCTCGGCAAGAATTCCAAAGGTTCGTTGAACAGTAAACGCCACATCCGTTCTCAACTCAGAGTCTTCGGTGCTTGAGAAAGCAAGTGAAAAGAGGCCAATGTCGAGGCTTTCTCGGTCTTCCGGCGGGAACACCTGCATGCGGACCGTCAGCAATTGAGTGGAACCAATATCTGTGGTGAGATGATAGATGCCTTGCTCAGTAAGTTCTGCTCCGGTCACATTGGAATAAAAGCGGTACTGCCAGTCATCGGGCTGCTCAAGTACGCGGATTTTGAACGAATCCGTATCAAATCCTGAATTGAACACATCAATGTAGAAGTTTTCACTGCCGTTAAACGCATCAACATAATGCGAGAGGCCTTCGTCATAAGCTTCCGGGCGAGTAGAATCTGCTATCTGCTTTTGATGCTCTTGGTCCTCGTAAATTGAGATGCGAGGGGGAGCAAATACGTCGACCTTCTCAAAGTCAATCCGTAAGGTTTTGATAGCGACTTCTTCGCTTTGTCCTTGGTCGTTTGTTGCGTAAACGCGTGCCTCAATTTGAAGGTATTCGGGAGCATCCGACAAGTCCCCTTCAGGGACCTCAATCAGTAATTCGGGGATAGCAGAATCGCCACCTCCGGTCAGCGTGTAAGAGCCGCTGGCCTGACTCCACAAAGGCTCAGCCCATTCGATGGGGAGGTTGTCTGCGATGTCGAAGACGACATCCAAACTTGATGATGCAGAACCTGTGTGCTCAATAAGGAGATTGACTTTGCTGGTTTGACCTGGGGCGTAGAGGACAACATCCGGTTGATTTTGCGGAACTGTAAGGTAAACATCGTGTTCCAAGAATTCCAATCCTGGGTGTTCGAAAAGAAGCGAATGCCCTTGAACGTCATTGATTTCCAACCGCACGGGGTACTCGCCGGAAGCCAAACCTGAAGCAGTGTAATTGTAAATCCCAACGAGCCCGTTGTTGTCAAGTTTCAACATATCATCATCAAAATCTATTTCAAAGACGGAGTTGGCTTCGTTCGGTGTACTCATCACGAGCGTGACGTCTTCAATATCATCACGACCAAAAGCATCCCGAACTTCAACGGAAAAACGCATTTCACGGAATTCTAGACGGTGGTTAGGAGCCCATTCAAGTTTTTCTTCGTCATTCCAGCTGCAGCCAAAATTCCCGTTGCAACTGTGGACGCGTACCGACGAACCGGAAAGAGCATTGGTCATGATTTGCAGTCTGGAGTAGCTGCTTGCACTCCCTACCTTACCAAATGCAAACTCAACATCGCAGCCGTTGGCAGACGGGAGGCCGCCTTGACCGTCAGCACACTGAGCATCAGCGTCAATTCGAATCTTGAGCTGTTTGCCTTGAGGGACTGTGAAACCATCACTGGCGAGGTCAAAATCAACTTCAATCACGGTCCAAGAACAAGCGTTCCCGGAGAGAGGGTTGGTTGAACAGGGATCTGACAATTCCTTGCTCGCTGTAACAATTTGTGAATCCCCTGCCTTGAGTGCAAATGTTACGGTGGCAGTAGAGCCCGTAGGGCCACTAAATTGGTAGTAAATTGAGAGCCGAGCAATGTTTGAGGCACCCGTGCCGTTAACATACAAATCGGTGATCAATTCCGCGCTCCTGAATTCAAGCCCATCAACTGCGCTTGCTTCTTCTTGTCCCCCGGAGGAAGGCTCCAAAGTTGTAATCGTACCTTGACCGCCCACGGTTTCGTTTTGTTTGGCGAGATAAAGGTCGTAGGTTTGCTGAGTATTTGTGTTTCTAAAAACGACTGGTTCGTCCCCAAGGAACTCTTCGGGATTAACGTCATTTGAAGCAAGAAGTACGGCGCTTGTTGAAAGAACCATCAATGCAGCCAAAAACCAAGCTACTGTGTGCGAATGAGTTGCAGATTTGCTGTACAGCATCTTGTTCACCATGCCTCCGTGGTGCAGGGGGTGTTAAACGGTTTTGCATGGGATGCATCAACACAAGCGATTATCAGCGACATTACAACGACGCCGTGCAATGTGATGCAGGGGGTGGGATACGAACCCACGAACCCATACGGGACCGGATCTTAAGCCCGGCGCCTTTGACCACCTCAGCCACCCCTGCATCTTGTCCGGTGGCGCCTTCCTTCTTCAATGAAACTCAAGCGTCTTCAATGGACCAGCCACCGTCAACATGGAGTACTTGGCCGGAGAGATGGGAAGCCTCGAGCAGGTGAAGAACTGCTGAGGCGATGTCTGAGGGTTGGCCCGAACGGCCCATGGGGACTTTTTCGAGAACTTTCGTGAAATGTTCGGCTTCCCAATCCGCCGCCATAATTGCACCGGGTGCAACGCAGTTGACATTCACATCCGGACTCAGTTCACCCGCTAAATTCAACATGAGTTGGCGCAACCCTGCTTTGCTCGACGTGTAGTGTGAAAGTCCTTCCCAAGCCTTGCCCCAGGAGGTGTCGACAATCCCCACAACAGAGCCCTTGGAAGTCCGAAGTTCTGGTAGAAATTGTTGGGTCAAAAAATAGGGTGCCTCCATGTGCAAGCGGTTCAAATTCCGGAAGGTTTCAAACGTTGTTTCTTCAAACTTTGATTGGCTATAGAAAGATGCATTATGAACCAGTCCGGAAAGACCATTCGCTTTAACAAGGTCATGATTCTTAACTTCTTCAACCAAGGTTTTTAGTTCCTCATCAACGGTCAAATCTGCCTGAAGAATTGCTCCACATTCACGATTGTTTCGAACTTCTGCATGTTCAAGCAGTTCTTGTGCCGCCTGGCGAGAGGAACGAACATGAATGAATACAAACCATCCCGCATTCATGAGCTTGTTCGCAGTGGCTGCACCCAGCCGGTGGCCAGCCCCTGTGATCAGCGCAACTTTGGTGCTCATGAATTCAATGGCGAGGACTCAATTCATGAAACCTCGTATGAATTCACGAGTCTTACAACTCCTTGACCAGCATGGCCTACAATCACACACCTTTTTGATGGCCTCCGGCTGCCCTGTACCAAGGAGGCAGGCACATGGAAGGAAAACCGCTCCCAATGGCCACCTCTAAAGGTGATTCCGAACCTGCTCCGAAACGGCAAAGGCGGCTGCCAAAGTGGTTCAAAACCCGACTACCAAGCGGAGAGCAACAAGCCATATTCAATACGACGAAAACTGCTGTCAAGGACAACAAACTTCACACGGTTTGCGAAGAGGCACGCTGCCCCAACATTCACGATTGCTGGGCATCGGGCGACGCTACATTCATGATCGCCGGCCAAGAATGTACCAGGGGGTGCCGTTTTTGTGCCGTTGGAACCATCAAGAGACCGCCTGCACTTGACCCGGAGGAACCTGCTCACCTCGCTCAAGCGGTGACATCGATGAATCTGCGACATGCCGTCATTACGGTCGTCAACAGAGACGACCTACCAGACAGCGGGGCAGACCACTACAAACAATGCATTGATGCGGTTCACGCACAAGCACCAGAAGTCACTCTTGAACTCCTTTGTTCCGACCTTGCAGGAGACCATGGAGCGCTCAAACATTTGTTGGACAACAGCCCGCTTGCAGTCTTTGCACACAACGTTGAGTGCGTCCCGCGCCTTGATGCAACGGTCAGGGATGCACGTGCGTCGTTCAATCAATCTTTGGAAATTCTCAGGCAAGCCAAGGTGTTGCGACCGGACATCCTCACCAAGTCATCCATCATGGTCGGCGTCGGTGAAACCGACGATGAAATTCTTGAAGCGTTGGAATTGCTCAGAGAAGCGGGTGTTGACCTCGTCACAATAGGACAATATCTTGCCCCTACTGCAAACCACCTTGCCGTTGACCGATTTCCAGAACCTGAAATGTACGACCTTTGGGCCATTCACGCCATTGACATCGGATTCTCGGGCATAGCAAGCGGCCCGTTGGTCCGGTCATCCTTCAAAGCAGGCCTCTTGTACAGGAAAACGAAGAATGCGGCCAACACTGAAACAATGCCAGGTGCATACGTCCGTGTTGCTAACCACCAAACCAACTCACCGACACCCCTTAAGGTGGACCGGTCCTGAGGTGAAACAATGACGGAGAGAAGTACGGTTACAACCTCGCCCTACACGATTGGGGTTGCGCCTTTCCGTCCCGGAGACACACCTTCGTTTGGGGACAAATTTGTTGAACAACCGGGTGATTTGAATCGTCCAGACCCCGCAACATGTTCAGCACAAGACACTGCTCCTCATGCATCCGGTTTGGTTCGTGTACTCACCGATGATGGAACTGCTGTTGGTGAATGGGACCCAGGTCTTGACGCAGCAGCACTTATTCAGGGTCTTGAATACATGATGCGACTTCGAATCTTCGACGACCGAATGATCAAAATGCAACGCACTGGGAAACTCTCGTTTTACATGCGTTCACTTGGCGAAGAAGCCGTAGCCATTGCCCAAACAATGGCGCTTGAAGACAACGATTGGATTTTCCCTTCGTATCGCCAACCCGGCGCACAATTCGTGCGAGGCAGAGACATGGTTAGCATGATCTGCCATTGCATCGGCAATACGGAAGATAACGTCCGTGGACGACAAATGCCGGTTCACTACACGTGGAAAGAAGGACGGTTCATCTCCATCTCTTCGCCCGTAGGAACTCAGTTTTCACAATCGGTTGGCGTGGCGATGGCCAGCGCCTACAAAGGCCTTGATGAAGCCTGTATTTCCTGGCTCGGAGACGGTACATCAGCCCAGGGAGATTACCACTATGCACTCAACTTTGCATCAACATTCAAACCCCCTGTAATCCTTAATGTGGTCAACAATCAGTGGGCCATCTCCACCCACGTTTCGCTGGCCACAGGTGGGCGAACGTTTGCTGAGCGTGGACTCGCCTACGACATTCCCTCATTCCGT
>ERZ1049444.2185-NODE-2185-length-13294-cov-5.567641_pt1 | contig 13294 bp, 7 predicted proteins | sample MGYA00383101_ERZ1049444 | MGnify/ENA primary metagenome ERZ1049444 (study PRJEB29581, sample SAMEA5548371) | metagenome | biome: marine; feature: coastal; material: water | depth 50 m | study: Short-term variability in the microbial, nano- and picoplankton...
TCGCCAGCACGAAAGCACTAGAGACCTGATATTCGATATCCCCTATCTGGTTGCGTACTTGTCTCAAATTTTGACCCTTCACCCGGGCGATCTCATCTTTACCGGCACACCTGGCGGTGTGGGCGTTGTCGAGGGCCGCTTCTTAAAAGACGGTGACATCATTAGGACCTCTATTGAAGGGCTTGGAATGATTGAGAATCGCTGTGTTCGGGTCACTGATCACTCAAGAGCAACCGAAATCCCGGATGGCTTGAAGTCTGCGATGGCCAACGCACGGGCCAAATAGTCTTTGCCCATCGAAATTCGACTAGGCGCTACCATTGATAGAAACAAATAAGCAGATATAGGAGTTGGTGACGTGACAAAGTTATTTGTTATTGTGATTGCTTGCATCGGTAGTATTTCGATCGCCGCGCATGCTGCTGAAAAGCCTCATATCCTCATTATTCTGGCAGATGATCTTGGCTGGAATGATGTGGGCTATCACGGCAGTCCCGTTCAGACTCCCAATATTGACCGCATCGCCTCAGAAGGTGTTGAGCTGGATAGGTTCTATGTACAGCCCACTTGCAGTCCCACCCGGGCAGGGCTAATGACCGGCAAACTACCACAGCGGTTCGGTATTTATCGCCCGCTGAATAAGGCCACTGAACGAAGCCTACCCCTAGAAGAACAACTTCTACCCGAATATCTCGCTGATCAGGGTTATCAATCATTTATGGTCGGAAAATGGCATCTGGGTCATCACAAACGAGCCATGCTTCCCAATCAACGTGGATTCGAACACTTCTACGGTTCCTTGACTGGCGGCATTGGCTACTGGAACAAGGTTCATGGCGGCGGCTACGACTGGCAGAGAAATGGCAAAACAGCGAGAGAAGACGGCTATGTCACACATCTACTGGTTGATGAGATACGCACACTGATTGAAGGCAGAGATAAACAACGCCCCAACTTTATGTACGTGGCTTTTCAAGCGCCTCACTTACCCAATGAGGCACCTCAAGCCACCATCGCCAAATACGCCGATTTGTTGAACAACCATCCTAATCCTGAGAGACATAGACATGCCGCTATGGTGGACGAATTAGACCAGGCTATTGGAACCGTACTTGGCATATACAAGGAACAGGGCATGCTGGACAACACCCTGGTGTTATTCATCAGTGACAACGGGGGCTTGTTACCGCCTGGCCCCGAAGGATCTCGTACCCAAATCCAAAAAATCGGCATCGCTGTCAATAAATGGTTCGGCCGTCCGGCGCCTCTACCCGGCTTAGAATTTATTGCTTCGAACGCGCTTGACGGTGGCAGCGATAACGCCCCGCTACTCGGTGGTAAGGGGATGGCTACAGAGGGCGGCGTCCGCGTTCCTGCAGCAATTTGGTGGCCAAACAACCTGACAGAGAGACATCACACCCAACCAATGACGATCACTGATGTACTTCCTACCCTGCTTGACGCTATCGGCGCCAGTGATGCAATTCCAGACGATTTGGATGGACGCAGCCAGTTAGAGGCACTGAACGGTGGTGTTAGCAAACACCCGGACTATGCAGTATCTGCGCTCTTCAGCGGACAAGCGATTTATCGTTGGCCTTGGAAACTGATAGACACTGAGTCGCCGCAACTATTCAACGTGCTGAAAGATCCAATGGAGCAAACTAACCTTGCCGCCACTGAATCAGAAAGAGTGACAATAATGCAGGAACGACTCTCCAAATGGCGCTTTGCCGAGGACCCAGCGATTCCGATTTTTGATGCACTACTTGATCCAGACACCTTTGGTGGTGTGGAAGATGGAAGGTTACCCTGGTCCGAGATGACACTGGATTAGATCAAAAAGTCGCTATCCTCGCCTGACTCAGGGGCTCATCACAATATGATCCGCGCTGAGATCAACTTACACCTTATTAACCATGGCGCTTGCCTTGATATTTTTTTGTGACCCGAAGTATCAAATTCCCGTTGCATCGCAGCGAATGAGCAACCGATTTTCTGAACGATGTTCTTTAAACATATTCAGCCATTACTGATAACCTTGAGTGATCGAACAACGTACATTGAACAAGAGCACAATCAACAAGAGAGGCAAGTAATGACGATGAAGGTTTATCTGTCCGGTGAAATTCATACGGACTGGAGAGCGCAAATTATACAAGGTTGTAAAGACAATGGCCTGGCAATTGAATTCTATTCAGCGGTTACAGATCACGAGGCAAGCGATGCAGCGGGGGACATGCTAGGCGCAGAGCAGAATTCATTTTGGCGTGATCATCAATCTGCCAAGGTAAACGCTATCAGGACAAAAACACTCATTGAAAAGAGTGACATTGCGATTATTCGTTTTGGCGAAAAATACAAACAGTGGAATGCAGCATTCGACGCTGGGTACTGTGCCGCCCTTGGCAAGCCCTACATTACTTTGCATGGAGAAGACCTGGTTCACCCGCTTAAAGAAGTTGATGCAGCTGCTCAAGCGTGGGCTACATCGCCAAAGCAGGTGGTCGATATATTGATCTACACTGAACGCAATTAGTCATTTGATCATTAGTATGAAAAACCCACAGGACAAAGCCGTTACATGCTCAAATTGCAGAGCCAGTTGCTGCAAACTTGAGGTCCTATTGATTACTGAAACCGGCGTACCTGAGCAACACATCCTACGTGATGCGTATGGTGGTGAAACCATGCTGCGGCTCGAAGACGGGTGGTGCTCAGCACTAAACCGCGAAAACTTTCGCTGCACCATATACGAAAAAAGGCCGCTGATATGTCGTGAATTCGACATGGGTGCCTTCGATTGCATCAGGACCCGTGCCGAGGATGTACAGTGAATCCTGAACTGCGAATCGAACCTGCAAAAGCCTCCGACACGAGAGCGCTGTGCGAGATCGCGACGTCGACGTTCGCACTGGCGCTTAAGACCTGTTGATGCGGGCCGCAGTTGATACCTGCACAAAACACCATCAAGCAGCATTATGGCTAAGTGTGTTTAATAAAAACTTACGCGCTATTGGGTTCTATGCGAGATACGATTTTATCAAAGTAGGTTCAACAAAGTTCGAAATGGGTCATGAAATCCACTTAGACGATGTCATGTTGGCTGCATTAACTCACTAGTGGAACTGTCTTTTTAAAAGCTCGAACAATTGGGTAAGGCCGAGCGACAAAATTTCAGCACATCGGGCGACGCTTCAGAATGCCTAAGCGCTAGCAGGCAACCAACCAGAAAGATAGTGAGCACTCACATATTGCAAAACCCAGCATTATTCATCTAAGCAAACGGTTACGGCCTTAATTTCACCCGTTCGATGGGCCGAAGGCCAAGCGATAGTCACGATTTTTTTTTCGATTTTGTCATTGAATCACTCAGCAAAATCAATATGCGAACCCGTCAGGTCCTACAGTAATGAATAAACGGAATGTATTAGTATCCAAATATTCCATATTTTTGTGGCTAGCAGATTGATAAGTTTCGCTTTCTACCAATGACCGAGTATGTCACGTCGTCTCGATCAATCACGTTGTCCATCGACAAAAATTCCACCCACTCAAACACCTAGTTTGAAATGAGCAAAGAGGAGCTCCAATGTCCGCATATCTAGATGCCATTAAAGAATTCGCACAACTTAAAGAAGGCAACCCCACGTGGGGAGGCATTAACGCAGAGTACGCTGTTCGCATGGACAGACAGAACCGGTTCAAGACGGGTCTGGAAATTGCGCAGTACACCGCAGACATCATGCACAAGGACATGAAAGACTACGACCTCGATGCTTCTCGTTACACCCAATCTCTGGGTTGCTGGCACGGTTTTACAGCGCAGCAGTTAGCGATGTCGGTTAAGAAGCACCAGGGCACAATGGACAAGAGTTATATCTATTTGAGTGGCTGGATGGTTGCAGCACTTCGCTCCCAGTTTGGGCCGTTACCCGACCAAAGCATGCATGAAAAAACTACCGTGCCTAATCTGATCGAAGAGATTTATACTTTCTTGAAGCAAGCTGACGCACGCGAACTGCGCCACATATTTATCGCTCTAGACGAAGCGCGCGAATCAGGTCAGGACGTTGCGCCTATTCTCGATCAAATCGACAATTTTGAAACCCACGTTGTGCCCATCATTGCAGACATCGACGCCGGTTTCGGCAACGAAGAGGCAACTTACCTGCTTGCGAAAAAGATGATTGAAGCAGGTGCCTGTGCCATTCAGGTCGAAAATCAGGTTTCAGACGCGAAGCAGTGTGGTCACCAGGCCGGCAAAGTAACCGTCCCTCACGAAGACTTCCTCTCAAAGATCAACGCAATTCGTTACGCATTTCTCGAACTCGGTATCGAGAACGGCATTATCGTCGCCCGAACTGACTCACTTGGTGCCAGTCTCACGCAGAAAGTGCCCGTTTCGAAGGAGATAGGCGATCTTGCCAGCCAATACAACGATTTTCTCGAAACCAAAGAGGTTAATGACCTCAGCGAGCTGAAAGAAAACGACATCACCATTCACCAAAAAGGCAAACTGGTTAAGCCAGTTAGACTCGATAATGGTCTTTACTCATTTAAAGAAAACACCGGTTTCGACCGAGTAGTTCTTGATTGTGTTACCAGCCTTAACCACGGTGCTGATTTGCTTTGGATCGAAACAGAGAAGCCTAACGTCGCGCAGATCGCTGGCATGGTTGACGCGGTACGAGAGCACATTCCAAACGCCAAGCTCGTTTACAACAACTCACCATCATTCAACTGGACACTTTCTTTCAGAGAACAGGTTTACGGTGAATGGGCTGCGGAGGGTAAAGATGTCTCTGGTTACCCCAACCCTGAAACCGAGCCAAAAGGTTTGATGGATGTTAAATTTGATGATTCCGAGCTCGCGGCAACCGCAGACGCCCTAGTACAGCAGTTCCAAAAGGATGCATCGGCTCACGCTGGTATTTTCCACCACCTGATTACGCTTCCGACGTATCACGAAACCGCACTGGGCACCGATATCCTATCCGAGGGTTACTTTGGCGACCTTGGCATGCTGGCCTACGTACGCGACATCCAACGTCAAGAAATTCGACGTGACATGTCATCCGTGAAGCACCAAGATTTAGCAGGATCCAACATCGGTGATGATCACAAGGAATACTTCTCAGGAGACAACGCGCTTCTGGCAGGCGGTAAAGATAACACGATGAATCAGTTCTAATTTCCCTTAAGTCTCTGACTAAAGGCGCTTCCCCTCTGGGTAAGCGCCTTTTTTTTTGGCTGCCATTTGCTGAGCACGAGGCGCTGTCAGCGCTATCAAAAAAGTCAAAAACTATCTGTGAAGCTACGCGTTGAAGAAACAAATATCGCTTTAGTACAACACAGAAACCAGCGTACCAAGCACACCCTATTGATCTTGAAATATTCGAGTTCGGTCTTATTCAACCCTGAGAGCATTCTTTACCGAAGACGGCTTTGCTATTCTTCTCACCGTCATCGAAAGATAGCAAAGCGAATACCGCGAGCATGAATGCCAACCAAAAAGATCAGCGCAGTTACCTAGGCCAAGTTTTTACTAACCCAGCCAGTCTGCTGCTCATTATTTTGCTCGTGTGCGGAACTGCCTACTTCTGGTCGCAGAGTCGGATGCCCGCGCTCGATCAAAAAGCACAGATGGCGGAGCGAAATAACCTTTCCGCGATCGCATTCGACATCGTTTATCCTACCCACGCTGATCAATCCGTAATAGAGCGCATAGCCAAAACCACTGTTAATTGGAGCTATACGAATTGGAAGGGTATGACGTTTGGATTATTTTTTGGCGTTCTCACACTCTGTCTGTTGCAACTCCACCCGCCTTCTAATCAATCAAAGAACCCACTAATTAATAGTTTCATCGGCATGACAACCGGCGTTCCTCTTGGCGTCTGCGTCAACTGTGCCACTCCGATTGCTCAAGGCATGTATCTGAGCGGCCTCAGGCTCGAGGCAGTACTGGCAACATTGCTTAGCTCGCCCACACTTAATGTCATCGTGTTAGCTATTTCAGTTTCTCTATTTCCGACTTATTTTGTGCTCACAAAAATTTTCGGATCATTGATCTTCATTCTGGTGATCGTGCCACTGATTGTTCGCCTGACCAGATCTGGCGGCGAGGCGAAAGATGCGTCACAACATCTGGTCGCCGAGATAGGAAACGCCAGTCAAGGGATGCAACGCTTCAATCAAAAGCAGCGGGTTGTGATTCGCGGCTCTGTCACCGACGTTTTCCAGGGCGTTGCGCTTTTGCTGTTCGAAAACACGATCTATCTTTTTAAAATCGCTGTTCCAATGATGTTACTGGCCGGTTTTTTGGGCGCTGGACTCGTTGAAACAGTGCCTCTAGATGAACTCACGTTGCTTGAGTACTCGATGCTTTCGCTAATTTTCGTTGCGATCATCGCCGTGTTGCTGCCAGTGCCTATAGCTTTCGATGTTATCGCTGTAAGCGCGCTCCTTGCGACTGGCATTTCGCCGGGTATAGCGATGACCGTGCTATTTGCGCTTGGTATTTTTAGCATCTATCCAGCCATGATTATCGCCAAAATCGTTTCGCTTCGCCTGAGCGTTGGCTTGATAGGTGCAGTTATCGTTTTTGCCGTTTTACTTGGTGTACTAACAGAACAGTTGAGTGAGCAGAGAAACCGAGAAAACAACGAGGTACTGCGCAAGGAACTTGCGCTTATTAAGCCATCACAGAGCCACTTACTTAAACCCGAAACCTTAGCAAAACAGATTTGCAATACTTCAGCGTTTGAAAAAATCGATGAATGTTATGTCGCGCTTATCAACTCAGGCAGTCTCGGGCCGCCGATCGCGACGCTATGTAACAAGTATTTACTTGAACCCGACGCTATCTCATCGTGCAAAGAAGATATTACAACAAACCTAATCACTGACGCCGCCTTGGCGACCGCCAATGTGAAACGTTGTGCCGAAATAACAGACGAGGCGCGAAGGGACAGCTGCGTTATTCGAGTATTAATCACGCAAAGTTTTAGTCAGGATATTGTTGGTAAATGTCGGACGCTAGTGGATCCATCGCGTATTAAAAATTGCCTTGAGCATATTTATCTGAAAAGAATTGAAGGACTAGCAAATGTGAGTGCTTGCGCGCTCGATTTAACAAGTGCAGAAAGCAGTTATTGCCTACGACTGCTCAGCGGCTATAAAGCAGCAGAAACAAAAAACCTATCTCAATGTGCATCTCTCGTAAAAAATAAAACGAGCAGTCGATTTGACATCGCGAACGAAACTGCAGGCTCAACAGCGGCGCGACTTTGCTATTCACTCATCTTTTCTGAATCACCAGAAAAACAAACGCCTGAATTTTGTCGCACATTAACCTCGGCGCCAGCCACACAGGATTGTCTAGACGAATTGATCGTGAGATCAGCACTAGCAAAAGATAGTGAAGCGCAATGCGGCGAGATCATCACACCTTGGCGCAAGCGTTTTTGTCAGCAAGGTATTGTCGAACGCAGATTTCAGCGCCGTATGCTGCAACAGAGCACGCTTGATCTTGCTATTCCTCAAACATCTACCCTCGATATCAATCGCGCCGCTTCTTCGCCCGACTATATCTCCGCTCCAAGGTATGTTCGTTACGACGCAACACCGCACAACGCAGATATCAACGTACAAATGGCACAGTTCACTGCGGGTGATACGTTGAAAGTGAGGACTGACTTGACTGAAAAGTTTGTTCAACGTCCGGGCAATTCAATCGGACTAGATAAACTCTGGCAGTTCGAATTCACGGATTTTTTCGACCCTTTTGTACTCGGCCGAGGCATTGCCTCTGGCGATTTTGATAATGATGGCTGGGCCGATATCGCGGTTTCAACCAACGACGGCATTATCCTTTACCGAAATTACGGCGGCTTGCGGTTCGGCTTTTATAAAAGATTAAACTCATCGGAGAGGCTCAATGCCCTCGTCGTCGCCCTCGTTGATCTCGACAACGACGGCTGGCTTGACGTTTTCGCCACGGCCTACGGCGGTAGGTCCATTGTTTTCAATAACCAGAAGGGTAGTTTCGATCAAAGTAACATCACAACACTCATCAATCGGGAAGCCAATGCCACGCTGTCGGCAGGGTTCGCTGACTGGGACAAAGATGGCGATCTCGATTTTTTACTGGGCAACTGGTCCTTTGGTTCAGAGGAGAACTTCCGGACAATCTTCTCAGCAAACCAGAAAGTGACGAACAATAACGGTGACTATTTGGCGGAGACTATCGACGAGCTCACAGGAGATACGCTGTCGATACTATTTTCCGACGTGAATAATGATCACGCGCTCGATATCCTCATAGCAAACGATCGGCACGTACCGGACCTTTGGTATTTGGGTAAGCCCGATGGCTTTGAACTGATGTCGCCGACTCGACGCGATGTCGTGACGTCTTTGAATACGATGAGCTACGAGTCCGCGGATTTTAACAACGATTTAATCATGGATGTTTTTTCCGCAGATATGTCATTCGACGACGACGGTGTTTCTGCCTATTGTCATCTACTCGATGAAACAGATGCCAAATCATGCGCTGAAAAACTGCTAGGTCGCAGGGCAATCCTTGACCTCGATATTTCTTGGTGCGGAAACCAAAGCGAAATTTCAGAGCGCGCCTCTTGCCTTGAAGCGATGACCGTGAGGCTTGCGGCGACCGAAAAGAATCCGAAACTCTGTCATAACTTAGCCGATCAGGCCGCTAAGGACCTCTGCCAACGTCTGGCAAAACGCTATGCGTCGGACCCACCGATAATTTACGACCAATATCCATTACAAGAAATGAGTAATAAATTGTTACTAGGTCGATCAAATGGAGGGTTCAAAGATGCGACGATAGAGGCGGGTGTCCAGTCAAGTTATTGGAGCTGGAGCGCAAAAGCAGCGGACTTGGATAACGATGGATACCAAGATATCTATATTGGTAACGGCTATGAGTTCGGTAACCCGGTGCAACTCTTTTCCAATGTGTTTTTTCACAATGAGCAGGGGAAACGTTTTAAGCGCGCAGAGCAAAAGTTTAATCTCGATTTTATGCCCAACACGTCAAGTTTTACTTATGCGGATTTCGATCGCGATGGCGATATAGACATTATCACTAGCAGCGTAATGTCACAGCTATTTTTGCTGGAAAACCAGGTCAGCAAAAATCGTAGCATCCAGTTTAATTTGCTCGATCAACACGGAAACAAAAATGCAGTAGGAGCGAAAATCATCATCTATTATGGCAACAATCTTCAACAGATGCGGGAAATAAAGCTCAGTGGTGGTTATCAATCTTTTGATGAGACGGTGGTCACCTTCGGTTTGGCGGATCACGCGACTATTGATCGGGTTAATGTTCACTGGCCCAGCGGCGATATTTCAACATTGAAAGACCTCTCGGCAAATGCCAGATATTTAATCACGCGGACACGGACGCCGTAGCTACCAATCCGTGCGATCAGTATTTACCTCATCGCGGTCAGTTGAACGCGGTATCAACACACACGTTTGCTGATGCGTGCAATCTTCTACCACAGATATTCGTTTCACGCGCGTATATATTCGATAGCCGCGCTTGGTAGAACGAACTCGAGTGTCAATCAATATGGCTAAGATACTCTTCACTCAAAAATCGAGCTCTCCTAGCAAAAGACTTATTCTATAAACGAAAAAACCCGGTACTGACCGGGCTTTTTGTTAGTGAAGGCTTGTTAACGCTATCCTTCCATAAAACTTCGTAGTTGTTCCGACCTTGCAGGGTGACGTAACTTTCGCAATGCTTTTGCCTCGATTTGACGAATTCTCTCACGAGTAACAGAGAATTGCCGACCGACTTCTTCCAATGTGTGATCGGTGTTCATGTCAATCCCGAAACGCATCCTTAGAACTTTTGCTTCACGCTCAGTCAACGCAGTCAAAACATCTGTTGTCGTCTCTTTCAAACCAGCGCCAGTTGCATGATCCACTGGAGACTCGACCGATGTATCGCTTACAAGGTTCCACATCGTTGAATCATCATCGTCACCAACAGGCGTCTCGAGAGAAATAGGTTGCTTGGCGACATCCAAGGCCTTCAACACTTTGTCTTCTGGGAGCTCCATTTTCTCACTAAGCTCCTCGATCGTTGGCGATCTGCCATATTCCTGAACAAGTTGCCGGGTAAGCCTATTCAGCTTGTTCACCGTTTCCATCATGTGAACCGGCACCCGGATGGTTCTCGCCAGGTCAGAGATCGAACGCGTAATCGCCTGACGAATCCACCAGGTGGCGTAAGTTGAGAATTTAAATCCCCGCCGGTACTCAAATTTATCGACGGCTTTCATCAAACCGATATTTCCTTCCTGAATCAGGTCGAGGAAATGCAGACCGCGGTTGGTATATTTTTTCGCGATTGAAATAACCAAGCGCAGATTTGCCTCGATCATGTCCTTCTTGGCAGCGCGAGTTTTACCCACCGCGACAAACAACCGTCGGTTGATTTCCTTAATCTCTACCACGTCCATGCCAGTGCGTTGGGATATTCGACTAACAGTTTTTAACGCATGGCGCAGTGCGACGCGGTTCTTGGCGAGATTCTCGGACCAGGGTTCATTGGCATTTATCTGCTCATCAAGCCAATCCACATTGGTTTGGTTGTTGAGATAAATTTCCAAAAACTTATCTTTTGGCATACCCGATTTGCGAACGCATAGTTCCCGGATTGCCTTCTCTTGCTTCCTAATTGTTGTCATGTCATCACGCACGCGATCCAGTAACGGCTCCATGCGCGTCGGGACCAGCTTAAGCGAACAAAACGCTTCGCCCAATGCGTCTAGTGCCTTGATCGTTTTAGCATCACCGCGGGGTTGCGAAGCGAGTACCTTCGCCAGTTTTTCCTGTGCCGACTTAATCGCTCGAAAACGCGCGTGAACAAGTTCTTCGTCGAGCCCCTTTTTCTCCTCGTTTTCGTCAGCTTGGTAGTTACCGCTGGACTTTGCCTCGGCGACCTTCGACATATCCGGGATGCTATCTTCTGGATCAAGGAAGCCAGTAATCAGGACGCCCAGATCACCTTCCTCTTCGACAATCGTATCGTATGTTCGGACAACGCCGGCGACAATATCCGGATAACGCGCCATAATTGCCATACTTTCACGGATACCCTCTTCAATACGCTTGGCAATGACTATCTCACCCTCGCGAGTCAGCAGCGGCACAGTGCCCATTTCACGCATGTACATGCGCACCGGGTCGATAGTGCGACCGACCATTGATTCAGCACTGCCGATTGTGGCGGAGTCGGGATTAGGCTCCTCACTCGTCATCTCTGTTAAGCTGTTATTCTCTGGCGCTTGCTCGTAAACACTAATGTTCATCTCACTGAACATGTGCACGACACTCTCAAATTCATCGGACTGAATGATGTTATCCGGTAAGACCTCGAGTAACTGGTCGTAGGTCAAAAACCCCTGCTCTTTACCCTTGTCTATTAATACTTTTATGCGAGACTGCTCCGCAGTTTCCTCGCCTTCATCGCCTTCAGCGCCTTGCTGGCCAGCTTGTGCCAGGGAGTCAGAGTCCGAAATAACGTCATCAAGATTTTGCGAAGCATCTTCTAGCGTATCATCGTCAAGGATTGACTCGAAATCACCTTCTCTTACATTACTGGTCATAGGACTCACTCTCCATCAGAGTCATCGGGGCTTAGGAAGATCAACGAAATAACGACACCTAGCAGTGAGCACGCTCTTGCTGATAAATATCTTTGTTTCAGTGTCGTTGACGGCGTTTTTGTATATGGGGGCTTGGATAGATAATTTAAAGTGCGCGGGGTCGGCAACTTTGCTATCGAGGACAGCGTGTGTTGTGTTGATTGAAACAGACTCAAGCAGTTCAACAACTTCACTACTAATTCATCCCTAGCTTTTGCAATAAGAACATTGACGGTCAGTCCGTTCTCTCGAAACGAACACTCGATAAAAATAGCTTATTCGCAAACTAACCCGGATTGGATTATACCACAAGGCATTATCATTAGGTCTTTCGTCCATGTCTATCACTATTTCTAATTATTAACTCGCGTACACTCAGATAGTAGTGTGAGAACGATCTTTTTTATCTCACCGTTTATCTCAATAAAGATGCTGAAATATCTTTTACTTAAGACACCGAGGACATGAATATTATTCTCGAACCAAATCCTCAAAGAAAAGTCAGCAAGCGAGGGGAGATTTCTTGCTTTAATTCAAAACCTTAGGGCTGATTCCTGAGACAAAGCTTATCAGGATCGCAGAAATCTCCATTTTTTTCCCCTTTTAATCGGCAGTTTTTGTGAGTATATTTACAACCCTCGCTAGCTCAAGCTGTATGAATATACAGTATTCTCCTCGGCAGGATGGATGCGCGTACGGCTTGGCTAGCTGAGACCAACTCTAGTTCGATCTTCTTCTCTCTCTCTGACACTCATTGACTTGTCAATCCCACTGCCTGTGTACGTTTTCTGCTTCGTACGCTAGGAAGCCTTAATCAAAGCTTGCCAGTTGAAGTCCGGGTCACCAATGACATGGAAATACGGATTAAGCAGCTCATCTTTCTGGTTATAGCGCAGTGGTTCAAAATTTGCGTCGACAACCAAACCTCCGGCCGCTTCAACAACAGCATGCGCCGCGGCAGTGTCCCACTCACAGGTAGGTGCTAGTCTCGGATACAGGTCGGCCTGCCCCTCAGCAACTAGGCATAACTTCAATGAGCTGCCCATATTACGGGTCTCAAGGTCAGGATAGGCACGGTTAAGGTTGCCCATACATACCTCCATCTCATCACTGCCATGCCTTCTGCTTGCCACGACGGTTACAGGCTCAACAACCGCATCGATTTCACTCTCGACGAAACGCTGCATGGTGCGCGTCGAAATTTCTCGACGTTCCCCGTTTTCCTCTACCCAGGCAACACGTTCACTCAACTCTGTTGGGCTATATCCTGCGTACATTCTGTCAATCACCGGCACATAAACAATACCTAATAGCGACCTCCCGTTTTCGATCAATGCAATGTTTACCGTGAACTCACCATTGCGGTTAATGAACTCCTTGGTGCCATCTAAAGGGTCAACTAAAAAATATCGCTGCCACGCTTGACGCTGCTCGAAGGGCAATACCTCGGATTCTTCAGAGAAGCAGGGTAGGTCGGGGTAAATTACGGCGAGTGATTCGCTGATTATTTTATGCGCAGCCAGATCCGCCTGAGTCAACGGAGAATTATCCGACTTTTGCTCGACACCAAAATCTTCGCTGTGGTAAACCTCAAG
>ERZ1049444.2193-NODE-2193-length-13279-cov-4.327284_pt1 | contig 13279 bp, 14 predicted proteins | sample MGYA00383101_ERZ1049444 | MGnify/ENA primary metagenome ERZ1049444 (study PRJEB29581, sample SAMEA5548371) | metagenome | biome: marine; feature: coastal; material: water | depth 50 m | study: Short-term variability in the microbial, nano- and picoplankton...
AACGACACGGTGTCTCCAACTTACTTTTCAATTTCATGAACTATTCGATGAGTACATTACTGCCGACCGCCAGCAGTTTTCCTTATCAATTACCCACCTGCGACCTTCGCTCTAGGTTACCACAACTGCTATAAATGATAATGAAGCATTTTCGTTTCGGAGAATTCTGAGAAACGTCAGACAACCAGACCAACGGCGAAAAAACATGTTGTTTTGCCGAAAATTGGGGTGACCGATTTGTATTAGTACCAAGTGACTCCCCCGATTTGTTCGATTTCAAAATAACGTGTAATGTCTTCTGCAGGTACCTACTCTGTTCCCGAAAGCACAACACAGGGGTTTGATATGAGATTCACAGTTTTCCTCTTCAGCATTGCAGTACTTCTTGCAGCATTCAATTTCAACTTGAACGTCACGACTAGCGTATCAGCGAGCGAAACTGACAGCCACTCGTCGGCAGCAGCTCGAAAGACATACAAACGTCGGTGTACGAACTACAAATGCAAAGCAATCACTGAGGGAACCCAGCCTATTTTCAAATGCAAAATTTGTGGTTCAAGCACGGTTCCACACAAAGATTAGAACGCACCAGTTCTGCATCACAGTTCGTAAGATACTGTTACCGTGACATCACAGCGTCTCTTCTCACACTGCAACCTCGACACTCTCCCTTTTTCTCAATGGAAAGGAAACGCCTGAGTCGTGGAAGTGGAAAAGTAACAGGCATGGGCGATGAGGTCCCACACTTTTCGTGATGTTCAATCCGAATGACACCTAAACTCTCATCCATACTGGAAGTTGTATCGGACTACATATTATTGTGACTGAGGAGATCAAGGGAGCCCGCTAAAAACATTTTTTGAGACACAGTTTGATTGCCACCAAGCCAAGCCTGCAACCTGTAGCCCCACTGTTATCTTTCAACTCGTTACTAAATCAAATTTCAAAAAGTGCCAAACTGCAAACTGACGACGAAATACTTCGAACAGCGAATCCCTGCAGACACAAGCCTTTTGATCACTCCCTTCTTTTTGTGACAATGTTTTGAGTTTCGCTATACGTTTGGAATATTTCGTACGGTGTACCATCTGCTTAAGATGTACGGGTGAAACCATTAACACGTCCGTTGCCGGTCGTGTCATTTCAGTTGCTGTGGCAACTCTCCCCGTCGTACAGATTACGCAGATCAAGCCTAGCAACCTGTAGGATTACATCGACACTACAGCCACCCTGTGTAACTCCACACGCGTCTATCCCTGCCATCTCTTTGACTGATGAATAGGCTACGCTTACTGTTACCGTTGTCGGGGCTAAAAGCACACGACTTACTGTGTAACCTTTGCTGTTTTTTTAAAGATGTCTCTCTCTACCGATTAATCCGACTCAAGACTAGAACCGATTCAATACCTCCCGCTTTTTTACTCTCTGGAAGCGGAACATCTTGATATACTTTTTAAATCTCTTTGACCTAATGCCTGCCGAGAAAAGGCGATTCTCCGGCAGGCTTTTTTTATAGGTTTCACACATGTCTGAAGGCGTGACCGCGTTTACTCAATTAGGCTGGCAGTTCGAGGTTCTTCTAGGCCACACCATTTCACGTTTCTACCTCGAGCCCCATTCTCATTTCTCGTGTTTTCTTTTACAGACTCGAACTGCTCGTTCTTTTCGTAGTGTCGTCAATGCCAGAGTAGTGGCTTGCCGCAAGTTGTTCTGTTGTCAGACCTACGCAAGTGTCCTGTGGCCCGCCCTAAGTGGTCATTTATTTCCCTCCGAAACGTCCCGCCGCTTCCACGCAAGATTTGCTTTTGCGATATCGTGACTAACCTCACCACCAATATGAGAACATCGACCAGCAAACAATGCAGCAGCTTCGTCAACACGCTTTGCATGCTCTGCATCTATTCCGTGCAGTGACTCACGGAACACATCCCACGCAGCTAAAACTCTTTGCGTGCCATCAGCAACGACCATGATCGCCTCATTGTTATTAAGAACAAGGTGCTCGCCAAAGTCATCAATCACAAAACCATTTTTTCCTGCCCTATGCCTTTCTATGACGCCGCTGATGTCCGCACCATTCATCGCGATATGCTTGGCATGCTGTTCACGCAGCTGTATTTCTCGACTGCCTGTCATGATTTCACCTCCATTGAATCAATCACTTATGTAATTGCCTGTTATGCTGACTCCGTCAACGGCCTGTAGGAATATCTGCAGGTTTTTCTTACATCGCCATACAGGCCGCTCTCTATTCATGAGGACGTCATCCAGCGTCCGTATTGCCGGACGTTCTGGGGCAAGGCCGCCCTGGACCATTCCTTTGAAGCCACGCCATCGTTTTTCTGTGCACCGCTTCATGTCTCACAATAGGCTAATCGACAAAATTCTGCTGTATCGACCCTCGCGACTAATGAAGCCAAATTGCAAATATCGCTATTCTTTACTTCCAGACGCATGCTGGCTAGCGGACATTTCAGCTTTTCGATAATATTGCGGAATAGCTTCTGGGCAGGTGCAAGTCGCTTTTTCGATGGTTTTTTCCGTAAGTATCGTTGGCTATTGGTGATAATACCCTGATGCTACCAGATGGCGGATATCAGCCATAAACCCGTCAACAGCGCTGACTAACCGGACTGCGTCAAAATAGAGTCGAACATTGGACAAAAAAGTAACTTTTGGGGAATGGTGTAACGGTAGCACGACTGGCTCTGAACCAGTTAGTCCAGGTTCAAATCCTGGTTCCCCAGCTTGACTGAACACGCAGAATTATCTGACCGTGGAAGGGCTCATTCTTTTGTCATTTTTCATTGCGATTGAGTATCTCTCATGCATCGCGACACCACGACTGAAGGACGCTTAACAAATGACCGACGCAATACCTTCAGAAGAAGATGGCTCAAGCCAACTAGACACCACGCAAACGTCTGCGACGCCATCTTCTGTAACCGATGCCGTTGGGCATTCTGTTGACGGCCACCGAGTCCTGTTGGTAGATGATCAACCGATGATTGGTGAGGCCGTCCGACGTCTCTTAGCTGACCAAGCGGACATTGCCTTTGCTTTTTGCAAAGATGCCGCCAAAGCTGTGTCAACGGCAGAGGAATTTCAACCAACTGTCATCTTACAAGACCTCGTTATGCCTGACATTGATGGACTCGACCTTGTGAGTCAGTTTCGTTCTCATCCTCGAACAGAAAAAATCCCCGTCATCATGCTGTCTGCGAACGAGGAAGCTGCTACGAAAGCCCAATTGCTCGAGGCAGGGGCCAATGACTATCTGATAAAACTTCCACACCAGATTGAGCTCATTGCCCGAATCAGAGTGCATTCAGAGGCGTACAAAAGACTTCTCGAACGCGACGCTGCTTTTGGTGCGCTTGAACGATCACTCGCTGACTTGACTCGTGAAAGAGAGAAGTCGGAGCGACTACTTCGCAATATCCTTCCAGACACGATTGCTGAACGGCTCAAGAATAATGTCTCAACTATTGCCGAGACATACTCTTCTGTGAGTGTTTTGTTTGCAGATCTCTGCGGTTTTACCACGTTTTCCGAACGCGTTGACGCAAGTCAACTTGTTGACTTGCTTGATGATATTTTCTCTGCATTTGACCACCTCGCAAATGCGTACGGTGTTGAAAAAATAAAGACCATTGGTGATGCCTACATGGCAGTAGCAGGACTTCCTGAACCTCGTGACGACCACGCAGAGGCAGTCGCCGGCATGGCACTGGGGATGCTCGAGGCGTTTCGTGGTGTCATGCGTAACAGGGGGCTGTCCATGGAAGTTCGCATCGGGATACATTCCGGCCCCGTCGTTGCGGGAGTTATTGGGAAACATAAATTCTCTTACGACTTGTGGGGTGATACCGTAAATACGGCAAGTCGCATGGAATCCCACGGTGAGCCATCTCGAGTTCACGTATCCCAAGGGACATATGCACTCCTGCAAGACCGTTACCGTTTTACGGATCGTGGTGAAATGAATGTAAAAGGTAAGGGCATGCAGCAAACATATTTCTTGCTTGGACGACACGAGGAGTCATCGTAAGCAGGCTAGGCGTCCTTATTTATTAGGGAACGCAATTGTATATCGACAGGCACATCACACTATGGAAAAATACTGGAGCCGTCCGAATGGTGAGATCACAAACGCCTTTCATGGGTGAGGCCTTTGCGTGGGTCGGACGCATCACGGCAATAGGCCTGACTATGGTGCTACCCGGGATCCTTGGTAGCTGGGTTGACCATCGACTCGATACTGCTGTCTGTGAGCCAACTGGCTTTATTCTTGGATTTCTTGCGGGTCTTGCAGCCCTCATCCGCGTTGCTGCCACGCGTCAGCAGAAGAACCTGTGATACAAGCCACTCTATGCCAACGTCCTGCACATCCCTGAAAAAGTCTTTGGTTGTTGGCTTGATCGTCCTCACTCTTGGTCAGACCATCACTGCTGGTGTGATGCTTTGGCGGAATGCACCAAGTGTTAGCCCTGAATGCCGAGCAGCGGCTGTCGGAATTGTCAGTCTGATTGCACTCAGTGGTGGATATTTTTCTTGGTATATCACCTGCTGGTCGAAAACGATGGCGTCAACGCAGCCGGCTTTGGGCATCGCCGCTGCCCTCGCTGCAAACTTTACCCGCCTGGTAATGCCTCTATTTGTGCTTGTTTTCCTTCAGATATCTTCTGAGAAAGGGCTCTTGGAGATGGCTCTGAAAAATTTAATTGAAGAAACTCTTGTTGCCTCCTACCTAGTTTTGCTTTTGCTTGATATCCTTCTCCACATGGCTGGCTATGGTAAAAGTACTCACAACCCGCACAGCCTAGACGACTGAGCCGCAAAGACGTAAAACACATTATCATCCCAAAAAACTAGTGCTATCCGATGTCATCGAATCCTATATACCATCTCAAAGATGCCTATTTTTTCGAAGTACCCAAGGGTCTTTGGAGATACGACTGGCAGTCGCTGAGTGAAGTTCCGTCATTTTTAACGGATGGACACCCCGACATCACTGACGTCAATGAATTTAATCGAGCCCTCGACGGCAAGGTCATGATTCCGCAACCTTTTGCTGAACTTCATAGCCTGTACACCCCAAAATCGGGATTTGCGATCTCAAAGTACATGATTTTAGAACTCGTTGTAGCCTCTATCATGGTGCTGCTCTTCACACGGGTTGCGAAGCAGTTGTCGACAGGAGATCACCCAAAAGGGCGATTTGCCAATCTCTTCGAAGCTTTTCTTGTTTTTATACGCGACCAGATCGCAAGGCCCGCAATCGACGACCCACCTGGACATGGCCATGACGATCAAGCGAGTCCTGTACACCGAGGGGATAGTTTTGTCCCAATGCTGTGGACTCTCTTCTTTTTCGTTCTTGGGTGCAATCTACTCGGCATGGTGCCTTGGGCAGGCTCGCCTACGGCGTCATTTTCAGTCACAATTGCCTTGGCTGCTGCAACTTTTGTGACCGGAATGTTGTCCGGCATGAAGCAATTTGGTGTTTTCGGCTTTTTCTTAAACCAAGTCCCACCAATTGACATGCCCACATACCTTCTTCCGCTAAAAATCATTATCTCATGTGGCCTTTTCTTGATTGAGATGCTTGGTTTGTGCATCAAACACCTCATTCTTGCCGTTCGGTTACTTGCAAACATGGTGGCAGGCCATCTCGTACTTCTTGGAATTATGGGGCTAATCACGGCGGCTGCTTCTGCTTCGACTGGCACCTGGATGACCGTCACGGTTATTAGTGTCGTCAGTGCCACACTTTTTAGTGTTCTGGAACTGTTCGTTGCTTTCCTGCAGGCCTATATTTTCACCTTTTTATCCGCGCTTTTCATCGGTGCAGCGGTTCATCACCACTAATAACACCAATCACTAAAAAAAAATTTTTTGAACCCTTCAAAACCTCTCAAATTTGCTTAGAACATGTGTTCAAGGATGCGGGTCGAAGACTGGTTACGTTTCGCCCAAATCCACCAAACCGATCTCATTTTATCCCGTCCGGAGACAACTGTTTCCAGACTCACGCTTTCAAGGAGTTCCAGCCCGTGATGCTTCGCTCGTTTTTCTCGGCCCGATCGGCCAGCACACTCGCCGTCGTTTTGCTCACGCTACTCTGTGCTGATGTCGCCAGTGCTCAAGAAGCAACTGGTGGTAGAGCACTTATTGATCTTTCCGCTGCTTTTGGTGTCGGTCTTGTAGTTATTGGTGCTGCAATGGGCATTAGTAAACTTGCCGCATCAGCATATGAGAGCATGGCACGTCAACCTGAGGTATCAGGCAATATTCAAACTGCCATGATTATTGCTGCTGCTCTTATTGAAGGATTTACTTTTTACGCGCTTTTCATTTGCTCGGGAAAGTAGAAATCAGTAATTCACTGCTGAAGTTCAAAAGATCAGTTTCATGAAGCCTCCCGGTTTTATTACTTTGGCGGCATGACATGAGAACCATTTTGAGAAGGACAGCCACAGAACTCGTTGGATGCCAGAGATGGGTGACGACCCTGCCCATCTCTGGCAACTGACAACAACATACAATTGAACTTACTAAACCGTTCGAAGTAACACCCCCGGTAGGAATTCCATCATGACCGTAAGGCATGCTGCCAAACCAGTGAGCATTCTAACTGGACCACCACAATCTACCGATGCACCTAGCAAGAAGTTGCTTGGCTTCTTATCAAGGCCGACTACCTTGAGCGTGCAGCAGTGCGGTCGTCCCTTCGCTGCTGCCCTCCTTGCGATGCTCATAGTGTCGTTCGGAATACCCTCTGCGCGAGGATCAGAAGACGGGCACGCGACTACCGAACATCACGGCCATGGTGAGGGTCACTCAGAAATTGGTGCAAACCCACCTCCGGGTGTCGACCGAGATGATTTTGAAAGCCCTGCCGAAATCAGGGGAGACCTGGCCATTTGGTCATTCGCAGTGTTTCTTCTGCTCATGTTTTTGCTGACGGCAGTGGCCTGGAAGCCAATTATGAACGGGCTTGATGCCCGCGAACAGAGTATCGCCGAGATGGTTGCTGCTACGCAAAATGCCCACGACGATGCAAAAAAACAACTTTCGTCCTATGAGCGGCGTCTTGCCGAAGCCGCAGAAGAAGTTAAGGGCATGCTTGATGAAGCAAGACGCGATGCTGAAACCACAAGGCAATCAATTGTCTCCGAAGCACGGAAAGCAGCGGATGAGGAAAAGCAACGAGCCAAAAGAGAAATCGAACTGGCCCGAGATGACGCAATTGCTCAACTTGCTGAGAAAGCAGGAGAGCTTGCTGTTGGTGTGGCTGGAAAATTCATTCAAGAAAAAATTACTCCTGAAGATCAAAGCCGTCTTGTACGTGAATCTATCGCGGGTCTTTCAACATCGCCAAGTGCTAACTAGGTCTGATACCACAACAATCGTATGACAACAGAGGATCCAAAACGTTCTTCGTCTCTCGACGCTCCCCGTGACATTGGGGCTGCGCGACTCGCTAAGGTTTATGCGCAGGCTATTGTCGACGCCGCTGATCGACACCAGTGCCAAGCTGAAGTCCTCGAAGAATTTACGCAAATTGTCGAGGATGTACTTCCTCGTGTGGATAATATTGCAAGTGTTTTTGAATCACCTCGCATATCCACTTCAGATAAAAGTGCGCTTGTACGCGATACTTTTTCGGAAAAAGTATTGCCTATCACACTCAATGCATTACTCGTACTTGCCGACCATGGACGTCTTGGACTGCTGCCAGAACTGGTAGTAGCCCTTCGCCGTGAATTAGATCGGCAGGCAGGCAAGCGAGAAGCGGTTCTGACAACCGCACATCCAATCACTCCCGATGAACAGACTGCAATCCTCAAGTCAGTCGAAGGTTCACTAGGGGAGTCACTAACCGCTCATTTTTCTGTCAACCCTGATCTGCTCGGCGGCCTCGTCGTTCGGATCGAAGACACCGTTTACGACCATTCCGTATCCACGAGCTTAGTGTCGCTCGCGGACCGATTGAAACAGAGGAGTATCAATGAAATTCAACACCGACGAGATCGCCTCGGTTCTACGTGAGGAAATTGACCGCTACCAGTCTGGCATTGATGTTCGAGAAGTCGGGCAAGTGCTGGAGGTTGGTGATGGAATTGCTCGCGTCTGGGGCCTGTCTGGCGTCATGGCAGGCGAGATGGTCGAGTTCCCTGGTGGTGTCACAGGGCTAGCTTTTAATCTCGAAGAAAACTCGGTCGGTGTCATCATCCTCGGCGACTACCTAAAGGTTAATGAAGGTGATGAAGTACGCAGCACCGGAAAACTACTCAGTGTGCCAGTCGGTGATGCCGTTATTGGCCGTGTCCTCGACCCACTCGGCAATCCTCTCGATGGAAAGGGACCGATTGCCACCGACCTAGAAAGGCCCGTCGAAACGCTCGCGCCAGGCGTCGCTGATCGGCAACCCGTCCGCGAGCCTCTCCAAACAGGCATCAAAGCGATTGATGCAATGACCCCGATCGGCCGTGGACAACGAGAATTGATCATTGGTGACCGTAAAACAGGGAAAACGGCTATAGGTATTGATGCAATCATCAACCAGAAACACAGCGGCGTAAAATGTTTCTATGTCGCCGTCGGACAAAAAGACTCATCAGTTGCTGTAGCAATTGATGTTCTACGTAAGCACGGCGCGATGGATTACACCACGGTTATCGTTGCAGGAGCATCTGTAGCAGCACCTCTTCAATACATTGCTCCCTATTCTGGAACAGCAATGGCTGAACATTTCATGTACAACGGCGAACACGCCCTTATCGTTTATGACGATCTTTCAAAACAGGCAACCGCATACCGGCAACTGTCACTTCTTATGCGTCGTCCTCCCGGACGTGAAGCCTATCCTGGAGATGTCTTTTACGCCCACAGCCGACTTCTTGAAAGATCTGCAAAACTCTCAGATGAGCATGGTGGTGGGTCACTCACATCGCTGCCGATCATTGAGACTCTCGAGGGCGAAGTGTCCGCTTACATTCCGACTAACGTAATCTCGATCACCGACGGCCAGATTTATCTCCAGCCCGATTTATTCTTTGCCGGCCAGCGACCAGCAATGAACGTAGGCATCTCAGTTTCTCGAGTTGGTGGGGCTGCCCAGACAAAAGCGATGAAAAAGGTTTCCGGAGGACTCAGATTGGACCTTGCATCGTTCCGTGAATTAGAGGCCTTCGCCCAACTCGGCACAGACCTTGATGCAGCAACTCAGTCAAGACTCGACCGAGGCTATTGCATGGTTGAATTACTGAAGCAAGGACAGTACCAACCACTGGACATTGTTGATCAAGTACTCAGCATCTATGCGGGCACACGCGGTCACCTTGATGACGTTAAACGCGATGAAGTCGCTGCTTGGGAAGCCGGGTTTTTGACTTTCGTGCGTGACCAGACTCCGGAAGTTCGTTCGAGGCTCGAAGAGACAAAGGCTCTCGACGATGAAACAGAACGTCTTATCGAGGCTGCAATCGCAGAATACAAACGTCAAATTCAAGGCTCGAAGAAACCTGAGCCCACTCTTGCTGGTACTACCTGAGAAAGAGAGGGATCCCTATGGCTAATGCTCGCGCTCTCGACCGAAGACGACGTTCTGTTCGTAACATCCGGAAAATAACACGGACAATGGAACTTATTGCCACTGCACGATTCAAAAAAGCCATGGACCGTTCAGTTGCAGCACGCGACTACACCGAGCAGTTAGCAAAAATTCTTAAGAACATTGCTGCCGTCGGAGGCGACCTATCACATCCTTTGCTTAAAAACAGACCAACGCAACGCACTGCTGTTCTTGTCTTAACTGGGAACCGGGGTCTATGCGGAGGATACAATTCCAACGCTGTGAAACAGGCGATGGGCCTGCTCGGGCAGTGGTCGAGTGACAAGATGGAAACCCACGTGACAGTGTCTGGGAAACGTGGCATCAATGCCCTTAAGTTTCGTGGTATCACGATTGACGAAGAACACCTAAAATTCGAAGACAAACCCGCATTTAGTGAAGTCGCACCAATCGGCGAGTCTTACCTTAAATCGTACATAGAAGGTGGCATCGATCGCCTCGATGTTGTTTACACGCGATTTGTGAACATTGCAAAGCAAGAAGCAGTTGCAGAAACACTACTCCCGTTACAACCCCCGACTGATGACGAGACTTTAGAGTCGCCCGCGGGTCATTTAGCTTCTGAAGAATACGACTTTTATCCGTCAGCAGAAAGTATTCTTGAGGAGATTCTTCCAGCAAGCTTTCAGTCCAGATTATTCAAATGTTTCCTAGATTCTGCCGTGAGCGAGCAAGTTGCGCGAATGGTCGCAATGAAGGGTGCAACGGAAAACGCATCGGGAATAATCAAAGATCTTTCCAGGCGATACAACAGAGCCAGACAAACACAGATTACCGGCGAAATCATGGAAATTCTTGGTGGCGTAGAGGCCCTCAAGAAGTAATGTATTTAAATTAAAGGCCGCATGTACGGCATTCACTAGTTACAACCCTCAGTACTCCAAACCCGAAGGCTCCTTTCTAATGGCAACAGCAACCGCCTCCGACACAAAAAACGGTACGGTCACACAGGTTATTGGGTCAACGTTTGACGTTGAGTTTCCTGAATCAAACCTACCGGCGATCTACAATGCAGTCCGAATTGATGCTGATCACAAAGGCATCAAACTCGAACTAGTGGGTGAAGTTCAGCAGCACCTCGGAGGAGGGAAAGTGCGATGCGTTGCACTTGGCTCCACTGACGGACTCATCCGAGGACAAGAAGTTGTTGATACAGGTGCTCCAATTAGTGTGCCGGTTGGGCCCGCCACACTTGGTCGGGTGTTCAATTTACTCGGCGAACCTATCGATAACGCCGGTGAGGTTCACGCTGATGAACGATGGTCCATTCATCGTGACGCACCGCCTGTTTCTGAACTATCAACCAAAACAGAACTTTTTGAAACAGGTATTAAAGTTATTGACCTGCTCACGCCGTTTGTACGGGGTGGTAAAGCAGGCTTGTTTGGAGGTGCAGGGCTCGGCAAAACCGTTATCTTGACTGAACTTATCGCAAGAATCGCAAGTGCTCATGGTGGAAATTCTGTTTTTGCTGGGGTAGGGGAGCGAACCCGTGAAGGAACGGACTTATGGCTTGAAATGCAGGAAGCAAAGATTGGCGACACAGGCCGAAGTGTCATTGAACAGACCTGCATGGTCTTTGGTCAAATGAATGAACCGCCCGGCGCACGACTTCGGGTCGCACTCTCCGCACTTACTATGGCCGAGTATTTTCGAGATACGACTGGAACAGACACGCTCCTCTTCGTTGATAACATATTCCGTTTCTCTCAAGCAGGAAGCGAAGTAAGTGCTCTTCTCGGTAGAATGCCAAGCGCCGTGGGTTACCAGCCAACGCTTGCTACGGAAATGGGCGGTCTCCAAGAACGGATTACATCGACAGAAAAAGGCGCCATTACCTCCGTGCAGGCCGTCTATGTGCCTGCCGATGACCCAACAGACCCCGCACCAGCAACTGCTTTCGGCAATCTTGATGCATTCATTTATCTTGAACGGTCAATCTCTGAAAAAGGAATCTATCCAGCAGTAGATCCACTTGCCAGCTCAAGCCGAATCCTTGATCCACAGTATGTTGGAGACCGACATTACAACGTTGCCCGTCGGGTTCAGACAACCCTTCAACGATACCGAGAACTCCAAGATATTATTGCAATTCTCGGAGTCGATGAACTGTCTGAAGAAGATAAACTCGTTGTTCATCGTGCTCGTCGAATGGAACGATTCTTATCTCAACCGTTTCTCGTTGCTGAAGTTTTCACAGGAAAGCCCGGCGAGATTACAAGTCTTGAAGATACAATTCGATCCTTTGAAGAACTCGCTGACGGAAAATGGGATCACCTTCCTGAGCAGGCCTTCATGTATGTCGGCCCGATTGAGCAGGCCGAGGAACAAGCAAAGAAAATGGAAGAAAAAGCAAAGGCTTAAGGCACTCCTACATAAAGCATCATGGCAACTACACCATCCCAAAAACTTATTCGCTGCGTCATTGTCACCCCTGAACAAACGGTACTAGATACAAAGGCTGCAGGAGTAGTACTTCCATTAGACGATGGAAGCCGCGGCATTGCTGCAGGTCATGCACCATTCATTGGTCGCCTTGGAGCTGGTGAGGTGAAACTACTTGGGGTTGCAGGTGGAAACGGTGGAGAAACAACCATTCGTACCTTTATCGATGGCGGATTCACTGAGGTTGGCAATAACGCGGTAACCGTGATCACACAGCAGGCATCAGATTCTGGGTCAATTGATCCAGTAGAAGCAAAAGCGTCTCTCGAGCGACTGCTTACACAACAAGCTGTCGGTGATGAGCAGATAGATGCACTTCTTAGTGCCGAATCAACCGCACGCGCTCGCCTCCGGGCAGCAAAAAAGACCAAGAAGTAAACTGACGTTAGAGCAATTCTTGTTGGCGAGAGATCTTCAAGCTATATCTGATAGCCAATCTCAGAGGAAGTCGTTTCTCCACGCATTCGTAATTTTGGCTTTTCAAGACAAACGGTAGTCCGTGGATCAATTGAACGAGTGATCCATACATTACTGCCAATCACCGAGTCGTGACCAATGACCGTCATTCCTCCAAGAACTGTTGCATTCGCATAGATAACAACACGATCACCTATCGTGGGATGCCGTTTCGCACCCCGCACCAACTGCCCCTCGGCATCAGTCGGAAATGAAACGGCTCCAAGTGTCACGCCTTGATAAAGCTTCACATGACTACCAATCTCACATGTTTCGCCGACAACCACACCAGTTCCATGGTCTATAAAAAAATGATCCCCAATGGTCGCACTAGGATGAAGATCAATACCGGTGCGAGAATGGGCCCACTCAGCCATCATTCTTGGAATCAAGGGTACAGCGAGTCGCTGTAACAAATGAGCAAGGCGATGAATGGTCACAGCCTCAAGCCCCGGATAACAAAAGATAATTTCATCAAGCGTACGCACTGCAGGATCACCGTCATAGGCTGCCTGAACGTCAGTGGCAAGAATTCGTCGGAGTTCTGGTATCTGCTCCAGAAATTCGATAGCTTTCGCCTGACCTAGCGCCTCGAAATCAGCCTCGTCCACACAATCCTGAACCGCATCCGGCACAGTAGAGGTCCGACGACCCGCTGCCTCAGCAACTTGTGTTGCTGCCAGGCTGTGCCGTAAAGCACGGCCAATTTGTATCGTTAATTTATCGTGTAATCCATCA
>ERZ1049444.2196-NODE-2196-length-13268-cov-5.300083_pt1 | contig 13268 bp, 14 predicted proteins | sample MGYA00383101_ERZ1049444 | MGnify/ENA primary metagenome ERZ1049444 (study PRJEB29581, sample SAMEA5548371) | metagenome | biome: marine; feature: coastal; material: water | depth 50 m | study: Short-term variability in the microbial, nano- and picoplankton...
ATTCGTTGCTGGATTTATTGGTACTCCTCAAATGAATATTCTGGATTGTAAAATTAATGAAATAAATTCATCAATTCTGAAAACAAATGTTTTGGATCAAGAAGTACAAATTGATTTTGAAAGTCCTTTAAATTTAAATAAAGAAGAAAATTATTTTATCGGAGTTAGGCCAAGAAGTTTTGAAATTATGGACAATAACAGAGTAGATACACTTTCTGGCAAAATAGATTTAATAGAAAATATGGGCTCTGAAGTTTTAATTCATATAAAATCAAATGAGTTAACTTTTAGATCTGTGCAAAATAGATCACATCAATTAAAAATCGGAGACTCTATTAACTTAAAACCAAAAAAAGGTCAGGTACATTTATTTAATAAAGATGGAAAGGTAATTCGAAATGAATAAAGTAAACGAAGGTCTTACAAAAAAACAAGCTAAATTAGTTGAAAGATTAATAGTTGGTTTTAGCATTCTTTCACTAGTCTTTTTGTTTCAACCTTTTTCTATGACTTTATATAGTATAGGATGTATAGCAGTCGTGGTTGGAGGATTATCTTTTAACTTAGTCCCTTTATGTGTTGAGGGGGTAAAAGTTTCACAATTAATAAAAATAGGCTTAATTATTTTTACCATATTAATTGTAGTAGCAATAATAGCTATAGGTTCAGGTCATTTATATGGAATCTATTTAGAGTCATCTCGTTAACTTAACTCATGTAAATAAACATGAAATATTCATTCAACAAAAAAATTATTGCAATAACAGGAGCAGCTAATGGAATTGGACGAGCTGCCGCAATACTTCTTGCTACTGAGGGAAATAAGATCATTGCAATTGATAAAGACAAAAAATCCCTAGATAAATTAAAATTAAAATTAAGAAACAAATGTATTTTAAAAAATATAAATTGTATGAATTTAGATGATATTAAAAGTAATTTAAAAGATATTAAAATTATTGATGGATTGGTTAATTGTGCAGGTATTGTCCCTCAGAATGATTTAATGAATTGCTCTAAAGATGAATGGGATCATACATTAAATACAAATTTAACTTCAGTATTTTTTATAACACAATATTTTATGAAAATTTTCTTAAAAAGAAAAAAAGGCTCAATAGTAAATATGTCTTCTGTTGCATCCTCGATAAAGGGAGTAAAAAAAAGATTTGCATACTCAACATCAAAAGCAGCTATTCTAGGTTTAACAAAATCAATTGCTGCAGATTATTCAAGCAAAGGTATTAGATGTAATGTTATATGCCCTGGCACTGTAGATACACCTACTTGGCGTAAAAGAGTTTTAAGTTCGAATAATCCGATTCAAACAAGAAAAGATTATAATTCTAGACAAATTATTGGACGTGTAGGTAAACCTGAAGAAATTTCAGACCTCATACTTTTTTTATTAAGTGATAGATCATCATTTGTTACTGGTTCAGTTTATAATATTGATGGTGGTATGAGTTTGTAATGAATGGAGAAAAAATATTTAATTCATTAAAAAGTGTAGAAAAAAGTATCAAGAAACACAAGGACGAAATAGAAAAGTTAGATCAAGAAATTGGAGATGGAGATCATATTTTTAATATTTTAAGAGGTTTACAAGAATTATTAAATTTAGAAGATGAAATAATAAAAAAACCTACAGACCAAATATTTAAACAGTTAGGAATGAAAATAATGACAACTGTAGGAGGATCTTCAGGTGCATTATTTGCCACTTTACTTATAGGAATGTCAAAAAAATATAATTCAGAATTAAGTGATTTTATTAATTTATCTCAAATGTTTTTTGAAGGAGTTGAGTCAATGAAAAAAAGAGGTAAAGCAGATATAGGTGAGAAAACAATGCTCGATGTCTTAATACCAGTTTCTAAGACTTTAAATGATCTTAAAAATGAAGAAGATATTAATAAAATTGCAGAAAAAATTATCTTTGTTGCAAAAGAAGGTATGATATCAACAAAGAATATTATTGCAACTAAAGGCAGGGCATCTTTTTTAGGTGAAAGGGCAAAAGGCCATATAGATCCGGGTGCAAGGTCCTCTCAACTTGCTATTGAGGCAATTTGTAATCAGTTTATAAATAATTAATATGAAAAAATTTGTTAATGAAGTAGATAATATTTTATCAGAAAGCTTAATTGGTTTTGGTAAAGCTCATTCTGATATAATTAATGTAAATTTATCCCCCGATTTTATATCCAGAAGGAATAAATCAAATAAAGACAAAGTTGCTCTTATCTCTGGAGGTGGTTCTGGACATGAGCCACTACATGGAGGCTTTGTAGGTTATGGTATGTTAGATGCAGCTTGTCCCGGGCAAGTTTTTAGCGCACCTACACCTGACCAAATGGAAGCAGCATCTAATGAGGTTCATAATAATAAAGGGATACTTTTTATTGTTAAAAATTACTCAGGTGACATTATGAATTTTGAAATGAGCGCAGATATGATTGATCATAAAAATCAAATAGTCATAGTTAATGATGATGTAGCTGTAGAAGACTCTACATTTACAACTGGTAGAAGAGGTGTTGCTGGTACTATGATTGTTGAAAAAACTGTTGGCAGTTTGGCTGAAACAGGAGCCTCTTTGGAAGAGTGTAAAAATTTTGGTGATCATGTAAATAAAATGACTGGCTCTATGGGTGTGGCATTTACAAGTTGTACTGTACCAGCAGCAGGTAAACCTACTTTTGAATTATCAAGTGATGAAATGGAATTTGGGGTCGGAATTCATGGAGAGCCTGGAAGAAGAAGAGAAAAAATAAAATCTGCTAATGATTTAACAAAAGAAATTCTAGAAACTATTTTAGATGATTTAATGCCAAACAATAATGAAGAGATTCTATTACATATTAATGGTTTTGGAGGCACACCTTTAATGGAACTTTACCTTTTATTTGAATGTGCTCAAAAATTACTTGAGAAAAAGAATATTAAAATATCTAGGTCAATTGTTGGAAATTATACAACATCACTTGAAATGGCTGGAGGATCTTTTACCATAACTAAACTTGATGAAAATATTATTAAACACTGGGATAGTCCAGTTCATACCTCATCTTTAAGATGGAAAATGTGATTACTTAAATATTTATATTTTTGAGATTATTACTGGAATTTTATTCTAGACTTAATCAATCTATATAACTAATGAACTCAAATAATATGAGTAAAATACAAATTGCAAAAGCAAAAAGATTAAGATCTACTCCCTATACATCAAGAATCGAAAAACAGGGATTAACAGCTTACACGACTTATAATCATATGTTGTTACCCGCTGCTTTTGAAGTCTCATTAGAAGTATCTTATTATCATTTAAAAGAACACGTGCAGGTTTGGGATGTAGCTGCTGAAAGACAAGTTGAAATTTCGGGTGATGATTCTGATGAACTAGTTCAACTGATGACTTGTAGAGATTTATCAAAATCAAAAGATGGAAGGTGTTATTATTGTCCTATTATTGATGATCAAGCTAATCTAATCAATGATCCTGTAGTCCTTCGAATAAATAAAAATAAATGGTGGTTATCAATTGCAGACTCAGATTTAATTTTATTTGCCAAAGGTTTAGCAATAGGTAAAAAATTTAAAGTTAATATTAAAGAGCCTAATGTAGATATTATGGCTGTTCAAGGTCCTAAATCTTTTGCTCTAATGGAAAAGATATTTGGTAAATCTATTACTGAACTAAAGTTTTTTGGTTTTGATTACTTTGATTTTAGAGGTGTCAAACATCTTATTGCAAGATCAGGTTGGTCTAAACAAGGAGGTTATGAAATTTATGTTGAAAATACAAAATCAGGATTAGAGCTATATGATTATTTATTTGAGATAGGTAAAGAATTTAATGTGAAGCCTGGTTGCCCACATTTAATAGAGAGAATAGAGAGTGCTTTATTATCGTATGGTAATGATTTTGACTTAAATGATAACCCTTTAGAATGCGGGTTTGATAAATATGTAAATTTGGATAGTGATGTTGAGTTTCTTGGTAAAGAAAAATTAAAACAAATTAAAGCAGCAGGGGTTTCAAAAAAACTTATGGGAATTATGATAGATTTAAATCGAATAAATTTATCTAGAGCTTTAGACATTACTATTGATAATAAAATAGTGGGAGAGTTAAGGTCAGCTGTTTATTCTCCAACTTTTAATCAAGTGATTGGAATTGCTATGATTAAAAAACCATTTTTTCAAATTGATACATCTGTTGAAATTATTATTGATAAGGTAACTAAAACAGGAAAACTCTGTAATATTCCTTTTGTTTAATACTTTATATGTCTCGTAAGGATATACTCTTAGCATTACTAGTACCTTGTTTATTGGGATTTGGTTTTGTTATTGCAAAACCCGCAATGGATTCATTCCCTCCAATTTTACTTAATGGTTTGCGTTGGTCATTATCTGGATTATTGATGTGTTATTTTTTTCCTTTCCCCAAAAATTTCATAAAGCAGATGTTTGCTATTTCTATTATTGGAGGTTCAGTCCAATATTCTTTGAGTTTTTATGGTTTAAGGATTCTTGATGGAGCTTCAGCAACTCTTTTTGTTCAAGCTGAAATTCCGTTTGGTATTTTAATTGCTTACTTTCTATTAGGAGAAAAAGCACCCATTAAAAATATTATTGGATTAATTATTGCTTTTGTAGGTATAATTATTCTTTCTGGTAATCCAAGTCTTGAAGGTAAATTAATAGGAGTAGCTTTAATTCTTTCAGGAGCTTTCCTCTGGTCTTTTGCGCAAGTGCTGGCAAAGGATGTGTCAGAAAAAATTGGAGGTTTGGCATTAACTGCCTGGCTCGGAGTTTTCTCTGGCCCCCAATGTTTAATCGCATCTTATTTAATTGAAGGGAATACCCTCAATTATATTTTCAATGCAACGCCTAATGCTTGGCTGATCGTAGTTTATTTAGCTGTAGGAATGAATGTTATAGGTTATAGTTGTTGGTATAGCGTTCTCTCAAGAAATCCAGTTAATAACGTAATGTCAGTTTTATTGTTATTTCCAGTCACAGGATTATTAACATCTATTTTTGTATTAAATGAAACTCCTAATACTTATGCCTATATTGGAGGAGCTATAATAATTTTTGGGGTTGCTATGATTTTAATTAATAAAAAAACAAATAAATTAAAAACTTAAATTTACCTTTTTATTGCTATATTTGTTGACAAAATAATAAATAAAATTATTTATAACTTAATTTTATGGGCAGATTTTTAGAGAATTTATTAGAAAGAGCAATGTTTGCTAGTAGGTGGGTTTTGTCACCTATCTATATTGTTTTAAGTCTAACTTTGTTTGTAATAATGATTAAAGTTATTCAGGAGTTTATGCATGAGATGGTGCATATATTTGAGATGAATATTAATGAACTACTAGTATTTGTTCTCCATATCGTTGATTTAGCATTGATAGGTAATTTACTGCTAATTGTTTTATTTAGTGGTTATGAGAATTTTGTTTCAAAAATTGATGTAGCTAAAGATAGTAAAGATAAACCTAGCTGGATGGGAAAAGTTGATTTTAGTGGTCTAAAATTAAAATTAATCGCATCAATTGTTGCTATATCTAGCATTGGATTATTAGAAGCATTTATTGATGTTGGCTCTAAGTCAAAAGATGAAATTTATTTAATGATTTATATCCATGCAATATTTATCTTATCAGGAGTTTTTATTGCTGTAATGGATTATGTAGCTTCCAAAACAGTCTCTCATTAAGTTAATACGCAACTTAATTAATCACTAGATTATTTATATTATTTCTATAATTTACAAAGTATATGGAATTAAAAGAATTTCTTAATAAAGATAAAATTATAGATTTAAGTTTTTTTAATTTTTCTAATGCTGTTACAGCTGCCTATTTTGCAAATAAAAATTTAGAAGTATTAAAAGTAAATGAAAATTTTAAAAAATTCTTTCCTGTGCTTAAAAACGTAACCAATATTTTATTCCCAAGTATACTCGATCAATTAGGAGTGCCATCAGATCAAATAAGTAATTTTGAAAAAGAACTGGCATCCAAAGGCAGGGTTATAATTCCAAAAATTGAAATAACCATTGGTGGTGAGGTAAAAATATATTCTTTGTTATCAGCTTATACCGAAAATTTAGATTTTCCCTACCTTAATGGCATACAAGGTCAATTTGTAGACAGAACTGATGAATACAACTTAAGAAAAGAAAAAGAACAATTACTTGATCAAAAACTAAGAGATCAAGAAATTATTGAGAGCAAAACAAAAAAACTTGAAAGTATTGCTAATAGATTATCTAAATATTTATCACCTCAAGTGTATAAATCTATTTTTGATAATGAAGATATTGTTAAAGGTGATACAAGTCCTTATTCAAGAAAAAATTTAACAATTTTTTTCTCAGATATACAAAATTTTACTGATTTAAGTGACATTTTAGAACCTGAAAAATTAGCAGAAATAATTAATAATTACCTCTCTGAAATGACTTTAATAGCTATTGAGTGTGGTGGAACAATTGATAAATTTATTGGAGACGCGATCATGATTTTCTTTGGAGATCCTGAAACATTAGGTGATGAACAGGATGCTTTAAAATGTATTGATATGGCACTAAAAATGCAAAAAAGAATTGATGAACTCAGAGAATACTGGAATAGAAGTGGCGTTAAGGGCGGCTTAAATGTTCGGATAGGTATCAGTACTGGATACTGTACAGTTGGTAATTTTGGATCTAATCAACGAATGGATTATACTGCCTTAGGAAGTCCAGTAAATTTATCAGCAAGATTGGAATCACTTGCTGAAAGCAATCAAATAGTAATTTCTGATACTACTTTAAATTTAGTTGAAGCAAAAATTAAATTTGAAAAATTTAAAGAGATTATTCCCAAAGGATTTGCAAGACCTATACAAACTTACAGGTTAGAAGGCTTTAAGGATAAAAGTTTGTCAAAATCAATAAAATCCTACTCTAAAAAAGGAAAGCGTGTTGATATAAATATTTTTGACACAACAAATATTAAAGAAGCTTTGGATGAGTTAAAGCAAATTCAAATTGATTTTACTAAAGATCTTGAAGAAAAATAGTTAATTATGATAAAAAATTCATAATAGCTTTTTTTATATCTTGCGTAATATTTTTTGTATCATTTTGAGATTTCTCACTTTCATTTTTCTTCATGTTAAGTTTGATTTTTCTTTGAGCTAAAATATCTGCCACATAATCATACACATCGGGATTCTTTGCAAATATATCCTTAATAATTTCTTTACTTACTTTTATTACAATACATGGTGTTTCAGCAATAACATTTGCACTTCTTGGCTCACCTGTGAGAAGGCTGCCTTCACCAATATAATCAGATACCCCTAATTTTGCTAAAAATACTTTTTCATTATTTTCATTATCTAAATAAACTGAAACAACCCCATCGTTAATTACATAAAGTGAGTCACCTTTATCATTTTGCTTAATGATATAATCATCTTTTTCAAAATGAACTCTTTCTGCATTTTCTGAGATTTCTTCAAGATCGTTATCGCTTAATGACATGAAAATTGGTATTTTTTCTAAGAGAACTTTATTTTTTATAGATTCGTTATAAGGATTAAATTCACCCGTCTTTCTTTTTTCATAATGAGTTTCATCTCTATGAGTATCGAGAGCTTCTAAGCCTATATCTTTTTCTAAACTTGCATAAAGTTTTCCTGAAGACATTTGAATGCCAGCATGTTTTAAAGTCTTATGTATTTCCATCATTACTTGTGTTTGTTGGGAATTTTTTAATATTCTTTTAGTGCAGTCAAAGGCAACAACAAATTCTAAACCGAATTCATTAACTCCTATAAAACGCACCCATTGTAAATCTAATTGTTCTCTACCATCAGCAGGTTTAGTTTTTTTTAAAGCATTATATAAAAGTTTTGAAATATTTTCAGGGTCATGAGATGGATGAAAATAAATTTTATTGAATATGTGAAATCCTTCACTCATTTTTTCTTTATCTTGCTTACTCCAATTAGTTAAAATTGAGTCAGCTACAATTTCATTAGGAATAATAACTTCTGTATTCTCAAAAGTACGTATTCTTGTACTTCTCCAAGTGATATTTTCTACATATCCTGTTTTATCATTAACAGTTATCCAATCATTTATAGAGAAGGGTCTCTCAATATTTACAAAGATACCTTTGATCAAATCTGATAGACTAGATTGTAATGATAATGCAATTGCTGCAAATACAATTCCACCAGCTGCTAAAAGACTTGTTAATTCTAGATCAAATACAAAAGATAAGACTATGAATGATGGTATTGCAAATAATAAAAATTGAAAAACAAATGTGATTATTTCTGGTACTGCAACATCTTTATTTTTATTTAGAGTTAAAATTTCATATTTATAAAAAATCATAATAAAAAACGAAGGAATAAAATAAAAAATAATTAAAAAAGCAACTTCAATTGAATTGGATATATTTTTATTAATAAAATTAAAATCATCCAAAAGGATTAAAGAATAAGTATAATTAAATATAAGATAAGTGAGTAAAGGTAAGATGATAATATTAAACAGCAACCTAATGGGCTTATTTAGTTTTTTTAACTGTAAAAGTAATCCTATAAGTAAAAATGAAATAGCAATGTAAAGACTATTTACTCCAATGTTTTCTCGAAAGAACGATAGAGTTGTAAAAATGGAAATTAATGATATTAGAATTAAAAATAATTTAGATAATAAGTAAAAAATGTTAATTTTCATTTTTATTAATTTGTTATAAAAGATCTATAGACAAATGAATTCAATATCAAAGTATTTATTCGAACATCTCCATTTTGGAATTGAAGAGAAGGAATTTACTTTTATAGAAAAGCTAATATTTTTATTAATAATAATAAATTGTATAATAGTTATTATTGAGTCAGAACAGGGAATTTATCAACAGTATAAATATTACTTTGATTTATCACGTATTTTATTTGGTATAATTTTTACTTTTGAATATATTTCACGATTGATTGCAGTAGGTCAATTAAGTCAATTCCAAGGATTTAAAGGTAAAATAAAATATATATTTTCTATTTGGGCTATTATTGACTTAATTGCAATTTTACCTCTTTTTTTAGTTGGACTGAATGAAGGTTTTCTTTTTAGGATCTTGAGAGGTGTTAGATTATTTTCATTAATCAGGTTTGGCCGTTTCTCTTCAGCAATACACAATGTTACTTCAGCTATATATGAGAGAAGAAACGAATTAATTTTTTCATTTTTTATATCTATTAGTTTGTTGTTTATTTCTTCTACGGTTTTATATGTTGTTGAGGGTGGATCTCAACCTGAGGCTTTTGGAAGTATACTTCGATCTGTTTGGTGGGCTGCTGCAGCCTTAACAACTGTTGGTTATGGTGATGTTTATCCCATTACAGGTATTGGAAAATTTTTTGCAATATTATCAGCCTTTTTTAGTATTGGAATAGTTGCTTTGCCAGCAGGCATTTTAGCCGGAGCATTCACAGAAAAATTTAATAAAAAAAATAATTAAGCAGTTTTTTCAACTATTTTAATTGGAGGAAAAATTTTATTAGAAAAAGTTAAGAGTATTTTATTTTTTTCATCTTCAGGTCTAAAATTAATACCATCAATAGTTTTATCCCAGTCAGTTTCTTTAAAATCATTTTCGTATTTTTTAAATATAGCGCTTTCTTTAACTTTGCTCAAATCTTCATTTTCAGAAATTGAATATAAAACCATTAACCAGGTTGTTACTTCTATATATTCAATTTTTTCACCCCAATAAATACATTTTTCATAATCCTCATTGCAAAAATATCCGACAGACAATGCATCATATCTTTCACAGGAGGTTGATTTGCCCTGAGGAATTGGGTCAAGTTCTAGCACTTTGTGAAAATGTTTTAAACCCTCTCCAACATCATCACTTTTTACCAAAACCTTCCCATATTGATTTAATATTCTGGGATCATTTGGATTTATTGAGTATCCTTTTTTCCCATGCTCTAAAGCTTTGGTAAAGTTTTTTTTAGAGAGTGCAATTGCAGATGAAATTCGTTGAATTTCAAAATCATTTTCATCAGCTTCTAAACTTTTATCAACATGATATAGTAATTCATTCCATTTTTTTTCGTTATCTTCATAGAAATTTTTCCCCAATCCCCCACCTATAGTGCAGGCTTTCAATGCATGAGCCCTGGCATTACTAGAGTCTAATTTAATTGCTTGCTCAAAAGAATCGATAGCTTTTAAATTATTTTCTTTTCCAGACCTGACATGGTGATAAGTTCCTCTGATTAGCCACTCATAAGAGTTTAAGTTTTCAGATGGCTTCCTTTTTATTCTTTGAAGACTACTTATTTCAATATTTCCAAGTAATTGACGAGACATTTTTAAAACAATTTCGTCTTGCAAGTCAAAAATATCTTCAATTACTCTATCGTATTTTTCTCCCCATAGAATAGATCCATCAGATGCATCAGTTAAATCAACACTAATTCTTATTCTTTTACCAGAAGATCTAACATTTCCACCAATTAAATAATCAACATTATTTTTATTAGCAAAACTCATAGCATCTAAATCACTTTTTTTAAAATCTAGAGATGTCTGATGTGATATTACTTCAAATTCTTGCATCCTAGAAAATTCTTGTATTAAATCTCTGAAAACTCCTTCAACAAGAAATTCACTATCATCATCTTTGCTTAAATTATCAAATGGTAAAATTGCAAGTTTTACCTTTTTAGATTTTTCAATATTTTTTGACACTAGAATATTTTCGTTACTACTATTTTTTATTTCCTGCTGGTTATCTGTTAAAAATTCATCTTCGTGAATTAGCAAACCTTCAAATTTAAATACTTCAAAACTATCTGCTCTATTTTTTAATTCTCTTGTCCCATCCATTATCAATTTTATATCAACTGTTTTACTGCATTGATCGTTTACAATCTTTGAAACTAAAATTTCTCCTGGTTTGCATTGACTCTCCAGTCTAGCTGCAACATTGACGCCACTTCCCATAATATTATTTTCTTCAACAATGACATCGTCAACATGTATACCAACCCTCCATTCAAGTTTTAATTCAGTGATTGAGTGATCATTTCTTTTGTAAAGTTCATTTTGAAAATCTATTGCTGCATTGGAGCATTGTACTGGGCTAGCAAATTCTGCTACAACTGAATCACCAGCTGTTGAAAATATTTTTCCACCATATTCAGAAATCTTTTTATCAATAATTTTTCTACATTCATTAAGATTGCGGAGTGTTTTTTCTTCACTTTCTTCCATATGTCTTGAAAAATTAACACAATCAGTTGCTAGAATAGTTGCTAATTTTCTATTAGTTTCACTCATTTTTTAATTATCATTGTTAGGTTCATATTCACTAATTAAGAATTGTAGAATATGCAAGCTTTTAGAATGTTTTTGTAAGTGATTTTAATATTTTATTTTACAAGAATCATGATTATTAAACCTTAAAAAAAGGAGAAACATATGAGTCTACCGCTTATTTATAGAATTTTTGGATTATTAAATCTTGTTATGGGGTTAGTTTTATTTTTTGGAATTTCCAGCATGTACGCAACTAATGGTTGGGGTGAATTTGCTGGCCTTGTTGTTGTGCCAGTAACTACTATGGCTGAACATTATGGCTCGCATGTTTTTGTTCTTGGTGTTATTTCAATAATGATACCTTCTTGGATGCAAGAAGAGCAATTAAAAACTGCTACTAAAACTATATTAATAGTTCAATTAATATTAACATTAGTACCAATTTATCATGCTGTAGTTAGTTATATCCCATTTAATGGTTCATTTATTGCGTTTACAATTGTGAATTTATTGTTTCTAATAGGTTTTTATATTAAGTCTCGTTAACTCATTATTAATCAGGAGGTATTATGGTTGAGAACTTTGGGAGTGTTTTGTATTTAGTTATGTTTATTATAAACCTTTTCTTTTTAAGTTTTTATGCTTTTCTAATACTGTTTAATCCTAAAAAAATTATTACAGATTATGAATTAGGAGAGGATTCTATTGCTGTTGTTAGGTTGGTTGGATCATTTATTATTCCAATAGTTTTAATCGGCTTATATTTATTGTTTACAACAATAAACGGAGCATGGATATTTTTTGTATTTGGTTTGATGATTTCAACTTATCAACTTGGATATGATATTTTAACAAGAATGAATATAGTTGATAATAGTTCGAAAGTTGTTAATAAAATGCAAGATACGATAATTTCAGTTATTTTTGTTGTCTTTAACATTGTTCTAATAAACGGACTTCAAGATAAAATTTTTGCATAAGATGATTCATAAAATAATTCTAAAAGCTGGATTATATCCAGCTTTTTTTATTGCATAATATATTTAAATGAATAATTTAAATTAAAATTATGATTTATTATGTTTTAAATGGGGTAAGTAAATTATGTCTATTATTTTACTAAAGTTATTTCATTATCTAGCCATAGTATTTTCTGGAGGCGTTCTTGTTGGTGGAGGGTTAATTCAAGCTGTTTATACTCGAGCTAACCAAGTTCCTGATATTAATGTATCAAAAGTTTTAAAGATTTTAGGATACTTGGGGCTGGCTTCTTTACTCGTCTTATGGATAACGGGTATTTTATTATCTAACTTAATTTATGGAGGCTTCTCAATTAATACCGCTTTCTCAATTAAAATTATTGCAGCAGCATTTCTTTTAATACTATCTTTTATAGTGAATATTCATGTTTATAATTCTAGTAAAAACAATCAGCCACCTAATAAATCTATTATGAAAATGGCAACTATGTCTGGTAGAGGACTGATAATTGTTGTACTACTTGGAGCAGCAATAGCCTTTAGTTAAAATTTAGTACTTTTAATCATTGATAATTAATAATTATTCTATATATAAAATATTACTCCGATTTACACTCGAATTGCGGGAGAATAGCAGCTAAACTCGAGAACGCGTTTAAAAATGCCTCTCAGTAGTTAATAACTGTAGAGGTTTTTTTTTACCCAAAATTCAATCGGAGAGGGTGATTTATATCCATATTGCAACCCCACAATAATGTGAAATAGCTAAAAAAGGCATCACTATGATTAAGCGTAACTTAATTGCTGTTAAATCTTTAAAATTGTCGGAAAATCTACTTATAAAAATTAAAGATAAGCAATCAGTCAAACAAATAAACAAAATCAAAAATAACAAAAAAATTTCAAAATGGATATTAGGAAGAGAGACT
>ERZ1049444.2199-NODE-2199-length-13260-cov-5.434835_pt1 | contig 13260 bp, 10 predicted proteins | sample MGYA00383101_ERZ1049444 | MGnify/ENA primary metagenome ERZ1049444 (study PRJEB29581, sample SAMEA5548371) | metagenome | biome: marine; feature: coastal; material: water | depth 50 m | study: Short-term variability in the microbial, nano- and picoplankton...
TGTTAACCGACAAGAAGCGTTTTCCGGTTTTGCCGCAAGCGTTTGCGCAATCGAAGATGTGGTAATGCTCTTCCTTCAGGTGAGGTGCACCTTCCAGAGTCATCGTGCCACAAACATGGTCGTTCGCAGCGTCGATGTCCTGACGGCTGTAGCCAAGGTGGCGCAGCAGATCAAATGTCGGGTCATTAAGCTTGGCCGCTGGTATCCCGAGGATTTCGGTGCAGAACGCCTCGCCCAGAGTCCACTGGTTGAACACGAAACGGATGTCGAATGCGGTGCCAAGCGCTGCTTCGATCTTGTCGAGTTCAGTCTGGCGGAAGCCGTGACCAACCAAAGACGTGTGGTTGATGCCTGGCGCGTTGCCCATAGTTCCATGACCAACTGCGTAAGCAATGATCTCTTCAATCTGCGCAGGGCCGTAACCTTGCTTCTCAAGCGCGCCCGGAACCGAGCGGTTGATGATTTTGAAGTATCCGCCACCAGCAAGCTTTTTGAATTTCACCAAAGCAAAATCAGGCTCAATACCGGTTGTGTCGCAATCCATAACCAGACCGATGGTGCCGGTCGGGGCAATCACTGTTGATTGTGCGTTGCGATAACCGTTTTGCTCACCCAACTCTAGCGCTTCATCCCAGCAGGATTGCGCAATGGAAACAAGACGTTGATCCGGGCAATTCGCGAGATCAAACGCAACTGGCTTGATCGGCAAACCCTCATATCCATCTGTATTGCCGTAGGCCGCATTGCGGTGGTTGCGCATAACTCGCAGCATGTGCTTGGCGTTGCGCGCATAGCTTGGGAACGGACCCAGTTCTCCAGCAATCTCGGCAGACGTGGTGTATGCGACACCAGTCATGATCGCCGTCAGCGCGCCAGTCAGGGCACGGCCCTCATCGCTGTCATATCCAAAGCCCATGTTCATCAACAGGCCACCGATATTGGCATATCCAAGACCTAGAGTGCGGAAGTCGTAAGAAAGTTGAGCGATCTCTTTCGATGGGAATTGTGCCATCATCACCGAGATTTCCAAAGTGATCGTCCAAAGACGGGACACGTGCATGTAGTCTTCGACTTGGAATTCGCCATCCTTAAGGAAGGTCAACAGGTTCATCGAGGCAAGGTTGCACGCCGTGTCATCTAGGAACATGTACTCCGAACACGGGTTCGAACCACGGATTTGGCCGTCTTCAGGGCAAGTGTGCCAAGCGTTGACTGTATCGTGGTATTGAATGCCAGGGTCTGCACAGGCCCATGCAGCGTGTCCGATATCTTCCCACAGATCGCGCGCTTTGATGGTCTTTGCGACTGAACCATCAGTGCGGCGGATAAGTTCCCAATCAGAGTCGCTTTTGACGGCTTCAAGGAACGCGTCAGTTACACGAACCGAGTTGTTTGAGTTTTGGCCGGAAACCGATGCATAGGCTTCAGAGTCCCAGTCAGTGTCGTAAGTCGGAAACTCGATGCTGCCGTAGCCCTGTCTTGCGTAATCCAGAACGCGCTTGACGTAAGTCTCTGGGATCGCAACCTTTTTGGCTCCGCGGATCGCATCTTTCAACTGCGGGTTTTTCTTTGGATCAACCGAATCCTCGGTGCTTCCGTCCCACGCTTTGATCGCGCCAAAGATCGCATTCAGCTTCTCTTCGTGCATCTTTGAGCCAGCGACGATTGAAGCCACTTTCTGCTCTTCTTTGACCTTCCAGTTAATATATTCTTCTACATCTGGGTGATCAGCATCAACGATGACCATCTTAGCTGCGCGGCGGGTTGTGCCACCCGATTTGATAGCGCCAGCTGCACGGTCACCAATCTTTAAGAAGCCCATAAGACCGGAGGACTTACCACCACCCGACAATGCTTCATTGTTCGCACGAAGCGAAGAAAAGTTCGTGCCAGTGCCCGAACCGTACTTAAACAAACGCGCTTCACGAACCCAAAGGTCCATAATACCGCCCTCGCCCACTAGATCGTCTGAGACTGACTGAATGAAGCACGCATGAGGCTGTGGGTGTTCGTAAGCCGACTTCGATTTGGTTAACTTGGCGGTTTTGTAGTCAACATAGTAATGGCCTTGTGAAGGACCATCGATGCCATAAGCCCAATGCAGGCCAGTGTTGAACCACTGAGGGCTGTTGGGTGCGGCGCGTTGTGTCGCCAACATGTGGCGCATTTCGTCGAAATAGGCTTGTGCATCTGCTTCAGTCGTGAAGTAGCCGCCTTTCCAACCCCAATAGGTCCAAGCGCCCGCTAGACGGTCAAAAACCTGCTTGGCGCTGATCTCGCCCGTCTTAGGGGTGTTGTCATTGGCTGGAACTGATCGCCAAAGAAACTCGGGCACACCCTTTTCTTTAACTTTCTTAAGCTCGGACGGAACGCCAGCCTTACGAAAATATTTCTGTGCGATGACGTCGGATGCAACCTGGCTCCAACTAGCTGGGACCTCAACATCATCGAGTTTAAAGACAATTGAACCATCCGGATTACGAATTTCGGACGATGTTGTCACAAAATCTAGCTCTGCATACGCATCCTTACCGGCCTTCGTGAATTTTCTATCAATCTTCATGTGGCTGCCTCATTCCCAGCGTTTCATTTTGGCCGTCGTTGCAGCCTTGCCGAGATTGAAACGAAGACAATCCATCCCTGGACAAGTCGCATCCAAGTTTAACAACGATATAGCGTTGGATTGATCATAGTCCCCGTTCGCTCAGGCGTTCCACTATATCTAGTGGTTACTCCTTCGGCCTGCACAAGGTGGCGTATTTAGGCATAGTGGGTCAACGAAAATATTGACAAAAAACTAACAAAAATCTCTTGACCAATTTGAGGTGTGACAGTCGGGTTTTCTGGCTCCGATTCCCGCCAACTTTGCCCCAACGATACTCGGCGACAAAACTCTTCAATTACGACCACTTAGAGGTTTACGTTAAATAGAGCTCTACTTTTGGCTGCTTCACCGAAAGTGCTGAAACGGCCCTACATACCCTGCAAGTTTGATCAAGTGGTAATTGGTACTACCAGCGACAACTACCACTACATATAGTATTTTGGTGCGGCATTGGGCGTTTCCGCCACAATTTGTAGATTTATGAAAGAATCACAGTCAGCACCGATTGGCACTGATCTTGCTTAAAAACTATGGAAAGTGGTCGGGACGGCAAGATTCGAACTTGCGACCCCCTGTACCCAAAACAGGTGCGCTACCAGGCTGCGCTACGCCCCGACTGAGGCGCTGTCTAAACTCGGATGGCGCGAAAGAAAAGCCCAAAAAGGGTGCAGCATTGCTATTTCTTTGAACAACCCCAAACCGCCTTTTCATCAGGAATACTCGGGTGTCTGATCTGGGTCCCCTCAGTGATACCGTAGAGCGCGCTAAGACCTGCGTTAATCTCGAGAACATACATTATGTTTTCGCCGCCACTGATCAGCGTTTCATCTAGGGGTACTGCATTTTGGTGAATCTTGGTCAGCACGCCGTCGTCAGTTGCAAACAGGATATCCAATGGGATCAATGTGTTGCGCATCCAAAACCCCGCCGTTTTGGGTCGATCAAACACAAATAGCATGCCATTTTGGCGGGGCATAGAGGGGCGATGCATCAATCCAAGGGCGCGCGTATCTCCGGTATCGGCGATTTCGACGTTAAAGGCCGCCTGCCCCCAATCGCCGCGTAGGGTCAGCTTGTTGGGGACGCATTCGTTTGCCAAAGCAGGTTGTGCGAAAAGCAACACAAGAAAACTCAGTACACTTCGAAACACATGATTTACTCCGCTTGCTGGCCGGCCTCCCAAGCGCAAACCTCGGCAGCCATCTTTCCTCGACGTCCTTCTATGACGCGGATTGAGATTGCCTCGCCTGGCATCAGGTTTGCAAGCCCTGAGCGGCGTAACACTTCAATGTGAATAAAAATGTCGTCCGAATTTCCAAATGTATTGGCGAAACCAAAACCCTTAATCTTGTCAAACCACTTCACTCGGGCAGGCGAAATAGGCGCCGCCGCGATTTCCTCAGGTGGAAAATCAGTGAAATCCTCAAGAGGAGGTGCTTGCGTCGCGCCCTCCATCCAAATGTCGATAACTTCGGTCGCCTGCACACCCTTAGCGGTAGCTTGAACGCTGAGTTCAATACTAACACCGTCAGCGACGGAGCTTTGTCCGAAATTCCGTAACACGTTCGCATGGAGTAAAATGTCTGGTCCGCCGTCTTCAGAAACTACGAAACCAAAACCCTTTGCCGGGTCAAACCATTTTACTCGTCCAGATACGCGGTTAAGGCCATCTTCGATTGCCAATTCCATAATCCATTCATCTCATCCCAACTTTATTTCATCACAATTGTTTGGGATAGATGCAAGCTTAAATATATGTTTCAAAACTACTATTCCACTCACGGTACGTGAATGAAAACGCAATTTCTCAACGATTTTATGGGTTTAATCGAATTACACTCCACTCAGACGAGTTAACATTTTTTGTCCACTTAAAGCGATCGTGAAGCCTAAATGCACCATCCGCCCAGAATTCAATTTCGACGGGTGTTATCCGATAACCACCCCAAAAGGGTGGCCTTGAAGGTGACGCAACGTAAACTGCAGTAATTTTTGCAACCTCAGTCATCAGTGCGGTTCGTGAGGTCAAAGGTTGAGATTGCTTGGAGGCCCAAGCTCCTAATCGACTTTTGAGCGATCTTGAGGCGTAGTAATCGTCAGCCTCTTGGCCATCTTCACGCGTTACAACGCCTCGTACACGGATCTGTCGGCGAAGCGATTTCCAATGCATGACGAATGCTGCTTTTCCGCTTTGTTCGATTTCCTGCGCCTTTACACTGCCGTAGTTTGTGTAGAAAACGAAGCTGTCAGGGTCGATAGATTTCAGTAGGACCATACGGGCATTTGGTAGTCCGTCCTTGTCCACCGTTGAAAGCGCCATAGCGTTTGGATCGTTCGGTTCAGCCTCTACAGCTTCATCCAGCCATCTTTGAGCAATTTCAAATGGGTTGTCGCCCGCAAGAATACCATTACGATCTGCCATTCCGTCACCTTTTGTCGTTGCGCCCGTGTCGAGCCGGTTTCTGGTCCAAAGGCTTGAAGGCTAAATGCCAATCGCCTAAAGAATATTTAGGTGAATTCTAATGGCGCAGGGGAACCGGATGTCAACACAACTTATGCAGGGCAAACGCGGCCTGATTATGGGTCTGGCCAATGACAAGTCTATCGCCTGGGGCATTGCCAAAGCGTGCGCAGACGCTGGCGCCGATCTCGCGTTCTCATACCAAGGGGACGCGCTCAAAAAGCGGGTCGATCCGTTGGCTGCCCAACTTGGAAGCGACATTGTGCTACCGTGTGATGTGGGGGACGAAGGTTCGATCGACACCTTGTTTGATGCGCTTGAAGAAAAGTGGGGCAAGCTTGACTTTGTCGTTCACGCTATCGGTTTTTCAGACAAAGGCGAGCTTCGTGGCCGCTACGTCGACACGTCGCGTGGCAATTTCAACATGACGATGGACATCTCGGTTTACAGCTTCACAGCCGTTATGCAGCGTGCAGAAAAAATGATGACGGATGGCGGAAGCGCTATCACGATGACCTACTACGGCGCTGAACGGATTATGCCCCACTACAACGTCATGGGCGTTGCGAAAGCTGCCCTTGAGGCGTCAGTGCGCTATTTGGCTGAGGACTTGGGCAAAGACGGTATTCGCGTGAATGCGATCTCCGCCGGCCCGATTAAAACGCTCGCCGCTTCAGGAATTGGCGATTTACGTTACATTATGAAATGGAACGAGTACAACTCGCCTCTGCGTCGGAACGTGACGATAGACGATGTCGGCAAATCGGCCCTCTATCTTCTTTCTGATCTTGGTTCCGGTGTTACCGGAGAAACGCATCACGTTGATGCAGGATATCACGTCGTTGGCATGAAAGCCGTCGATGCACCCGACATGTCGAAAGGTTAATCATGGATCGTCTACCTCATGAAAAAGGATTCCACGTAAGTTGGGATCAATTGCACCGCGACGCCCGTGCGCTTGCATGGCGTCTTGATGGTCGTGGACCTGATGGCGGCGCGTGGAAGGCCGTTGTTGCCATCACACGGGGCGGAATGGCGCCCGGAATGATAGTCGCACGCGAACTTGATATTCGCACAGTCGATACGGTCTCGGTTAAATCTTACCACTCTGGCGGCGGCAAAGCAGATGAGCGTCGCGATGCAGAAGTTTTAAAGTCTCCGAACGCGGAAATGATGGGTGACGGGACTGGCATCCTGATCGTTGACGATCTTGTAGACAGCGGCAAAACGCTTGAGCTTGTTCGTTCACTCTATCCAAACGCGCATTTCGCATGTGTTTACGCGAAGCCCGAAGGCGAAAAACAGGCTGACACGTATATAACCTCGGTCAGTCAAGACACTTGGATCTTCTTCCCTTGGGACATGGCCCTCCAATACGTTGAACCGTACCGCGGGACAGACTGATATTTGGTTTTTCAAATATCCATTCGATGACACCGCCATTTGGCGACAAGGGGGCAGTTTGCCCCCTATTTTTTTTGAGATCACAAACAAGAGCTTGGCTGCCAAATGAATTATACTAGGACCCGCTCGACATTTTCACCGCCTATTCTAGAAGCAAAGCTCATGGCGCAATCGACCAAGCTGCCTGACCACTTACCTCTACTAGATTTCTCACAGGCTGCACCGGCGACACCGCCACCTGCTTCCATGCTTGAAGTGTTGGGGGAAGCAGTAAAAGACACCGCTGATCTTCATCTGTACGGTCCGGTACTTGGTCAACCAACTTTGCGTGAGGCTTTGGCTGCAAAGACTGCTCAGCTATACAATGGAGTTGTTCACGCGGATCAGATGGCCATTACATCTGGGTGCAATCAAGCCTTCGCAGCGACTATCGCCGCCTTAACGACCCAAGGGGACGAAGTAATTCTCCCAACCCCTTGGTATTTCAACCATAAAATGTGGCTGGACATGAGTGGAGTTTCGGCAATTCCCCTGAACGTTGACGCGACCTTCCTACCTGACCCAGTCAAAGCAAGGGCTCTGATAACACCGAAGACTCGCGCGATTTCATTGGTGTCTCCCAACAATCCGACTGGAACTGAATATCCGCCAGAGTTGATTAGGGCATTCTACCTACTCGCCAAAGAATTCAATATTTCACTGATACTGGATGAAACCTACCGAGATTTTCGTGTCTCTGATGATCAAGCACATGATCTCTTTGCCGATCCCGATTGGCCGGATACTCTGATCCACCTCTATTCGTTTTCAAAATCATTTCACATGGCGGGCCATCGGCTGGGCGCCATCGCTACCTCAGTTTCAAAGTTGACTGAGATTGGGAAATTTTTGGATACTGTAACCATATGCCCTTCGGGTATTGGTCAGGCAGGGGCTCTCTGGGGGCTTCAAAACCTCGACGGCTGGTTAGAGGACGAGCGTCAAGAAATTCTACGCCGCGGGGAAACTGTCCAGGACGTTTTTGGATCGCTCAAAGCGCAAGGTTGGATATTGCATTCTAGTGGCGCTTACTTTGCCTACGTAGAACACCCTGACGCAGCCCAACACGAAAACCCAGCACTATATGTCCTAAGTGAAACCGGTATCTTGATGCTACCCGCATCAATGTTCAGACCAAAGGATCAACAAGGTGGAAGAACCCAGTTCAGAGTAGCATTCGCCAACTTAGGCTCGGACAAAATCCGTGAAATGGGCGATAGATTGGCTGAATTCAGCTTCTAGCTTGCCCCCTTTACGATCAACGCGTAGACACCAATCCTGAAACAACAACAAAGGGTTCTGGGATGGCTAAGAAAGTCGGCTCCAAGGTGTTTGTCTGGATTTTGCTAGGCATGATCATCGTTGGCTTGATAGGTTTCGGATCGACCAATTTGGGCGGCACAGTCCGTTCAATCGGGTCGGTTGGGGATAAAGACCTGTCTATTAACGGCTATGCCCGCGCCCTTCAGTCAGAATTGCGCGCTTTGGAAGCGCAAACTGGCCAGCGGATCTCGTTCTCACAGGCGCAATTGTTTGGTGTCGACCAACAAGTGCTGTCGCGTTTTGTAACCTCGCGACTGCTGGACGCGGAAGCTGCGCGTCTTGGTATTTCCGTTGGCGATGAAACCTTGCGCGAGCAGTTGCTTCAAGTTTCAAGTTTTCAGGGTATTGATGGTCAATTCGACCGCAATACATATCAACTGGCCCTTGAAAATGCTGGTGTAAACGAGCGCGAATACGAAGCTCAGTTACGTGATGAAATCTCAAGCTCTCTGTTGCAGTCCGCACTACTTGGCAATCTGAACACCAACCCAGTCTACGCCGAAAGCTTCGCTGGTTATCTGACCGAGACACGAAGTGTGACTTGGGCAGCGGTTGAGGCCAGCCTTTTGGATACACCGGTCCCTGCCCCTTCCGAAGCCGATCTCAAAGCCTTCTATGAAGACAATATCGCAAGCTTCACCCTGCCCGAAACACGCCAAATCACGTATACTTGGATCACTCCTGATATGTTGATCGACACAGTTGAAGTTGACGAGCAAAGCCTACAAGACGCTTACGCCCGTCGCGAAGCTGAGTTTAACACACCTGAGCGCCGTTTGGTTGAACGCCTGATTTTCGGCTCTGAGGCCGAGGCACAAGCTGCTGCAGACCGTCTTGCGGCGGAAACAGCGACATTCGAAGAGCTGGTTACCGAACGCGGTCTTGAACTGGTCGACATCGACCTTGGCGACGTTTCTATAGGTCAGCTTGGCTCTGCCGGGGAAACAGTGTTTGCGAATTATGGACTTGGCGTCGTTGGTCCTGTGAATGTGGACCTTGGAGCTGCGTTGTTCCGCATCAACGGGATATTGGCTGCTCAATCGACAACATATGAAGAAGCCTTGCCATTGCTTCGTGATGAATTGGCCTCTGATCGCGCACGCCGTGTTATCGATGCGCAAGTTTCCGACCTTGAAGATTTATTGGCAGCAGGTGCTACCCTTGAGGAACTCGCAGCCGATACCGAAATGGAGCTGGCACAGATCGGTTGGCATAGTGGTGTGTTTAATGACATCGCAGGTTATGCATCGTTCCGAAACGAAGCGAATATTGTCAGCCTCGAAGATTTCCCAGAAATCGCAAACCTCGACGACGGGGGTGTTTTTGCAATGCGTCTCGACGGTATTGATGCAGCGCGCCCTGAGGATTTTGATGCGGTTCGCGACCAAGTTGAGCAAGGTTGGACGCAGCAAACCGAAAACGAAATGCTTGTGATAAAGGCAGACGCGTTCAAAGCATCCTTGGATGCCGGTGGATCGTTTGAAAGCCTCGGCCTTACGGCTAACGTTGAAACAGGCCTTAGCCTTCGCGGCCGTCCGGCAGGCGTACCAGCAGATGTGTCGCTTGTAGCCTTTGAACTACGCGACAACAGCGAAAGCAAAGTCTCTAACACGGCAGAAGGTATTTTTGTTGTGCGCTTAGATGAAATCGTAGCAGCAGATATGGCGTCAGAAGACACACAAGCATTGATCGACGCAATCGAACAGCAGACAGCTTCGGCAGTTGATCAAGATGTGTTTGCGGCTTTTGCTGAGGCCGTGCGCCTCCGCACTGATATCGAAGTAAACCAGCAGGCGATCAACGCTGTGCATGCAAACTTTCAATAGAGGTTAGACAAGTGGCGCTAACACCATCGTTTGAAGAGTTCCGCATAGGCTATGAGGCCGGAAAAAATCAGGTGGTCTACGCACGGCTAGCGGCAGATCTAGACACGCCGGTTTCTTTGATGATGCGTCTGACTGCTGGCCAAAAAGATAGTTTCGTTTTGGAGTCTGTCACAGGCGGCGAAGTCCGCGGGCGTTATTCCATCATCGGCATGAAACCGGACATCCTTTGGCGCTGTCATGGTGAGGACGCAGCGATCAACCGCCATGCCCGCTTCGAACCAGATGGATATGTCCCAGTTGAAGATGATCCATTGGCTTCACTTCGCTCGTTGATTGACGAAAGCCATATTGACCTGCCCGACGACCTGCCCGCTGCAAGCGCTGGTCTATTTGGATATCTCGGCTACGATATGATCCGCCTTGTCGAAGAGCTGCCTAACGTGAACCCTGATCCACTCGGCTTGCCCGATGCGGTACTTATGCGTCCAAGCGTTGTGGCTGTTCTGGATGGCGTCAAAGGCGAGGTGACCATCGTTTCCCCTGCATGGGTCGAAGACGGTCAATCAGCGCGCGCCGCTTATGCGCAAGCGGCCGAGCGCGTCATGGACGCTCTACGCGATCTCGACCGGCCCCTGCCTGCTGACAATCGTGAATTCGGGTCTGCAGGGTCGTTGCCCGCCCCCGTTTCGAATTTCACGCACCAAGGATATCTCGACGCCGTCGAAAAAGCCAAAGAGTATATCCGCGCCGGTGACATCTTTCAGGTGGTCCCGTCCCAAAGATGGACACAGGAATTCCCGCATCCACCATTGGCGCTCTATCGGTCTCTGCGTCGGACAAACCCGTCTCCGTTTATGTTCTTCTTCAACTTCGGTGGTTTCCAAGTTGTTGGCGCAAGTCCCGAAATCCTTGTCCGCGTATTTGGCAACGAAGTTACCATTCGACCCATCGCAGGCACGCGCCCTCGCGGAAAAACGCCAGAACAAGACAAGGCGCTGGAAGAGGATTTGCTGGCCGACGCAAAAGAGTTGGCTGAGCACTTAATGCTTCTAGACCTCGGTCGGAATGACACTGGAAAAGTTTCAAAGATTGGCACTGTTCGCCCTACCGAAGAATTCATTATAGAACGCTATAGCCACGTCATGCACATTGTTTCGAACGTGATCGGTGAACTGGCTGACGACCAAGACGCATTGTCGGCACTGCTGTCCGGCCTACCTGCAGGCACGGTTTCAGGTGCGCCAAAAGTCCGTGCGATGGAAATCATCGACGAGCTAGAGCCCGAAAAACGCGGTGTCTACGGAGGCGGCGTTGGTTACTTCAGCGCGGGCGGTGACATGGATATGTGTATTGCCCTACGTACGGCGGTTGTAAAAGACGCGAAGCTTTATGTTCAGGCTGGCGGTGGCGTTGTCTATGACAGCGATCCTGAAAGCGAATTCATGGAAACTGTCAATAAATCCAAAGCCCTACGCGCTGCAGCAGAAGATGCCGCGCGCTTTGTAAACAGCTCAAACTAAAGCCTTACTGTTCCCAAATTGTGGAAACCGGTGTCAAAACGACGCTGGTTGCACGATCTTGTAGACCCCACAAAAGCAAAGCCGAGATCGTGGCAGGGCGAAGCCGTCCAACCATGATGACGGACCCTTCTTGCCGAGCCTTAAACGCTGCTTGATCAAGGAAACGTCGAATGACCGTGGCATTCTGGCCAGTTGCGTCAAAATCTCGGAACAAGGTCGCGACCGGCAAATCACGCCCATCAGCCTGTTGTTGAGCCGCGTTCAAACCCTTAGCGCGAAGGACCAAACCATTGCCCGTATCCTCAACCATTTTCAGGACAGCTTCGGCCAATTCCATGTTGCCTTGAAGACCACCATTGGTGCCCTCCAAAATGCCAACCGCGCCCGGAATGCTATCGATCGTCGGCGCAAGCGCAATCTCGGCCAAAGATGCATCACCACCTTCAGGTAAATCAGCCGTAACAAGCAGCTCAAACCCTTTGCTACGATACATTTCCGCCGCCTCAAGCGCATCCTCACGCAGCGGATCAATTGCGAAAGAGATTGGATAAGGGAAGCTCGCCAAAGCTTCGGGGCCAATGTTGTATTCTCCGGTGTCGATCAAAATAATCGCCATCAACGGGCGATCATCCGTGGCTTGTGCATCTGCCATCGGCTCGTGGACAACATCATCGTTGATCGCATCACTGCCAATTGTTGGCAGGCGGTTCGTGACGACGGTTGTGTCTTCCGTCAATGGAGCGTCTGGTGAAAGCGTTTTGCTTTCCTCGATCAAAACTTGCGAAATCGCAGTCGACGCCACTGCTTCCTGTGCGGGCTCTGACGACTCGGTTGCAACCGTTACTTCGGTCTCGGCCTCAGGTGTTGTGGGGGCGGTTGCTGTCGAAGTGTCGACCAACGGTTGATCGTCTTCAGATACCGCCGGCAAGCTCTCATTTTCGTCACTGACTTCTGAGAGGTTGCTTTCTGCATTCCCAGTCGTCGGAACAATTGCCGAAGTAGTTTCTGCAAGCGCCGGTGCATCTTCGATGGTTGGTGACGACATTTGCGGCGTAGGTGTGGGATCTTCCGTCGGCATCGCGGGTGCAACGTTCACCTGCGGCGCAGGTGTCATAACCTCTGCATTCGGGTCAGGCACGGGGGCTAACAATGAAACAGCCGCCAAAAACAGAGCGGTGAATAGACCGCCCCAAATGATGCCAAAAATTAGTCCGCGTGCCACTCGATTGCTCCCGACTAGGGTTCTTTGTTTTTTGGTATAATGCGCCCTCTTGACGGTCCGGCGCAACCCTGAGCATGTATATCCCGACTATACAGACGATAAATACACAAAAACGCGGAAAATCAGATGCTTCTCCTGATCGATAATTACGATAGTTTTACCTATAATCTTGTTCATTACCTCGGTGAACTCGGAACCGAGGTCGTCGTGCGCAGAAATGATGCAATTGACGTTCAAGAAGCGATGGCAATGAATCCCGCAGGCATTTTGCTTTCACCGGGCCCTTGTGACCCAGATCAGGCCGGTATTTGCTTGGCCATCACGCAAGCCGCCGCTGAAACGAAAACGCCTTTGATGGGCGTGTGTTTGGGCCATCAGACTATTGGGCAGGCCTTTGGGGGCAATGTGATCCGCTGTCACGAAATTGTTCACGGCAAAATGGGCATGATGCACCACACAAGCAAAGGCCTGTTCAAGGATCTACCGACTCCATTTGAAGCGACTCGCTACCATTCCTTGGTTGTTGAGCGTGAATCCCTGCCCGATTGCCTTGAGATCACGGCCGAGCTTGAAGATGGTTTGATCATGGGTCTTCAACATAAGGAACTGCCGATCCACGGCGTTCAATTCCATCCCGAATCCATCGCAAGCCAGCACGGCCACGCCCTGCTGCAAAACTTCTTAAACGAAATGAAGGTGCCAGCATGAGCGATGCAATGAAACCGATCATCAACGCTGCGTCCGAAGGCCCCCTATCCCGCGAGCAAGCCGAAACTGCGTTCCAAATCCTGTTTGACGGCAAATCTACGCCCGCCCAAATCGGTGGATTGTTGATGGCAATGCGCACACGCGGTGAAACG
>ERZ1049444.2209-NODE-2209-length-13228-cov-5.542929_pt1 | contig 13228 bp, 10 predicted proteins | sample MGYA00383101_ERZ1049444 | MGnify/ENA primary metagenome ERZ1049444 (study PRJEB29581, sample SAMEA5548371) | metagenome | biome: marine; feature: coastal; material: water | depth 50 m | study: Short-term variability in the microbial, nano- and picoplankton...
AATAGGAATAGAAATATTTTCTAATCTTTGTATTTTATCTGCCATTAGCTTTTCTTTCTCGATGTATCCAGAATATTTGATTTGAATTTCTGCTTGTTCTAAAGCACTTTTAGATATTTTTTGTTTTTCAATAAACTCCTTAACAGAACTTAGCTTTGTTAGGTCAGTAGTATCTATGTTTGGCCTTGCAAGAATTTTAGAGAGCCTTGCTGATTGTTTTACCGGTGATGACTTTTTTAATTTTAATATTGAGTTTAAGTTTTTTGGGTCAAAGCCAGTTTTATTATAAAAACCGATCATCTTATTGGTAGAGCTTATTCTATCATCAAGGGTCTTCATTCTTTGTGAATTAGCTAGTCCTAGCTTGAAGGATTTAGGCGTGAGGCGTTCATCGGCGTTATCCTGACGCAGCAAGGTCCTGTATTCCGCTCTTGAGGTAAACATTCTGTATGGTTCTTCTGTTCCTTTAACAACTAAATCATCAATTAAAACGCCTATATAGGCTTCATTTCTCTTCAATACAAATGGATCTGATTCATTACATTTCAAATTTGCATTTATTCCAGCCATTATTCCTTGAGCAGCAGCCTCTTCATAACCTGTAGTTCCATTAATTTGGCCTGCAAAAAACAAACGTTCAATATTCTTAGTCTCTAAACTAGTTTTTAACTGGGTAGGGTGAAAATAGTCATACTCTATTGCGTATCCAGGCCTAAAAAATTTGACAGACTCAAACCCCTTAACTTTTTTTAAAGCATCATATTGAACTTCCTGCGGTAAAGATGTAGAAAAACCATTAACATAAACCTCAACGGTATTCCACCCTTCTGGCTCAACAAAAATTTGGTGTCTTGGCTTGTCAGCAAATCTGTGAATTTTATCCTCTATAGACGGGCAATACCTTGGCCCAACAGCATCAATGAGGCCGTTAAACATTGGTGATCTCTCAAATCCTAACCTAAGTTGATCGTGAACTTCTTCGTTGGTGTATGTGATATGGCAACTTTTTTGTGATTTAAGTACGGTAGTGTTTTTTAAAAAACTAAATGTTCCGGGGTCTAAATCTCCTGGTTGTTCCTCCATTATTGTATACTTTAAAGACCTTCCGTCAACTCTTGGAGGTGTTCCTGTTTTCATTCTACCGGAAACAAAACCATGGGATTCTAGGCAAGCGGTTAAACCTAAAGATGATTTTTCTCCAGCTCGCCCTCCTCCAAAGTTTTTTTCACCAATGTGAATAAGGCCATTTAAAAAAGTTCCGTTTGTAAGAATAACTGATTTAGAATATATAGAAACATCCAGTGAAGTTTTAACTCCAAGGACAATTCCGTTTTCGACAACTAGGCTAGTAACCATTTCTTGATAAAAATCCAGGTTTTCAGTTCTTTCTAAAAGATCTCGCCAGTGTTGAGAAAACATTGCTCGATCGGACTGCACCCTAGGAGACCACATCGCTGGGCCTTTTGACTTGTTTAGCATTTTGTACTGAATAGCGCTATAATCGGAAACAATTCCGCTATAGCCTCCAAGAGCGTCTATCTCTCTTACAATTTGTCCTTTAGCAATACCGCCCATTGCGGGGTTACAAGACATCTGGCCAAGGGTTTGTAAGTTCATTGTAACCAATAATGTTTTTGAGCCTAAGTTAGCTGCTGCTGCTGCTGCCTCACAGCCTGCGTGCCCTCCTCCAACCACTATAACATCATATTTTTTATCAAACATTATTCTTTGAATTATTGTTTCACGTGGAACATGTTAATCATCATATCTTCTTGTGAAGACATCTTTCTTTTATCATCTTCTGTCTTATCTTGAAAGCCTATAGAGTGTAAAAAACCGTGAGAAACAAGTCTAACAATCTCATTTTCAGCACTTTGGTTGTTTTGAGTTGCATTTTCTATTGCTTGGTTAGAGGATATAAACACCTCTGAAATTATTATTTTATCTGTACCATATGGGAATGTAATAATGTCTGTGTCTGTGTTATGATTTAAAAATTTTTTGTTTAAGTCTAACATTTTTTCTTTTGAAACAAATGAATATACTAGCCTTTGGATTAAAACTTGAAAAAAAGACGCAGAGGAGTTAAGCATTAATTTAACACGAGCCTCATTAATTTGGTCGGGGTTGTTTATAAACTCTATCATTTCAACTACAAATATACATCAAAGTAAATGCAGTTAAAAGCTAGCTATTTTTTATATTTACGCAATAATGAAAGAAAGAGTTAGATTCGCGCCAAGTCCTACAGGACCGCTTCATATAGGGGGGTTAAGAACTGCTCTTTTTAATTACTTGTTTGCAAAAAACAAAAAAGGATCCTTCATTCTACGTCTTGAAGACACTGATAGAAATCGACTTGTTGAAAACAGCGACTCCTATATAGAAGAAGCGCTTAAATGGATAGGGGTCGTCCCTGAAGAAGGGCCTTCTGTGGGCGGGGAGTATGGGCCATATAAGCAAAGTGAAAGAATTAACTTATACAATGAAAAAATCCAAATATTAATTGATTCAAATAATGCATATTATGCTTTTGACACTAACGAAGATCTAAGCGTACTTAGAAAAGAAGAGGAAGAAAAAGGCTTAGTGTTTAAATATGGTTATTCCGTTAGAGGCTCGCTTGATAATTCCTTATCAATGAGTGACAAAAACATAAAAGAGCGGATCGCCAAAGAATCATATGTGGTTCGTTTAAAGGTAAATCCAGGAATAACAAAGTCAAACGATCTTTTAAGGGGAGAAATAGAGGTTGATAATAATATTCTTGATGATAAAATATTAATTAAGGCTGATGGGCTCCCTACTTATCATTTTGCAAACGTTGTTGATGATTATTTGATGAAAATCACAACGGTGATACGAGGAGAAGAGTGGTTGCCTTCACTAGCGATACACGATCTTATATATAAAGCTTTTGGGTGGAACAAGCCAAGTTTTATTCACCTTCCATTAATCTTGAAGCCTTCTGGAAAAGGAAAGCTTTCAAAGCGTGATGGATTAAGTGGTGGCTTCCCAATTTTTCCTTTAGAATGGAATAAAGAGCCTGGTTATAAAGAAATGGGATTTTTAAGTGGTGGTCTAATAAATTACCTTGCCTTGCTTGGTTGGAACCCGGGCGGATCTAAAGAAATCTTTAATCTTAAGGAGTTAATCAAATTGTTTGGTATTAGCGGCCTGCAAAAAGGAGGGGCTAAATTTGATTTTGAAAAAGCTAAATGGACCAATCAACAGCACTTATCTAAAATGAATTTTAATGAGTTCGATCAGGTATTTGGAAAAAACACCGCTTCTATTAAAAGCAAACACCCCTCAAAAGCTGAAGAAATATTTAGTTTAATTCGAGAACGGCTCAAAACGGGTCAAGACTTTGAAAAAGAAACTGTTTTTTTATTAGAGGGTCCCTCGGGTTATAATCAAAAGGTTTTAGAAAAGCTTTCCCGGAACAACCTGTCTAGAATGATAGACGAAATTGAATCAATCATTAAAAAAACAGGCGTCAATAGCCTTAAGGAAAATTTGATGTCTTTTGCAGAAGATAAAAAAATTAATTTTGGTTCTATAATGCAATTACTTAGACTCTCTATTGTTGGTGAGCTGTCTGGTCCAGACATTATAATAGCTGCGGAGATATTAGGAAAATCCGTAACTTTAGAAAGGGTTAAAAAAATAAACACACACATTAAAAACAATTCATCATGAGTATATTTTCTACAATTCTTACTGTCTTTTTAGTTCTAATAATTTTATCTGGGCTTTTCATTGTTAAACAGCAAAGTTCTGCCATTGTTGAAAGGTTTGGAAGATTTTTAGTTGTAAGGCATCCTGGACTTCACATAAAAATTCCTTTCATTGACAGGATTGCCGGAAGACTCAGCTTAAGAATTCTTCAACTTGATGTAATTGTTGAAACTAAAACCAAAGACGATGTGTTTGTTAAACTAAAAGTTTCTGTTCAATACAAGGTTATAGAAGAGAAGGTGTATGACGCCTTTTATAAATTAGACTTTCCTCAAGATCAGATTACCTCTTATGTTTTTGATGTAGTTAGAGCAGAAGTTCCAAAAATGATTTTAGATGATGTCTTTGAAAAAAAAGATGAAATAGCAAATGCTGTCAAAAGTGAATTAAATGACGCTATGAGCAGCTATGGTTATGATATAATTAAAGCATTAGTTACCGATATTGACCCAGATGCTGAAGTAAAAACTGCTATGAATAAAATTAACGCGGCAGAGAGACAAAAGGTTGCCGCTCAATATGAGGGGGATGCTGCTAGAATATTAATAGTTGAAAAAGCAAAAGCAGAGGCGGAAAGTAAAAGGCTTCAAGGGCAAGGTATTGCTGATCAAAGAAGGGAAATTGCTCGGGGACTCGAAGAATCCGTTGACGTTTTAAATAATGTTGGCATAAATTCTCAAGAGGCTTCCGCTTTAATAGTCGTTACCCAACACTACGACACCCTTCAATCAATTGGAGAAGAAACTAATAGTAACCTTATTTTGCTTCCAAACTCTCCTCAGGCCGGAAGTGATATGTTAAATAATATGGTAGCCTCATTCACTGCTAGTAATCAAATAGGTGAGGCTATGAAAAAGCACAATGACAGTAAGTTAAAAGGAGGTGACAACAATAAAAATTAGTACTGGAGTCATTATTCCTTACGAGCCCAATTATCTCTTAGGTCAACTGTTTTGTTAAAAATTAAATTTAAGGAAGAGCTGTTTTTGTCTACGTTAAAATAACCTACTCTCTGAAACTGATAACTTTCTCCTGGCTTTGCGTTTAAAATACTTGGCTCTATATAGGCGTTTTGGATTTGTAAGGACTTTGGATTTACAAAATCTAAAAAACTTTTGTCTTTGTGTTGGTCTGGTGAAGGATCCAAGAAGAGTCTATCATATATCTTTACTTTGGTCTTTATAGCGTGTTTTTGACTAACCCAATGTAGGGTTCCTTTTACTTTTCTTTTACTGGCCTCAGACCCGGATCCACTCCTGGTGTCTTTATCATATGTGCAGAGAACCTCAACAATGTTGTTGTTCTTGTCTTTAATAACAGATTCCCCTTTAATTATATATGCGTTTTTTAACCTTACCTCTTTGCCTATGGTTAGTCTAAAAAACTTTCTGTTTGCTTCTTCCTTAAAGTCTTCTCTCTCTATATATAGATTTTTAGAAAACGGGATTCTTCTACTTCCCATGCTTAATTGCTCTGGATTAATTTCACCCTCCAAATACTCTTCATTATTCTTGTAATTAATAATTGTAAGCTTTATTGGGTCCATTACCGCATTAACTCTTGGCGCTATTTTATTTAAATGGTCTCGTATGCAAAATTCCAGCAAAGAAGCCCCAATTAGATTTTCTCTTTTACCAATTCCTGCTTTTTCAACGAATTGTCTCAAAGATTCTGGAGTGTAGCCTCTTCTTCTTAATCCACAAATAGTTGGCATTCTAGGGTCATCCCAACCACTTACAATTTTTTCATCAACCATTTGTTTTAATTTCCTTTTAGATGTTACTGTATATGATAAGTTAAGCCTTGCAAATTCTGTTTGTTGAGGAGTTCTGTTTTTTGTTGGCAATACTTTTAAAAACCAATCATATAAATCTCTATGAGGCTTAAACTCAAGGGTGCATAAAGAGTGTGAAACCTGTTCAATATAATCAGATTGACCATGGGTCCAGTCGTACATTGGGTATACTTTCCATTTATCATCTGTTCTGTGGTGAGGCTTGTCAAGAACCCTATAAATAATAGGGTCTCTCATTAACATGTTTGATGATTTCATGTCAATTTTAGCTCTTAAAACATGTGCCCCTTCAGGATGCTTGCCTTTTGACATATCAATAAAAATTTGCTTACTTATTTCAGAAGGCCTATTCCTGTATGGACTGTCTAAGCCTGGGGCTGTTGGGGTTCCTTTTTGTTCAGCAATAAGCTCTGAGCTCTGAGAGTCAACATAAGCAAAATTATTGTCTATTAAAAACAGTGCCCATTGGAATAATTGTTCAAAATAGTCAGAAGCATAACATTCTTTGGTCCATGAATATCCAAGCCATTTTATATCTTGTTTTATTGCTTCTACATATTTACTCTCTTCGTTTTGAGGGTTGGTGTCATCAAATCTTAAATTAACCGGAGCCTTATACTTAAGCCCTAGATTAAAATTTAAGCAGATTGCTTTAACATGGCCAATATGAAGGTAACCATTGGGTTCAGGGGGGAAACGAAAACAGAGTGGTTTGTGACACGAATCATTTGATAAATCATTTTCTATTATTTGTTCTATAAAATTTAAAGAAAGGGGGCTGTTGTCCATAAATATTTTTTAGTAAATATATGAAAAGAGCGGGTGAACTATTTATTTGAAAACTAGTTTATATCTTTGAAACTATAATGGGGAAAATTAAATTAAAAAACGTTAAAATTTACTCAAACCATGGGTGTCTCGATGAAGAGGGTTTAATTGGCAGTGAGTATGTTTTACAGCTAGAGGTTAGTACTGACCTAAATAAATCTTCCGTATCAGACAACCTTGAAGATACTGTGGATTATGTTGCTCTTAATTTAATAATAAAAGAAGAAATGCTAAAACGCTCGAAACTTTTAGAAACCGTTGCAAAACGAATCCTTGACAGGGTCTTTTGCGAGCACTTGTCTGTAAATAAAGCAAAGGTTGAAATATCTAAAATAAACCCGCCAATAGGTGCGGGGGGCGTTGGGGCTGTCTCTATAATTGTTAAAAGAAAAGAAATTTAAAAGAATTTGTGTTATTTTTGCGCGCACGGCATCGTGGCCGAGTGGCTAGGCAGAGCTCTGCAAAAGCTTGTACAGCGGTTCGAATCCGCTCGATGCCTCTAAGAACCCGTTAAACCAATGGCGGGTTTTTTTATTTCATTTGTTTTATTGATCCGCCAAGAAAGGATTTATAGACGCTTTTTTTTGATTCACCATGTGCTCTTATTATTGCCCCTAGAGAAGCTTTTGCATCCATAAGAACAGAGGCTTTTGCATAAACAACAGCCCCTATATTGGCCTGTATTTTAGTTTGATTTGATGAAAGCTCTTCGGCCAAACAGAGCCCCCCCGTGGTTGCTATGATATCTAGAACAGAGGTCTTGCCTAAAACAGTTATAGCCCCCCCTGAGGCAACATGTATATTTGTTTTTTCAGTCACAACCTTACCCTCAAAAGATGAGCCCTCTTGTGCTTTGATGTTAAAATTTGTTTGAGTTATTGGGGTTTTTAAAAACAATTTAGACCCTTGATATAAATTTATTGCATCTATCTCGTTTGTGTAATAAACATCTACAAATACATTTCCTAAAGAAAGTCTTTTGTCTATCCCAGCTTTTAATTTCAAGATATTGTTTTTTATTTTATATATAAATACAGATTTATCTTCATTGTTGTCACTTAATATTATTTTATTTTCGTCTCCTTTTATGACATTTACTTGGATCCCGGCATAAACATTTATAGTGTCAAAGCCTCCAGTCATGATGGTTTTCTCTGCTTTTTGTTGTGCTTCTAATAAAGATGCGGTTGATGCTATAAATAAAAAAATTACAATGCGTTTCATGGTTTATTTGTTTTGTGTTTTTAAATTATTTTAATTGCAAAATCTAGGTTTCTGCTTACTAAATCAGCTTTTTTAACTATAACTTCAATTGGATCTCCCAATTTATACCTTTTTCCTGAAACATATCCTTCTAATAAGTGTTTTGTGGGATCATAAAAAAATTGATCTCCTTCAATACTTTTAACCGAAACCATTCCTTCACATTTGTTTTCATTTATCTCAACATAAAGTCCGCGCTCTGTAACACCGGTAATAACACCCCAGTGAATTGATCCAATTTTATTTTGCATATATTTAATTTGCATATATTTGATTGAATCACGCTCAGCTTTTGTTGCTAATTGTTCTCTATAAGAAGAATGTATACATTCTTCTTCCAGCATCTCTTTATTAACGGCTTTTTGACCATCAAGATAATGCTGAAGCAGTCGATGAGTTATAATGTCCGGATATCTCCTTATAGGAGAGGTAAAATGAGAATAGTTATCAAAAGCTAATCCGTAATGGCCTATGTTGTTTGTTGTATAAACCGCTTTAGACATACATCTCAACGACAGTGTATCTATCATGTTTTGCTCTGGTTTTCCTTTAATATCATTTAATAGTTTGTTTAATGAAGATGTTAGTTCTTTGTCAGATGTTTCTAGTTTATATCCAAGGGTACTTACTAGCTCTTTTAGTTCCTTAATTTTATCACTATCTGGTTTATCATGAACTCTATAAACAAAAGGTTTTGTTTGTTTATTAATAAAGGTTGCGACTTTTTTATTTGCTAATAACATAAATTCTTCAATTAATTTATTTGCTTCTTTTGATTTTTTTAATTTTATGCTTTCTGGCTCTTTTTTCTCATTAAAATTAAATCCAACTTCTACTCTGTCAAAGGTTAGCGCTCCAAAATCCATTCTTATATTTCTTAATACCTTAGCTATTTTATTTAATTCAATGATGGCATTAAATGTTTTCTTTGATAATGAATATGCTTCACTATTTAATGATGTCTGTTTACTAATCTTTGGCTTGTTGGTTTCTATCACTTGTTGTATTTCTTCATAAGAAAACCTGTGATCAGATTTTATAACAGTTCTCCCAAACCACTCTGAATATATTTTTCCTTTTTTATCTATTTCAAAAACGGCAGAAAAAGTATATTTTTCTTCGTTTGGCCTTAATGAGCACAGATTATTTGATAAAACCTCTGGAAGCATAGGAACAACTCTATCAACCAAGTATACTGATGTTGCTCTTTTATAAGCCTCTTCATCTATAATAGTGTCCTCTTTAACATAGTATGAAACATCTGCAATATGAATTCCTACCTCAAACTTTTCTTCATTAAGTTCCTTAAAGGATATTGCGTCGTCAAAATCTTTAGCGGTAATAGGATCTATAGTAAATGTCATCTCTTTTCTAAAATCTCTTCTTTTAAAAATTTCTTCTTCTCTTATACTTTTATCAATTTTTTTAGCGCTTTCAATTATTTTTTTTGAAAAACTATATGGAAGACCATAATCATATAAAATAGCGTGCATCTCTACATCTATGTCTCCTGGATCACCTAACACTTCAATTATCTCTCCGAAAGGTGATTGTGCTCTTTCTGGCCATTCTGAAATTCTTACAACAACTTTTTCTCCTTCTTTTGCTTTTAGCATTTCTTTTGCTGATATAAAAACGTCAGTATACATTTTAGGTCCTCTTGTTAGCACAAAACCAAAATCTTTTTGTTTCTGTATTATACCAACGTACTCGTTTTTAGCTCTTTCAATAATTTCTACCACTTCTCCTGCTATATTGTCTTTTCTATCTCTTCTTTTAAAAACATATACTCTAACTGTGTCATTATTTAAAGCTTTATTAATGTTTTTTTTTGCTATAAATATATCTTTACCGCTCATTAATAAATACCCGTTTCCTGAACTAGTTATTTCTATAATACCTTCTTCATAAAATCTTTCATTCTCTATAAACCTATATTTTCCTTCCTTTTCTTGAAAAATTCTTTTTGCTATCGACAACTGCTTAAGGGTTTTTATAATGTGATTTTTTTCTTGAGTGTCTTTAACGCCTAAAGCAGAAGAAACTTGCTTGAAATTATAATGCTTTTTATTGTTTTTTTGGAAAAGACGCATTATTTTTCCTTCGTAAACTTTAAGTCCCTTCTTTTTTTTAGACATTTTTTTATTATTATTTTCAAAATTAGGAATTACAAAAATTAAAACAAGAAATTTTTGTCAACAACTATAAACACTATTATTATATTTTAAAAATTAAATAAAAAAGAAAGTGATTATAATAGTATGTTAATATATAAAACAACTTTTAGAGTTATTATTTTGTATATAAATTAATAACATTAATAAGACAGATATTAACTTAGCTTAATATACATAATACACTAATAATTAACAGATTACATGTTTCTTTAACATCTGTTAATATATTAAAGAGGTTAATAAGTATTTTGATAAAACATCAAAAATATGTTTAAAAATGACAGAAAAAACTTAATAATTAAATAATATAAAAGAATAAACTAATTTGCATAAAACTAATTTTTTTATAATTGTTTAAATTATAGAGACAAACAAAACAACTTATTTTAAATATTAACAGTTTATAAGAAACTTATAACAAAAATTATTAACCAGGTAAATAAAAAAACCATGAAAATAGCAATAGGAAATGATCATGCTGGAGTTAATTACAAAAAGGAAATCATAAGGTTTTTAAAATCACAAAACAATGAGGTTATAAACTTTGGAACAGATAAAGAAGAAAGTGTCGATTACCCTGACTATATTCACCCCGTCTCTAACCATGTTTCAACCACCCCAGAAAGTTTAGGAATTATTATTTGTGGAAGCGGAAATGGAGCTGCTATGACAGCAAATAAAAATCAAAACATACGAGCGGCTCTTTGTTGGAATAATGAATTATCCAAGCTGTCCAGAAAACACAATGACGCTAACATTATAAGTATACCAGCAAGGTTTGTTTCTTTGGATGAAGCTATTCAAATGGTTAAAACATTTATTTCAACCAAGTTTGAAGGAGGAAGACACAAAGATAGAGTCAATAAAATTCCTTGTAATTAATGATTAAACCCAGACATTTAGAAGATAGAGCGCCTTACAGCGCTATGTCTCTTCAATAAATTTTTTAATAACCCCTTTTATTCCATTAGATAAATTAGAAGAAAGAGGAATTTGGTTTCCTAAATAATAAAAAAGATAAACCCCGGGAGGGCAAGCACTCATAAAACAACCCCTAACCCTATGCAACTCTGATTTTAATCGCCTTTTAATCAAGTTTCGATCTACAGCCTTAGAAAATTGTTTTTTAGAAACAGTATACCCCACGTAAAAAGCAAGATTTTTTCCTTTCCAACACCGAAACCCCACGTTGTTTTCTTTATAAAAACTCCCCTTTTCAAAGAGAGACTTAAAATTCTCTTTAGACTTTAAAGAAAGCAAACTATTTTTTTTGATCAGCCTTTTCATCCTTCAAACTTTTAAAAAACTCATTGTTTTTCCTATTAATATCAGCCATATACCCGGTTGGATCTATTATTATAGACACAACATCTTTTTTTAGCCTATTAACCTCAAGCATATATTCTGGCATGGACCAGGCCCAGTCTTTATTAACAGTCCAGGGAATATTGTAGGGGTTATTTTTTTCTCCTCGCATTAAAGAAATTGGAACATATTGAATTTCATAACTTCCATCACTGTAGCTAATCAAAACATCCAAGGGCATTGGCATAGACCCAATTCTTTCAAAAGTAATATGAGTTTTTTCATTAACCGCATCAATTTTTTTAATTCCGTAATCTATCTGATTTGTGGTTTGAGTCCAATCAGTTAAATACCACTTAAGCTGTATTCCAGAAACCCGCTCAGCAACCCTTCTAAAATCGTTAGGTGTTGGATGGGTAAATTTGTGGGAGCGGTAGTATTCTTTAATTGTTTTTGAAAGATTTTTTTGGCCAATTATATAGCCAAGCTGAGCCAAGAAGACAGCGCCTTTACTATAGCTTGTGCTTTCGTAAGCCATGTTGTAATCGTATCTATTGGAGTTGGTTGATTGAGGCTGTTCGAACCCAGAAAGGGCTAGACGAAAATAACCATTATATGAACCACTTAATGGAAAAACTTTGTTTTCTGCTAAAATTTTATCTACAGCAAGCCTTGAAATGTATGACGTAAACCCTTCATCCATCCACCCGTGCTTCATTTCATTTGTTGCTAAAACATGCTGAAACCAAGAATGCGCAAGCTCATGAGCGGTAACGCCAACCAAACTACCAAACTTTCTGTTTCCCGTTATAAGCGTTAACATTGCATATTCCATGCCCCCGTCTCCCCCCTGAACAACATTATACTCTTTATAAGGATAGTCCCCAATAGTATTATTAAAAAACCTCATTAATTCTGCAGTTTTAGGCTGTAGTTTTTTCCAGTTATCTATAATTTTAGGATTGTTTTTATAGAAAAAACGCATAGTAACACCGTTAGGCCCAGGATATGTGTCATGAATAAAATCAGGATCAGCAGCCCACGTAAAATCATGAACCATTGGAGCTATAAACCTCCACGAAAGCTTTCCTTTTTTTGCTCTAGGTTTTGAGTCACCATATCCGTGACCATAATTTTTGGGATTTTGAAGATACCCGCTAGCCGCAACGACATAGTTTTTATCAATATTAATGGTTACATCAAAATCTCCCCAAACACCGTGAAACTCTCTACCAATATAGGGCTCAGCGTTCCATCCATCATAGTCATATTCAGCCAGTTTAGGATACCACTGACCCATAGAAAGAGCCACACCCTCCTTAGAGTCACGACCAGCACGACGAATCATTTTTGGTACCTGTCCTTCAAAGTCAAGAGAAATGGTTGTGCTTTTCCCCGGTAATAATGTTTTTTTTAGAGGAACCTCAAGAATTGTTTCAGAATTTACCGGAGAGAGAAGCTCTCCTTCTTGTCTAATATTAGAAACAACAAGACTTCCTTCTTCTTCTTTTGGTATTGTGTTTATGTCAACATCAAAGCGTTTGTTTTTATCTTTACCGCTAACAATTCTTGTTGCCATTTCGCTCCCTGGCCTAAAAGCATTAAAGTAAAGATGATAAAAAACTTTATTAATAGTGTCAGGAGAATTGTTTGTATAAACTAGAGATTGCTTTCCGTAATATTGAAAAGAATTGACATCTATATCAACAGTCATATTATAATTAACGGATTGCTGCCAATAATTTTGAGAATAACTAGAAAAGCTATATAAAAAAAACAAAAAAGAACAGAGGTAAATTCTAAACATAACAAATAGTATTAAAGTCGCACTAAAATAAACAAATCGAGATTAAAAAAATTCTTTTAACGTTGAGGCTTTATCAAAACGAACCCCTTTATCAGTCATTTTTAAAGAAACAAGCTCATTGAACGGGTCGTGCTCCATAAAAAGCAACCATTTTTTTTTATTAGCAGACTGTAAAAAAGAATTTTTTTCTTCTAAAGTAATAAGAGGCCTAGTATCATAACTCATTATATAAGGTATAGGAATATGACCAATTGTAGGAATTAAATCCACGGCAAGGACAATTGTTGTTTCTTTGTCCTTAATAACAGGAAA
>ERZ1049444.2216-NODE-2216-length-13211-cov-6.302904_pt1 | contig 13211 bp, 13 predicted proteins | sample MGYA00383101_ERZ1049444 | MGnify/ENA primary metagenome ERZ1049444 (study PRJEB29581, sample SAMEA5548371) | metagenome | biome: marine; feature: coastal; material: water | depth 50 m | study: Short-term variability in the microbial, nano- and picoplankton...
GCATTTGCTAACCCCAGCAAAAGTAGAGCACAAAATTATGACTGGGACTTTTCTATTGCACAAAAATTTGTGACAGGAGGTGATTATGAGTTGAGTTTTGATACAAACAGAAGTTTGAGCAATTCGACCTTTGTTGGTCTCAATCCGCAATACACATCTGATTTGAATTTATCGCTAACCCAGCCTCTATTAAAAGATTTTGGGATTGATAATAACAAGCGTGAAATTTATATCGCTAAAAACAATCAGAAGATATCCGACTATGAATTTAAAAAGTCTGTCATTGATGTGATTACCGAAGCTGAGAATATTTACTGGGATCTGGTTTTCAGCATTGAAGACTTGAAGGTAAAGAAAAAGTCGCTGGAACGAGCACAAGATTTGGAAAAGCAGGTTAAAGCTCAGGTTGAGGTTGGCACCATGGCCCCCCTGGAAGTTTTACAAGCACAATCAGAAGTTGCCTCTCGCGATCAATTGCTCTTAAGCGCTAAGGATCTTATTCTCGATAACGAGGATAATTTGAAAAATATTTTAAATTACACCTTCGACTCCGAGCGTGGCCAAAAAAACATTCGTCCCACAGATGCCCCGTTGTTTGATCCGGGTAAGGAAGGCACTCTTGATCAGGCTTTGCAGGCAGCTTTAAGTCAGAGACCCGATCTTTTAGGTAAAAAGAAGGAGCTAGATAACCGCAATATTGAAGTCAAATACAATGAAAATCAGATATACCCAACACTCGATCTAGTGAGCAGTTTGGGGCTCAATGGTATCAGTGGTGAGGCTATAAATATTACCAGTGGTACTGTTCAGGGGCTCAGCAAGTTTGGTGGAGGATATGACCAAGCCCTAAGCGAACTCACTACTGGAAAATATCATTTGTGGCAATTTGGACTGAATCTGAGCTATCCCCTTGGCAACCGTGCCGCAAAAAGCAAATTAACTTCAAAGAGGCTTGAGGTTGCTCAGTTATTACTGGATATAAAAGATCTGGAAAGAACCATTACCCTAGAAGTTCGCGAAGCCTACCGGCAAATTAAAACGGATATAAAAAGAGTCCATGCGGCTCGAATCGCAAGAGAATTTGCCGAAGAGAAGCTTAATGCAGAAGAGAAAAAATTTGAAGTTGGGCTTTCTACTAGCTTCAATGTGCTGGAGTTTCAGGAAGACCTTGCAGAAGAGCAAAGCAATGAAATCAAGGCAACGATTGACTACAAAAAATCTAAAAACCGTTTGCGTCAAGTTAAAGCGCAAACTCTTGCTGACAACAATATTCAATTGACTGAAGGCGATGAAACATGAAAAAAGCCCTGATTCTAACCGGGGCGTTGATTCTCGTTGCCGCATTTTACTTTTCGGACAGTGAATTAGAGCCTCCCGCAAAACCCGTATTTAAAATTGCGGAGGTAACGCAAGGTCCCATATCTGTCAACATCTCTGCTACAGGTGTCGTAGAACCTAATTTCAAAGTAGAAGTGAAGTCCAAGGCCAGTGGTGAGGTTTTATCGTTTCCTATGCTTGAAGGTGATAAGATCAAGAAAGGCACTCTGCTTTTGCAACTGGACAAATCCGACGAAAAAAGAAATGTTGATAAAGCACAAGCCGACCTCTCCAGCGCTACTGCAAAACTGAGAAAAGCCGAAACCGCCCTGACCCTGCAAAAGACAAAATACGAGACAGATCTAAAAACATCACAGTCTGAAGTGCAAAGCGCTATAACCAACCTCAAGGATAGTGAAGACAAATTTAAAAGACAGATCGATTTGTTCAAACAAAAAGTGGTATCGCAAGAGTCGTTGGATTCCGCGCAAACCATCTACAAAGTTAATCAACAAAACTTAATCCAAGCAGAATCGCAATTTCAGGCGGCAAAGGATTCCATTCACGATATCACAATGAAAGAGAATGAAGTTGAACTGGTCAATACTGAAGTGATACGTGCGAGAATAGCCTTGGAGGAAGTAGAGGAAAGGCTTGAGGAGACAGAAATTTTTGCTCCGATAACGGGTGTGATTATTGAAAAACTCGTTGAGGAAGGTCAGATCATTGCATCCGGGATATCTAATGTGAACGGTGGAACCGCTCTCGCTACCCTAGCCGATATGTCGCGTCTGTTTATCATCGCCGATATTGATGAAACAGATATAGGATCTATTAAAATAGGGCATAAAGTTACGATAACGGCAGACGCATTCTCGGACAGAAAATTTAAAGGTCTGGTGAAACGCATTGCCCCGCAAGGATTAGTCGAAAACAGTATCACCATATTCAAAGTAAAAATTGAGGTGCTTGGAAAAGGACGCAAAATTTTAAAGCCCATGATGTCTGCCAATATAGATATAGTTACCGAGCATGTTGAGAATACCGTTTTCACTTCACGAGCTGGCATTCGTGATGGAGAGCAGGGGAAATTTGCTATGGTCTTAAAGGAGGATAAGCCGGAGAAAATTGCAGTGCAGACCGGAATAAGAAATCCTATTCACGTGCAAATCGTTTCCGGCCTTATTCCTGGAGATCAGGTGATTTTGGGAGATTGGGAAAAAGCTTTGGAAGAAGCTAAAAATGCCAGCACGACAGGTTCCTCGTTAAAGAAAATTCTTTGGATGATCCGTTCCAAATAGCCATGAGGTCGTTTTGATTGCTATCGAAAATCTTTCTAAAACTTATGACTCCGGCACGTTGACTGTTTCGGCTTTGCGTGAAGTCAGCTTTCAAATTAAGAAAGGTGAGTTTGTCGCTATCATGGGTCCTTCAGGAAGCGGCAAATCTACTTTGATGAACCTGCTAGGCTGCCTCGACCTACCAACCACGGGCAGTTATCACCTCGAAGAAGTTGATATAGGAAGCTTAAAACCAAATCAACTGGCAGAAGTGAGGAATCGACGAATCGGATTTGTCTTCCAAAGCTTCAACCTACTGCCTCGGGCCACTGCTCTTGAAAACACCGAGTTGCCTTTACTTTATGGCAGAGTTGCCAATTCGACGGAAATAGCCATGCAGGCTTTGGAAAGAGTCGGATTAAAGCATCGAGCGAAGCATAAACCCACTGAGCTTTCAGGCGGAGAAAAACAAAGAGTCGCCATCGCGAGGGCTTTAGTGAACAAACCTGCCATCATTCTTGCAGATGAACCCACCGGAAACCTCGATTCAGCGACTGGAGAAGAAATCATGTCTCTTTTTCATGAATTGAACTATGAAGCTGTGACTCTCATTCTGGTCACGCATGAAACAGAGATAGCGCAACAGGCTAAACGAATCATCCAAATGAAAGATGGCAGGATTGTCAAAGACGAGGCGGTAATTTCATGCTGATCTTCGACTTATTCAAGATGGCGATAAGGAGTCTGGTATCTCATAAACTGCGAACATTTTTAACGGCTTTAGGGATCATCATAGGCGTTGCATCGGTAATATCGATGGTATCTATTGGCGAGGGTGCGCGACAACAAACCTTAAGTACCATTTCTAAATTTGGAACTAATATTATAACCATCAAACCGGGACAGCAAAAATCGCGTCACGTTACTACGGGAAAAGTCGATACCCTGATGCTGTCCGATGCTTATTTCATTGAAAAACATGTGCCTCTCATTACTGGCGTGGCCGCCCAGGTTTATCGTTCGGCACAATTAAAATTTGGCAATAAAAATTCCAATTCGACTGTTCGAGGGACAGGTAAAAATTACGTTCGGCTGGCAAATTTTGAAATGAAAAGGGGTCGTTATTTCAACCAACAGGAAATCATTGCTTCAAAAAGGGTTTGTGTCCTAGGCGCAACGGTTGTCAAAAATCTTTTTGAAGAAGCCAATCCGTTGGGCAAGACAATCAAAGTCGATGGTAAAAATTTCATGGTCATTGGAACAACAGAGCCTAAAGGAGCATTGAGCTGGTTTGACCCCGACGATCAGATTTTCATCCCCGTTACCACAGCGCAAAAACGTGTCTTCGGGATGGATCATATTCAGTCTATTGATGTGCAGGCTGAAAAGATCGAAGATCTTGAACTTATAAAGGAAGACATTGCCCAAATATTGAGACTACGACACAATATTGCGGACGACAAGGAGAACGATTTTTATGTGCAAAATTCCTCACAATGGCTGAATAGCTGGGGAGATGCCTCTAAAACATTCACCTATTTATTAGGGGGTATTGCTGCCATTTCTCTCATGGTGGGTGGCATTGGTATTATGAATATAATGCTGGTTTCAGTTACCGAACGTACTCGTGAAATTGGCATTCGAAAAGCCATCGGTGCAAAGAAAAGGGAAATCCTGGAACAATTCCTGATCGAGTCGGTCGTAATCAGTTTTCTTGGTGGGAGTGTCGGTATTTTGTTAGGTGTGGGAATCTCTGAAATGGTTTCAAATATTGGCGGATGGGACACGATCGTTTCCACACAATCTATTCTTCTTGCCTTTGGATTCTCTGTTGCTATAGGAGTGTTTTTTGGATTTTATCCTGCCAATAAAGCTGCAAATATGAATCCAATAGAAGCCTTGCGATACGAGTGACTCTCCCCCTCTTGCCATTCCCGGCAATATCCTATACTTTAAGCGTGTATTATGGATATCCTTCCTGACAGAAAGAAATTTATCCATCTGGCTGCTTCTTCATCCAGAGTTCCTATATGCGGTGAAGAGCGAATCCCCGAATTAGACCCCTTCCTTCTTTTTAGAGAACTCTTTCAAAATTCAGAACAGTCTTTTTTGCTGGAAAGTGGTAAAGGCCCTATAGAAACAGCGCAATTTTCATTTTTTGGTTGCTCCAGCTCCAGGATGCTGAAGATTTTTGGAGCTAAGGCAAATCTCTATGAAAATGGAATTCTAAAAACTCAGTTCAGTCAAGTTGATGAAGCTTTTAAGCTATTAAACTTCGAAGAAACGACGATGGACTACCTACCGCATTTTTGGGGAGGCTGGGTGGGATTCGTTGGTTATGAAGCCACCGCCCTGTTTGAGAATATTACTCTCACCTCTTCAAAGGGTATTCCGGATCTTAGTTTCATGGAAGCCGAGCGTTTGTTTGTCTATGATCATAAAAGCCAAAAACTAAAATTCATACTGTCTGGAGAAAACAAGACAAAAGATTCTGATTACGAAGACTTCTCATGGAAAATCAAACAAGTTTGGAAAGATGTTCAAAGGGCTATAGAAAAAATCCGTTTTTCTACAGCAACCACAATAGAAAAGTCTTTTTCTACTGAACCGCTCAAACCTTTTTCAAATAAAAGTGAATACATGAAAAAGGTTGAGCAAGCCAAAGTTTATATTCGTGAAGGAGACATATATCAGGCTAATATTTCGCAGAAGTTTGAAACCCCCTTTGATAAGGACCCTCTAGCTTTGTACCAAAAGCTACGAAAAGTGAACCCATCTCCTTTTTCAGGTTATCTTAAATTTGATGACCTTTCTCTTGTCAGTTCCTCCCCCGAGCGACTGATAAAAGTTTCTGAAGATAAAATCGAATCGCGCCCTATTGCTGGAACTCGCCCCCGTAGTAGTGTTGCAGAAAAAGATGAGGCTCTAACGGCGGAACTTCTGTTGAATGCTAAAGAACGCGCTGAACATTTGATGTTGGTCGACCTGGAAAGAAATGATCTCGGACGGCTTTGCGAAGCAGGAACTGTGGAGGTAACCGACTTCATGTTTTTAGAAAAATATTCCCATGTGAGCCACATAGTATCGAATATTTCAGGGCGCCTTTTACCGAACCGCAGTGTTTTTGAAATATTGAAGGCCGTTTTCCCCGGGGGAACAATCACAGGATGCCCGAAAATCAGATGCATGGAAATAATCAATGAATTAGAGCCTGTTCAACGAGGTCCCTACTCGGGTTCTTTTGGTTATATTGGTTATGCTCCCTATATCGACTTAAATATCATTATTCGTTCGATAGTTATCAATAATGGAAAAGCAAGTTTTCATGTGGGTGCAGGTATTGTTGCCGACTCGGTTCCAGAAAATGAATATCAGGAAACATTGGATAAAGCCGCCGCAATGGTGGAAGCTTTGGAGTATCAATAGATGGACGTTGTCTACATAAACGGATTGTTTACCCCTCTTTGCAATGCAAAAGTGTCCATACAGGACAGGGGATTTTGTTATGGCGATGGCTTGTTCGAAACCTTGCGCGCAAGTAGAGGAAAAATATTTCGTCTGGAACAGCATGTAGATAGGCTTCTCAATTCATTGCCTTATGTTTTCATTGATCTTCCAATGACCCGGCATGAATTAATGGTGGTGGCTCAGGACACTCTCGCTAGAAATAAATATAAAGAAGCTATCATTCGGCTGACTGTTACCCGAGGCGACACGCTTTCGAATATTAAGATTGATCCCGATACCTCCCCTACTCTGGTGGTCAATATCGGTGCTTTCACACCTCTTCCAAAATCAGCTTACAAAAAAGGTGTCAAAATAAAGCTTTTCCATGAACGTGCAAGTTTGACAAGCGGTCTGAGTAAGCGTTTAAAATCCTGTAATTATTTGTCCAATATTCTTATAAGAAAGCTATCTGATGAAAATAATTTCATGGAGGGCGTAGTGGTTGACCCTGAATTTGGTGTTACGGAAGGGACAACCAGTAATGTATTTATTGTTAGACAGGGCATACTCAAAACCCCCCCTGTAAGCCCCTATGTGTTGGAAGGCATTACTCGGCAGGTAGTCCTCGAAATTGCAAGGGAACATAAAATCCCATTCATAGAAGAGCGTATAAGCCTTGAAGACTTATTAAAGGCTGATGAGGTTTTCATAACCAATACGGGTATTGAAATTGTACCTGTGTCCCAAATAGACTCACAGGCCATCGGAAACAAGAAACCAGGAATCCTGACAGGCTTTTTTCACGATGAATTTTTAAAATGCGTTGAAGCAGAGAAAAATCCATGCTAATTTCTAAGGCTTATTAATTCGCGCTACTGAATTGGGTAAATTTAATGACAGAAACAGATCGGTTTACAGATAACTCCTCTGGAATTATCACGGACAATAAATACAAAAAATATTGGTTGCCAAAAGATTCATGGGGAGACTTAGCACAATGGAGGAATTATGATGAAGCCCTTGCCTATGTTCGCTTGATGAATCAGGTTTATGCAGGTGGCTTTAGCGATTGGAGGCTTCCAACCACTAAGGAGGCAGAAGAATTCTATGATGAATCATTTGATCATATGGACTGGGAGGACGAAATTATCCATATCTGCCCCCTATTTGTCACAAAATGTTCTAATTATATGTGGACCAGTGACAAAAATGAAAATCAGGAAGCCTGCCGAATAAATCTAAGAAATAAAGAACTGGAGTATATTGATCTGAAAACCCGTGAACATCAAGCAACTCGGCTAGTGCGAAATGTTTAACCTGTTAACGGTTTTGCAGTTTTAGTTCTTCCAAATCGTTTGCCAAAAAGTCAAACGGTCTAAAACATTAAAACCGCCTTCCTGATATTCTTTGCCTGAAACCGATTTTTTCTTTATCTCCTCGCTATCAGCAGACACTATTAAGACATCCGCATGTTGGGTTTTCTCAAATCCATTGAAGAGAGTTCCGTGTAATGTAGCCCGAGTATTCAAAGGAATCAAGCGAGCCGTTCTTTCACCGAGCTTGAAATCATGCAGGTCGATGCATAATCCTTCATTATTAAGCCAAAGATCTACGCTTTGACCTTCCTTTTTGCCTGTGGCAAAAATTTTATCATCAACTCGAACCGCGTGTGCAGTTCCAACCGACCCTTTCATCCAAACTTTACCGGTATCTTTAATTTCTGACATATTATGGGCTTCCGCATAGGGGTTCCTTTGACTTAAAAGACGATTTATACCATAATTTTAGTTTTTCAAACCATTTCCAAAATTCATTGACAAAAAAATTTACTAATCGCCTGAATCAAGACCTGAATGATCGTAGAGAGAAGCATCTCCATCGAGAAGTTAGATTGTATAACAACTATCAGCACAATCTGATTTCCAACGATTATTTTCAGTTACGCTTTCACCCCAAGGTGATTGCTGGAGCAAAAATAGCTTGCGAAAAGCATGGCTCTGGTAGCTGTGCCTCACCCCTTCTTTCCGGTTTTTTATCCTGCCATCAGGAATTGCTGGACGAGATTCTAAATTGGAAACAAAAGTCTTCCGGCATGTTGTTCAATTCCGGATTTGTAGCCAATCAGGCCGTGTTAAAATATTTGCCGGGAAAGAATGACTTTGTTCTAGCCGATAGGCTCATTCATCATTCTTTAGCACAAGCCCTTGTGCAAACTCCCGCAAAATTCAAGCGCTACAATCATTTGGATATGGCTGACTTGGAAACTCTCCTACAAAAAAATCACAAAAAGTACGATACTATTTTTGTGGTAACCGAAAGCGTTTTCAGTATGGATGGAGATTATCCTGACTTGAAAACACTTGTAGCTCTGAAGAAAAAGTTTCCTTTTATACTGCTACTCGATGAAGCCCACGGTACGGGAGTGTTTGGTGAACATGGCGGTGGATTGGCAGAGGAAATGAATGTTTTGGATGAGGTAGATATAATTGTAGGAACCCTGGGTAAAGCACTTGCCAGCATGGGTGCCTATGTGCTGACAAATAATCCATCCATCATAGATTATCTGACTAACGAGGCAGGTGAATATATTTACTCTACATTTTTGCCTCCTTCACAAGTGGGTGCCGCACTTGAATCCATCAAACTGATTAAAACCTTTGATGAGCAAAGGAAAACTTTGAGGAGTTTGTCAAAATATTTCAGGGAGGGTTTAAATCAAAATTCCGAAGAAATGGAGTCCCCGATCATTCCTGTATTAATTGGCGATCCACAAGAAACTATTGAATTGAGAGATCAGCTATTGAGCAAGGGGATTCTTGTTGGTGCAGTACGTCCTCCTACCGTTCCTGCAAACAGTTCCCGGTTACGGATTTCACTGCATTCAAAAATAAATGAAGCGCTAGTGGATGAACTGCTGAAATTATTAGATCCATGGAAGAAAAACTAACCATCACAGCAATATCCGGTTGGGCAGTTCCCGAAACCTGGTTTGCGGAACGAATAAAGGAAGCATTTCCCGGCTCAGATATTCATGTTGTCTACCCGGAAAATCCTGAAAATGAAGAAGAAGCTCAACACATTTTAAGTCGCTTGCCATCACAACTCTATATAGGCTATTCGCTAGGTAGTTTGTGGCTATTAAAATATCAAGATCATTTACCCGTAAATTGCCATAAGGCCATTCTTGCACCTATTCTTGCATTCTTGAATACAGGGCGATTGGGCGGTAAGACTTCCGAAGCGCAATTAAAATATCTGATAAAAATATTAAGTCGTAATTCTAATAAAACGGATGTCCTGCGAGATTTTTTCTTCCATGCCGACTTACCCTATCCAGAAAACCAGATCAAGGAGATACCCGAAAGAAAAATTCTGATACAAGGTCTGAAATTTCTTGAAAATAACTCGGTCACAGGCAAAGAAACTAATGATTTTTTGTCGATTATAGGCGAAAATGATACTTTTCTTGATGCAGGAGCATTAAAAGACCATATCCCGCATTTAGAGATAGTAAAAGATGTGGGGCACTCCCCTACTCCACTACTAAAACAATTAGCAAAAAGAATGTTAAATAGCTAGACAGTCCATTTTCTATGAAAATATTCGGAGTAAATTTAACAGAGAACCACACGCCTAAAAGGCCTATCACTATTGCGTGTTGTAAATATTCAGCGCGTTCATTCCGTTTTTTTCACTGCCATCAACTTTAGTTTTGATTTGACATTGGACCCCAAAAATTCTGCCATAGAAAAAAATATTATTGCGAGTTTCTCAAAATACGCGCATTCCTATGATCGTTACGCCCTTTTACAAAAATCGATGGCAGAAAGGTTAGCTTCCTATTTACCAGAAAGTCCCCCTTCCCATATACTTGAACTAGGTTGCGGAACAGGAGTCTTTACTCGCCATCTGCTAACCATGCCAATAAATAAGCTGACGTTAAATGATATTTCACCCGTGATGATTGATACTTTAAAATCACGTTTAACCATTCCATCTAATACTAAATTTATAATAGGGAATGCTGAGAAAGTATCCTTGGAAAAGTCTGATTTGATTTGCGCCAATGCAGTTTTTCAATGGTTCCTGAATCCCATGGAGGCCTTAATGCATTTAAAGGGCTCATTAAATAAAACAGGAACAATACTTTTCAGCACTTTTGGTCCTGAAACTCTAATGGAGTTTCGCGAGACAGCGAACTTAGGCAGCATAATTACACTCTTCTCTCTCAAACAGTGGAAAACATTTATAAAAAACTCCGGATATACACTAAATTCTATTGATGTGGAAAAAAGAAAAATATTTTCTCCAAGCACCCTGAATCTCATGAAAAACCTGCAACAAATTGGAGCAGCACCTATTAGAATTTTTAACGCCGGGGGATTAAGAAAGCTAATCAGAAATTATGATCAGCGCTTTTCCACCGAACAGGGAGTCTACGCAACTTGGGAGCTTTTTTATTTTTCCATTTCCATTTAATTTTCAAGGATGCTTAATTTTTAACGCATAATTATCACTAATCTATGACTGTGCATATTCTCAGGAATAACCTAGCCCTTTTAAAATCTCTTCATCCTAATGCATACGAGATTATAAACAGCACACAAACATCTCTGGAATATAAAGTTTCCCCATCTCAATCTGGCTGCCCCACCCTCATCCATCTAAGTGTAAAGGGAAGAGAAAAATATTTACTCAGCAAATTCGATCCAGTTAGGGAAGCAAGTCGTTTAATCGCGTCATTAAACGTTTACGAGGCTACTAATTTCATTGTGGTTGGAATTGGATTGGGCTACCAGCTCACCGAGCTCATTAAAGTCGTCCCTGAATTTTCTAAAATTATTGTGATAGAGAATGACAGGCAATTAGCTAGACTGGCCTTCGAAACAAATGACTTCAAGCAATTTCTAACCCACCCGGGCCTCAACTTGATTTTCCCCAACGAAACGGAAGATGCAATAGCAGTTTTAGAAAAAGAAAAAGTCGATTTCAGCTTAAATGGATATCGGTTGGTTCAGCAGAATGCCTTATTTGAGGTTAATAGGAGAAAAAACAATGAACTACTTATAGGGATAAAAGATCTTTTCCAAGCCTCAACGATTGAACTTAAAACGCAATCGGCAAAATCTAAAACCTTTTACAATAATATCTATAAAAATTATACGAACCTTATTTCTAGTACAGGGATAAATGTATTAAAGGATTCCTTATTAAATATCCCTGCAATTATTTGCTCAGCGGGTCCCTCCCTCGATAAAAATATTCAGCACCTTAAAGCAAAAAGAGGTAACTTTCTTTTGATTTCTGTAGCAACTGCGTTAAAACCTCTTTTGGAAAATGGAATCTCTCCTGATTTTATAGTGGCAATTGATCCCGATGAAATAACGGTTAATTTTTTTGATCTGCAAAAAAATCCACTTGGCCCCTGGTTACTCTATAACCCAGTCGTTCCCTCAATAATCCCAGATATTTTTTCAGATAGAAGTCTTGCCTATGATTCCTCAGTCCATTTAGCGCAATGGTTGCAAAAATATATAGGCAAAAAGGGTTCTCTAGGAAAAATTTTTTCAGTTGCGCATGCGGCATTTCAGTTTGCGAGATTCATTGGATGCGCACCGATTATATTTATTGGTCAGGATCTTTCTTTTTCAAAAAATCGGCTTCATTCCAGGCATTCCTACTATTATCGTCAGCGAGAAGATGCAATAAACCAGTATGAAAGCATGGAATATTTAGACCAGGAAAAATATCATTTATATTTAAGTAATCTACTGGAGAGAATAGATATTTTTGATAAAAAAGCAAACACCACAATATCAATGGACACCTATTCAAATATGTTTGCAAATTCAATAATTGAAAACTCAAAGGTCTTTAACGCTACAGAGGGCGGTATTGGAATAAGCGGATTAAAAAACATTTCATTACGTGAAGCAATCAACTCTCATTGCAAAACCAATATTTCCGCCCGAATAGAAAAGACTCTTAAGTCTATCCCATCGAAACCATCTCACACTAGTCAAGTAATCGGAGCTGCCGAAAAGCAACGTGCTTTTTTTGCAAAACTATCCACCCGCTTAAACGAAATTGAAAACCAGTTCCCCAAGGAAGACCCTTTTACAAACGAGAGTAAACAGGAATTTGTTGAAAGTATGAAGTTGATGATTCAATATTTATTAGGGTATGAAGAAGCCACATTACTCCTGCAGAATTACGACTATTCGGGGTTTTCGATTTGGAATCAAAGGTCCAGCATTATCATGAGGAGGAAGAAGTCGACTGGGCAACAAGAACTGCTGGAAGAGGAGTTTTTGCGAGATCGAGATTTTTTGAAGGTCCTAAAGGGGGCTATCAATTTTAATATAAATGTTTTTGGAAGTTTTTCGAATTAGATTCAACCCCTTGAATCTATTCCGCCTCTATAACTCTCGAAACGCGATCTAGGTCAAATCGCTTAAGTTTGCCAAAACCGACTTTCCTTAATAATGTTTCTGTTTCATTAAATCTATAGGTTCTTCCAGTGGCAGTAAACATCAGCATGGTCAATGAAAATAGTACGGCATTGTAAGGCTGAATTTTGATCAATACGTTTATTGCACATTGAGCATCCACGAGGGCCACGGCACCTTCAAAAGTTAACTTAGCCTTACGAGAAATATATTCTCCTGTGCGTGCTTGGATACCCAGATGAGTTAAAAACACGAAACTCAAGAGCTGAGATAAGAATATTGCTCTCCTCTATACAGTCAATTTTATTGATGATCTCAGAAAAATTTAGCAAACCCATAATCCAACCTTTCTATTAAGTGGGCGGCAGTTTTTGTATAGCCAATATAGAAGTTAAATCAGTTAATCAATTAATTTTCAATAATTTACCATTGACAATTTTCGATAATTCTCCTATTATAGAATTATCGAAAAAATAAAAAAGGAGGCGGGCATGGAAGATTTGCATGGAAAATATATCCTTGCCAGATGGAACTCGTTCAATCGAGACCAAAACTGTTGAGGAATTTGAGAGGGGATTCCGGGAAGAAAATATGCCCTTACTAAGAAACCTGCGCATAAAAAAAGTGATGAACAGGGCTAAATCGAATGATCCTGCTCTATGACCCTTTAAATAAATTTCAAGCTTATTGCTTATGATTTCGTTACTAATTTACTCGG
>ERZ1049444.2232-NODE-2232-length-13158-cov-4.328856_pt1 | contig 13158 bp, 10 predicted proteins | sample MGYA00383101_ERZ1049444 | MGnify/ENA primary metagenome ERZ1049444 (study PRJEB29581, sample SAMEA5548371) | metagenome | biome: marine; feature: coastal; material: water | depth 50 m | study: Short-term variability in the microbial, nano- and picoplankton...
GATGACTTACGAGAAATCCCTAAAACGCTTCGTGAGGCCATTGTAGCACTCGACGGCTCGGCCATGCTGCGTGAGGCGCTCGGAGATCATGTGATTGAACACTACGTGCACACTGCTCGCTGGGAGCAAAGCGAATTTGACCGACAGGTCACAGATTGGGAAGTTAAACGTGGATTTGAGCGGAGTTGATTGATGCAAGAATCTATTACCAGTTACTCGCCGATGGACGGCAGCGTTGTCGCCCACCGATCAATAGCCTCTGCTGAGACCATCACTCAATCCCTCATTTTAGCGCGAGTGGCACAGGCGGAATGGTCGCAATGCCCTATTGCTGAACGTGCGATCGTGTGTTCCGCCATCGTAGACGCTATGCTTTCGATGAAAGAGGAGATCATACCCGAATTGACCCAACAAATGGGCCGCCCAATTCGTTATGGAGCGGGAGAATTGGCCGGGTTTAAACAACGCGCGTCGCATATGATCGATATAGCGAGTGATGCACTAGCTCCTTTGCACATCGATTCTCCCGATGGACTCGAGCGTAGGATTGAACGCGAACCCATCGGGTTACTTTTTGTCATTGCGCCCTGGAATTATCCCTACCTAACCGCCGTAAACTCGGTAATTCCAGCTCTCTTGGCTGGCAACGCCGTCATCTTGAAGCATGCTCCGCAGACGTTACTCGTGGGAGAGCGGTTTCAACAAGCATGTGATCAAGCTGATTTGCCCGAAGGACTATTCACCAACTTAGTGCTGAGCCATGAGCAGGCGGATGATTTGCTGGCTCGTGGCGCTGTTGACCGGGTACACTTCACAGGATCTGTCGCTTCTGGTCATATCGTGGATCGGGCATCCTGCGGAGTGGGAGTTGGATTGGAATTGGGAGGTAAAGATCCAGCCTATGTTCGGGCAGATGCCGATATTGCGTTTGCCGCTGAGCAACTAGTTGATGGAGCCTTTTTCAACTCTGGTCAAAGCTGCTGCGGTATAGAGCGCATTTATGTGGATGAGACGGTTTATTCCGAGTTTGTGGACGCCTTCGTGGCGCTGACTAAGCAGTATGTTGTAGGAGACCCAATGGACCCTGAAACGACGCTTGGACCCATGATTTCAGCAGATGCAGCTCAATTTGTTCGGAAACAGATTGATGAAGCCGTGGCCGATGGGGCACAAACGCTTATAGATTCTGCCGCGTTTGGTTCAATTGACCCTACGAGTGCTTTTGTAGCTCCACAGGTCGTAGTCAATGTGAATCATTCCATGTCCATTATGCGAGATGAGTCTTTTGGACCGGTCGTGGGCATAATGTCGGTGGGCGGCGATGCCGAGGCCATCCGCTTAATGAACGACTCTGAGTTTGGTTTGACGGCTTCGATATGGACCGCTCACTCTGAAGCTGCCCAAGACATTGGGAGGCAGGTTGAGGCTGGTACGATCTTTCTTAATCGATGCGACTACTTGGATCCGGCACTTGCTTGGGCGGGGGTCAAGAACTCGGGCCGAGGCGCAACTTTATCCGAATTAGGATACGCGCATCTCACTCGTCCCAAATCATATTATTTACGTAGCTCTACATGAAAGCCAACTGGTCGTATCCCACAGAAATACGCTTTGGCGCTGGCCGCATAAGTGAATTGGCAGATGTCTGCGCGGGCGCCGGTGTCCGGCGCCCGCTCTTCGTCACTGACCGTTCTCTAGCGACGCTTCCCATAACGCAGCAGGCGCTTAAACTAGTTTCTTCATCGGCAGTGCTCTTTTCAGATGTCAGTCCTAATCCAAAAGGAGCCGATGTCGCCAAAGGGGTCGCCTTATATCAGCAAGAGAAGTGCGATGGCGTGATTGGGTTCGGAGGCGGCTCCGCGCTAGATACGGCCAAAACTATCGCCTTCATGCAAGGTCAAAATAGGCCGATATGGGACTTTGAAGACATTGGAGACTGGTGGACACGCGCTAATGCCGATGCCATCGCACCTGTCATCGCCATCCCAACAACCGCGGGCACCGGATCTGAAGTGGGGCGCGCTAGCGTCATTACCAAAGAGGACTCGCAGGAAAAGAAAATCATTTTCCATCCCAAGATGCTCCCCGTCGTGGTGATTGCCGACCCTGAACTGACCGTAGGGCTCCCACCTGTACTCACCGCAGGTGCCGGAATGGATGCACTAGCTCATTGTATGGAAGCGTATTGCGCGCCCAACTTTCACCCCATGTCCGCAGGAATCGCCTTAGAAGGCATGCGGCTTGTTTCGCAGGCCCTCGTGCGTGCAGTAAAAGACGGTAGCGATATCGAAGCCCGGTCTCACATGTTGATTGCGGCATCCATGGGAGCCGTGGCATTTCAAAAAGGCTTAGGCGCCATTCACTCGTTGTCTCATCCTGTAGGGGCGATGTACCAAACGCATCACGGAATGACCAATGCCGTGTTTATGCCGTATGTATTGGTTTACAACCGAGAAGTAATCCAAGGCAAAATTGGCCCCATGTGTGATGCCATTGGAATTGATCGTGGTTTTGACTCGTTGCTTGATTGGGTATTGCAGTTACGTCAGGAGATCAACGTGCCGCACACGCTTGAAGATTTTGGTGTACCGGATGATCAAGTAGACCTAATTGCTGAGCGAGCCGTTGCTGATCCAAGTACCGGTACAAACCCCCGCGTTCTAGATGAGAAAGGCGCCAAACAGATTTTTCTTGCAGCCCATTCGGGCTGTCTGGAATTCTAAAGGACCCGCTCCCCCTCTACCGTACGTTTAGGCAATGGGCTTTTCGTCGTACTGGAATACGTCCTCTACTTTTTTTCCGAAGACGCGAGCAATCCGAAAAGCAAGCTCCAAGGAAGGTGCATACTTTGCCGCTTCGATGGCATAAATCGTTTGCCGCGTGGCTCCAATGCGATCCGCTAACTCCTGCTGGGTCATCTCGTCGTGATGAAAACGAAGATGCCTGATCGTATTTCTGATTGCTGTCTTTTCCATCTATGCATCCTTCCGATATAACACGACCTGAGCCACGCTTTTTGCCGTGGTGCCTACGAAAAACACGGCAACCAAGTAATGGACAATCATTGCATCCATCCTTCCTACATATACCGGGTCGGCGAGTGAATTGATGAAACCATAGACGAACAGGTGCCCGATCAGAATGAGCACGGCTACCATGAACACGTAATAGCCAATTTTGAATCCTATTGCGGCTATTCGGACGTCGCGTTCGTCTCTATCAACTCGTCCGCCTTGAGACGACTGAATGGAAATGATAGTTTGGAATACGACGTCTACGATGACCAGGATGACGACGGCCTGAATAAAATTCTCTCTGATGGGTTCGAATAAGGACGGGATGCCGAATACGAACAAAAGGTAGACCAACGCAAAGACGATGGAAGAAAGAGTGGACGACCAGGCATAGACTTCCTGTCGGGACATCGGAGTAGGTGGGAGCGGAGAGTATGAGTCTTGCATAGTTTCGAGTTCGTCAGTGACGGAGGATGATTGGCTATTATGTATGCTGTTCTTTACGTGATGTAAATTATAAGTTACATCATGACGTCTTTTTTTTACAATTAAGCTTTTTTTCAGGAGTAAAGATGATTTTTCGTGTAAGCAGCACCTTTTACTCAGGAGTCCGTAGAAAGAAGCTTACTGCCTTGTGCGTAGCCCACCTAAAACCTTCAAATCTCGATGCCAATACTCAGCATTGAAGGCGTGACTAAACGGTATGGTGATTTCACCGCTGTCAACGACGTCTCATTTACTGCCCAGCCTGGGCGTATCCTCGGTCTTCTCGGCCCAAATGGTGCCGGAAAAACCACCGCCATCCGCATGGCTGCCTACATCACGATACCGGACGAAGGCCAGGTAATGTTCGGAGATGCCAAAGTTGGACCGGCTTCGCAGGAACGAATGGGCTATCTGCCCGAAGAGCGCGGTCTGTATAAGAAGATGAAAGTCGGCGAACAGCTGATGTACTTCGCCGAGCTCAAGGGCATGGACCGAAAGGTGGCCCGCGAGAAGATCAAGTACTGGCTGGAACGCGTGGGCGCACTCGATTGGGTGTCCAAGAAAACCAATGAGCTTTCCAAAGGGATGCAGCAGAAGATTCAGTTCGTCGCGACGATCCTGCACGAGCCTGAACTCCTGATTCTGGATGAACCCTTCAGTGGACTCGACCCGATCAACGCAGAGCTTCTCCAAGACGTCATCATGGAGCTTAAAGATGGGGGCCGCACCATTCTGTTTGCTTCACATCGTATGGAGCAGGTTGAGCAGTTGTGCGATGATATTTGCTTGATTTCGAGGGGAGAGATTGTGGTGAATGGAGCGCTGAACGAAGTGAAGCGCCGATACGGAAAGAACACCATATTGATGGATTTCGAAGGAGATCCTGCGTTTCTAGATACCCTTGAAGCCTCTGGCGCGGCCCGCATCGGGACGCGCAGTACTCGCCACGCAGAAATCAACCTGTTGAACGGTACCCGTCCAAAAGCCGTACTGGAAGTGGCCATGCCTCATGTGCAGGATATCACCCGGTTTGAACTAGTTGAACCTCCGATGCGGGAAATCTTCGTACGCGCTGTTACCGAACAGCAAGGACATATCGACGAAGCTGACGCAGCCCCATCCATCGCATAACCCGCACCCACATCATGCCTAGGAATAAAACATTTGTTGTCGCCAAGAACGAATTCATGAAGCGGGTCAAGACTCGCTGGTTCGTCTTCACGACATTGCTCGGCCCCATGGTCCTCATTGGATTCATGACCGTAATCGGTTTTGTGACTGCATCCGCCATTGAAGGAGGAGAATCGACGATTGCCGTGCTTGATCAGACGGGACGTATGGAATTGGATGATTCCGATAGCTTCACGTTCGTAGCCACAGTGGATCGCGAAGAAGATCTCCGTAACAAGGTCTTAAACGATGAGTACTCCGGATATCTTGTCCTTCCAGAAGGCCTAATTGAAGGCACTTCAGGTGCACGATATTACTCCAGTGAAGGCGGTGGTATCAGTAGCTTCAACTGGGACCTTGAGCGCACAATTCGGGACGTGGTTCGCCTCGAGCGCCTTGAAGATCAGAACGTATCCCGCGAAGTCTTTGACATCATTGATGCCGGCATCAACCTGGAGACCATCAAAATCTCAGATGAAGGCGAAGAAGAAGGCAGTACGGCGGCATACGCCATCGTAGGTGCCATCATGGGCTTCCTGATCTACATCACCATGCTCATCTACGGTTCCGTTGTTATGCAGGGCGTGATTCAGGAAAAAATGAACCGCGTGGTCGAGATCATCATCTCTTCCGTGCGCCCTTTCCAACTGCTAATGGGCAAAGTGCTCGGCATCGGCGCGATGGGACTTGTTCAGATTAGTTTTTGGGCAGGACTCATTGCAGCGGGTACCTTCTTTTCGGGGACGCTTGTCAGTATGATCGTAGATCCCGTAAACCTGAATCTTCCCGAAACGGCCTCGCAAGAAGAAATACTGGCCGCAACCAACTTCAATATTCCTGACTTAGGACCTGAAGTGTTCATTTGGTTTGTTTTGTTCTTCCTGGGGGGATACCTACTCTATGCCACCCTGTTTGCAGGCGTAGGATCGGCCGTTGAGCAACAGCAAGACGCCCAGAGTCTCATGCTCCCGCTCATGATGCCGATCATCGTATCGATCGTCTTCCTTCAGGCCGTCATTGAAGCTCCGAACAGCACACTTTCCGTTGCGCTATCCATGTTTCCCTTTACCGCACCCATTCCTATGGTCGTGCGAGTGGCGATGATAGACGTTCCCTTTTGGCAAGTGGGACTATCCTTCGCGCTGTTGATGGCCTCCTTCGTGGGCGCCGTCTGGGTCAGCTCACGCATCTACCGGATCGGAATCCTCAGCTACGGCAAAAAACCATCACTGAAAGAAATGATCAAGTGGATGCGATACGCTTAATCATTCGACAAACAGCACTCCGGCGTCACGTAGGGCTATTCTAATTCCAGTCAACGATTCGTTGATCACTGAGAGGGTACTTTCGAAGCCTGCGAGGTGTTCGTTCACAATCTGGAGCTGCTCTTTGTGGGTTTGAGTTGGGCCATACGTGGATGTGACGAGGCCAATGTCAAGGACCGATAGGCGGCTGCCAACGGTTGGGGCAACACGTTCTCCGGGTTCCTGTCGAGCCGGTGGTCCATAGACATCCGCTCGAAGGTTCAACAGTCCTTGTTTCGCGTCGTGGATGCGAGAATCCAAATCACCGGTGCCACCCGTTGCACGGGATAAGGCAATTTCCATTTTGGTGATCGTATCCATGGCTTCTGAAAGTGAAGCATCCAACACAGAGTTTCGGCCAACTGCATTCTCGTACGCTCGGAAGAAAGCGGCAACATCTGCATGAGAAGCACCGGGAAGAGCGCCCTCGCGAAGCGGCACGACATCGAAAGATTGTGGTGCAGAAAGCTCGGTAACCACTCCGTCGATTCGTTTCGACATCGTTACGGTGTATTGCCCGGGTTGAGCAAGCATTCCACTGGCTGTTGAGGATGCATCTGCTGAGGTGACTGCTTGTGGAGACGGATAGCGCAGATCCCAGGAAACGCGGTGGAATCCTTTGGTGACCGGTCCCTCGATGCGCCGAACGGTGTTGCCTTCAGAGTCGCGAACCGTGAGGATCACGACAGGGTCGGCCTCGCTGCGCTCGGCCTCCACAGCATCCCAGCCTGGAAACGCTACTGCCTGACCGTTCGCGACGGCTTTTTTCTCCGCTTCCTGCCTCACCTGCTTGAGCGTTTGCATCGAGTCACGCAGGTAATAGGTAAAGGTCGCGCCAAACTCAGGGTTCGGAGCCACATAGTGGTCTGAACCCTGTGAGCCACGCGTGTCATCAAAGCTTAGCATCGGACGCGGTACATACCACCACGCCTTGCGCACACCGAATAGGGTCGCTTCTTGAGCCAGTTGTTCATTCGATACATCGCGCAGTGAGGTGTAATCGTCTAACACAAAAAATCCGCGACCAAATGAAGCCCCAACGAGGTCATTTTCCCGCTTGTGAATGGCCAGATCGCGAAATGAAATGGTTGGCATATTTCCGGTCAGCTTGACCCAAGTTGATCCCCCATCCACCGTAAAGTGAATGCCATATTCCATAGCAATGAACATTAGGTCTTTGTCCACGTGATCCTGCACGATGCGCCAGGCTAGGGTGCGGTCTGGTAAGTTGGCTCGCATGGACTTCCATGAGCGGCCTTGATCGGTACTTTTCATCACATAGGGGCTGTAGTCACCGTATTTATGGTTGTCCATGATGACATAAACGGTATTGACGTCGTGCATATCCGCCTTAACGTCATTGACGAACGCCGTAGCTGGAACGCCCGGCATGGAACCCACTTCAATCTTGCGCCAGTTGGCCCCGCCGTCTTCGGTGACCTGCACGAGACCATCATCCGTACCTACGTAAATCAACCCTTCTTGCTGAGGCGATTCAGAAACAGATGTGATTGTGTTGTACATCGACATTGCACCCACATCCCAGGCATTATCCCAGCTCTGCGTACCGCCCATAATGGGCAACGTGAATCGGTCTTGGTCACGGGTTAGGTCACCCGAGATAGCCGTCCAACTATCGCCACGGTTGTCGGATTTCCAGAGGCGGTGCGACGCAAAGTAAATGCGCGTGGCCAAATGTGGACTGACTAAAATGGGTGCATCCCAATTGAAGCGCTCGTAGTCTTCATCCGCGCCGGGTTGAGGCTGAATGTCCATCGCCTCACCCGTGATCATGTCGATCCGCGACAGCGCACCTTGCTGCCGCTCCGCATACATGATATTGGGGTTACCTGGCTCAGTTGCCGGCTGGTGCCCATCCCAGTTAAGCACAATTTTCCAGTCTGAGTTCTGGATACCGTGGAGGTTATCCGTGCGCGAGGGGCCTCCTTGCGTAGAGTTGTCCTGCGTCCCGCCAAAGATGTTGTAGAAAGGCTCCGCGTCATCAAGCGCGACCTTGTAGTACTGCGTGACGGGCAGGTTCTCTATGAAGCGCCACGTTTTAGTCAGGTCAAAACTCTCATACAGACCACCGTCTGACCCAATCAACAAGTAGTCCGGATCATCCTCGCGAAAGGCAATAGCATGATTATCCCCATGTTTTGCCACTTCATTCATGCGAAAGAACGTCTTCCCACCATCGTCAGAAATCTGCAGATTAGCATCCATCAAATAAAGCCGCTCGAACTGATGAGGCGAGGCGTATAGCTCCTGATAGTAATGCGGGCCCGTTGCACCCGATACCGCGTCCGACATCTTAGTCCAGGACGAGCCCCGGTCAGAGGACCGAAATACACCACCCGTCTTGCGATCTAACTCAATGGCTGCATAAACGATATCTGGCTGCTGAGGTGAAATGGCAAGACCAATTTTGCCCATATTCGACTCAGGTAACCCCCTTGTTACCTCTTCCCACGTTTCTCCCCCATCGGTACTGCGGTGAATACCCGAACCCGGTCCTCCACCCATGTAAGCAGCTACCGTACGGTGGCGCTGCCACGTTGCGGCATACATCAAGTCGGGATTACGGGGGTCTACGGCAATATCCGTAACGCCCACCCATTGATCCGTACCGAGCGTCTTTTTCCATGTGGCACCACCGTCTGTAGATTTATAAAACCCACGGTCGCCGCCGGATGACCAAAGCGGTCCTTGCGCCGCTACATACACGACATCCGAGTTTTCTGGATGCACAATGATTTCAGAAACGTGTTCTGAGTCATGCAGTCCCATGTTGGTCCATGACTTCCCGCCATCATCGCTGCGATAGACACCGTCTCCGTATCCCATGTGACGGCCTCCCACATTTTCACCGGTGCCGACCCACACCACATGCGGATTAGAAGGATCAAGACTCACACTTCCTGTCGAATACGCCCCCTGTCCGTCAAATATGGACTCCCAAGTTGTACCCGCATTCACCGTTTTCCATACGCCGCCAGAAGAAACGGCCACGTACCAAATTGAATCGTCATTAGGATGAATGGCGATATCCGAAATGCGTCCAGACATGAATCCGGGGCCGAGCGCACGCAGTTTTAATCCATCAAACGTCTCTGGAACCATGCGGTCCTGAGCAAATGACGAGAGGACAAAAAACAAGGAAAATGCGAGAAACAGAGAAAGCTTTTTCATGTCAGCAATATGCGTTGGAAGGATGCATGAACCCTCAATGTAATCAACCGTGCTGACTCAGTCATTGTTGAACATGTGCCTGATTTACAGTAGAATGCCTCATGACTTCCCCTCTGTTAACAACTCTTCTCTCCTCATGAAACGCACCCTTCCCGCTGTTCGCCCCGTCATAACGCTGTTCCTGATAGGTATGCTTGCCATCGGATCAACTGGATTTGTGGCAAATACCCTCCTCGACGGCTTACAGTATCGCGCCATCAAGGTGAGTTCTGATCGAGATATCGACGACTCCATGAATGAGCTGGCCGAGGACGGTTGGTACCCCCGATTTGTACTCAAATTCCAAGGTGATGCGCGCTTGATTTACGAACGGGAGCGCGATGAAGACGAGCGAATTTATGATCTGGAATACAAAGCGGAAGTGATCGGATCCGGCAAAGAGATCGACGATACCTTCAACAAAATGGCTAAGGATGGCTGGTTTCCTCGATTCGTATTTCGAACGGGCGCGCTGAATCAGAATTGGCGTCTGATCATGGAACGAGATCCGCAAGATGATGTCAACAACCTCGAATACCGGGCCATTCTACTCGGCGAGGGACGGGAGGTAGATGACAAGTTCAATCAGCTTTCTGTTGATGGATGGTATCCGCTGTTCGTCGTGAAGGGCCTTAGCGAGCACCGGATGTTATTCGCCCGCGATCCGGATAACACGGAGCGGACGGTTCGTTTCATGGCAAAAACGACGTTCAACCCTAAGCAGATTGATGATCTCTACAACGAACATGGTCAAGACGGCTGGGAGCCTATGTTCCTCTTTCAGGACGAGAATGAAGCCTACAGAACACTGTTTCAACAACCCATTGGTGAAGATCCTTTCCCAATGGAGTTCCAAGCTCGACGCATTGATGACATGAGTCAAATTGACGACAAGTTTAACCAGTATAGCGCCGATGATTGGTACCCTTTGTTCGTAATTCGCGATGTGGAAGAATTACTAGAAAGCTACGAGGATTCAGACGGGAGGGATCAAACGCGTACCGTGGACGAAGTCCGCTGGCGCATGCTTTTTGGAAGAGACGCGCAATAGTCCCTTTTGACCGTTGCCCTGAATCTCTACCGTTCAACGACTCGCATAACGCCCCGCATTGTGAAGGCGTGTCCCGGGAAAGAGCATAGATACACGTACTCTCCAGGTGTTTCAGGTACGGTGAAATAGATCGTTTCCTTTGAATCGGGTTCGAGTAATACGGTATGGAAAAGCACCTCCTCCAGATCTGGTATGTAGCTCCGATTAGGCCCCTCGAGCCCAAGCGCTATGGCCTGCTCTCCCACCTTGTCTGCCGAACCAGGCTGTACGACGAGTAGATTATGCATCATGTCGTCGTCGTTATCAAAAACGAGCTTGAGCCGACTTCCTGCCTGAACATCAAAGGCCGGTAAATCAAATTGCAGACCAGGTTCGGTACCAATAGTGATGGTGGCATCCGGGCCATTGGTCCAATCCTCGGGCATCGTCGTCATCCGCTTTGGTTGGGCAGAAGCCACCATTGAAGAGGAGCTTTCATCGGTCCGAGCACGATCATTTTGGCTCGCTTTAACGGTCATTTTGGGACCATCGGGGATTTCGTTTAACGTGTAATAGGCTACGTCGTGTAGCAATGCATCACCGCCTTCCGAGCGAAGACTTGTCAGTTTTAACTCGTGGATATACCCTTTTCGCAAACCACTCACGGCAATACGTGCGCTTAGGCCATCTTCTGATACCGAAACGCCCTGTATCTCACTCGTTTCCTGATTCGTAATCGGACTACCGTACGTACTGTGGTACTGATAGGTAAACCCTGTGACGTGGTAGGACGCTGGATCGGCAGCAATACTACGATCAATGGGCTTAGTAAAGGTGAGTTCGAATCCGTCAGGTCGAGCTTCAACTGAATGGACTTCAAAAGGCATTTCACCCGTCCACTCAAGCCGTTGTAGCCCATAAGGAGACCGTCCTGTGGACCCCCATCCGCGGCTGGTCATGCCCACAAACATGGAATGGTCTTTTCCCCAGACCATACGTAATACTCCGGAGGAAAAACCCTCACGAAACGGAAATGCAGCACCCTGATACACGCCGTTCACTTTTTCCAAAAACACGCGCATAACCCGACTCTGCCCCTGATCTCCGACGAATAGCTGACCAGCAAACGGACCGAATCCACCTTTGGTATTATCAGCTAGAATATCCGAGGTCGAGACACCCATCAGCGTATGCGGTAGCCACACGGCTGGCATTTTGAGATCAGGTACATCCGGCGCAACTTCAACCATAGGTTTACCTGAATCAGGTACATCTTCTGGCCTCAATGAGAGCGGAGACTCGGGTAAGTGAGTCCATTTGAGACCTTGTGGGTTACCGACAAAGTCCCCTTTCTCTACATGAGTGATGTATCCGGAGCCGATCCAGTCACCTTGATTCTCTCCATAGAAAACGTCCCCTTCCATGTTGAATCCAAAACCGGCCGGTGAACGCATTCCAGTCGCAATAGGTGTCATGTCACCATCGGGTGAGATCTCCAACATCCATCCTCTCCATTTGGAAAGGCTGGCCCCATACCCAATCCACGCTAGATTAAGCGTTACGATCATCGTACCATCGTCTTTGATCAGAGGGCCGAAGGAATACTCATGGTAATTGCCTTCGAGCGGCCAGCTATAAACCGTTTCATATAGATCGGCCCGGCCGTCTCCGTTCATGTCTTTTAAACGGGTTAACTCGCTGCGCTGCGATGTATAGAAAGCGCCGTCCCGATAGGCCAGCCCCAGAGCTTCGTGCAGACCATGTGCGAAACGCTTGAACTCGGGTCGCTTGCGTCCACTCATGTATGGGTTTTTAATCAGCCAAACATCTCCTCTTCGAGTCGATACGGCCAACTGGCCATCGGGCAATACATCCATACCCCCGACTTCAAGTATCACGTTTTCAGGTATAGGGAGCGTTACAATCTTGTAGTAATCCGCCTCTCCTTTCGGGACTTGAGCCCACGCTGAAGAAACATATAGGAAGGAGACAAGGACAAGCAGAGCAGGGCGAGTCATATCTGCCATTTGTTTAGATAGGTAGTTCATGACATCACCAAATCAAAGCATAGCGAACGGTTGCAGAACCGTCGCTGAGTGAAACAGGGACAAGAAGCTCTTCGCCTTCATCTAAGGCGCGGATGATGGCCTCGCCACCACCGGAGTCGAGGAGTTCCAGATAGTAGGTATTGCCTTCCATCCTGAAGACCCCATCATCACCTTCGGAAATCGTTGTAGCGGCGGCAACACGAACCCAAATTTCTGAAGACCCGGAATCATCACCTGATACCACTATTTCTCGTTCCAATTGCCGTCCATTATCTCCGGGCAGCAGTCGATCTGTGATCGTTACATCGCTCATGGTGTAATGAAAAGATGGACGACTATCCGCATCCAAATCGTATCCCTTGAAGACATAATCAGCCCCCATACTGTCTGGCCAGACCATACTGTCAGACTCAAGACGCGCTACAGCAGGCCTCCCAGAAAAAGTCAGCACACTACCTCTTGGAACGGCTAGCTGCTGTGTGCCTCTGCTGTGCCACATATCCGTGGTCTCAATAAATCTCCCTTTCCAAGCGTACAGCACGGCGCCTTGCGCAGAGTCCATCACGTAATGGACCCCATCGGGATCGCCCACCGAAATGGTTCGCGTCTTCTTTGCACCGTCATGGTTCACAAACCCTCGAATAACCTCTGCTTCTGAGGTGGGCTCCACATGGATGGCCGGCACAAAACGAGGTGGTTTCTCATCCTCGGCAGCCGCGGGTAAATGGAGATTGTATCGGATGTTTCTTAGCGCTACGGGACCATGATCGCCCTGAATCATGATGGGGGCAAGCGCCTGCTCATCCGAAAACCCAGCCGCACGGGTGGGACCGGTGAGCTCTACATTCTCATGAATGACAACCCCATTTTGAGCA
>ERZ1049444.2234-NODE-2234-length-13150-cov-5.568003_pt1 | contig 13150 bp, 8 predicted proteins | sample MGYA00383101_ERZ1049444 | MGnify/ENA primary metagenome ERZ1049444 (study PRJEB29581, sample SAMEA5548371) | metagenome | biome: marine; feature: coastal; material: water | depth 50 m | study: Short-term variability in the microbial, nano- and picoplankton...
GTCAGGGTAATGGCATCACGCATGCGTCATGAGATTGAAAAAGCCGAACGCGAGTGTTTGATGCGCGGTCCTGAAGCTTTCAAGAGGGCAGCAGAATGACACGTGTAAAGGGCCGAATCCTGGTTATTCTCCTCAACTACAAAACTCAAAAAATGACAGCAGATGCAATGCATCGCACGCGCCAAGCAATGCGCGGGTTAGATGGCGATATTCTGATTGTCGACAATGATTCCGGCGATTACTCCTTTGAGTATTTGCAAAATGAACTCAAAAACTTGAACTCCAAGGATGATTTGGCGCAGTGCTCTATCGTCCAATCTGACCACAACGGTGGCTATGGATATGGGAATAATGTCGGCATTCGCTTTGGACTTTCGCGCGACGAGTACGACTATTTTTACATTCAGAATTCAGACGCTTTCCCCTCTGACGGCGCCATATCACACCTAAAAGAATTTCTGGATGCAAACCCCACAGCAGGCTTCGCTGGCAGCCATTTGCATGGCAAAGACGGGCATCCACATACTGCACAATTCCGATTTCCCAGCCTCGCGTCCGAGTTTGAGGGATCCGCAAATATCGGACCAATCACCAAGATTTTAAGACGCTACCAAGTGCCAATTCTTGACCTATCGGGAACAGAACCCACACAGGTCGAGTGGATTGCGGGTGCCAGTATGATGGTCCGTAAACAGGTGTTTGAGGACGTTGGGCTATTTGATGAGAACTACTTTCTCTATTTTGAGGAAGTTGATCTATGCCGTCGCGCGCGAGAGAAAGGCTGGACAACCCACTATGTCCCGCTCAGCACGGTTGTTCATTTGGGCTCTGTGTCTACTGGCATGGGCACGTGGCGCAGAATTCCGCAGTATTGGCTGGATTCCCGCTTGTACTATTACCAAAAGCACTTCGGAAAACTTTATGCAGTTCTGGCAACAATGTTGCTATTCGTCGGGGGCAGTCTTGCACGCTTTCGATATTTGGTTGGGGGACCTAGACACACCGGGCCGAACGGCTTTCAAGCCGATCTCTTGGCGCATTTCATCAGAAACATCTGGCGACCGCGACCTCCGGCAGTGACTTCCAAACCTGTTGTACCAATTATTGAGTAACCCAATGACCCAGATGTCTTTTATCCTGTTCGGAAATCAATCCATTCTAGCACAATGCGGAAGTAAAATTCTTGAGTCTGGGCACGCAATATCAGCCATCGTGACTCATACCGACGCATTGCGAAAATGGGCCGAGGCGAACAACATCAAGGTATTGTCGCCGGAAAGCGATCTGGCCGAAAAGCTTTCTGGGCTTGATGTCGATTGGATTCTTAGCCTCGCTTATCTATCGGTCATACCCAATGAAATTTTGGCGATGGCAAACCATGGGGCCGTCAATTTTCACGACGGACCTTTGCCCGAATATGCGGGTCTGAATACTCCGGTTTGGGCGCGTATAAATCAAGAACCCGAGCACGGCATCACTTGGCACTTCATGGAAGGCGGGGTCGACAAAGGCGACGTTATCGAGCGTCACAACTTCCCTGTATCGTTAGATGATAACGCCTTTACACTTAACACAAAGTGCTTTGAAACGGCCGTTGAAAGCTTTGACGGTATCCTCGTAAAACTTGGCCCCGGAACCGTTGAACGTTCCAAGCAAGCATATGATAATAGAAGATATTATTCGAAATCGGATCGTCCGGAGAATGGAGGGCTGATCAATTTCGACGCGACTTCAGACGCCATTGTGGCACTTGTACGCGGACTGGATCATCAAAATTATTGGAACCCGCTATCCACACCCAAAGTCGCGCTTGCCGGCCGCGCCTACAATGTTGCTTCTGCTGAAATTGCAAATGGCTCCGGACAGGCTGGCGAAATTCTTGAAACAGCCGAGGATAGTGTTCTTATAGCCACGTCCGACGGTGCGGTTCGGCTTGGCGGGCTTTGCTCAACTGATGGCTCGGCTCTGCAGCGTTCTTTAGTGGAACTCTTCACTGACCTTACATCCGTTGATTCAGAGTTGCCGGACTTGAACGCGATCACCAAGAGCGCGGCTGATGCCGATGGATTCTGGCGAAACCGGCTAGGCTCAATGTCCGGTGCGCGGTTGAATCTGTGTCACAACAAGGCAGATAATGGCGAAATTCAAACGCTCTCGATTGCAGGTGCAAAAGAAGCAGACCACCGCGACCTGCTGACGGCGACGCTTGCTGTGGCGACCCGTCAACAGGAAGAAAATTGCGCAACGATCGCCCTTCACGTGGACGGCACGCTGCCTGTTCAGCGCCTGATCAATCATTGGAAACCTTTGTCGGTTGCCGGAGATAATCTATCCTTCGAGGAATTCTCCAAGTCAGGTCTAGACCAATTCGATCTCTGCCAGACAAAGGCCGCGTTTGCATGTGACCTTTTCGCCCGCGCACCCGAACTTGAAGCTGGCAACACACCTGATGTCGGGTTTTCCACATCGCAAGATTTTGTTGACGGTTCTGCCGTCACAATTTGTGCAAGTGACGGCAGTTTGAAATTCGACACCTCACGCATATCAGGTGAAGCGGCTGGATTTCTTGCCAAAAGGCTAGAGTTCGCCCTTACCAATCAAAACACAACCAGCGCCGAGGAGTTGATCAAAACACTCAACATCACGCCTCCCGAGGAAATGGAGTTGTTGTTAAACGAGTGGAACCAAACCGACGTCGATTACGACGCCCAAGCTCTGCTACATCACCCGTTCGAGGCCCAAGTCGCTGCCAACCCAGACAAGACGGCGCTCGTGTTCGAAGAACAGGTACTTTCTTACAGTGAATTAAATCAGCGGGCCACAGACATCGCGGATCGTTTGAATGCGATCGGTGTTGGAACTGGCGACGTGGTCGGATTGTTCATCCAGCGGTCCCCTGAAATGGTTGCTGCGGTGTTTGGCATCCTAAAATCCGGCGCCGCTTATCTGTCGCTTGATCCGTCTTACCCCGCTGAGCGTAATGAGTATTGTTTGAAAGACAGTGAAGCCAAGGCCGTCGTTACGCATTCTGCTGTGGCAGCGAAACTTCCCAAGACCTCAGCAAAGATCACGGTCATGGATCGTCCAGAACAGGATCCAGAGGGAACGCCGGTCGAACGGTCTGAACCTAAGCCGAATGATCTTGCCTATATGATCTACACCTCCGGCTCTACTGGCCGTCCCAAAGGGGTGATGATCGAACACCATAATGTCGCGAATTTCTTTGCCGGCATGGATGAACGCATTCCCCACGATCCGGCGGGAACTTGGTTGGCTGTCACCAGCCTGTCCTTTGATATCTCGGTGCTCGAAATTTTCTGGACGCTCGGACGCGGTTTCAAACTTGTTTTGACTGGTGACGAAGCGCGCACGGTGCTTTCCAATGGCCCTCTACCTTCGCAGGTCGAAGGAATGGAGTTCAGCCTATATTATTGGGGCAACGATGACGGTGTCGGACGTGACAAATACAAGCTTCTTTTGGAGGGCGCCCAATTTGCAGATCAGCATGGTTTTAGTGCCGTTTGGACTCCAGAACGCCATTTCCATGCGTTTGGTGGACCCTACCCCAATCCTTCAGTGACCGGTGCGGCCGTTGCCGCAGTAACTCGGAATTTGTCGGTTCGTGCTGGCAGTTGTGTGACACCTCTCCATCATGTTGCGCGCGTTGCGGAAGAATGGTCCGTTATCGACAATCTAACCAACGGCCGCGCGGGTTTGGCTGTTGCCGCTGGGTGGCAGCCTGACGACTTTGTTTTGCGCCCCGAAAACACGCCACCAAACAATCGCGATGCCATGTTCGACAACATCAACGATCTGCGAAAATTGTGGGCTGGTGAACCTGTCGGCTTTCCAAAGGCCGATGGTTCAATGCATGAAGTCATCACCCAACCGCGCCCAGTTTCGAAAGAGTTGCCAATTTGGGTGACTATCGCCGGAAACCCAGACACTTGGCGCCAAGCTGGCGAAGTTGGTGCAAACGTGCTTACCCATTTGCTTGGACAAAGCATTTCCGAAGTTGGCGACAAAATCGTCATCTATCACAATGCGCTTCGTGAAAATGGCCACGATCCAAAAGACTTTGAAGTTACTTTGATGCTGCATAGCTACTTGGGTGAAGATCGCGAGAAGGCACGCGAAATCGCGCGGGAACCTATGAAAGAGTATCTGCGCGCAGCGGCAGGTCTCATCAAGCAATTCGCATGGGTATTCCCTGCTTTCAAGCGCCCTAAAGGGGTCGACAATGCATTTCAATTGGATCTTGGCGTTCTTGACGAAGAAGAACTTGAAGCCATCCTAGAGTTTGCTTTCTTGCGCTATTTTGAGGACAGCGGGCTGTTTGGAACCGTGGCAGACGCGATGAAACGGGTCGAAGAGGTTAAGAAAATCGGCGTGACCGAGGTCGCCTGCTTAATAGACTACGGTATCGAGGCTGAAACTGTTTTAGAAGGTCTACGCCCGCTGTCAGAAGTTGTCCGCCGTTGCAATGAAGGCGCAAAACTTGATGAGGGAGACTTCTCGGTCGCGGCACAGATCGTACGCCACAATGTTACACATCTTCAATGCACACCCTCGATGGCGCAACTATTTAATGCAAACGACGAAGCCCGTCAGGCGCTTAGCGAAATTGATCACATCATGCTTGGTGGAGAAGCTTTGCCTGGTGCGTTGGTCAAAGAAATAAAGCTGGGATCTCAAGCGAGCATCCAAAACATGTACGGCCCGACCGAAACGACTATTTGGTCAACAACCGCACCTGCTGCGGCAGTCAATGGCACAGTTTCGATTGGCACGCCGATCGCGAACACCAAAACCTATGTGCTGGACGAAAACCGGCTTCCAGTTCCAGTTGGAAAACCGGGTGAACTGTGGATCGGTGGGCACGGAGTTGCGCGGGGTTATTGGAACCGACCCGATCTATCAGACGAGAAATTTGTGAAGGACCCGTTTTCACAAGACGCAAACGCGCGCATGTACCAAACAGGTGATCTTGTCAGTTGGCGCGCTGACGGGTCGATAGACTACATCGGCCGCACGGATTTTCAGGTCAAAATTCGTGGATTCCGCATAGAACTTGGCGAAATCGAAGCGGCTATGGATGCATTTTCTGGCATCGCACAAGCTGCTGTGGTTGTCCGACAGGAAGGTGACGCAGATATGCGCCTCGTTGGGTATTACTCCACAACCGGCACCGTAAAACCAGAAGCCTATCGCGCGTTTCTTAGTGACCGGCTTCCATCCCACATGGTGCCATCCAAATTGGTGTCACTGGACAGCATGCCATTGACGGCGAACAAAAAAATCGATCGCAAAGCGCTTTTGGAGATGCGTGCAGTGCAACAAACTATCGTTGCGCCCACTACCCCAACCAGCGATGGCGATCAGAAGTCGACCGAACAGCAGATCGTCGACATTTGGCGTTCTATTCTAGGCGTGGCCAATATTTCCTCGTCTGACAATTTCTTCGAAATCGGCGGACACTCATTGTTGGCAGTTCAGGCACATCGCGACATCCGTCAAAAGATGTCGGCGGAAAAACTATCCATCACCGATATCTTCCGTTTCCCCTTGCTGAAAGATCTCACAGCGCGCGTTGACGAGCTATCGGGCTCAGCTGAGTCACCCACAGCAAAACAAGCGCGTGAACCGGTAGATGCATCGCAAGAGTCAGCAAAAAGCGAACTACGCTCAAATGCAATCGAACGTCGTAAGGCCATGCGTGCAAGGCGAAATTCTTGAAACCTGAGTCTATTGGCAGCGCCGTCGCAGACTTTCAACAAGCCTTGCGGACCAATTACCCGACAATAGCATTTGGATTCCAGGTGATCGCAGAAGAATTGCCTGATCTGTTTCCAGAAGAAGCTGCTCTGTTATCGCCTAATGCCGTTCAAAAACGCAGGTCCGAGTTCCAAGCAGGCAGGAATGCGGCCCGTTTGGCATTGCGCCAATTGGGTGTCGCGCCTGTCCCGATTGGGAAAGGGGCTCTTGGTGAACCAGTTTGGCCCAAAGGAATACTTGGTTCCATTACGCACACAGAGCACCTTGCCATGGCAGCCGCCTGCACCATCGGAACATACAAGGGCATTGGTTTAGACTTAGAGTTGGATCAACGATTCAAACCCGAATTGGCAAGTGCGATACTAACCGACGCTGAATTGCAGTGCGTAAAAAATGGGCATGGGGACATCGGCGCCTATTTCTCAGCCAAGGAAGCGACGTACAAAGCGATTTTCGGCGCCATCGGAAAGGTCATTGGGTTTCAAGACGTCGAACTTGACCTGACCGAAGACAATTCGTCGTTCGCAGCGAGACCGAAAAAGGCCTTTTCACCGCAGTTTCAAACCGGGATCACCTTCCTCAACGGCAAGATTTTCAAGTCGACCGGGATGATTCTGTCATTTGCTGTTTTTAGTTAGAAATGTGGCGAGATGGCCCAGATTTCGCATTAATCCGGCCAAACTCTCGTGATTGTTCTCATCCTAGATACGGTCCTGTGAATAATTTGAGCTACACGGGTTAACTGTTTAGAAAAGCGGTGTTGTACCGGTTGTCTGTTTATGGAGTGTTTTTAGGATGCAGCAGTTCGAGATACTAAATGGCGTGATACGTGCCTTTAGAAATCGTGTCGTAATATTTTTGCTACTGCTGATCGTCGGCGTTGTGGCTACAATTGTCTATACTCTGAGCCAGCCTCAGACCTATAGAGCTGTCGCTGTTATCCAGATCGAAAGCCCACAGGTCGCTGAACCTAGCTTGGGAAGTCTTGGTTCGTCCGCTTCACATCGGTTGCAGCTAATTGAGCAACGCTTGATGGCGCGCGACAATCTTGTTGAGAAAATTAATAGCTTCGGCCTGTATGCCGAACTGGCTGACCTTAGTGACCATGGAAAAGTGGTTCTGCTGCGCGAAGCGATTTCGATTGACCAGATAGAAGGCGACACATTTGGATTTGGCGCAATCTCGGTTCCTTCCGGTTTGACCATCGCTGTTCAATTGAACGACCCCGAATCAGCATCGGCTCTTGCTAATAATCTGGTTCAACAGGTTATTGATCAAAACGAACAACGCCGTGAAGTTCAAGCGCGTGAAACGCTATCGTTCTTTGAAACTGAAGAAGCTCGCCTGCTAGGTGCTGTGGAAACTCTTGAAGAAGAAATTGCGATCTTCAAGCAAACCAATGCTGATATCCTTCCAGCCGCGTTGCCTGGCCTTGTGGGTTCAGAAGCTGCCTTTGAGAGCAACATTCTAGATATCGATCGCCAAATTCTGTCTCTCGAAAGTGATAGCAATCGCCAACGCGACGAATTTGTTGAGCGCCAAGTTGCAATCCTTGAAGAGCAAAAAACACTTCTTGCTGAGAGAGCAGCCGGCGTGCGTACTAAGATCCAGCGCGCACCCGAGGCTGAACGTGAGTTGGGCCGTTTGACCCGCGAGTTAACGTTGTTCCAAGGCCAATACGAAGTCGTAACGGTCAGTCGTTCCGAAGCTGAGCTTTCGCTCACGCTAGAAGATCGCAATCAGGCCGAACGCTTTGAAATCTTGGAAACTGCGGTGCCTTCCGAAACCCCAGTCTCCACAAGCCGCCGCTTGATCTTTGGTATCGGTATGGCCTTGTCGGTCATTGGTGCGGGTGTTGCCATCTTTATCTTTGAGCAGATGAACCCGGCGATCCGAAATGCAAGCCGTCTCAAGTCTGAGCTTGATCTGACACCAGTGGTATCAATCCCAAGCATTGTCAGCCCAAGAGAGGCGTTTGGTCAAAGACTGGTCATCGCATCTATGCTGGCCATCTTGTTCCTTGTGATCCCGTTGGTGACAATCCAGTTCACCGGCTCCTAAGGCCACAACAACTCCATATTCAATTGATGGGCTGTGCGACCTTCGTGCAGCCCATTTTTTGTGCGTGTACCTGAACATACCGGATAGCGGATTCGGTATTGCGTACATCAAGGGCCGCCACACGAGCTTCGCATCTGTTCATGACGGGGTAACCTGAACAGCCGGCGATTAAGACCATCAGTGCGCCCAGACACGGTGCCTAATGCGCAGTCTACATCCGTCTGTCGCCTTCCAGATTGTCTTATCCCAGCCTAAACAACACAAGCGTGCCCTCAGAGCGGTATTATCGCGACTGGCTGAACCCGATGCACCCACAAGAGCGTCCTCAGTCTATAATCGAAAGCTCGCGTGCAATCTGTCTAACTCACAAGGGTTGCTGAGATCGCTCTTTGGTGAAGTTCTACGCCTGTATGCATCAACACACTACCAGACGCCATCAACCCGCAATCTGCGAGACGCATGACTGCCACCCAGCGCAGCAAACCGCACCCGTCCTAGCACTGCCATGTACTACAGATCACTTCCGGACCACACAAAGCAAAAGAGACGCGATACAATCGCGCCTCTTTTAAAACCGTAGGAGGGTTTTTGAATTAGTTACCGACGCGTGTGCCTTTTGCGCGGTTCATGACAACGCCAAGCACTGGCTTCGCGCCGGCTATGATGCGTTCGGCTTCGCGAATTTCTTCTGCTCTGCTGCTCTCGCCAGAAACGACGATCAGAATACAGTCGAGTTGTTCGCTCATACCAACGGCAGCGTCACTGCTAAGAACTGGTGGAAGGTCGAACAGCATAACGTCTGGGTCCAGTAGAGACTGAACTTCGTTGATGGCCATTTCTGCAGACGGGTATTGGATCATTTCCGACCCGAACATCTCATTCTGCTCGTTTAAGCCTAGCGCAAGGTTAGACCCAAGATGCGGCGAATTCGGTGCGGAACGCATGAAATGCGATTCCACAGTGCGACCACCGGACAAGAATTCTGATATCGCGCCAACGCCGCTTGCACCAAGGTATCGCGCAAGGGTTGGGTTCGCCAAATCCATGTCCATTAGAACTGTACGTAGCTCTTCTTGACGTGAAAAGCTGATGGCAAGGTTGGCCGCGGTAAAGCTTTTGCCACAACCACGTGTAGGAGAGGTGATGCCAACGCGGTGCCAACCACGCTCTTTCAATGCCAAAGACATGCGGGTGCGCAACACATCAAACGCAACATGCGCTGGATCTTGGCGCGTCGCCGCAATCATTTTGTTCGCTTCCAGTGTATGTGGATGCGGTACGAACTGTCTTAGTTCATCCCACGCCTCTTCCGGAGGACGGATGTCCAAGAGAGGAGCAGTATATGCCTCCGCACTTGGGCGGCGTGGTCGATCTGCATTAAACAGATTGGATGATTTATCTACAGTATTCATAACCTTCATACCCTTCATACACCGGTACGCTTCAGAGATTGTTGTCTCTGCACACAGACTTAAACTTCTTGTCCTATGTTTAGTATTACGGGGGGTGTAATCAAGTTTCCCCAGCGTAAAGTAAGGCTATTTCTGGTCAATTTGACCTGAAAATGGCAACGATTCCTATGGTTTCGCTCCAATTGTATCGATTTCGACAACTTTTGAAATGTGGCAATAGCTGGGCAGGGCTTTGACGACATCATGTTCAGGCCGAATCCGGCAATTTCGTGAAAGTGATTCGGAAATACCTCTTACTTCAAACGATCTGAACCTACTTATACTCAATGATTTCCATATCGGATCTTTGCAGTTTGCGTCGGTAATACGTTGTTATTCCGAGTAAATTCGGAAATTTTGACAGACTTAGATAGATGGCATGATGCAAAGATTCACCAATCGATTGCCCGTTCTTAACCAACCCAGCTGCAGTTTTAACGTAAGACAGCCCATAAAGTGCGATGACGCCAAGAAGCGCCAAACGACAGACAAACAGACATGTTACTGCCGCAATTGGCAAAACCAGCCCATAGACGAATGCCCTCAGGATCTCACGTCGCGAACGCCCAGGGTAAAGGTCATTTATATGGGCATAAGAATGCCCCGCACGCACCGCACGCCGCCACCATTGACTAAAGCTTGTCATCGCAACATCGTGATGCGTCATAGACACAGGAAGCAGCACGCGTTTGCCCTGAGTGCCTAAGCGCAAGCAATAATCTATGTCCTCGCCCGCAATAACGACGGGATTGTAACCGCCGATGGCTTGGTGCGCATTCGATCGCACCATCAAATCGCCACCGCATTCTTCGATCTCACCCGCTGGGCGATGCCATTCTACGTCACACATCGCATTATAGACGGTCGCATTGCGATCAATCTCTTCGCGCCAACCCGTCACGAGAACCACGCTTGGATTGTCATTCAAATAATTTTGCGCGGCGTCCAACCACCCGACTGCTATCGCGCAGTCACCGTCTATAAACTGTAGGAACTGTGGGACTGGTGACAACGCCAATGCTGCTTCTGCCCCCACATTGCGCGCGCGGGCCGCTGAGAACGGCACACTCATATCAAGCTCGACGATATGCGCACCTGCCTCGCGCGCGATCTCAAGACTGTTGTCGGATGAACCGCTATCAACGTATATAATCGGAATGCCCGTACCCGCGATCGAAGCCAAGCCGCGCTTTAGCCGCTCACCTTCGTTGCGCCCTATGGCGATGATCGCGATGTCATCCATGGCCTGTACCCGACATTTTCGTTTCCACCTGCGTTTCTGGCAAAATACATCAACGGGCTTCAATTGAAAGCTGACATGACAATGAGTGGGATTTTCTTGGTTGGAACAAGTTCACGTCTTATAAGCAACAAAAAGTCCGATGATATCGGACACGCACAGTATTCAGGTAAGCAGTATGCGATTTCGCGGCAGGCATTATTCTATCAATATCAATATCCCAACCCTCGCCAAGCTTGAGGCAGAGGTTAAGGATCGCTTGTCTAATGGCCGAGGATTTGCCCTCGCGACAATGAATGTCGATCATTTAGTTAAGCTAGGGCAATCGAAAGAATTCGCTGACGCATACAGTAAACACGACTTAGTCGTTGCCGATGGCAATCCTGTTGTGTGGGTCGCCAAGCTTGGTGGCGACGATTTGGAGTTGATCACCGGTTCGGATCAAGTTGTGCCTTTAACGAGGTGGGCAACCCAAACCGGCACCTCAATAGCTTTGGTCGGCAGCACACCAGAGTCATTAAACAAAGCCGCCGATGGCTTGCGCCAACTCGTTCCTGGGGCAAAGATCGCGCGTTGTATATCCCCACCGTTCGGATTTGATCCCGAGGGCGCCCCAGCTGGCGAGATTTTGGCGCAGGTACATGCGTCCGGTGCGCGCCTTTGCTTTTTAGCACTAGGCGCCCCCAAGCAAGAGATTTTCGCCGCGCGCGGATATGAGCATTTTCCAGACATTGGATTTGCATCGATTGGGGCCGGTCTAGACTTTATTGCTGGCCACCAGCAACGAGCACCACGATGGGTGCGCAGGATCGCGATGGAGTGGCTGTGGCGGATGCTGTCCAATCCCAAGCGAATGGCAAAAAGATACTTTGATTGCGCCGTTGTCCTTCCTGGGCATATGTCTAGCGCGTTGTCTCAGCGAAAATCCGACCAATGAAACTGTACCGGCCAGTCCAAAAACCGAATCAATTTCGCGAAATTCGGCGTCTGAAAATGCCGCATAATCGGTGGTTTTAACTTCAATTTGAGTGTTTTAGCTGCAAATTCGCGAAAATGCGCCTAAATTCAAAATCAAAATTGCGCCACCATCACATTATCATTTTGAGAATTATACGAGCGATTTTGGCCAGAGCCATTTTCGTAACCAAGTAATCCGCACAAACTGAAAATATTCAATTTTGCTTAGGAAACATCGCATTTTGGATAGGCCCTTGCATACCGAAGAACAGATTGACCAAAACCTAATTGTTTCGGTAAACGTGGACAAACACTGACATCATCTAAAATTGTCCACAGTCTCCGTTTTGGAAACACACTGATTTCCTTTAGAACAAGGCAAAATTGGACAAAAATGTGGCTGTAATACGTGATTTGTGGCACAAAGAAGTCAGAGCGAAAGTGCATTGATCACCGCGTGTGTTTAGGTGAAGCGTGCATCTCTCGTAATATGATCGAAGCAAGACTACTCATTTGGGGCGAATGAGATTGCTTAGATCGCGTCAAAGGATTGCTGCCAGTTTAGCACTTCTTAGACACTAACTGACGGTTTCGGGACCGTTAAATGGGACGTATGTCCTTGGTTTGGGTGGGGTCACGTAAGTGGTTTCTAGTGGTAGATAAAGACATGGCACTCCAGTTCGAAGAACGCCTAAACAAATCCCAACCCTTGGGTCTAAACAGCTTTGCATTTGGTAATCCGCGTTTTGGGATGTACCGTACGTATGTAAAGAGAACGATCGACATTTTGGTGGTGCTAATTGCTGCACCAATGATCTTGCTTATGATCGTTCCTTTCCTGTTTCTCATCGCATTTGACGGAAGCTCTCCGTTTTACCGTCAAAAGCGCGTTGGCCTAGATGGTAAAGAATTCAAAATGTGGAAGCTTCGCTCAATGGTGGTGGATGCGGATGCGAAATTGGCCGAATATTTAGCCGCCGATCCAACTGCCAAAGCCGAGTGGGACAAAGACCAAAAGCTAAAACTTGACCCTCGCATTACTTCCATCGGACGCGTCATCCGTAAAACATCAATTGATGAACTTCCTCAGTTTTGGAATGTACTCATGGGTGACATGTCCCTGGTCGGACCGCGCCCGATTATGGTTCAACAACGTGAGATGTATCCATGCACGTCGTACTATGCTCTTCGCCCAGGTATCACTGGTTTCTGGCAAATCTCAGAGCGTAACGAGACCAGCTTTACAGAGCGTGCACCATTCGATGCTCAGTATTTTCGCGAACTTTCGTTTAAGACTGATATGCTTGTCATGCTTAAAACATTCGCCGTCGTTGTGCGTGGCACCGGTTACTAAAGAGCCGAAAATTCAATGGGCGGTGCTGTGACACTGCCCATTTCAGCCCAATGTTAACCTGTTCCAGCCATTATTTGGACCTTTTTTGATATTAGGCATCAAGTGAATAAGTAGGATTAACGAGTAAAAGAGACATAGACCGACATGCCAAATATATTTGCATTTCTCGTCCTATATTCCTGGCCGCTTTTGGTCTTCTTCATGTACTCGCGTCTGCCAGTGCAGCGCGCATTCATTTGGTCCATTCTATTGGGCTATTTGTTCATGCCGCCAGCCTCTGCCGCGTTTGACCTTCCGGGCCTGCCTGAATTT
>ERZ1049444.2236-NODE-2236-length-13138-cov-20.685623_pt1 | contig 13138 bp, 12 predicted proteins | sample MGYA00383101_ERZ1049444 | MGnify/ENA primary metagenome ERZ1049444 (study PRJEB29581, sample SAMEA5548371) | metagenome | biome: marine; feature: coastal; material: water | depth 50 m | study: Short-term variability in the microbial, nano- and picoplankton...
GCATTTCACTGAGGTCACCATTACGTTTTTAGATTCGGCTTGAAGCTTTGTTTTAGGCGGCGAAATAATTCCTTCAACTGTGGTTACTGGCCTCCCATTTTTGTCAAAAAGTGCGCACCTTACATTTGTAGTTATTTTGCTTTTGATTGAAATATAGGTAGTGTCATTAGATTTCAGTCTCTCAAAATCAACGCTTTCAACGATAACTTTGTTAGTTTCACCATCAATTGTGCTCATCTTATTGAGTTCATCGGCAGTAGCTGTTTGGACTGCAATTAAAAAAAATAAAATAGATATTTTTCCTGGAAGTCTGATGTTGAATTTCTTGTTAGTTTGATTCATATAGCTCTTTCATGGCATTTAATCCAACGCTTATTGTATCCCCAATTGCTTTGTCATAATCGATAACAGCGGCGCTCGTTGTTGGTCCGCTAATGACAGTGCAAATTGTTCCAGCTCGGTATCCCATCTGAGCGCATAAGTGAAAAAATAGGCTTGACTCCATCTCCATATTAAGAACTTTTAATCCATCAATATCAATCTTTGAAAGACTTCCCTTTATGTCAGGAAATGTATTTTTTAAACCTTCAATATATCGTGAGGATGGGCCATAGAACCCTGGGGAAGATGAAGTGATACCTACTTTATATTCAATGTCCTGTTTTAAAGCCTGGCTTTCCAAGGCATTAGTAACTTCAATGGATGCTTTCGATGCATAAGGGCTGAGCTTGCCTTTGAATCTTGATGAGCTAAGGATAGACTTATTCAATATTTTTTCAGCAGACTCTTCAATTCTGTCAATTATTGGATCTTTTGAAGGCTCTTCAAAATAGATGCCAGTATTGTCCAGACCAAGCGCATAAGACCCAATGGCTTGCGAGCCAGGATTGATATCTGACTGAACTCCGCCCGATGTTCCAAGCCTTATCAGTGTCATTGGCTCACAGTTATTATTTCTTGTTTTACTCTCAAAATTGAATTCGTGCTCAATGAAGGCCTCTACTAAAGCAATTTCAACGTTATCTGTACCAATTCCAGTCCCAATGACAGATACTGGAATACCTTTGTATTTGCCTGTTAATGTTAGGTACTCTCTATTTGAAATTTCACGGTCAACAGTATCAAATTCTTTGGCTACGCGCTTGGCTCTTGCGGGATCTCCAACAATAAAAATGTTTTGAGCTAGATCCCCTTTTTTTATACCCAGGTGATAAAGGCGCTCGTCAATTATGACAATTTCAGACTTATCAAACATTCACTCAAACTTCATCTTTTGTAAAATATTAAACAATATTATATACATCCAATAGTTATAATTTTTTCTACTAAGCACAATACAAAAAAAGGGTGAGTGCCAAATGTCTTCAAGACGATTACAATCCATTAAAAAAGTTAGTTCGCAGAATCTTTAAACTATGAATGCTTTCTTAAATTTCCTTGTTCGACAAAAAAAGTTGGCTCTCCTGTTTACATTATCAATTGTCATACTTGGATTTATGACACTGCAAAAAATACAGCGTGATACCTATCCTGTCATAGAATTTGATCGACTTTCAATTAATACCTCATATCCTAGTGCCTCCCCAAGAGACGTCGAGAAGAATATTACTAATGTCATTGAAAGCAAAATTAAGGGAATTTATGGAATCAAAGAGTTAACCTCAACCTCCTCAGAGGGATCATCTCGTATCAATATAGAAATTGATGAAGAGGTGGATGATATTCAGGAGGTAAAGGATAGTATTTCTGAGGCGGTTAATGAAATTGAAGACTTGCCTGAGGATGCAAATGATCCACGTGTGGTTGATCGAACCAGCACGGAGTGGCCAATTCTTACAATCGTTATTGGGGGTGATAATATTAATGTTGAGACCGCTAAAGGAATTGCAAATAATATTGAGAAAAACCTATCTTTGATAGATGGCGTTTCAAGTGTTAATGTAAGTGGAGATTCAGAGAGAGAAGTCCAAATTAGAATTAATCCAGAAAAACTCTTACAGTATCAACTCTCTTTTGATCAAGTCAGAAGCGTCATCGCAGATCAAAATATCCGCTCTGCTATTGGTGATAATAATCAAGGAAGGAATCAAAAAAATATAGTGATTATCTCTGAATATGAAACCATGGAGTCTTTGGAGAATGTTGTTGTAAAGTCTAGTTTTGATGGGCCAACTATTTTATTAAAAGACATTGCAACCATCGATGAGGGTGAGATTGGTTTCAACACAGTTTCTCGTATTAATGGAACTAAGGGCTATATTCTTAAGGTTACAAAAACAGAAAAAGCAGACGTTATTAGAACGATTGAAAAAGTAAGAGCGACTTTAGATGTTCTTAAAGAATCCTATCCTTCAAATCTTAATTTAATTGTTACCGATGACAGATCAAAGCCGGTATCCAATCGATTAAACATTGTAATGAATAACGCTCTAGTAGGACTAGCCCTAATTATGGTAGTTCTGGGGCTATTTTTGTCTTTAAAAACTGCATTCTGGGTAGCTGTGAGTATCCCTGTGACCCTTTTAGGAACCGTGGCTTTTTTGGGCTTTGCAGGTGAAACTATTAATTTAATTTCAACGATTGGAATGGTTTTAGTGCTAGGACTGGTTGTGGATGACAGCATCATCATAGCCGAGAGTATTCACCACTTTAAAGAGAAGGGTGGTGACGTCTATCAAAATATCGTTGATGGTCTTAAAAGGGTCATCATGCCTGTTATTACAACTATTTTAACTACAGTCCTTGCCATATCGACCGTTCTATTAGTCAGTGGTACGACAGGAAAATTTATATACATATTGCCCATTACTGTTATCTGCGCTCTAACGTTTTCATTGCTTGAGGTAAGCGTCGCCTTACCAGCGCATATGTCTGGTAGTGGGACCAATAAACAAAAAACATGGTTTAAGCCAGTCGAACGATGGTTTGAAAAAGCATTATTAGTAATCCTTAGGTGGCGCTTTATCATTTTGAGTCTGTTTATTGCGCTTCTGGCTTTTAGTGCTTATATAGGAACAAAAGAAATTTCTTATATCCAGTGGCCATCAAGTGGAACAAATTCAATAAATATAAGAGTGCAGACTCCTCTTGGCACTCCTGTTGAGACGACAGAGCAGTCCATCATGAAAATTGATGAGATTATTATGGATAAGGTTGGTTCAAACCTAGACTTTTTTACAAGCACAATTGGATCAAGAGGATCTAATCGGGCGGCTATTGCAATTACGTTGATTCCAGCTAATGATCGTGAAGCTACTGCCAAAGACATTATAGAAATTCTAAAGGCAGAAACAAAAGATATTGAAGGCGTTTCAAGGATTAATTTTAGGACAAATAGGGGTGGCCCTCGTGGGGCGCTTGATATTGAGCTCAGTTTAATTGGAAGTAATGATGTGCAGCGTCAAGCAGCTGTCGATCAGCTTGAAAAAATTCTTAATAGCTTCGAGGGTGTAAGTGACATTGATCGTGATGACGATTTAAGCAAAAATCGAATTGAAGTTTTGTTAGATTACGAGTCAATGGCAAGATTAGGTATTCAATATCAGCAGGTTTATAGTCACTTAAGGACCATCTATTCTGGCATGGATGTTTCTGATGTTGAGTTTAATAATACTAGCTTAAACGTCAAAATGTATCTTGGTGATAGTAATTATTCTGATGATTATATTACGAAAACCTCGATCAGAAATAACCAAGGAAGAATGATACCAATGTCTCAATTTGCAAGTGTCATTGAGACTCCGGGCGATCCAAACTACAAACATTTAAATGGTGAGCGAGTTGTCAAAGTAAGCGCAGCGGTTGAAGACGCAATAACCACCGCGCAATCTGTCTCAAAAAGAGCACTTGATGAGCTCGATTTGATTAATAATTTTCCTGAAGTCCGTGTCATAGAAGGGGGAAGCTCTTTGGAGGCAAAAGAAGCCTTGAGTGACTTTTCTTTGGCGCTTGGTTTTGCAGTATTTGGAATATATATGCTTATTTCTCTTCTTTTTAATTCATACTCTCAGCCATTGTTAGTTATCCTCAGTATTCCTTTCGCTTTGATTGGCGTTGTTTGGGCATTTTTCTTCCACTCTGAAACATTTAGCTTTTTCGTTTTATTGGGGGTCTTGGCATTAGTGGGTGTTGTTGTAAATGACTCTTTGGTAATGATAAGCCATCTAAATTTCATTAAGAAAAATAAAGATATTGATGGTTCATCAATGGAATGGATTGCAAAGGGCGCTAAAGACCGACTACGGGCAGTCATATTAACGACTCTGACAACACTTGCAGGCGTTTTGCCGCTGATTTATGGCTTTGGAGGAAAAGATGCATTCTTGCAGCCAATGGTTATGGCTCTTGGCTATGGATTATTATTTGGAACTTTTGTGACCTTAATACTTCTTCCTTGCTTGTACTCAATTAATCTAGATGTCTCTAACTGGTTTACCAAACTAAAGACGAGGTTTCTCTAAGCTTACTCTCCAAAGAAGTCATTTTTTCTGCCATCTGTAAAGTCTCTAGACAAGAACTTTGTTAGTCCAATAATTGACCACCAAAATGCACCATACAACATCACTTTAAGACACAGCAACATGTCCTTATAAATGAATCCTACAGCTATAAGCATTAAAAGAAATAGCACAATGAGAAGCTTATTCATCATCTAATTATATTTAAGTTGCCTTGAAAGTTTGTCAAACTTATCTTCTAATTATTGTCTAAAAAATCAAACATTATTATAAGCAATCTTTTTTTTAAGCTTAGTAAAAAGGTCTACAATCGTTTATTCAAATTTGAAAGAATTTGAACAAATTTATTTTTTTACATACTAAACAAAAGGAGGGGTAGCGATGAAGTTATTTAAGATATTTCATTCTATTAGATTAAGTAAAGGAAGATCATTACCTTTAGTAATTGGTCTGAGCTGTTTTTTAACATTAGGCCTGTCTTCACAGCCTGTATTTGCTGATGGTCATAAAGCATTTGAAATAACCATTCTTCATACAAATGACTTTCATGCCAGATTTAGACCAATAAGCAAGTATGACAACAACTGTTCAGCAGAAAATAATGCCGAAGGTAAATGCTTTGGAGGATCTGCTCGCTTAATTTCAGCGATTGAAGATGCGCGCTCTAGACATAAGAACACAATCTTGCTGGATGGTGGTGATCAGTTCCAGGGAACCCTTTTCTACACCATGTATAAAGGGAAAGTAGCAGCAGAAATGATGAATAAGATGCAATACGATGGTATGGCAGTTGGTAATCATGAGTTTGATGATGGGCCAGTAACATTAAGGGCTTTTATGGATACGGTGAACTTTCCAGTATTAATGGCTAATGCTAACGTAGATCTCGAGCCAGAGCTCAGAGATAAATTGCAAAAATCTACAATTATTGAAAGAGGTGGTCACAAAATTGGATTAATCGGTGTTGTTACTGAAGATGTCGTCGATTTATCAAGCCCAGGTGATAATATAATCTTTACAGATGCAATTACGGCTGTTCAGGCTGAGGTTGATTTATTAACCTCACAAGGGATAGGCATAATAATACTTCTATCTCACTCTTCATATGAAATAGACAAAGAGATAGCTGCTAATACAACAGGAGTTGATGTGATTGTGGGTGGTCATGATAATGCCTACTTATCAAACATTAGTGACAGGGCAAAGGGTCCTTATCCAACTGTCGTTAACAATACTCAAATCATTCAGGCCTATGCTTATGGTAAATACTTGGGTGAGCTTTCTGTAATCTTTGATGAGCAAGGCGAAATCATATCTGCTGTTGGAGAGCCAATTACAATAGATGGCTCAGTCTCTGAGAATGAATCTGTAGTCGCAAGATTAGATGAATTAGAGATTCCAATTAATGAACTCAAGGAAACTCTTGTTGGAAATGTTTCTACTTCTTTAAACGGAAACAGAACAGTTTGTCGTGCTCAAGAGTGTGACATGGGTAATATGATAGCCGATGCTATGAGAGGAGCTGTTATTGATAAAGGGTATACAATTGCATTAGCTAACTCTGGCGGAATTAGGGCGTCACTTGATGCAGGCGATGTAACTCTTGGCGAAGTGATGACGATACTTCCATTTCAAAACACTTTATCTACCTTTAAGGTGACTGGCAAGCAACTTCTTGTTGCAATTGAAAATGGAGTCAGTGAACATGAAGATGGTGCGGGAAGATTTCCTCAGGTGTCTGGCATGAGATTTTCATTCGATCCAAGTAGACCTGCTGGAGATAGGGTAACTTCAATTGAGACTCAGGATGAGTATGGCTGGAACACCTTAAATCCTTATGGAACCTACGGAATGGTTTCTAATAACTTTATACGTGGTGGCGGTGATGGATACAAGGTATTCCGCTCTGCTTCTGATATCTATGACTTTGGTCCTGACTTAGCAGACGTGGTTGCTGACTATATTGGTGCAAACCCAGGTTATTCTGGTTACACTGATGGTCGTATTAGGCAAGAGTAGTTAAAAACTATTTGAATAGATGAAAAGGGTCAACATAATGTTGGCCCTTTTTTATAGGGTGTGCTCTGAGATAAAAGTTTCTGCTTTATCAAAGATTATCTCTTTGCGCTCAGGGGAAAGCCTGTCAAGAAATGTAGCTTGCAAAGATAGTCTGGGATTAGACTGATAGAAGCTTCTATTTTTTTCAATAAAACGCCAATAGAGTCCATCAACAGTATCACACCAATCACCCCTCTTATAATTACTCATTTTTAAGAAATAATTTGATCCACAGGTATAAGGCTTAGTAGACATTAGCCCACCATCTGAATACGTTGCCATGCCAAAAACATTGGGCACCATAACCCAATCTGAAGAGTCAATATACATCTCCATGAACCAACGGTATATCTCTTTAGGGTCAATTTCACAAAGATTCATAAGGTTGCTGATTACCATAAGTCTTGGTATGTGATGATTGTAGCCATCCTGAAGTGCAGTTTTAATGGAGTCATCAAGAGGTAGAATGCCCGTTGAGGCTTCGTACCAGCTGTCAGTTAATTTGCCAGTGTGGCCCCAGTAATTGCTGTTAAGCTGGAAATCACCTTTTTCTTGATAAATACCTCGGATGAATTCTCTCCATCCCAAAACTTGCCTAATGAAGCCCTCAAGAGAGTTCATAGGGATTTGAAATTCATCAGCACTTTCAAGCAGTATTTCAAGTATATTTTTTGGTGAAAGAAGTCCAATATTCATAGATGCGCTAATACAGCTATGAAACAAAAAGTTTTGACCCTCTAACATGGCATCTTCATAGATACCAAAGTTAATCATCCTATTTCTAATAAAGTCCAAAAATTGTGCTTTAGCATCTTTGCGAGTGACTGGGAACCACGGATTATCAAGAAATCCAGGATGTTCATCAAAATGCTTATTGATGAGAGTGCAGATTTCATCGTGGTACTTAGAAAGATTTGGTTTAGGTAGCTCTGGAATGACTGTCTTTGCAGGGATTTTCTTTCTATTTTCTTGATCAAAGGACCATTTACCTCCAGCAGGCTTTTGGTTTTCATCAAGCAATATATTAAATTTTTTCCTTCCTTGCTGATAAAAGTTAGCCATCCTGAATACTTTTTTATCTTTATGTAGTGAGTGAAATTCTTCTCTAGAAAAGAGGAAGTTAGGAGATTGGTGAGAGACTATCTGGATATTAGATTTATTTATACCTTCTAGAAGTTCTTTTTCAAAATCTTTGTCTTCAATTTCAAAGTGATTGATTTCCTGAATATTGTTATCAATTATGAATTTTGTAAGGTGATCTGAATATGATTGACCCTCCTGACGATCATCAAGCTGAGTGTAGTGAATTGAAATATTATGAGACTCTAATTCGTCTTTATACTCCCGCATTGAACAAAGAAAGAGGTATAGCTTAAGTTTATGATGTTTTTCATAGGTACAAAGGTGGAAATCTTCTGACATGAAGACATCGCTACAACCCAGGTTTTTTAGGATTTCAGGCTCAAAAAGTTGATTACCAAGAATTACAAATACTTTGTTCATTGGTTGATAATTTTAGTTAATTCAAAATAAATTAGAATAGTAATTTATAAATCTTTTTTTGTAGGAAGTATCCATTAAAAATAATGAGATAATAACCCTATATTTAAGGATTTAATCGTTAATAACCTCTGTCAATTTGAATGCAAAAAAATACAATAAAACCCTATGTTTGTGTCATCGGAGGTTTAAATGTTGATCTTCAGGGCTCATCAGATTCACCTCTAGTATTTAACGATTCAAATCCAGGTGAGATTGAAATGTCGGCAGGAGGAGTCGGAAGGAATATTGCTGAAAATTTGGCAAGAATTTCAATTCCTTCTAAGATTCTTTCTTATGTGGGAGCGGACGCTCTGGGTGACTTTGTAATCAACAAGACAACGACAGCAAATGTTGATACTTCTCTATTAATTGAGCATAGCACTCTTCCAACTAGCCAATACTTATCATTGCTTGATGACAACAACGATATGTTGGTTTCTATCTCTGATATGCGAATTATTGATGAAATGACAATTCAAGACATTAATAACTGGAAAGATACCTTAGACCATTGTGATGCAATTGTCATCGATACAAATATTCCAGTTGAAGTAATTGAGTATATTGTTGAAAAATATAACCATATACCGTTATTTTTAGATCCAGTTTCCTTTGCTAAAACCTCTAAAGTTCTTCATATTATTGGAAAATTCCATACTATTAAGCCTAATAAATTAGAGGCTGAGCTCATCTCTGGTATTTCCATCAAGGATGACAAGAGTATGTTGGATGCTGCTCAAAAAATATTTGAAAAAGGCTGTAAGCAGATTTTTATTACGCTGGGAAAGGATGGTGTTTTTTATTTTGATGGAGAGGAGTATGGACATTATTTGCATGAAGGGGTTAATGTAAAAAGTGCTAATGGTGCTGGAGATGCCTTTACCGCCGGGGTTGTTTATGGTTTTTTAAATCTTAATAGTATTAAAGAAACAGCAAAGTTTGCTTCTGCTGCTGCAGTAATTGCTTTACAAAGCAAAAATACGATAAGTGAGAACTTATCGGAGCATAATATTAAATTACTATTAAAGGACGAAATGTAATGAAATTCAGTGACTATCTTGATGTTCACCCAGATGTAGAAGAGGCAATTAAAAATGGAGAGCCAATTGTCGCACTCGAGTCGACTATTATTTCTCATGGAATGCCTTACCCTAAGAATATTGAAACTGCCATGATGGTTGAAGAGACAGTTCGATCTAACAAAGCTGTGCCAGCAACAATTGCAATTATTAATGGCAGGCTGAAGGTTGGCCTTACTCACGAAGAGATTGAGTTTTTAGCGACTAATGATGAGGTTAGAAAAGTATCTCGAAGAGATCTTGCAATCACAGTCTCTCAAAAGCAGTCTGGCTCAACGACCGTTGCAGCGACAATGATCATCGCAAAGCTTGCTGAGATAGCAGTATTTGCTACTGGTGGAATTGGAGGTGTTCACAGGGGAGCTGAAAAAACATTAGACATTTCAGCTGACCTTGAAGAGCTGGCCAACACAAACGTTTGTGTTGTGTGTGCAGGCGCTAAAGCAATTCTAGACATAGGCCTCACGCTTGAGTATCTTGAAACTAAAGGCGTTCCTGTTATTGGATATAAAACGACTGAATTGCCCGCCTTTTATTCATCAGAGTCAGGCTTTGATGTTGATTATAAGATTGACTCTGCTCTTGAGATTGCTGAAATATTAAAGACTAAATGGAGCCTGGGTGTTGATGGTGGGGTTCTTGTAACTAATCCTATTCCAGTTGGCTACGAGCTTGAATCAAGCATCATGAATGAGGCTATAAATCAGGCTATTATTGAGGCAGAAAAAGAACATATAACTGGAAAAAAAATTACACCATTCCTTCTTTCAAAAGTTAGTGAAATTACTGAGGGTAAGAGCTTGGATGCCAACATTAAATTAATTCAAAATAACGCTGATTTAGCTGCCAAAATAGCGATCCATTACTCGAAACAAGATTAGTTACTTCTCTCTAACGAAAAAATTAAACATCAATATCAGTCCAATCACGAAAAGGATTAGCATGATTAGAATGCCTTGGTCAGATTTAACGTAATGATTAACAAATAACTGTGCTTTCGTTTTTAAGTTTGACTCATCATTATTAATGCCGTCATCGCCATTTGAAACATCAGACTCTGGAGAGGCGAGTTTGGTTTGAAGGAGTTCTTCAATTTCTTCCTGAGCCTTTTGAGTGGCCTCATCCTGCACAATGAACTCATCATCATCCAAAAAGCGAGGTGTCTCATCCTCATTAATTTGCTCAGTATTCAATGAATTAAGGGGTAACTGTTGATCCCTATCATCACCCCCTGCATAGGCTAAAGAGTTTATCCCTAGTAAAAGAATTGAGATTAATAAAGCATTTTTCATGAGTCATATAATGATATACCTTTACTGAAAAATTATCACGCTATCTGATTTAGATATTGGAGAAATATTGGTCTAATTCTGTTACTATATTAATACATTAATCGGAGAATACTTATGGCAACTTATGAATGTGATAATTGTGGAATGGGTGTAAATGCGACCTGCGCTAAGTGTGATGAACCTCTCAAGGATGATTCACTCAAACTTGATGATGGAAGTTCAGTCCAAATCTCAAAATGTCCAAATGGCCACGGGAAAATCAAATCGCCAATGTGTTGTGGAAGTGACATGCGCTGCGCAATTTAAAATTTATTCAATATGAGTAGACCTCTTAAGGCTGATCAGATTGATCAGTATAAGAAAGATGGCGCCGTCTTAATTAAAGGAAAGTTCGATAGAGCCTGGATTGAAAAGCTCAGAAAGGGTATTTCTAAGGATTTTCAAAACCCTAGCCCACGATTTGTTAGACACACCAAGGATAATGACGCGCCTGGTTACTTCGAAGATTTTTGGACTTGGGATCTTTTTGATGAGTTCACAGACTTCGTTCACAAGTCTCCAACAGCTCAAATTGCCTCAGAGCTGATGGGTGCAAGTCAAGTCAATCTAGTCATGGATAATTGGTTTCTTAGGGAAGCAGGATCTAAATCTGGGGCACCATTTCATCATGACATTTCATACTTTGACTTTGAAGGCTCGATGTGTGTTTTATGGCTTCCACTTGAGCCAGTCCCAAAAGAGGAGGCAATTGCGTGGATTAAAGGCTCACACCTTTGGAATAAGCTTTATATTCGTACTCGATTTCAAGAGGGACATCCCGACGATGGAAAAGCTGGAGTGGTTAATGGAAAAAGCTACGACATCACCCCTGATATTCTTAATAACAAAGAGGACTATGACTTCCTTCAGTGGGACTTAGAAGTTGGTGATTGCGTTTTTTTTGATATTCGAACACTGCACGGAAGCTTAAGCCAGTCTATACCAAAGAGCACTATACATCGATATACCCTTAGAATGGCTAAAGAAGGCTCTAAGATTGAATATCGAGGGGATTGGGCCCAAGCTGAAAGAACCATAATGGAGTCGAATGGCTATAAAAATGGAGACGATTTATCTGGAAAAATGTTTCCAACCTTATATCAAGAAGTTTAGTTTTTTGATTGTTTTAGTCTTTAAAGGTATCTCTTAAATAATCAACCATCACTTTGACCTTTGTTGGGGTAAACCTTCGAGACAATCTAACGGCATATAGTGTTTCAGGTTTAACTTGATTGTCGATTATTGTTACTAATTTTCCATTTTTTAAATCGTCTTCAATCAAGAATAATGGAAGTGCAGTAATACCAAAACCATTAATTGCAGCCTCCCTTATGACATCACCATTGTTTGCCACAAAGCCAATTCGAGGATCAGAATTTGAACCAAGTCGAGTTTTAAGGTTATTAGATGCTAAGCTATATCCAAGAAAATTATACTTTTGAATATCATTTATAGATTTAGGTTTGCCATGTTTATTGATATAGTCTGGTGAGGCACAAATTACAATGGGAATTGAGCACAAGGGAGTTGCAATAAGGGATGAATCCTTAATATTTTGAGTAACCCGAAGCGCTATATCTATTCCTTCAGCTTGAAGATCAGTCTGGCTGTCTTCTAGTTTCAAGTTGATGATTATATTTGGATGGCTCTTCATGAATGATGGTAGTAATGGAGATAAGTGTTTTATGCCAAAACTAAGTGGAGCAGCAATTCGTAATTCACCCTTTGCTTCTGCTTTACCTTCCCCAATCCTTTCTTCTGAGATCTCTACGCTTTCTAAGATATTTTTAACATCATCAAGGTATTGCTCACCAGCTTCTGTTAGATTTATATTTCTAGTCGTACGATTCAGTAATCTAACACCTAAAGCTGATTCTAGGGTGCTTATGCGACGACTCACAGTTGCAGCGCTTGTGCTCAATCTGTCGGCAGCTAGGTTAAAGCTTCCGGCTTCAACAACAGCCTGATAAGTTTCTAATTCGATTAAAGAGTATTGTTTCATAATATGTAATAGTAATTTGTTTAATAGTGACTTTATTGCAAATTATAAATGATTATAATTTTATTTCAATGACTAAACGCTAATAATCTGCAGAGGCGTTATTTAATCAGTCGCCAGCACTGAAGTCAAAAGCTGGCAATAATCTAACAATTCGAAGGAAAAAATGATGGATAACGTTAAAAAGGAAAATGGTACATGTGGCTGTGGTAGATCACCTACTGGAGATTGTATTGGTTGGCATATGTTAACGGAGGAAGAGTATGCGGCAAAAACTGATGCTGACAAAGAGGCGATGTTTGAAAAAAGTGAAAATTAAAGTCTTTTCACAGGCAGCTCCTGTTCAAGGAGCTGCTATTCAAAATAAAGGAGAAAAATGATAGTAATATCAAATTTTGAAGTTACTAAAGGTTACGAGGTCTGGAAGAAAGCATTCGAATCTAATGAGGCTATGAGACAAAAAAATAACGTTAAAGTTATAGCCTATGGCCATGAAAAGGGCAACGAAAGTAATGTATATACAGTTGTCGAAATGAATTCAATCGAGGATAAGAAATTAAAAGAGCCTAATATGATTGAAAGTAGAGAGAATGCTGGCGTTAATCACGCTTCGTTAAAAATCACATCACTGGCTGAATAAAGGCGCTAATCAATAATAACACGGCTCTCTTT
>ERZ1049444.2239-NODE-2239-length-13122-cov-5.363664_pt1 | contig 13122 bp, 6 predicted proteins | sample MGYA00383101_ERZ1049444 | MGnify/ENA primary metagenome ERZ1049444 (study PRJEB29581, sample SAMEA5548371) | metagenome | biome: marine; feature: coastal; material: water | depth 50 m | study: Short-term variability in the microbial, nano- and picoplankton...
GTATCTTTGCTCCCTTGGGCGGTAATGCCTCTTGAAAAGTGACCATCCAACCAAAACAATGCTGGCCCATCAAGGAGCGGAATAACTTTCTCTAATTCAATGCCACTGTCACCATGCAACAAAATGATATTTTCTTCGCCGGAAAATCGTTGCCTTGCTTGTTCATACAAATCGTTACTTAATTCTATGGAATAAACTTTTTTGAAGCGGTATTTCATTGCTTCAACCATGTCGCCTAGATAGGTCCCTGTTTCGACTAGTACGTCCAAGTTGTATCGCGTTGCAAATTCCAACAAGCACCGTTGCTTAATGATGTGTGGAGGAGGCGCTGGTCTCCCACTCTTTATCCATTTCTTTACTTCCTTTGTCTCCCATAAATTGCTGAACCTATGGGTTATGAAGGATTTCAGTTTCTTATAGCTCTTTGATAGTAAATGCGAGGTCATTAAAAATATCCATGACAATATTGGGTCTATAACTCATCACATGATACAGTCACTTCACGTGTAGTTATCCCTTAAATCTTTCTACAACGTTCACACACGTTTCGTATCGGTTATGACTTTACAAAGTGACCATAGCTGTCGCAAGGGAAATGATGAGCGACGCCCTGAAGCTTAAAGGAGTGGTGATGGTGACTTTGCGGTCTACAATCCGGCGTTTGTGACCACAGAAGACAAGGAAAGCTTTTGGACAAGATTCTCAATGATAATGTTTCTGAGATTCCGAAGGCGAAAATGATGTCTTTCACAGCCATCAAGCAAGTTCTAGTGAATCGCTATAAGATCGACACACAACCTGCTGGACTATTCTTTTGGAATCAACTCAGGGCAGACCATACTGAAGATGGCAATCCAAACAAAATGGTGCTGATCAGAACCAAAAGAGTCGAATAAAGAAACGAGTGCTATTTTGGTACTCTATTATGGCGTTTTCTGATAAAGAGTTTTCTGAGTCCGTCCGGGCCTATTTTGTTGAACGTGTAGTTGCCGCTGGCTTCTGCCTGTTCTTTCTGTCCTCTGCGGACCTCAGTAGTTTCTACTTACTCCTCTGTTCTGTTTTTCCGCCTGAGATTTTTCACAAAAAGTGCTGCTAACCGTCCTGCCCCTTTTTAGGAATAAAAAGTTTTGGATTTCTCAACATCCCACCAATCACAATGCACCGTCCGTAGAGCGGATGGACGAAATCTGCTGCAATTGGCTACTTCTCTTTATATGAACAACAAAATGAATATACAAAAAGCCCTGCTCGCACTGCTGCTCGTAATGATCTTGATTGGCAACGCCCAGGCAGAACGACCAAATATCATCGTGATTTTAGTCGACGACATGGGATTTTCAGACATTGGTTGTTATGGCAGCGAAATCCCAACGCCTCATCTCGATGCCTTGGCTGCGGGTGGCCTACGATTTAAACAGTTTTATAACACGGGTCGCTGTTGTCCAACACGAGCCGCATTGCTCACCGGGCTGTACTCACATCAAGCCGGCATTGGACATATGACCGGCGACGACAAGATTCCTGGTTATCGCGGATTCTTAAACGATCACTCGGTGACAATCGGAGACGTCGCCCATAGTGCAGGATACTTAACTGCAATTACCGGAAAGTGGCATGTCGGTAGCAAAGATCGCAACATGTACCCTCTCGCCCATGGATTCGACCGCTTTTATGGTGTGCCAGAGGGCGGCGGATTCTATTTCCAAGTTAAAAAAGGCCGGACGGTCGTTCTTAATGATGACGTTGTTGCCTCAGAAGAAAAGCTGCTGCCTGAGGGCTGGTATTCAACAGACGCCTGGACTGAAGAAGGACTTTCATTCGTCGATGAAGCCGTTACTGCGGGCAAGCCCTTCTTGTGGTATCTAGCGCATAACGCGCCTCATTTTCCATTGCAGGCAACAGATGAAGACGTCGCCCTTTTTCGTGGGAAGTATCGGGCAGGTTGGGATGAGCTATCGAATGATCGGCATCAGCGACAGATAGAACTCGGTTTGATTGATGAAAGCTGGAAGAAGACCGAACGGCCGGCGACGATTGCCGCTTGGAAAAGTCTGTCAGATGAAGATAAGGATCGCTTTGATCACATAATGGCCGTCTATGCAGCATGCGTTTATCGCATGGATTGTTCTGTCGGCACACTGATTGAGGGACTCAAGTCGCGTGGGCAATTTGATAATACATTGATTCTTTTTATGAGTGACAACGGTGGCTGTGCCGAGAGTGGGCCAAAAGGCAAGAACATAGGAGACCCAACCACACCTGATTCGAATTGGTTCTGCGGCGAGTCATGGGCTTGGATGCAGGACACGCCATTCCGAAAATACAAACATTTCAACCATGAAGGAGGTATTGCCACACCACTGATTGCGCATTGGCCAGCCGGCATTCAAGATCGTGGCGGTTGGCGCAATCAGCCCGCACATTTGATTGACATCATGGCGACGATTGTTGACCTGACAGCCGCAGAGTACCCCAAAGAATATGGTGGAGAGACAATTCAGCCGATGGAGGGCGTCAGTTTGCGTCCGGTGCTGAATGGCAGACTCCTCGAGCGGGAGGTGATCTACTGGGAGCACGAAGGAAATGCAGCAGTTCGTGTCGATGATTGGAAACTAGTTCGTCTTGGCGGCAAGGGACCTTGGGAATTGTACAACCTCAAGTCGGATCGTACGGAGCAATACGACCTGGCCAGCACGGAACCTGATCGAGTAAAAAAGCTCGCTGCAATGTGGTCGGCTTGGGCCGAGCGATGCAATGTTTCACCTACCGGCTTGCCTAGAAAGAAGAAATTGCAGCAACGCAAGAAAAAGTAGAGAGTAAGTTCCCGAAATCGACAGTCACACAGAGATCTCAACTCTGAAAGTCTTTCATTGAAAGCGTCTCTGGCAAAAATACAGGAAGTCCCGTCACCGCTTGTCGCTAGCTCTACCATTCACTACGTGAGCAATTTAGCGACATGGTCCGCCTGACAATATATCTCAACACGTATACGGATCGTCTCATTCTGTTTCTAGCTTCGCAGGGTAAGATGAGTATTATTTGAGACGTGTGACAGCTGCATGCCTGGGAGCGAGGAACGCCACTGCTACTGGGCAATTTCATTTTTAAAAAAGGTAGAGGTTCATGAGATTTTGTTACTGCTTCTTTCTTATGACTCTGGCATCTGTCGCCAGTGGTGAATGGAAGGTATCTCCCGAGGCAATGTTGACTCGTTGGGGCAAACAGGTGACTCCCCAGAATACTTGGCAGGAATATCCACGCCCCCAGTTTCGTCGCGATGGAAACTGGAAGAACCTCAATGGTTTATGGCAGTATGCGATCTACAAGAATGGAGTGACTCCTAAAGACTATCAGGGGGATATTCTTGTTCCCTTTCCGGTGGAATCGGCACTTAGTGGTGTGCAGCGGCTACTCGCGCCCGATCAGACGTTGTGGTACAGACGTATGTTCCAACATCAGACTCGTGAAGGCCATCGCACTCATTTACATTTCGAAGCGGTTGATTATGAATGCACCGTTTATCTCAATGGAAAAAAAATTGGTTCGCACAAAGGGAGCAGTGATCCATTCAAGTTTGACATCACCGATGCGGTACATCCAGGGGATAACGAGCTGACTGTAAGTGTGATTGACCACACCGCACCATCGCAGACCCTGGGAAAACAATCACTGCAGCCAAAAGGGATTTACTACACCCGCGTGTCAGGAATTTGGCAGACCGTATGGTTGGAGGACGTGCCCGAGCGACATTTTCACATGGTCAAAATGAAGCCCAGGATAGCTGAGGGGACGTTGCGTGTGCTGCCAACTCTTGAGGGGAATCCATTCGAGGGAGAGCGTATCGTGATTACTGTTCGTGATGGTGAACGCGTAGTTGGTGTTGCTGACGCCGCTCTAAGTGTGCGGATACCTGATGCAAAGCTCTGGTCGCCACAAAGCCCAAGTCTCTACGACATCACCATGGAGTTGTTCGATGGTGAAGAACTGGTCGATCGCGTCGAGTCGTATGCCGCCATGCGTGAGGTAGGAACTGTTCGCGGACCTGCGGGACAGATTCGTATGACCTTGAATGACAAAGTGGTGTTCCACTACGGCACATTGGATCAGGGTTGGTGGCCTGATGGCTTGTTGACGCCGCCGAGTGATGCAGCGATGCGTTTTGACATCGAATATTTGAAGAAGTCTGGCTTTAACATGATCCGAAAGCACATCAAGGTTGAGTCACGGCGATACTATGCTCATTGTGATCGAATTGGAATGATGGTTTGGCAGGATATGCCAAGCACTGGTGGAAGGCCTTTTTGGAGCAAGCTTGCTCCAGATCCGGTGGAAGATGAATGGCCTGTAGAACACCATGAGCAGTTCGTCAAGGAATTGAAGTCGATGGTGGGAAGTCTTCGAAATCATCCATCAATTGTAATGTGGGTACCCTTCAATGAACGATGGGGTCAGCACGAGACCATTCGAGTCGGTCAGTTAATGGAAAATCTTGATATCACCCGTCTGGTCAACATTGCCAGCGGTGGGAACTTCTTTCCTGTTGGTGATGTGGTAGACCGCCATAATTATCCTGAGCCGATGTTTCCGTTCGAAGATCAGAGATTCAATGACTACGTGAAGGTGGTGGGTGAGTTTGGTGGTCATGGCTTTGTTGCCCCCGGTCACCAATGGAATTCAGAAATGCGAAATTGGGGATATGGAGATTTGCCAGCTACCAAAGACGAATACAGGTATCGATATCAACGCTCGTTTGAAGAACTCATGAAACTCAGACGCCGAGGTGTGGCTGCCGGTGTGTATACGCAGACGACCGATGTTGAGGGAGAGGTCAATGGATTGATGACCTATGATCGAGAAGTTCAGAAGCTTACACCTGACGAGTTAAGGCAATTACACGAACCGGCTCGTTTTTGATTTTTGCCTAACAAATTATGAAATGCGAGAAGCATCGGCCGTGACCGACTTTTGGTGCGGTTGAGCATGTGAATATGGAGCAATTGCTATTGCTCCACCAACTCACGCTTTATACCGAACGCAAAAAACAATGAGACGACCAGCACCTGATGCATTCGCCACAGTGGCCACTTTGACTAGCGAAGAGGTACGCTGTGAGATACTAAATTGAAAACGTATTGTATTGCAGGGAGTTACTTCGGGTTTTCGAGTCCGTCTGGGCCTATGAGACGATTGCAATATTCACAGAGCGAACTATGAATCACAGTGGCATTACGCTGGCGATAGTGCCCGACAAAGTCAACCATTCACTCAGTATTGGCATAGTGCCAGGCAATACAGGGCCCTCAACTACACCTAAATTTTCATATTAGACAAATAGGAGACTGAGGAATGAGCCGGAGAGGTGTGGTGGCTACGAGGGTCGAATTTATTATGAGGAAACTGAGATGATCCCTGCTTCAGTTCCGGCAGAGAATCAGAGTCGGACAACAAGAAGCCTTTGTTGTGTGCGTGGTCCACTGCGGTATGGGCTTCTTTGCATAACTCTATTAGCGTGGATCTGGGGATTCGGGCTTCTGTATTTCATGCCTTTTGTTCCGAAATTTATTGGCATGACGTTGGCAATAGGTTTTCTTCTAGGGACCGTCTTTTCGTTCGTGTACTTCTCTAACATGTACCGGACGTGTCTTTGGATTTTGCTGTTTATATCTTGCCTCACAGCTGGTTGGTTATTTGTAAGTCCATCCAACGATCGGGCGTGGGTGGAGGATCAGTCAGTTTTGTCAACTGCTTTGATCAAAAATACATCGATCAGTTTTTCCAATATTCAGAAGGTGCTTCTCAATACGGCCGGAGAGATTTCAGAAGTTCAATACTTTGATAAAACTTACCAATTAAAAGATTTAGAAAGAATTTGGTTTGGTGTTGAGTGCTTTACCCAACTAGAGAGTCTTGCCCACACATTTCTAACGTTTGAGTTTACGGGTGAGGACGACGACCGGTACCTAACATTCTCGATTGAGATACGCCGTGAGATTGGGGAAACGTTCCATCCACTGCCTGGAATTTTTCACAATTATGAGCTTGTTTATGTTCTGAGCGAAGAGAGGGAAATGATCGCGAATCGACTCATGAGAACGAATGATCAATTTTTTCTTTACCCGATTCGAGCGGATGCGGAGTCTCGTTCTGCAATGCTGGTTGATATGGCCAATCGCATGAATCATCTATGCAGTAACCCTGAGTTTTACAATACGATTACAAATAACTGCACGAATAATATTGTTCGACACCTCAACCGCATTTCAGGCAGCCTGGTGAGCCCGTATCGTCTAGGGGTTATGCTTCCAGGTTATTCGGATCGAGTTGCTTATGGTCTTGGTTTGATCGATACGGATTTGAGTTTTGGAGAACTGAGAGAGAAATACCATATTGATCTGCAAGGGTATGAACTTCTCGATGCCAAGAATTTTTCATCAGCAATACGACGGCAATTCCGAGATCAATAGCATATGCCTGCAAGTAGCCGGAAGGCATTGTGAGGGATGGCACGCCAGTGCTTGCGTACAGGAATCTGGCTCACTCATCTTTAATAATGAAATAGTCATTCAAAAACCAGGAGTGGTTTTCAGCGGTAGATCATGCCGCTTCAGAAACGGGAAGAGCATCGGCCTTGGGGGAGAGACGTCCGGTTGCGTAGTGCATGCCCTGGTTGTCATAGGCTCAACCTGGTCTAAAGATGGTAAACAAGTCGAACTGAAGGAACATCGAGAGACAGTCTTTACTTTTTTTTGATCGAAGCAGATGTGTTTCGAAGTTATTACTTCGGCAGAAAGACTTTCTAAATTGTTCCTTTATACAAATCGTATGCAGAGGCATATCCGTGGATAGCGACCAAGGTGCCAAGAAATAGTAACCATAAAGAAATTCGTGTAGTCCGAGGAATCGCATCATAGGAATTTGAAATTTCCGACTTATATTTCTTAGCCAGCCGAAATGTAAATTCTGCGAGGAGTAATCCTGCAAGCACATCTGCAATCGAATGGTACTGAAGGGTGAGTGTTCCAAGTGCCATAACGAGCCACCAAATGCCGTAGAAAATTAAGACGGCCTTGTTTCGGAATGTTGCCTGAAGCAACCTGAACCCAAGTGTGCCAGTTGCAATATGAATTGATGGAAATGCATTCCAAGGATTTGTAATTGCGTACGTTCCTCGGAGTAGCTCAATGTCGATTCCTGCCATTCCACTTAAATCGGGGATTGATTTCACAGAAATAATACTGACGGGGAACAGTGTGAAAATAAGAAATGCCAGAAGTGTCATCGGGAAAAATGATGCGATCACCATGCGCACGTGTGCCTTCTCTTGCCACCGAAACCATACACAAGTGATGGCAACAATTGGGATTACAAGAAATGCAATCGAATAGCCATAAATAGGAAACGTCCAAAAAGGTATTTTATAGTCAAGAGGTGTAAGGATGTATTTCGCAAAGTTAACGTTACGAAAGCTGTTCAGAGTGCCAACCGGAGAGTAGAGACTCCAAGTAAGGGTGATTGCGAAAGTCGCAAATATGGCTTCTAAAACACGAAATCCTTTGTCTGCACAGCGTGTCAAAAGAGGGCCTCGCGGTTTGGTCCGTTCGTGTTGCAATAGTCAGATGTGACCATGAAGAAGAATACAAAACTCTCGCACGGTAAAGACAATATACATGTTGCCTATGGGGGCCATATTTTCATTGTTTTACAGGAGCTCTGTTTTGCTCATAAACAAGATAATCATAGATGGTGCCTTCAGATGAATCCGAAAGGCGAATGATGAGTCGCTTTCGTGGTATAACCCGTGTAAGGTTCGAGAGTCCGTCTGGGCCTACCTGAAGATTTGTGCTGGAGGTGTGGGGTGGACAGTGAAAGCCATCAGAAATTAAAGAGGACGTGGTCGCTTCGGACACTCGCATGGCTGACCATCGGAGCTGTTCTTGCCGGCTACCTGATTGTTATCCCGTTTGTCAACGCATTTCTTGAACAGTTCCGGGAACAGCAGATGATTATTCCTGCAACCGACTTGGATGTATCTGAATTATTCCGAATCCGAACTGCGAAGTTTTTGGTATTTGCAGTATTCACATACTATGGGGCATGTGTTGCAAGCTTTATCAATGTTGTTGCGAAAAGCGTCCCATCTGGGGCATCGGTTACCACGCGATCATCAGCGTGCCCCGCATGCGGCAAGCCAATTCGCCGAATTGATAATTTGCCTCTCATTAGTTATCTGAATCTCGAGGGACGCTGCCGGAATTGCCTGTCCACAATTCCTATTCGCTACTTTCTAACTGAAGTTATTGGAGCGACCATATTCGGATCGCTTTTTCTTTTTGAACTTGTGACAGGTGCAACCAATGTTCCTGAGTTCAAGCGGTATTTCTATTCTGGAATTCTTTGGATCATCCTCTATACAAAATGGCCGGTCATCGGAATCTATCTTTATCACGCCGCCTTATTCAGCTGCCTGTTGATGCTGTCACTGATGGATCTGGATCGACTTCGTTGTCCAAAATGGCTTTCAGGGTTCGTACTATGCATTTTTGCAGGATTATCAGTTGCAATTCCAACTCTTCAACCCGTTCAATTTCATGCTCACCTACGCACAGATTTTAGTAATGTTCTATCACCATCAATGTTTCCGTTTGTGACCTGCTTTGCTGGCGGACTCATTGGCTGGTTGTTCACAAGCAGCATCCGGATCGTATGCAATCAAAGACAACTGGACACGCCATCTTGTAGTACGTTCCCATTAGCTGGGGCTCTTGTTGGGATTGCGTTGGGATGGCAAGCCACTGTGACAATTTTGCTATTCACTACTATCGTCCTTGCTGTCATCTGTGCGATCAAACAAATAACAAAAAAAAGACTGATGCTTTCTTATACTGTCGTCTTCTCTGTGGTTGCTTTTCTTCATCATCCTCTATGGAAATGGTGCGACAGTCTTTGGTAAGCGATCTTTATTTTTATCCTTTAGCTAGTGCTTGGGTAGCAGATTGAGCTTGTGTAACTTTCGCACACGCCCTTAAATGCTCCAAGCTAATCCTAAAAGCATCGCTTACAGATGAACACCGACAAAAATCTTCAAACAGAACGGGCAATTTCTTGATAAAACCTATACACTTTAGAAGGACGTTGATTGTGTGGTTAGGGGAAAACTAATTTCGATTGTCAGGTGTTTTGATTTTCTAAAGCGATACGATGAAACAAATCACCACACGTCTAGTAGCACCAGAATCCCTCGAGCATCGCCTTGCTCTGGATGCTACATTTTCCCAATTCTACCTCCAGCCCACCGGAAATCAGTTTGAAGCTGGACATACGATTGCTGAACTCGTAAGTGCCGAAACCATAGTCTCACAAGGTGCACCCTATTACTCAATTGACGGCACGTCTGTACGAATGTCGCAGTCTGCTGTTGACCATGTGAATGCTGGAAATGCGCTCCCACTCCTCGAGGTTTTACACAACAACAAGACAACATCACTTGTCACGCAACGGTTTGCTATCCAAGACGATCTCGATGTTGGCAATGTCAATGGTGGACGACAACGCGACCTTCAGTCGATGCTCGTACGCAAACAAAACGCAACCGACAACTTTCATTCAGCAGTTTATTTACGAACACATATCTCATCGCTCAACCTGGAGCCTTCAGACTCATTGATCGATGCTTCCTTCACGATGTATCAAGGTTCTGGCTCTAGTGCTGAGCCTGGGGCCATTCAACTTCTAGTCCTCGCAGATACTTCATGGAATGAAGACTCGTTAACATATGAGAATCGACCTTACACCTCTTCTTCACCACCAATAAATGCAGATACTGATGCTACAGTCGCCAATGCACTGGCTTCTCAAAGCGTCACAACCGAAGACGGGAAACGAGTCACGTATGACATCTCGGCATCAGGAGCATCGAACCGAGATCTTGCATTTCTTTTACTCGCAGCAAACCAGGCAGACCCCTCTGCTGCAACCACCACGGCTCAAAATGGATCCCAGCGACACTATGTCTACAGCAGTGAATCGTCTGTGCAGACACAACCATTTGTGAGCTACTCCTATATCAAGCGGACAGCACAAGCAACAGATGATTCGGTGACCGTCAAAGAGGGTGGGGACACACTCCTGTCACCGCTCATGCTTCTACAAAATGATGATCTTGTTGATGTATCTGGAACTTCTGTCATTGCGTCACTCAATGATACTGAATGGTCGCAGCTTTCAGACGCTGATCACCCAACGTTTTCACATGTCTTTGGTTACAAACAGATCGTAGGTGCCGAAGGCATTCTATATGTTCGTCCGACAGGTCGAGCATATTATGAGCACGGAGGGAGTGACGTTGCATCGCCAACAAATGATACATTTAGCTATTCATTTACAAGCGGTGGCTCTGCATCAGTCCCTGCCACTATTACGGTCACCATCGAACCAGAAAATCAGCTTCCCACACTCACCATTCTTGGCCGTAACTTTAACCCTCTTCTTGCACCTGCCAATCAAGGTGACACGGCAGCGAGTTTTTTGATTACGGATCCTGAAAGTGATGGCTCCGATTTATATTGGGCTACGCCAGATGGCAACGCCCCCTCTGATACCAATGGCAACCCGTACTATGAAATTGATTTCCAGCAGCGGGTCATAAAACTGACATCAACCGGCGCCGATGCAGTCAACGCACTGCACAATGTACCCGCGATACGAATCTTTGCATCGAATTCGAACGCACCAAGTCGCGTCGTTCATGCTCGAGCACAACCCTATGTTGCTCAAGCACGAACATTTTTTATTAATAAAGCAACTGGCTCAAACACAAATGACGGTCTTTCCCTTGAAAGTTCATTTCAATCCACTGCTGCTATTCTTCGTTCATCAAATGGCAGTACGTTTCTGCAGCCTGGAGACACCGTTTACTTTGTTGGTGATTACTCAGCAGACGACTACGACCCAGACTTTCGCTACGACGACGACCCGATGGATCCATATCTGTGGCGATCAGGTAGTGCAGGCATAAAACTAAACAATTTACATGGAACATTAGCTGCTCCTATCACATTCAAATCATGGGATGACTCAACAACTGTACACGCCGATGACTACGCAGGCTTTATCATTCAGAATAGTTCACATATCCGTATTATTGGCTTTGAAGTAAAGGGCGCGGTTGAACACATCAGTGGTGATGTCGCCTCAGCACTTCAATTTCTTTATCGTGTGAATACGACGAACGAAGGCTACTCCCGCGAAAACTATGACCATTTTGCAAGTACCGATGGCACGTATGACTACTTTTATCGTGTCCCATACGGCAGCACGGCTGAGTACGTTCAAGACAATTACTCAACATCTGGCTCATTAAGCACGCTCGCCAATTCAATACGGCCAATTTACTCAAGAAGCCAGGGTATTCTTGTTCGTCAATCACAATATATTGACGTCCTGGACAACCATGTCCATCATATCCAAGGGACTGCAATCAAGTCGATCAGAAGTGAGTACGTCAATATCATTGGCAATGAAGTCCATGATGCAACACGAACTTCATCACTTGGCACGATGGGAATTGAGCCTTGGGAAACAACTCATGAGATTCCGATCAATAGCGACCAGAGCAACCTGTACAAAATTGTTGTTGCGAATAATACCGTTCACCATGTGTTCAATGAAGTTTTCTCGTGGGTACCCTCAAAGACATTCATTACCCCCCATCTCGATGAGGGAAAAGGCATCTCACCTGAATGGCAAGACAACGACACATGGCTTACCGAAGATGCTACTGGGCGAATTCTTATCGCCAACAACGTGACGTATTTAAATGCTCTGTCTGGCATTAATAGCCATGCGACAGATCGTGTCGATATCATTCATAACACAAGTATCCTCAACTCTTTGTATGGGACGATCTGGGAGCTTGATACTGGCTTGAATATCGGCATCACACATGAGCCAGACAATAACGGCACTACAGATCTCGGACGTGATGTTCGAATGGCGAACAATGTATCTGTAGCGGACGGATCTCTTGATGGGTACGCACTGCGAGTAAACGCCGGAAGTGGACGAGTAACAGATGCTGTTACGTTTAGTGGTGGTGGTAACCTTGTGTGGAATTTTCAGGGGACGTCTGTCCGTAAAGATCCACTAGATGTTTCAGCAGGGCTTTTTGTGACTGACGCCGAACCGCTCTTTCATGTTTCAAAAACAGGAAACTATCAACCGACTAATGCTTCACCGTTGCGTAATCAAGGCATTGCCCTGCAAGCAGGATGGGATCTGCCATCAATCGGTCTCGGTGATGCATTTGGCCAGTCTCGCCAAGCTGCTGGCATAGGTGCACTCGGAGCAGTCAGCAACGCGTCACGTCCTCTCATTGGAGGTCCAAACGCTACACCGAGTGGCCGCAATGATATCACAGGCCTTCCACTTCCAAGTTCTGCGCTAACAGTCTCTCACAGTGTGACTGATACTGACGGCATATTTGATGTCACCTATCAATGGCTTCGAGATGACGTGGCGATTCCAGCAGCAACATCAACAACATATACCCTGTCCCCTTCTGATACGGGCAAAAACCTTTCAGTTGAAGTATCACATCTCGACGGCAGGGGAAAGCGCGAACGTGTGACCTCAACTGCCGTTGAAGCTCTTGGTATTCTTGAGAATGAAGGATCTGCTGGACTCGCCTACAACTCATTAAGTCAGGTGTACTTAATACGAGGATCAGCTGCCCTTCTTCCTCTTCAAAAGGATAGTGGCACCTCGCTCCAAACAAGCGGGCTCGACGGCTTTTCTATTACTGCTGCTACCGAATCATCCTCCCGCCATATGCTGCACTTAAAACGTTTGGAGATCGATTACCTACTTCCGATTGACGACAGTGGCATGCTTGCTTCAGTATTTCATCAGCTGAAAAATGCACAGACAGCACTGCTTGAACGGACATATATTTCACCTGATTCGTATATACAAATCACTGCAAGTGCGCTTGGTTATTTGTATGACGGACAATTGAGCCCAACATTTGAGGCTCAACGTGGCCTCACGTATGCGTTTAATATTCAGGCTCCTGGCTATCCGTTATATCTCCGTTCGTCTACTGACCTTGGAGACATGTCAAACCTC
>ERZ1049444.2240-NODE-2240-length-13118-cov-5.443390_pt1 | contig 13118 bp, 8 predicted proteins | sample MGYA00383101_ERZ1049444 | MGnify/ENA primary metagenome ERZ1049444 (study PRJEB29581, sample SAMEA5548371) | metagenome | biome: marine; feature: coastal; material: water | depth 50 m | study: Short-term variability in the microbial, nano- and picoplankton...
CTGCGAACACCGCTGAATGCTATCATCGGATTTACAGAAGTTTTACTGGAATCAATAGGGGATGAGAAACTTTCTGCTTATCAAACTGACCGTCTAGGCAGGATATTAAAAAGTGGACGACATTTGCTGGAATTGATCAACTCACTGCTCGATCTTTCTAAAATTGAAGCAGGTCAGATGGAAATTCAGCAGAATAATTTTCAGTTAGAAAATTTGCTGCAGGATGTAATGGAAGGGCTTGAACCTTTACTGCAGGAAAAGTCTATAGAACATGAGCTTATTTTTCAGCATGATCAACAGTTCCTGTTGTTTTCTGATGCCGGCAAGGTACGTCAAGTTTTAATAAATATACTTGCTAACGCGATTAAATTTACTGAGCCAGAAGGGCGTATTGAAATCCGTTGTACTCAAGACGAAAGCGGAATTGACGTAGCTGTTAAAGATTCCGGTTGCGGCATGAGTGAAGAACAGCAACAGCATATTTTTAAAGTATTTCACCAAGTTAAAGTTGCCGGAAATGCACCTCAAAAGGGCACTGGACTCGGACTTACTCTCGTGCAGAGTTTGATGGAATTACTCGATGGTACAGTATCGCTGAAAAGCACAATCGCAGAGGGCAGCATCTTCACTCTTCACTTTCCAGTATCCTGAAACGAAATAGCTGAAACAGCATATTTTATTAACTATTGAAAAAGTCAGAATCTTAAATTTGCCCTTTCTCTCGTAGAGGGATTTGCATTTTTACACTTAAACCACAAACCTCAAAGCAAAAACAGTTTAACTTGATCAGCTTATTTCAATCCCAACATTCTGAAACCAGATCCGGAGTAGAGTATGCCCTGTTGGCTTATGTGTCATGGGGCTTTCTTCCCATTTACTGGAAATTTCTCGATACTGTTCCATCGATGCAAATATTGACTCACCGCATGGTCTGGTCTGTGTTTTTTCTCTTAGCTTTGCTGGCGATACAGAAACGTTTAGGAGAATTCCGCCAATTATTTCATTCGCCAAAATACATCTTGATGCTGCTTGGTACAGCAACACTGTTGGGCTGCAACTGGTTTGTTTTTATTTATGGAGTAAACACAAACCAGGTTATTGAATCAAGTTTAGGTTATTTTATCAATCCACTGTTGGTAATCTTGCTGGGTGCAGTCTTTTTGAAAGAAAGTTTAAATATTTGGCAAATTGTAGCGGTGGGTTTTGCTGCTTTAGGAGTCTTGAATTTTCTCTGGAATTTTGGTTCACTACCATGGATTGCACTTTCTTTAGCCTTCACCTTTTCTTTTTACGGATTATTCCGCAAAATGATACCTGTAAAACCTTTGGTGGGACTTTTAATGGAAACTGCTTTACTTGCACCTTTGGCTGCAGTTTTAATCGTGTTTTGGGAAATTGACGGAACGGGATCTTTTGGAAATGTGTGGAAAACAGATTTTTTATTAATAGGCGCAGGAGTAGTAACTTCACTACCACTGTTGTGGTTCACTAATGCAGGCAAACGACTACGTTATTCAACAATGGGTTTTATACAATATTTGACTCCATCTATCCAACTTGTGATTGGAATCTATCTTTACAATGAACCTTTTACTTCAACTCATGCTGTCACCTTTGGATTGATTTGGGCAGGACTGCTCGTCTATTCCTTTAACGCTTTTCAGCAACAAAGCAGCACTTAAACACAAATAGCAATGAAATATTTTTATCTAGAACTGGCGGGTCTGATCTGCTTCATCATTTCAGGAATATTTTTCATCGTGGCAGGCATTCTAAGTGGGGATTATCTCTCGACTATCGGGAGTATCATCTGGACCTTTGCCTGTTTCCTCTGGCTGATTCCAATGCTGTCCCGCCGCAATTCTCAAAAATAGGAAATCTCAGTTACGCTAATCCTAATATTTTTTTTCTTTCATTTGCCCAAGTTCGGATAATCTGATCGACCGCGAGTCCAATAAAGGCGACACAAAGTCCAAGTGTCAGTCCATTTCCTATTCCATTTTTATCTGATAAAGCTTTTAAAATATATTGTCCTAAATCATCTGTACCAATCATAGCACCAATTATCACCATAAATAGTGCAAAAACAACGGTTTGATTAATACCTAGCATCATATGCGGAAAAGCTAACGGCAATTGAATCTTAGACCATCTTTGAATTCTATTAACACCTGACATCAATCCTGCATCGTTCAAAGATGGCGGAACATTATTCAGTCCTTCTACTGTATAACGGGTAGCAGGAATGGTCGCAAAGACAATAACTGCAATTAACACAGAAGTATCTGTGACGCCAAAAAGCATAATTACTGGGATTAGATAAATAAAAGAAGGAAAAGTCTGAAGCGTGTCACAAGCCAATAAAACAATTTTTGAGGACAACTTGTTTTGTGCACATAAAGAGCCAACTGTCATGCCGATAATACCTGAGACAATGACTCCAAAAGTCAGCATATAAGCTGTTATTAGAGCTCTATCCCACCATTCTGTCAATGCAATAAATAACAAAAATCCACCAACAATAAGTGCAGATCTTATTCCACCGGCAATATAACCAATACCCATTGTTAAAACAAAGGTTGCGGCAACGGGCATACTCAGATACGCAGCTTTCATTGGCATCAACACCTGCTGAATCAGAAATACATTAAAAGCTTTTAAACTAAAAAAGAAAGTGTCCCATACCCAATCTACCCCTGCTTGCAAAAAAGTTTCTGCTGTAATGCCTTTATTGTGTGGAACTAAATACAAATAGTTAAAACCTTCTTTAAAAATGAAAGTGCCAACATATGCTAATAAAATGCTTATTAAAAAAGTAGCGAGAAACAGTAAAGAAAATTTATGACGCTCTAAAAATGAAAGATCAGCAAAATAATCTGTTTTCTTGTTTGCCCAAGCTAAAGATATTTTATCTAAAAGCACCGCAATCAGCACAATACAAATACCTTGTTCTAACGCTTGTCCAATTCTAAGCCCATTAAGTGCAAGCAATAAATTAAAACCTAAACCTTTAGCCCCAATAAAAGATGCTATAACTGCCATGGCTAAGCACTGCATAATAACTTGGTTTACCCCAATTAATATATCTCGTCTTGCAGTTGGAATTAACACCTTAAACATCAGCTGGAAATTGTTACAACCGCTCATCATGCCAGCTTCCAGAACTTCCGGAGACACCCTTTTAAGCCCCAACAAAGTGAGACGCACCATTGGTGGGGTTGCAAAAATTATTGTTGCAATCGCACCTGCATGATCACCAACTCCAAAAAAGACCATGATGGGAACAATATATGAAAAATGAGGCATAGTTTGGGCAACATTAAGTAGAGGATTTAATGTTGCTTCAACCTTCTTACTTTTATAAGACCAAACACCTAATGCTAGTCCCAGAATAAATGAAATAGGAGCTGCAATCAATACAAACGAGAGAGTTTCCATAGCAGGCTCCCATTGACCAAAAACGGCGATATATATCGTAGAAAACGCTGCAAGAGTCGCAAGGCCTTTACCCTGAAGTTTATAACCTAAAATAACCATCCCCCCGGCAACCACTGTCCAAGGGAGTGCTGGCCAGCGTGCCCACTGATTTTCACTTACATAATCCCAACTTGTAAAAACAACAATGGTTTTAACCCCACCTATAAAAATTTCACGGATAAGTTCAATAAAAAAAAGGATCGCCCCTGAAATAGCTCTAGTTACTTCTTGTATTAATGGACTTTGTTCGAATTCTTCAATTTCAGGGTCATAGATCTCGATGGGCATCCATTCGAACATAAAATATTCTACTACGTCATTAATCAAATATGGGAGGTCTTTAATAAGTGGAGGAAAACGCCACAAATAATTATTTTCAGAATGGGGAATAAATTGATATAGTAATAAGAAGACAACTAATAAAAAAATAAATTGTAATAATTTAGAATGTTTTGACGAGTAATCCATACTTGTATTATTAATCATAATTTAACTTTTGAACTACCTGGGAGTGTCAAGTAATTCGTGAATATAACTTTATTACCCAATAAATGTTCTCCTTTGCTATGATCCTAAAGGAGTCCTTAAGATAAAAGAGAGAAGGTGTGTCCGATTTTAATTTTACCTTTGAAATTAAAATCGTTTATCTCTCATCTGTCTCACTATCAGGTAAGCTGCCATCACCGACAGCGTGCTACTTGCTGCCGCCACTAACAGAGCTAGCGTGTAGTCGCCCGTGACATCGTAAAGCAATCCCGCCAACCATGGGCCGGCCAATCCTGAGAGTCCCCACGCTGTGAATACCCGCCCGTAGATTTGTGATGAGGAGACTTCACCGAAAATTTTAATCACTGCAACAGGATACACAGCGATGATTGAACCGTAACTAAATCCGACTAACACCAGTGATACTAATAACACAAACGCATTCGAACTAGCAACCGACACCATCAATACCAATACAGACATCAGCGGTTGCAGGATAAGCAAAGTGCTAATGCGAATTCGATCCGATAATACTCCAGCAGCTAGCCCACCTAACATGTTACCAAGCGCAATCACCATTGCACCTCCTATTGCTAGTGCAGTGCTACCACCAGCCGCCACCACGATCCCTGTGGCATGGCCAATCACCATTAAACCGGCTAATGCACCACTGCCATAACCCAGCCACAACAGACGTTGAATGTTAACGTTGGTCGAGGCTGTTGATGATTCTCTCCTAATCTCTCGCTTGAAACAAGCCCCCGCTCGATGCAACAATGCCCAGGCGATAAGTCCCGCAAGCAGAAAAATAAAACCAGAAGTAGTCATGGCAACAGCCACACCACCATGTGTCAGACCATAATTAAAAATATATGGCGCAATCGTTGCCCCGAACGCATAAAACGCAGTCACGGTGCCCATCGCTACCCCTCTCCTCTTTGGCATCGCCTGCGCTGATATTTGCAACGCGAAGCCATATCCTACTCCGTTGGCACTACCGAAAATCACACTGTACCCTAGCACCATCACCCAAAACGTTTGTGATTGTCCTGCAATGATTATCCCGATGGCCGCAACAACACAGGTGCTTAGCGCAAGCAGTGGTGCCGATAGTATTGGATAGATTCGGTGGCCGAGCAAAACACTGATCGTCAAGCAAATAAGCGCACCGGAATAAATCAGGCTAATTTCCGCACGGCCTGCCTGCAACTGGCTTTCCAGCGGCTGCAAAAAAACTGAAAATGCATGAATAGACCCAAGAACGGTTGTTACTGTAATGCCAGCCAGTAGGGTCAAAAGAGGTGATGAATTGATTGCCTGTTCCTTCATGACTTACAAGAGTCCGTATGGCCGCTGCCTTGACACGATTTATAATCCCATCAACTTCTTCGAGATTTATTTTTTCATTCATCGTGGCGTAATTGGGATAGGAAAACAGAATGGTCACTTAGTGGCACTCCCCTTCAGTTTGAGAGCTAATACAAGCTGGATTTATTTAAGGGGTCATCGACTTCCAAATAATACCTTAATCACGTGTGACCGATGTAATACTCCAACAACTTTGTTATTAGAATCTATAACCGCAACTGGTATTTCTTGACCAAGAACTTCTTCTGCAACAGTTTCAATGATTGCATCTTTAGAAACTTTTAGATCACTTAGTGCTTCATTACTAGCCAATGTATCCATTACTGATTCAATTTTAAGAACCTTCTCCCTTGGTACATCTTCAGTAAATTTTCGCACGTACTCTGTTGCTGGATTAAGAACAATATTGGCAGGAGTATCTAGTTGCTCGATAACACCATCTTTCATTATTGCAATACGGTCAGCGAGTCGCAGAGCCTCTAGAAAGTCATGGGTGACGAATAAAATTGTTTTGTTTAAAACGCTTTGCAATCTCAAAAATTCATCCTGCATTTCTTTGCGGATTAATGGATCTAAAGCAGAAAACGGTTCGTCTAGGAACCAAATATCCGGTTCTACAGCAAGAGAGCGTGCAATCCCTACACGTTGCTGTTGACCACCAGATAATTCTCTTGGAAAATAATTTTCTCTTCCTTCAAGAACAACAAGCTTAACCATCTCCATAGCTCTTTTGATGCTCTCCTCTGTACTATTGCCTCTAATTTGTAATGGAAAGGCAATATTTTCTAATACCGTTTTGTGAGGTAATAAAGCAAAACTCTGAAAGACCATACCCATCTTATTACGTCTAAGTTCAATAAGTTTTTTATTACTCATTGAAACCAGATCTTCACCATCTATATAAATATTACCTGCAGTTGCATCCGTTAACCTTGAAATACAACGAAGAAGAGTTGATTTACCTGAGCCAGACAAACCCATGACAACCAACAGTTCACCCTCGTAAACTTCAAAAGAAGCGTTATTGACACCAACCACGCAGCCTGCATCCTGGAAAGTCTTGGCATCAACTTCAACGTTTGAACTTTGGAGCATTTTTTTAGCATTCTCTCCAAATATCTTATAAACAGAGTCGCACTGAATGACCGGCTGTTTTTTCTGTTCTGCTTCAACTTGAGAAATCATACGTTTTTTATTTAATTTTTGCTCTTATCTATGATCGATGCTTACGAGCATTAAATCTTAATATAAACACATAAAAACCCCACACAGGCAGAACCTGAATGGGGTTTTATTTAAAAAACCCCATTATCTAAAACTTATGAGGTTAGCAAGTTTATATGTTATTACATACCTGCTTGAGTAAATGGCTTCCAAACATCTCCATGGTCAGCTAACCATTTTTTAGCAGCATCTTTATGAGTCATTTTATCAATGTCGACAAGTGCAGCCATTTGACCAATATCTTGGGTCGAAAAAGACATTCTTGAATAAGCGGTATAAGCTGCCGGATGTGTTTTCGGGAACTTATAATTAGCGGCTTTCTTCAACCATCCTTTAGGCGAACCACAACTACCATCACCACCATCGGCTTTTCTGCATCCATCAGTGTACTCTGGAAACTCGATAAAGGTAAATCCCTCGGCATCGGTGAAGTTAGGAGTCCAGTTAAAGATAATAGTAGCACGACCTTCTTTCTTTGCAGCAGCAAGTTCAGCCCAGAGTGCATCAGCACCCCCAGCAAACTTAACTACGTATTTACTATCAAGTCCTAGTGCCTTTACACGATCAGGCATTAGTTGCTTATGCCAACTTTGAGGCCCCTCTAACCAACGACCTTTACCACCAGAATCTGGTGTCACAAATGCCTTATGACAGTCTTTAAGAGCTTCCCATTTTGGAAGACCGGGACATAATCCTTTATCAATGACCCATGTAGGTACGCCCATTTCTTCTAATGTTGGTGCTGAATGAGATCCTGCATCAATTACACCGCCTTTTGCCATAGCATTGTAGAACGACTTACCAAAACTAGACTGCCAAACTTCATGAGAGATAGTTATATCTCCGATACGAATTGCTTCATAAACGGCCTGTGAATCCGCAGACTTATATTCCACATTGTTACCCATGCTTTCAAAAATTCCACCAATAACGTAAGCCATTACTACTTGACTTGACCAGTTATGTGTTGGAATTACAATGGGTGAACTGCTGTCAGCAGCACTTATTGTACTCGCGCTAAACGCAAGTATGGAGCCAGCAATAATGGCACATGTGGCTTTCTTGATAGAAAACATATTACTCCTTCATTAGATTGAAATGATCAGAAAGGTTTAGAATTCAAAGCTTAATAAAATTACACTGATTCATCTTCCTCTCCCTGATTTAATCCACGTGAGCCCGCCTCAAGTGAATTATGCAAGGAGTTTCACAGTTTGATAAATAGATGTCAAGGCATTTTTTATTATTATTGAGATTATTTACTTGACATATAATTTTCGCCAAACGATACTTACCTCTTTTAGTGCGAATGATTACTATGCGTTAAACAAATTTATAGTTCTGCACCATTGGTGAGCAGGCAAATAAAATTTCAGCCAACTACCTCTTGGAGTGGTTTCGACCTACTCATTTGTATTTAAATCCCTATCTCTTAGAGTGTTTCTGGCGACAACATTTTATTGTATTGTCACTGACACTTAAACATTCTCAGTTTTATCCAAGTTAGATTAAACCACAATTTTATCACGCATGGAATTAACAAGTTCATCAACTTCCCGCCTGCTGGAGCCGGGATTGCGCAGTTACCTGCCTTTTGGTATGGAACGCTATCAAGTTCCAGCTATGGGCACAATAGTCGTCACTTTAACTCCAGAAGACAGCTTGACCATTAGAGATCCGGAAGGTCGCCAAGGTGGCGAACTGGTGGTTTTCGGAGAAGGCGGCCGTGAAGATGCTGAGTCACTCGGAACCAAAGCCTCCAAAGATGCTTCCGGACTGAAAAGTATCCTCAGCCGAAAATCCGCAAGTGCCCAGAAAGTTCAAGCAGCACTTAAAAGACGCGGACTGAACCTTGCTAAAATGAAAGCCGTTCCGCTCTTTTCGCATGAATCACTACCTGAAGAAGAAGTAACATTCAAAGCCAGCCGTGAGCTCACCTGTGTCATTGCCGCAATTGGCGAAGACATGACGGTAGAGCAGCAAACTTCTCCCACAGACTTAGTCGCCTTTATTCAACGGGCCAATCCTGAATCCGCACCGACTCCGGATTTACCGGAGCCACTCGCCGATCCACGCCTGGAAATTCGCATTCACAGCAGTACCGCCAATACTTATGAAATCAAAGCTGGTGAGTATTTTCAAATTTTGGATGTCGCCGGACGGCAATGCACCGATTTTCAAGCATTCAAGACCAGTCAATTGGACAAAGGGATTGAGAGTTGTATTGAGATGACAAATACCCGTTCGCTGAATATGACTTCGTGTCCACAACCGGGCTTGCATTCAAAATTTTTCGATCATGAAATGCAACCGTTGGTCGAAGTGATACAGGATACTGTGGGACAGCATGATACGTTTGGTCTGGCTTGCGCCCCAAAATATTATGACGATATGGGATATTTTGGCCACATTAGTTGTTCCGAAAATTTCAATACTAATCTGGAGCATTACGGAGTTCAAGCACGGGAAGGTTGGCCTGCTATCAATTTTTTCTTTAACACAGGAGTGGACGATCATCATGCAATGTATTCGGATGAACCATATTCACGTCCTGGAGACTACATTTTATTGAAAGCCTTGACGGACATTGTATGCGTGTCTTCTGCCTGTCCAGACGAAACTACTTCGGCAAACGGCTGGAATCCTACCGATATTCACGTCCGGGTTTATCCGGCCAAAAACATTTTCTCTAAAGCAATAGCCACTAGAATGACTCCTGAATCCGATGCTAAAATGACTCAAGAAACCGCCTTTCATCCGCGGACTTCCGAACTGACTCGGAATTTCGTTGAGTACAATGGATACTGGCTCCCGACCTGCTACACCAATGGCGGAGCGCAGGAAGAATATTACGCCTGTCGCGAAAAAGCGGTGGTGATGGATTTATCACCACTCCGGAAATTTGAGATTCTCGGACCGGATGCGGAGCTTTTGATGCAGTGGGTGCTCACTCGAAATGTGCGAAAACTGGCTGTTGGACAAGTCGTATACTCTTCCATGTGTTACCCACACGGTGGAATGATGGATGATGGAACTTTACTGCGTCTCTGCCAGGACAACTTCCGTTGGGTCGGTGGAAGTGACTACGGTGGAGAGTGGATGCGACAACAGGCAAAAGAAAAAGGCTACAAAGTTTGGGTCAAATCCTCAACAGATCAATTGCACAACATTGCAGTTCAAGGTCCCAAAAGCCGCGATATTCTCAAAAAAATTATCTGGACTCCAGAGCATCAGCCAAAAGTGGAAGAAGTCAACTGGTTCCGTTTTACCATTGGCCGCATAGGAGACCTCAACGGAGTTCCGGTGATGATTTCCCGCACCGGATATACAGGGGAATTAGGATATGAAGTCTGGTGTCATCCTAAAGATGGCCCTGCAGTTTGGGACGCGGTTTGGGAAGAAGGTCAGGAGCACGGCCTAAAACCGCTTGGACTGGATGCGCTGGACCTTGTGCGTATTGAATCGGGTTTGGTTTTTGCCAGTTATGAGTTCTCTGACCAAACTGATCCGTTTGAAGCAGGAGTTGGTTTTACTGTACCACTCAAAACAAAGGAGGATGATTTTGTAGGTAAAGAAGCACTGATCCGCCGAAAAGCCAGTCCGCAGAGACAACTCGTAGGTTTAGAATTGGACGGACACGAAATCGGCTCTCACGGCGATTGTGTTCACACTTCCGGCGGGCGTGCTCAAGTTGGTATCATTACCAGTGGAATGCGTTCACCGTTACTGAAGAAAAACATCGCACTTTGTCGAATGGATGTTTCACATGCGGAAATTGGAACTGAAGTAGAAATTGGAAAACTTGATGGACATCAGAAACGGATTCCGGCCAAAGTCGTTAAGTTTCCTTTCTATGATCCGGAAAAACTTAAACCACGCTCTTGACTTCTTGAAAAGTTTGCAGTACATTTGCTCACTTTTAAATTTGTAATATTTTACAAAAGTTAAAAGAGTTTAATCAGGATGGCTGAAAATAAATTTGTTTTGCCACCTTAATTTTCCGAGCTTATATTTTACAAGTTCGGATATAAATTATAATTAGAGGAGAGAACATGACAGACTTAGAAGCTCACGTTAATGCCGATGGACGCGGCGAACTGGTAAAGCAAGTTCGAGAAAAAATAAACGAGCTTGGTATTACTTATGTCTATTATCAATTCGTTTCAGTAACAGGAAGAATTGTTGGTAAGGGAATTCCTGCAGATCACTGGGAACGTATCGCCGAAAGAGGATTTCAGTTGGTTTATGGATCAACTGCGAACTTGTTTGTTGACCGTCACGGCGATTACATAGGTTATGGTCCTGAGTCCTCAGAATTAGTCGGAATAGCTGATCCAGAAACATTCTGCCAGTTGCCTTGGGACAAACGTGTAGCACGAGTCTTTTGTACTCTCTTCCGCAACCGTGAAGAACGAGTGAATCCTGGCGGGCATTTGACTTCCGACTGTCGTGGTAACTTGCGTATTGCTCACAATGAGTTCCAGGACAAACACGGTTTGGATATGCGTGTCGGAACTGAACCTGAAATGATGTGGCTTAAGCGTGGTGAGGATGGCAAACCGAACGGTGGTGTTACCAAACCAAACTGTTATCACATTGATCAGTTTGAAGAGCTGCGTCCGACTTTTATGAAAGTCATCGAATACTCGCAGGCTATGGGTCTGGATATTATCCAGGGTGACCACGAAGACGCACCGGGACAGTTGGAGTTGAACACGATGTTTGACGATGTTCTGCGTAACGCGGACCGACTAACCACTTACCGCCAAATCTGTGCGCAAGTTGCACGTGAAGATGGTTTGATAGCCTGTTTCATGTCAAAGCCTTTCATGGGTGTCTCAGCTTCCGGATGTCACCATAACATGTCTCTCTGGCGTGGTGGTGAAGAGAAGGTAAACGATTTACATTTCGCTTCGCTTCCGGGAATGGAAGGGGCATTTACCTACCGTTCCGAAGGTGAAAACACCTTTATGCCTGATCCCTCGATTGATGAACGAAAGCCTGGACCAATTGGATTACAGTGTATCGGTGGGGTGATGCAACACTTGGATGCATTGACTTCCATTGGATCATCTACGGTCAATTCGTATCGCCGTTTATGGGACACAGGTTTCTGGGCACCGGTCTTTGCAGATTGGGGCTACCAGAACCGTACCTGCGCTTTACGTATTTCTGCTCCAGGAAGATTTGAGTACCGCTCGGTGGACTCGATGGTCAATCCTTACCTGATGGGCTCGGCATTACTCAAAGCGTTTGATGACGGAATCGATAACAACATTGATCCCGGAGAAGCAGAAGAACGCAACATCTATCAGGCAATAGAAGCAGGCAAGCAGGTTAAAAAACTGCCCATGTCTCTTGGTGAAGCTCTTGATAAATTAGCAGCAGACGAAGTTATCAAATCGGCAATGCCGGATGAGATGTACAGGGTCTTCCAGCATTACAAAACTGATGAATGGGAGCGTTTCAATCACACAGTTACAGACTGGGATCTGGAAACATATATTGATTGCCTGCCCTGATCTGGAGCAAAGTTAAACACAACAACTTGGAGGTGGGTTGAAAAGTTCAACTCCAAGTTTTTAATTAATACAAGGAAATTATCAATCACAAATGAGGAGAACACATGTGTGGAATTGCGGGAATTATCCGCCGGGGGGATCCCGGAAACATAGGGGGGGAGATGACTTCCATGCTCAGATCCTTGAAACATCGTGGACCTGATTCAACCGGATTTGCCGTTTATGGTGCGCCCGAAGAAGATCAGTATGTGATGCGTTTCAAGGTTGCTGAGCAGGAAGACATCAGCAAAGGTTTTGATATACATCAGCAAATCAAGGATCGGCGGGCCGAAGTTAATAAACGCCTCAAGGAACTTGGTGTTGAAATATTGACCGAAGTTGAAGCAACTGAATACGCTTTTCGCTACACTATACGCTTTGATGGTGACATGCACAGAATGGCGGATTATATTGAAGACATTGAAGGTGCAGAAATCATGTCATTGGGACAAGGTTTGGAGTTGATCAAGGATTTGGGAGATGCAGATGTTGTTTCCGAACAGTACGGTCTTGGCAACTTTAACGGTAGTCATGCCATCGGACACACGCGGATGGCAACTGAGTCCGATGTCGATATTCGCTCGGCACATCCATACTGGGCTTATCCATTCAACGATGTTTCAGTTGTGCACAATGGTCAGTTGACAAACTACTGGAAGTGGCGCAGAAAGATGGAACATCGTGGGCACCGCTTTATGTCTCACTGTGATTCAGAATTGATTGCAGTCTATCTTGCAGACAAAATGAACAATAAAATTGATCTTGAGGAGGCAATGCATGACTCACTTGACGAACTGGATGGCGTTTTTACTTATGTAGTTGCGACTTCAGATAAGTTGGGAATGGCTAAAGACTTGATGGCAGCCAAACCGATGGTTCTGTATGAATCTGATGATTTCGTGGCTTTGGCTTCAGAGGAAGTTGCAATTCGTAGCATCTTCCCACATGAAATTGACACATTTGACCCCTATGAAGGAGAGGTGAGAGTATGGGAACTGTAGA
>ERZ1049444.2254-NODE-2254-length-13008-cov-9.298309_pt1 | contig 13008 bp, 19 predicted proteins | sample MGYA00383101_ERZ1049444 | MGnify/ENA primary metagenome ERZ1049444 (study PRJEB29581, sample SAMEA5548371) | metagenome | biome: marine; feature: coastal; material: water | depth 50 m | study: Short-term variability in the microbial, nano- and picoplankton...
AAGTTAACCCAAGTGATCAATTTATTAAAGATAAATTTGTTAGTGAAGAATTGCGCAATTTGGCAACTGAGCTGGGCATATTATTTGTAACTGCATCACAGTTAAACCGTGGTGCTGTTGATGAGATTGAATTTGATCATAGCCATATTGCTGGAGGTATTAGTAAGATCAATACAGCAGATAACTTAATTGGTATCTTTAGTAGCAGGCCAATGCGAGAGCGTGGTAGAGTACAAATACAATTTATGAAAACACGTAGTAGTAGTGGAGTTGGTAGTAAACTAGATTTATCGTTTAATATTGATAGTTTACGGATACAGGATCTAGATGAAAGTGAACGTGATGATCCAAATAGTGACACTACAAGCATATATCAAAAATTAAAAACAAAATCAACTATTGAAGCAGGAGAAAGCGTAACAGAAAATAATATGACAGCTGATCCACAAATAAATCCAACTGACAGACTTAAAAGTTTATTAAGAAAGAGCGAGTAATATGAGATTGATCAGCAACACTGAACTAGATTTACTTAATAATGATCCAGTAAGACCTCATATTAATAAAATAGACATAGGTAAACAAGTATATGTATTAGATGACTTGACAGCCGTAATATGTATATGCTACTGTACGGGCATACCAACTAATGAGTTAGAGTTGGAAGAATATCGTGACGATACTGGAACGGTTGCAGTAGCATATACCGTATGGAGTAGTAAAAAAGGTGCAGGTAGAACCATCGTTAATAATTTATTGGGTATAGTAAAGGAAAAACATGTAAAAAAATTGGTTACATTAAGCCCATTAACAGATATGGCGGAACATTTTCATATTAGTAATGGTGCAAAGTTAATTGGCAAAAGTGATACTTGCCAAAACTTTGAATACGCAGTTTAGTGTTGAAGCAAAGGTGCAGTGTACCTTATCTTTTATATATGTGGTCCTGAACTATTAACCTGTAGTAGGCTAATTTAAGCGTTGGTGAATTAATCTTATCGTTAACGGATCCTATGTTCTAATACCAGTTTCTGCAATTGCCATAAGTGCTAATCACCAATGCCTCAACTAAACTTATTTAACTTAACTTTAACTAAATAGTGTTACAATGAAAAGAAAAACTAGATCTTTACTGGAAGAAATTAATTCTATGTCACCCAAGCGTGACAAGAAGCAAATTGTTGAGAGTAATGCACAACAAGTAATTGGTACAGCAATACATCTTATTGATTTAATAAATGAATCGTTCGACGAAGAAACAGCTAACGACCTTAACAAACGTTTAATTAACAGTATTAGGGCAAAAGATCCACGTAAGTTTCAACGAGGTATTGGTAAAGTATTATGAAAGTAGCTGATATAATTGTTGGCGAAAAGTCACGTAAAATACGTAACAAGCGCCAAGTAAGAATTAATGGAAATAGTTTACTGGCTAAAAGTGGTAAACATGCTATTAAACGTCTTAGTGAAAAAAATGCAATACCTGGTTCACTAGAAGTACCACATGAAATTATGCCAAGTTTGGTAAAAATAATTAACAGCGTTCTAGCAAAAACTAATAGCACAGGCATACCCATTGGAAGTGGCGCAACTCCTATACCCGGAGAGACCAGTGGTGATATAGACATAATTGTTGATGTTAATGATCTTAAAAAGCACTTTAAGATGGAAGACCAAACTGATGGAGTTATTAGAAAAAAGCTAAAACAATTATTTGATTTAGCTGGATTTCAAACAGTACAAACTGGTGTTATTGTTCATGTTGGACTTAACGTAAAAGGTAACTTATATCAAGCAGATGTTATGGTTGTACCTAATGCAGCCAATGCGGCACAATTTCATACACACAATATTCCAAAAGGCAGTCCTTTCAAAGGTACTAACAAGCATCAGCTGCTGAGTATTATTGCTAGAGAAAAAGGTATGCTGTGGAGTAACTATGTTGGATTGTTTAAACGTTTACCAAACGGTAAAAAAGATCCCAACGGATTTATTACTAGTGATATTAATAAAATTGCACAATTATTATTGGGTCCAAACGCAAAACCACTTGACATGGGGAGCGTAGAAGCTATAGTATCAGCATTAGGCGATGCAGGACAAGACCTGTTAGCAAACATTAGAGCAAATGATCCTAACTGGAAAGAAAAAACTAATGAGACTGCAATCAATCCTTAAAGAATCTACCTCTAAAGGTAGAGAGTATAATCATTTAGAAGACCTTGTATTTTTTGAAGGATCCAGTGGTGCATTTAAAGCAGCACAGTTACTAACACGTCTTGGACAAGATACTGGTGATGTTAGTATTAAATGGGATGGCAGTCCAACTATATTTTGGGGACGTCAACCAAATGGTACATTTGTATTAGTAGGCAAAAATGGTTGGGGTAAGCGTATGAGTACCACACCAGAAGATTTATCAGATTATATTTTAAATACTGGAAAAGGTGAAGATTGGCGTAAAGAATTTGCAGCAGGCATGAGTTCTCTTTTTGCTATTATGGAAGATAGTACTCCTACTGATATGCGTGGATATGTGTATGGAGATCTATTGTTCCATCCAGGAAAGCCAGCAGTTAAAAATAAAGATAGTATAACATTTAAGCCTAATAATGTAACATATACTGTTGACAGTCAAAGCCCATTGGGACAAAAAATGTCTAAAAGTAGTGTTTGTGTAGTAGTACATACTTGGCATGATGCATTTGGTGACAAGGTTGGAACACCAATTAAAGCACCAAAAAAACTTAATAGTGAGTTAGTAACAGTATTAGGACAAACATATGTTACCCAAACTCCTGCTATAGATACTAGTGCAGTTGAAAGTATTGTAAACACAACACGAAACAATAGCACTAAGATTGATAATTGGCTAGCACCAGAACAAGGATTGAGTAGGAAAGATCAAATACTTTATACCTATGTTAATCAAATGACTAAGATGGGCAAACTAGACCAGATACGTAGTGGATTTTTTGATTGGCTTAAACAAAGTAAAGTAAGTCCAGGCCAACAAACTAAATTAATGTCTAATGACAGTCAAGGACTTGATGTTATATTAGATTTAGTTGCACAAATACAGACAGCAAAAAATAATATAATTGATCAATTAGATGCTACTAGCACTGACGTTAAAGCAGTGACTGGTAATAAGCCAGGCGGCGAAGGATATGTAGTTACTAGGGATAAAATTAAGCTAGTACCTAGAGATAGATGGACACCAGTTCAAGTTGGATAAATATTATTATGGAACAATATACAGCAAAGCAATGGGCAGAGATCGAAGGTGGTCACACTATGAGTCAATATGAAGAAACTAAATTTGGATTTATATCAAACCTTAATGAAAGTAGAATGTATCGTACTAAGCAAAGCGTAGTTGGTACTAATGCCAGAGATATGGCAGATTTTGCTTTTATGAATATGTTAGCTGTTTATATTCTAAGTAAAGAATACGATTTTGCTCCAGCTATGCAAGGATATGCTAAACGTACTATGATGTTTGGTAATTTTTCTGCATATAGACAGACTGGTACAGATCTATATATTGCTCTTAATAGCCTACAAAATAATAGTAGCGGTACTAGCGATAAAGATAAAATACAAAATAATAAAATTAGTTTGCCTGATCAAAAAATTAAAGTATTTTTAAGACAAATAATGACTGGCAGACCAGTGTTGAACCCATCAGCATTTTTTCTTGCATTAGAACGAGGACTTGATATACAAAGTTCTAACTATAGAAGTGTTAGAAGATTAGCACAAGACTGGGACAGATTAAACGGTATGCAAAAAAGTTTAGTAGTTACTCGAATGTTACAGTTTTTTAGAGCTAAAGCATTGCGCAGTGAGCTATACACATATATAAGAGATATGTCAAGAACACAGGGCTTAGAAATTAAAGGTGCAGGTAATGCAGAAGACCCCAAAGCAAGAGGAGTTGACACTCTGAAGAGTGTAGCAGCGAATGTTGCTGTAGCGGCCGGGGGGTTTGCTGCTGGTAGAGCATTTGGTAGACGTATAGCCAAATAATGAATACCTTTATTGCGTACACGCTGGTTGATATTACCAACAGTGGAATTACTAGACCGTTTAATAATATTTTAGCATATAATCAACAACAAAATTTAAACACCTTAATACAGACAATTGGGATTAGGAGTCAGCCATTATCGCCAATAGTTGTAGTTGAATCTACACAAGATCTAGTTAAATATCAGTTCGGAAAGCAGTATAAAGGACTACATACTGTATGGAAAATAAAATTTAGTATAGAACATAGTGACGTTTTTAGATATAAGGGTAATAGATTACATCATTTATATAATGATTCTGATGGTATTGCTATTATATCTAATTTATCAGAAACAGCAAATATTAATACTGGATGCTTTGAAACTACTGACCAGTATAAAATTAACCTGTACTTTAAATAGTCTAAGAATTTTACTAAATAGACGTACGGCAACAAATACTTAGGCAAATGCGGAGTTAGTCACAAGCCTCCGAAATCAAAAGGCATTAATAAATTCAATATGAAGATCCATCAACAGTTGACGACACTGGATGAATATAGAGAAGTAATACATGTCCGTAGGATTAGTCACCACCGCTTTAGAGCGCACAAATTTAGAAGCACACGTTGATCTGTGCGCTGAGAGGTATCGGGTATTGGAAGAAAAAGTAAATAATATTGACAAACGACTGGATGCTATGGCAGAGAACATGTATGCATTCAGAGATGAAACGCGGGAATCAATTCAGCAAATGCGTGAAGAAAATATCAAATCAAATGCGGCGGCAAACAGAATAATAATTACTGCGGCGGCAACCGTAGTAGCTGGTGTATTGAGTACACTAGTTGTACTAGTAATGTCCTAATAATCTTTCCCACATAAATAGTATTATGAATTTAAATGAATTACATAATGACACTGTGATTGAAGCACAACTTGTTTGGGCGAGGAAAGGTAATCAACTTACTCGTAAATACAGATGCACAGTAGGACAACGTGCTGGTAGGCTAGTTTCTAAGCCTGGTCAGTGTAGCGCACCTATTGATATCAAAAAAAGAATGACATTAAAAAGAACCAAAGCTAAGTTTGGAAAGAAAATGGCACGTAAAGCAGCCAAGACAAAAAAGTTTAATCCAGCAAGCAAAGCACTGAAACGTTTAAACAAACCAGCGAGAAGAAAATGAAGATATTTGAAGTTATTGCAGAAGATAAAAAGACCTGGATGAAGGACGGCGTTGAAATGTGCAGCAAAGACTGTTGCGGTCAACCTGTTACTGAATGTGAATGCGGTCCAGACTGCGAACATTGCGATTGTTATAAAGTAAATGAAGCATACGGTATACGCCAGGGCACAGCAATGGCTCGTAACCAAACTAGTGCTAGTATAAATTCCAATAAAAGAGCAAATAACAGTGCTAGAAATAATGCAGACGAAATTAATATTTCTACAAAAAGACAACAAAGAAAAATAGACCGAAATGCAAAAGTACAACCAACTGGAATACCTATTAGAGCAGTAGCACCGGAAGCAGGTGTATAATGCGTAGTATGGTAACCAAAGGCGGGATACTTACTTGGATCAATGTCGTTGAAAGCGAATTCATTGAGTCCCACTTTTCTGGAGATGTTTTACTAGAACAAACAAATTTAAATGAGCGTGAAAAATATATTGCACAAACACTCGTTGGACGAGGCGTCCTAGATAAAGTAGTTAGTGGCAAACAAGTCAATTATAAACTAAACATTAATAAATTTGGACAATAATTATGCAGATGCGAGAAATTATAGATACACTATCAAAAATAGACTTAGTTACTCAACAACTTGTTGAAGAATCGTATAATGATATGGATCTTGAAGTAGCAATTACTAGTAAAATTACAGAAAATAGTATCACTATACAAAAATATAGAATTGATATTATTTTAAATGAATTTGCTAGTAAACAAAAGAAATTTTATAATATTGTAGATACTACTAATAATGAAATAATTTATGAACACTTGGGACTATTTGAAACTGCTAAAGGAATAGTTAAAAAATTATTGTCTGGATCTAACACTGGGTCGCAAGAATTGCGCCAATTAAAATTATTAGATGACGCATATAGTAATGCCTTATATGAAGTTTGGATGTATAAGAATAAAGCTAGCACAGGTATCAATGAAGACGTTATGATTGCTAAAATGAGCAATGCAAAACACAAATTACAAGAAACAAAACGAAAAATATTAAAGAACTTATAAATATACTAAAGGATGGGAATGGTAACATGTACTTAAACGATTTAAATTCAGCACAGCATAGTGTGCAAAAACTAAACAAGGTTCTAGCTGATAGTTTTGACCATGAGGTTAACTTGGCAGAAATGAGCTTTGGTAGCTTAGAGAAAATGTTAAACACAACAAACGCTAAAATTCAATCAATTAAAGAAAGTAATTCAACATATTGGGAAAATCCACAATATAATAAACTAAGTTTAATCTCGCATACACTTTCAACATATATTACTGAAATTGCACCAGGGCGTTCAGATGGTAAAACCAAAAGAACAATGGAAAGCACAGTAATGGAAGCAGATTTGGAACAAGCAGAAGTATTATTGGCAGCAAGAGAATTGGTTGATCAACTTCAAGATATGGCAGAGGATATTGCTAAAATGCAAGTTCAAGAATTAATGCCAATTGTTGATGCAATGAAGGATCAACTTGGATTCGAGCAAGCTGAAGCATACAATGCAGTAGCAGATGCAACATTGGGTGCCTTACTTGATGCAGCAAAAGCAGCAAAAACATCACTAGATGATGCAACACTTAGTGCAGAAGGCAAACCAACATCAGGTGCAACTGACATGGCTATGGAACCAGACATGGATATGGACATGGATATGGACATGGATACTGATGAGGACGAGTTTGCAGGAGATGAAGCCGCGGCAGGTGAAGAAAACGCCATTGGTCGAGAACTTAAAGACGAAAGTGTTCTTTCTAATATGGAAGGCGAAGCATTAGCTGAGAAAAAGTTTTTAGAGAGTAAAGATAAACTTTTCACTATGGTAAAAGAAGGTAAACTAACACAAGAGCAGTTTATTAATATTATTAGTGAGTTTGACAAGGCAAAGTAATGAAGATATTTGAAGTCATAGGCGGAACATTACCACAGGATGACATTGTTGATGCTATTCAAGAATTTGTGGCTAGAGCAAAAGCAAGAAATTTGGCAAAGATTAGTACACCAATGTTATTGGGAAAACTTCAGTCTCAAGGCTTCAGCATTGAAATGGAAACATTAATTCCTATACTCAGTTCAATATCAAGTGTAGGGTCAGCAAATGAAAAAACAGTCACTCTGGATATCGCAATCCCCCCATCCGTTGATGATCCAGAGGATGATACCGTTAGTAAACTAGCTAGTAGACAAATGAAGAAAGATATGAAATGAGTTATTATATTAATAAAAATGAAGCAAGGGCTACTGCTAGAAATGACCTAACAATTTTTGATGAAGTACAGGCATTAATGAAACAAGTAATCACAGATGCTGGAAATGGATTGTACCAAACAACTGTGTCAGATGCTACAACGATGACTGAATCTACCCCATCAGTGACAGTTATTGGTGCGTCTAATCCTACAATTACTGGAACGCCAACTCTTATAATAGCAGGACACACAACTATATTAGGTTCAACTGGAACAAATTTAAATTCTATTATTGCAGACATTAATGATGCATTAATTCCTGGATTGGTTGCTAGTAAGAATACAAATAATAATTTAATATTAACATATGAAGCACCAGCATCTACGACTTGGAGTGTAGAAGTTGGATCTGGTACAGCTAATACTGAACTGGGTCTTACGACAGGTATTACAAATGCTACTGATCCGTCAAGTGTCAGTTACAATAGTGTATGGCAAGGCAACGTTGCTGATAGAGCTAAGACAGACCAAATGAATCAAGTTGAATTATATTTTAAAAACTTAGGATATTCAATTGACCGTGTCACAAATCCAGTTACTGGAAAAACATTTAAATGGGTAATCAGTTATTAAACTAATTAAGATATAGCAAAGTTTTCGTTGACAACCAAGACATCTTATGTTACAGTGTATTTGTAAACATAGGAGTGTTACATGTTAACTGCAACGCAAAAAGAATTCCGTGCAACAGAAATCGAATCCCGTGTACAATCTCTTTATCGTGCTAGCCAATTGCCACCGGGATCCGGCTTAACATATTATTACATGTGTCCAAAAAACAAAGCTAAAGATATAGTAGAAGTAGCATACCTTGCCTATGCACTGCTACTTACAAACCTATGTAATGAGAAACAAACCGATACATTATGTGAGGTTATGCTTTCTATGTTTCAACGAGGTGTATATATGATCACCGGAACAGCAGAACAGCAAGACCATGCGGAACGTTTATTAAAAAGTACTAAAAATCGAGGATCAGAAGAAGAATGTCATAGTTCATTTTTCGGAGAATATCCAGTAAGTGCTCATTTACTACAAGAAAATGAAGTAACTCTTTAAAAAGTAATTGACACTGCATACTGTTAGTGCTATACTAGCAACATGTTAAAAATTACCACACCCTACCCGTATAAAGAATTTAAGCGCAAAAGTGTAGGCGGCAAACGTCTATACGAAAACCCGTGGGGAGATCCTGTACCTAGTGTTACTACCATTCTAGATAAAACAAAGCCACGTGAAAAACGTGAGGCGCTTAATAACTGGAAAAAACGGGTAGGCGAAAAGAAAGCACAGGAAATAACAACTGAAGCCGCGAATGTAGGCACAATCATGCATAACATGTTAGAGTCGTGGAGCCTCAATGAGGAATACACGGGCACTAATATGCTACAAGCCAAGATGATGGCAGAGACCGTTATTAAAAACGTTGAAGCTGACATTGACGAGGTTTGGGGTAGCGAAGTAAACTTGTGTTACCCAGGACTATATGCAGGAACTACTGACTTAGTGGGCATATACAAAGGACGTCCAACTATTATGGACTTTAAACAAACAAATCGTCCCAAAAAGCGTGAATGGATTGATGATTACTTTATGCAAGCCGCCGCTTATGGAATGGCACATAACGAATTATATGAAACTAAAATTGAAAATGCTGCTATCTTTATGTGTAGCAGAGATTGTGATTGGCAATTATGGGAAGTAGGGCCAGAAGAATTTAAACAATGGACAGAAAAATGGGCTTTACGGGTTGCAGAGTTTTATAATTTGTCATAAATATAGTATAGAGGAAAAATAGATGGCAGATACACGAATTAGTAAAATACAAGTACGACAAGGAAATTATTCAGACTTACCAGTTTTAGATGCAGGAGAGTTTGGGTATGCAAAAGATACTCGTCAACTTTATATTGGTAATGACTCAGTGTCAATTGCTACTGGTAATGGTGTTTTAACTGCATTTACTGTACCAATTAGTTTAGGCAACCCAAGTTTAATAACAGTATATGTTGATGGAACTGCAATTTCAGCTGGAGATTATTCTGTTTCAGGAACTACATTGACTTTTAATAGTGCGCCAACAGGTGTAATTACTGCTAGATTTAATAATGAACTAGAAATATATAATAACGGTGTAAGACCAACGTCAGTATCGTTAGCAGCTAATGCTAGTGCCGCTGAAACTGGATTTCAGGTTGACACTACTACATATAATGTAGTGATTATGAATTATACATTGGAAAGTACTAATGGCGTCAGAGTTGGTGAATTGCGTTTCGCAACAGATGTCAGTGCAAGTACTAGCACAATCGACGATGTTATGACGGAAACTGCCGCAGTAGGCATTACGTTTAGTGTAGACATTGCAACTGCAAATACTATGAAACTAAAATACACTGATGCTGATAATTTAATTTCAACCTTTAAATATACGTATAAACTTTGGAACAGCAATTAAACCATAGAGCTTGGTTCGAATCCCCAAAAACTCGACTGAGTATGTGGAGACAATTTAGGCAAAGTCTAGATACAAGCGATACTCATGAAGTATGTAATACAGTAATAACTTGGTGGAAAACTGCTCCTATTAGTAGTATGACCATCGACCCAGTAAACTGGTCAGCTTGGCCAACTCCCTGGGAGATGTTACATAGTGGAAATTTTTGTGAAAATAGTTTAGCATTAGGTATGAGTTATACGATTTATTATGCTAATCCAAATATTAAAAATGAACTATTGTACATAACTGACAGAAAAAATAGTAAGGAAATATTATGTTCGTTGATAGGGGATAAACACTTGCTTAACTACGAACACGGCGTAATAAGTAGATTACCAGCCAGTGAAATTGATATAACAAATCAAATTAGTGTTGATGATATAGTTAATAGATGACGGCCAGTCAGGTAAGAATAATATATAAATGATAGATAGGATAGGAAAACATGAGTGAAATTCAAGTAACAAAACGAGACGGCACTAAAGACAAACTAGATTTAGAAAAATTACACAAAGTAGTATTTCATGCCTGTGAAGGAATTAATAGCGTAAGTGCAAGCGAAGTAGAAATTAAAAGTCATTTACAATTTTACAATGGTATTACTAGTAGTGAAATTCAAGAAACTTTAATTAAAAGCGCCGCCGATTTGATTACTGAAGATACACCAAATTACCAATGGGTTGCTGGCAGACTTATAGTTTATCATTTACGTAAAATGGTATATGGACAATATGATCCGTGGCCATTAATTGATATTGTAAAACATAATACTGATAGTGGATTTTATGACAGTGAATTAATAACCAATTATTCAGAATCTGAATGGCAAGAATTGGAAGATCATATTAAACATGATCGTGATGAAACAATGACATACGCGGCAATGGAGCAATGGAGAGGTAAATACCTAGTACAAAATCGTGTTACTGGTGTTATTCATGAAACTCCACAAGTGGCGTATATGTTAATTGCAGCAACTTTATTCGCAGACTATCCTGTGGAAACGAGAATGAAATGGGTAAAAGGTTATTATGATAGCGTCTCAACTTTTGACATTAGTTTGCCTACTCCTGTTATGGCTGGCGTCAGAACTCCGCAGAGACAGTTCTCGAGCTGCGTCCTTATTGAAACTGGCGATAGTCTTGATAGCATCAATGCTACTACTAGCAGTATTGTTAAGTATGTTAGTCAAAAAGCAGGGATTGGTATCGGAGCAGGAAGTATACGAGCTCTCGGATCCCCCATACGTAAGGGTGACGCCTATCATACAGGAGTAGTGCCCTTCTACAAAATGTTTCAAAGTGCTACAAGATCTTGTTCACAAGGTGGTGTACGAAACGGCGCTGCAACCTTATATTACCCTATATGGCATTATGAAGTAGAAGATTTACTTGTGCTAAAGAATAACAAAGGTACAGAAGAAAATCGAGTGCGTCATATGGACTATGGTGTGCAGTTTAGTAAATTGTTTTACGAAAGACTAATCAGCAACGGAAATATTACTTTGTTTAGTCCACATGATGTTCCAGGATTGTATGATGCTTTTTTTGCTGACCAAGATAAATTTCGTGAACTATATGAAGCAGCCGAACGTAAAACTAGCATCCGTAAAAAAGTAATAAGCGCAACTGAACTATTCAGTAGTTTTATGGAAGAGCGTAAAAACACAGGACGCATTTACTTACAAAACGTAGATAACTCAAATGATCATAGTAGTTTTAAAGCAGATATTGCACCAGTAAAACAAAGTAATCTATGTTGTGAAATTAATTTACCTACTAAGCCACTTAACGACTTCAATGACGAAGAAGGTGAGATTGCACTGTGTACACTGAGTGCAATTAATTGGGGCAATATGCGTAGTCCAGCAGATTTTGAAAAAGCATGTACATATGCAGTACGTGGTCTTGATGCACTTTTAACATATCAGAATTATCCAGTTAAAGCAGCGGAACGAGCTACAATGGGAAGACGACCATTAGGCGTAGGTATTATTAACCTTGCGTATTGGATGGCCAAGAATGATATGACTTATTCCAATCCAGACTTGGTTAAAATTGATGAGTATGCAGAAGCATGGAGTTACTATCTAATCAAAGCAAGTGCAGACCTGGCAGCAGAAAAAGGTGCATGTTTGTGGAATGACCAAACAAAATATAGTGATGGATTACTTCCCATTGACACATACAAAAGAGATGTTGATGATTTATGTGCGCCAGTAGAGCGTATGGACTGGGCAGGATTGCGTGAACAATTAAAAGAAACAGGCATTCGTAATAGTACACTGATGGCACTCATGCCCGCTGAAACATCAGCACAAATTAGTAATGCTACAAACGGTATTGAACCGCCACGTAGCCTAGTAAGTGTCAAGCAAAGTAAACACGGTGTATTACGGCAAGTTGTTCCTGGCATTCATAAACTGAAAAACAGATATGAACTACTATGGGATCAGTCTAGTCCTGAAGGTTATATGAGTATCATGGCAATACTACAAAAGTATATTGATCAAGGAATTAGTGTTAATACAAGTTATAATCCTACATTTTTTGATGATGAGAAAATACCAATGAGTACAATGTTACAGCATTTAATGATATTTTACAAATATGGTGGTAAACAATTATATTATTTCAATACTTACGATGGTCAAGGTGAAATAGATATTGACAAATTAAATGAATCTAGTAATATAACTATATCTAGTGAGCTAGAAATATTAGAAGAAGAAGACTGCGAAAGCTGTGTACTGTAATAAGAGAGAGAATTAATGAGCGTACTAAATCAAAATCAACGAAATAAACACATGGAAAGTCTGATGTTTCTCGACCCAAACGGTGGGGTAGATATTCAGCGTTATGATACATTAAAGTATCGTCAGTTTGATAAATTAACTGACAAGCAGTTGGGATTCTTTTGGCGTCCTGAAGAAGTGGATGTAACTAAGGACAGTAAAGACTTTAAACAGTTAACTGAACACGAAAAGCATATCTTTACAAGTAATCTCAAA
>ERZ1049444.2263-NODE-2263-length-12981-cov-5.054232_pt1 | contig 12981 bp, 9 predicted proteins | sample MGYA00383101_ERZ1049444 | MGnify/ENA primary metagenome ERZ1049444 (study PRJEB29581, sample SAMEA5548371) | metagenome | biome: marine; feature: coastal; material: water | depth 50 m | study: Short-term variability in the microbial, nano- and picoplankton...
CGTACTGGGGCGCTAAGACCAACAAGATGGTCAACCACGGTGCTACCGGAGTTCACGTGCGCACACTGGTGAAATTCATCACTGGCGAATGAACCGATTTGGGTCAAAAAACCCGCAGAAAACGGCTTCAAAATTTGAAAATATGGGCTTGAGCCTTGCTTTTTGAAAGATGTGATTCTCATTAGATTTATATGGAGTGCCGAACTGGCCACTATACAACCGATGGTTAAGTAGTGGTGGATTGGATGGCGGACGACAAGTGGGAAGAAGACTTGCTCAACAAACTCGAGGAGATGCTTTCAAGCATGGGAATCCCCTTCAAGCGAGACCAACTGCGAGGCCTTTTGAACCAAATTCGTGACCAAGTCGGCGCTCTTGGCCTGGACCCTGAACAGCTCGCCAAGGGTAATGCAAATTTCAATCTCGACATGGCAGATATTGCAAAGATGTTTACTTCTGGAGGCTCACTGGAAGACATGCTCAAGAATTTTGGTGTTGATGTCCGAGTGGATGCAGCACCGGTTGAACTTGACCCAAGTGCTCTTGAAAACACAGAAGAAACGCTCAAACTTCCTACTGAAGACATTTACCTGGACGGATGGAACATGTCCGTAACCATTGATTTCACACTCAAGGGCGATCTTGAAACCGAGCAGTTGGAAATTGAACTCATCAAAGAAGGCTCTCAAATTGAAATCATGCGTGCCACACAACCGGCTCCGCTGGCTCTGGTCCAGTTGCCCCACCCGTGCGATGATGTCGTGGATTGGACGTTAAACAACGGTATTCTTGACATCACGCTCAAACTCACCCCCCAAGGAAAAGCCCTTGAGTCCTCTTTGGAGGACGACGATATTCCCACTGTAAGCGAAGTGAACATCGATGTTGGAGACAACAGCGATGATGACGACGAGGATGACGGTGGAATCCCCATCTTTTGAAAAAAGGAAGTGAAAAAACATGAGTAAAGTAATTGGAATTGACCTAGGAACAACAAACAGCTGTGTAGCAACCATCGAAAACGGAGAACCCGTTGTCATCCCGAACGCCGAAGGCGCCCGAACAACCCCTTCCGTCGTGGCGTTTGCCAAAGACGGTGGAGAACGCCTCATCGGTGTTACTGCAAAGCGTCAGGCTGTGACCAACACCGACCGAACCATGATCTCAGTGAAGCGACACATGGGAACATCATGGAAAACAGAAGTTGACGGAACCGAATACACGCCTCAAGAAGTTTCAGCCTTCATTCTCCAAAAGCTGAAGGCAGATGCAGAAGCATACCTCGGCCATGAAGTCACTCAAGCGGTCATCACTTGCCCTGCATACTTCACTGATGCACAGCGAAAAGCCACCAAGGATGCTGGCCGAATCGCAGGGCTTGAAGTCCTCCGAATCATCAACGAACCAACCGCTGCTGCTCTAGCCTATGGTGTTGATAAGACCCAAGACCAAACCATTCTGGTTTACGATTTGGGTGGGGGTACCTTCGACGTGTCCATCCTTGAAATTTACGAAGTTGACGGTCAACCTCAAATCGAAGTCAAGGCCACAGCCGGAAACAACAAGCTCGGTGGAGACGACTTTGACGAGAAAATCATCGCATGGATGGTTGCTGAGTTCAAGAAAGAGACCGGTATTGATTTGTCAAAGGATAAACAAGCCATGTCCCGGCTGAAGGAAGCGGCTGAGAAGGCTAAGATTGAACTTTCAGGAACGCAACAGACACAGATCAATCTGCCTTTCATCTCAATGGCAGACGGTCAACCCGTGCACATGGACATGTCAATGAGCCGCGCAAAATTCGAAGACCTCATCGCCAAACTTGTTGAGAAAACAATGGTCCCTACACGCCAAGCCATGAAGGATGCTGGCATCAAGAAAGGCGACGTTGACAAGGTGATTCTTGTTGGAGGTTCAACTCGAGTTCCTGCAGTTCAAGACGCAGTTGAAAAAGAAGCAGGGAAGCCTCCCTACAAGGGAATTAACCCCGATGAGGCTGTTGCTCTCGGAGCTGCGCTTCAAGCAGGAATCATCGCTGGAGACGAAGGTGTATCAGACATCCTTCTTCTCGATGTTACGCCTCTTACCTTGGGAATTGAAACTCTCGGTGGGGTCATGACAACAATGATTGAACGAAACACCACCATTCCATCCCGACGCTCTGAAATTTACTCCACGGCTACGGACAATCAACCTGCGGTTGAAATCCATGTGTTGCAGGGTGAGCGCGAGTTTGCTAAAGACAACGTGACTCTTGGACAGTTCCAATTGGTCGGAATTCCTCCAGCACCCCGAGGCATCCCCCAGATTGAAGTCACCTTCGACATTGACGCAAATGGAATCGTTAACGTCAGTGCAAAGGACATGGGAACGGGTAAAGAACAGTCCATCAAGATTGAATCTGCAACATCTCTGACCGAAGACGAAATCCAAGGCAAGATCGCAGAAGCAGAAAAATTCGCAGAAGAAGATCAACGCCGAAAGGGCAAGGTCGAGTTGCGTAACATGGCCGACCAGGTCGTTTACCAAACACGCCGCACCCTCGACGAATCTGCTGACAAGTTGGATGACAGCGAGGTTGACCCCGTGAAGGCTCACTTGGATGAGTTGGAAACCATGGTTCAAGATGAAGATGGGAAACCCATTGATATCGACGCAATGGACGATGCAGCAATTCAAGCTAAGGTCAAGGAAATTGAAGAAGCCATGCATGCTGTTTCAACCAAACTTTACGAGGCAGCAGCCGCAGAGATGGCCCAGCAAGAGAGCGGCGAAGATGGAGACATCAGCGTTGACGACGGTGTTGTTGACGCCGACTTTGAAGTCGTTGAAGACGAAGACTGAAACCTACTGAACAGCGCACCATGCGTTTGGCTTATGGGTAAGAGGCAGGTGGCCAGTGCATGAGCGAAGTTCCTATCCTTCAGGAAACGACTCGTACCACTGGCCGTGAAGCCCTCAGAAACAACATCACGGCAGCCCTGGCTCTTGCTGGCGCCGTTCGCACCACGTTAGGGCCTCGGGGTCAAGACAAGCTCCTTATCGACGACGAAGGTCGTACAATGGTTACCAATGACGGTGTGACTGTTCTTGAATCAGCTAAGGTTGAGCATCCGGTTGCAAAGATGCTGATCAACGCCTCAACAACGCAAGACCGGATTGCTCGGGACGGTACAACAAGTGCCGTTCTCTTTTCTGCAGAGTTGCTTCAAAACGCATGGGAACTCGTGCTGCAAGGAGTGCACCCCGCGGCTATTGCACGTGGCTACCGGTTTGCAGAAGATGCTTGCCGAGGTCACTTTGCTTCGTTAACATTTCAAGCGAACGAGGCCATGCAATGCCAAGCTGCTGTTACCTCACTCGCAGGAAAAATTCACGAAGCCATGCAGGTCCATCTTGCAGGGTTGGCCATAGATGCGGCAAAAGCGATTGTCTCAACGGGTTCAGACGGTGTGATTGCCGACCCAACCCGTGTGAAAATTTTGACACAAACAGGCGGCAGTATGACCGACTCCCACCTTGTAACTGGCTTGGTTTTGGCGAAGAAGAGAGCAATAGACAGCATGCCAAAATTGCTTACGGCCGGAAAGATTGCACTCGTAGACGGCGGCTTGGAACGTCGAACCATGATGAGCGATGTCAGTTTGAAAGTCAGCGGTCCAGGCGTTCTTGAATCGTTTAGGGCCAAGGAAAAAGAGGTTCTTGACGCTCAAGTTGACCTTCTTGTTGACCTTGGCGTGACCCTACTCGCTTGCAAGGAAGGAATTGACGACGACATGCATCAAGCGCTAAGCGATGCAGGAATCCAAGCATACCGCAGAGTATCACGTTCTGATTTGGACTTGCTCGCTCGTGGAACAGGTGCCGTTTTGGGCTACGATATCAAAGGCTTGCAAAAGAGCGATTTGGGCGTGTTTATCGAGAGTCGAAATGAGCGATGGAACGGAGTAATGCATTGGATTGTTGACACTGAAGAAGGCGGTGCAACTTTCATTGCAAAAGGCTCAACAAACGAAGCAGTTGGCGAAGTAGAACGCTGTTTTGCAGACGCCTTGGGGGTCGCTTGTCAACTTCTTGAGGAGCCTGAACTTCTTCCCGGTGGTGGAGCAACTCAAATTGCTCTGGCTCGTTTCCTACGCCGTCACGCTGAGACCATCCCGGGCCGTGAACAACTTGCGGTTGAAGCCTTTGCAGATGCATTGGAAGTCATCCCTCGTGTTCTTGCTGAAAACGCTGGCTTAGATCCGCTAGATACCTTACTGCGCGTCGTAGCAGAACAAAGCACCTCAACATCAAAAGAGGCGCACTGCATCGGTTTAGACGTGATTGCCCGCGGCCCTGCAGACATGAAAGAAGCAGGCGTTGTTGAGCCTTTGCGAATTACACGACAGGTGCTTGCTGGAGCAACAGAGGCGGCCCTCTCCGTTCTCCGCATCGACGATGTCCTTTGGGCTAAACAAGATCCAACCATCCCAGATGGCTTGGACGGCGAATGAAAAAATAGAGCCGTTGTTTAGGATTACAGTCCTCCCTTTCAAATAGCCAACCGCTTGCGCACCCTCATGGAACACAGCAGTGAGCCACCGGTGGGCATTGATGATATTGCCATTCACTTCCCTCGTCTGTACATGGACATGAAGGACTTTGCAACTCTACGAGGTGCTGATTATGGCAAATTAAGTAAAGGCCTCGGACTTGAAGCCATGGCCATACCTGATGCTCACGAAGATACGGCTACAATGGGGGCAATGGCTGTAATGCAGTTAATTGACCGTAACGGGATTAACCCTAGGGACATCGGTCGGATGTATCTTGGAACTGAATCTGCTCTTGACGGCGCCAAACCAACGGCTACGTACATACTTGACATGCTGACTCAACGGTATTCGGAACGCTTTGGAACAGACTGCTTCCAAACCTGTGACGTCGTTGATATGACCTTTGCATGCATTGGTGCCGTTGATGCGATGCATACCACGCTTGATTGGGTCGCTCGCTCCACGGAAAGCGATGAGCGACTGGGTGTCGTCATCTTCTCTGACAATGCCAAGTACGCTTTGGAATCCTCAGGCGAGTACACGCAAGGTGCTGGAGGCGGAGCCCTCTTGATCCGCAGAAACCCTCGCTTGCTGGAGATTCCCGATTGCATCGGTGTTTCCACCACTCCGGTCCATGATTTCTTCAAACCCCGTCGAAAAGTAACCATTCGTTCGGTGATCACAAACGTCCTCCAATTGGCTCAAGAAACCGGTCAATCCGTGAAGAAAGGACTTATTGAACGCATGATTCGGCATCTGCCGGAATCAACCGTAAGGAAATTGGGAATCTTTGCCCACGGAGAGGAATCCGTTAACGTTCATCGTGACGATCCAATCTTTGATGGTCAATTCTCAAACCGTTGCTACCAGAGAGCAGTCCGACAAGCGTTCCATGATTATACCAAGAAAGCAACCCGTCAAGGTGATTTTGACCCGGATACGGACGCAAAACTGACCGAGCAATGGTCGAGAATTATCATGCATCTCCCGTATGCATTCCAAGCCAAGCGAATGTTTCCAGATGTCTTCCGACACGACCGTCAGGACAGTGAAATGTGGGCCAATGTTACTGAAAATATTGGTCCTATGCCCGAATTAACCCAATCTGACGATGAAGCCAGCATCGCGAAATGGGAACACGAAATGGACGCTTATCGTAGGGCTATTTCCAAAACACCAGAATACATTGAATTCCATGCGAGTAGGATCGAAAAAGGTCAGCGTGCGAGTAGTTTGATTGGGAATCAATACACGGGTTCCATTTTCCTTGCCTTGATGTCAACCTTTGAATCCGACTTGGAAGAGAACTGTAATTTGGACAATACCAAATTCGGATTGTGTGGGTACGGCTCGGGTGCTAAAGCCAAGGTCTTCGGAGGAACCGTGAATCCAAGGTGGAGGGAAGTTGTTTCTCGCTGGCATCTGTTTGAACGTCTTGCTGGTCGAATTGCTATTGACCATACGACCTATGAAAACCTCCACAAAGGCGTTCAAGACAACAGCGTCGTCGAACCCCAGGGTGAATTTGCCTTGGTCGAAATCGGGGATGAAGGTGTTGATGAAGGCGCTCGAAGATACCGATGGATCGGGGCTTAATCGAAGTCCAATACCACTTTGCCGCATGCTCCGGAAAGAGCTAATGCGATTCCCTGCTCAAACTCGGAAACAGGCATTCGATGAGTAAGGATTCGGTCTACATCAATACGACCCTGCTCCAACAAAACATGCATTTTGTCCCAAGTTGACCACATTTTTCTGCCGTTGATTCCTTTGAGGTGGAGGTAGCGGAAGACCACTTCATTCATCGGAATTTCCGTCATTGTTTGTCCGTAAACGGAAAGGATATTCACGTACCCACCCATTCTGGTGGAATGAATGGCATTGGATAAAGCAGCAGGAGAACCCGAAAACTCGCATGAGTTGTCTACGCCTCGACCATCGGTGGCCTCAAGAATCGTTTTTACCACATCGTCGTTTTTACCAAGCACCAAATCAGCTCCCAACTCTTTTGCGAGTTTCATGCGGTATTCGTTGTCCCAATCAATACCAATGACCATGGATGCTCCCATCGCTTTGGCTGCATTAACCGCAAAGAGTCCAATCGGCCCAAGGCCGTGTATTGCAACCGTTGCACCTTCAATAGGTCCGCCGGTAAGCGTGTGAATGGCATTCCCTAAGGGGTCTTGGATGGATGCATGCCCGGGGTCAAGTCCTGCGGGGACATGACGAGCATTGACAGATGGTACGGTGAAATAAGGTGCAAATGCTCCGTTTCCATGGACTCCGAAAATTGAACCGTTTTCGCAGATATGAGCGTTCCCTTCATCACATCGGGGGCAATTCCAACAAGCCAGATGGCATTCAATGGCTACATTGTCGCCCAAGGAATGGGTTGTCACGCCTTCGCCTAATGCAACGACAGTTCCACTTGTCTCATGCCCAGTTACCGTTCCAAGAGGAACGTTGTCTCGGCTCCATTCATCCCACTTCCATATGTGGAGGTCTGTTCCACAAACTGAGGTTGATTGGGTTTTCACCAAAACTTCCCCCGCTGCAGGAACCGGCACAGGGTGTTCCTCAAGGGAAAATCCACCTACTTCATCTCGAGTTTTTGTCCAAGCGAGCATGGTATTCGGTAGAAGATTCATGTCTCGCCCTCGTTTCTGTTCACATCGGACACCTTTTCATCCTTCGCTCAAACGGTTTTCCACAATCCCTCGTTGGGATTGGAAAACAACGCCGATGTAGAGGTATGTTGATTAGGGAGGCGCGACGGCCTAAAAGCCCGTTGATGGTGCATGAAATACGTAGTTGTTAGCGGAGGTGTGCTTTCTGGATTAGGAAAGGGCGTTACCGCAAGCAGCATCGGTGTTCTGCTCAAAAGCGCTGGCCTCAAGGTCACTTCCATCAAGATTGACCCCTATCTTAACAGCGACGCTGGCACTATGTCGCCGTTTGAGCACGGCGAAGTTTTTGTCCTGGATGATGGCGGTGAAGTGGACTTGGATCTTGGGAATTATGAGCGATTCCTCGACATCAACCTCTCCAAAGACAACAACCTCACCACTGGAAAAATCTATTCCAAGGTCATTGATGCTGAACGGCGAGGAGACTACCTCGGCAAAACGGTCCAAGTCATTCCCCACGTGACCGATGCAGTTCAAGACTGGATTGAGGACGTTGCATTACGCCCTGCAGACGGTAGTGGAGAAGTTCCAGATGCTTGCATCATCGAACTTGGCGGAACCGTTGGCGACATTGAATCAGCCCCATACGTGGAGGCTCTGCGCCAATTCCAATTTCGTGTCGGTCGAGAAAACGTGAGTTTCGTTCACGTATCGCTCGTTCCCGTTCTCGGCCCTGTTGGAGAACAAAAGACAAAACCTACACAACACACCGTGAAAGAACTTCGTGGCCTCGGAATCACCCCGGATATTCTGGTGTGCCGTTCTTCACAACCCTTGAACGACGAAACCCGTAACAAACTCGCTGCCTTTTGTCATGTTAAACCTGAAGCGGTTATGTCAACCCATGATGTTCCCAACATCTATCACGTTCCCCTCATGCTTCAAGAGCAGGGACTTTGCGAAATCCTTGGTGTTGACTGCAAGAAAACCAATTTGTTGAGCAAATGGAGCGAAATGGCTCATCACGTTGATACGCTATCTGAAGAAGTACACATCGCAATGGTTGGAAAATATACCGACCTCTCCGATGCTTATCTCTCTGTAATCAAGAGTCTGCAGCATGCATCAATGGCCGTGAATCGTAAATTGGTCATTGATTGGATCGAAGCAAGCCATCTTGAACCTTCGTGGGAAGGTGAATCCTCGGAAGAACACAGTACGGCATGGGACTTGCTTCAGGCCGCTCATGGTATTCTTGTCCCAGGCGGGTTTGGTGACCGCGGGGTCGAAGGCAAAATTCTCGCTGCTCACCACGCTCGTACCAATGAGATACCCTATCTTGGAATTTGCCTCGGTTTGCAGGTTGCAACCATTGAATTTTGCCGTAATGTCCTCTCAATGGAAGGTGCAAACTCAACGGAGTTCGAAGACAACCCCGAGCATGCAGCTGTTGTTTTTATGCCAGAGATTTCCAAAACTCATCTTGGCGGAACCATGAGGCTAGGAAGCCGTCCTACGCTCTGGCAAGTTGAGAAATGCGCCATTCGGGACCTTTACGGCCTGGGTGATGCTGTGGATGAACGCCATCGACACCGATACGAAGTCAACCCGGACTTGATTGAACGAATTGAAGCCGCAGGCTTGGTCTTTGTTGGAAAAGATGAATCCGGTCAGCGTTGTGAAATCTTTGAACTCACAGGTCATCCATATTACGTCGGTGTCCAGTACCATCCGGAATTCAAGTCCCGACCTAACCGCCCCAGTCCACCGTTCTTGGGTCTTCTTCAAGCAGCAGCAAAGCGGACTTGATGCCTCAATCGTTGTCGTTGAGCAGCCGTTCCACAAGTTGAGGAAGCAATTCTCCAGCAGGGCCGAGAAGAATTTCATCAAATGCTGATGCATTTACCGGGGCCTCGAGGTTCACCAAAATGGTTCGTGCGCCAGCGTTATTCGCCTGGTCAACAAGGCCCGCAGCAGGATAAACATGGCCTGAACTTCCAACGACAATGAAAACCTCACACGTTTCTACTGCATTCAGGATCGCTTCCATATGCATGGGAATCTCTCCGAACCAAACAATGTCGGGGCGCATTCTCACAGGGTTTGCGCAGCAGGAACAGAGCGAGACATCATCGGTTAAGTCCGAGGCCTGCATTCGTACTTCTGAACGTTGACTTGTCTCACATCGCAATGTTCTGAGTTCACCGTGCATGTGGATGACATCGCTACTTCCACCCCGCTCATGCAAGTCATCAACGTTCTGGGTAATGAGGGTAAACTGCTTCATGTTCTTTTGCAGCAATGCCAGGGCAAGATGTGCACCATTTGGTTGAATTTCCAGTAATTGGCGCCTTCTGGCTTGATAAAACCTCCAAACCATCTCGGGGTCAAAGGCCCATGCATCAGGGGTAGCGACATCTTCAACACGATGTTCTTCCCACAATCCTCCGTTGTCGCGAAACGTTCGCACTCCAGATTCAGCTGAAATCCCAGCTCCAGTCAGTACAACTATTCTTGGCTGGTTCATGGTTCAATCAACTGTTGAACCGATATTAACTCTGTTGAACATCCTTCTTCAAGCGGTGAAAGCAGTGGCGCAAATTCACACTTCCGCAACACGAATGAGTCTTGTCGTCCTAAATCCTTGAAGGATTTTGATGAACCGCTTGTCCTGAAATGCATCATCAAGGTCTGAATCTCCAGTATCAATTCGTACAGCATCAAGTCCGATCAATTTCGAAGGAGTAGCAACGCCGAGTATGTTGTCATGGCCGACCATCCGCAGTACATCGGGTGAGAGTTGCAAGTTGCCCCGACCGATGAGAAAACCTTGCCCTCCCATTGGTGAGAGAAGCAAGAGCAGTGGTCGAGCATCCCCGTTTGATTCCTTATGGCCTGAAATATGTTCCAACAATTGAGATTCATTGAGGTCGTTGTGGAGGGTTTCACCGTGGTAAATGTCGATTCCAAGAAGCGTGAGGTGTTGGTCGACATGTTCGCCCATGCGTCGCAGTGTCCCCCCACTCCCCCAGATGACCATAAGGTCGGGTTCATCTTCAAGCAAGACCTGAACGTGATGTGCTAGTCCTTCAATGGTTTCTTCTTCACTGGCCCGTTCAACTTGTTCTTTCGCCCCTTGCATAAAGCGTGGGGACGAAGGTGTCCAAGCCTCACCATACATGCGGACTTTCCAGACCCCTTCTTGGTATACCTCTTCATCAAGGTCCATGACTTCGGTAATTGCAGTTCTGAGATCGCCCATTGCGAACGCCAAAGTGACTTCAGCGGCTGCCTTTGGTGTTGTTGCAAAGCATCCAGAGTGCATTTTTACACCACCCGGGACGCCGATGAGTGGAATTCTTTGTGCCGCCTCGCCTTGCTGTTCCAAGGCGGTGACAATGTCTCGGGTGGTTCCATCGCCTCCAGCATAGAGAATTGCATCGACATTAGCATCAATCAACTGGTGCACGAGTGCAATTGTGTCTTGCGGTTTTGTTTCCGAAGGTGTCGCCCCTATGCACTCTGAATATCCCCCTACCGACTTTGAATAATACCATGTTTCACCCATTCGGCCGCTTAATCCCACAAGTGTTAGGCTTGCTTGAGTTCGGTTGAGCGAGGAACCCAACAGTTGATCGAGATGCTCCAAACACAACCCCATTCGAGGGCCTGCTCGGTCTTCTGCTCCAGCCGCACGAGCCTCTTTGGCTCGTCCATCGCTCCCTTTGAAGCCCAAACGACCGCCCAAGCCAGCATCAGGATTGACCACGATACCGATGCGCATGGAGGAGCGTAAAACTCGTCCCTCAAATAGCCGTGCTTCCTCCAATCTCGCATTTCAGGAGGTAAATCACCCGAGCATTGATTACATACGATGGTTAAGGAAGCAACATGAAACGCTATGGAAAAGGAGGACCCAGCCTTGATGACGTTCTTTCGGAAGGGTTTTCTGAATTGAAAATCGGTGAAGAAAACATCGTCGCCAAGAATTCAGATGAATCGGTCGTTGAAGAACCCTCAAACGTTTCAAATCCCATTGATTACGGTAAGAAAATCCAAGCCAAAGAAGACCGAGAATCGTTTGTCGTGACGGCTCCTGTGGTGAAGCCATCTGCAAAAGAGGGAAAACCTTCTCAATCTGATGAAAAGAAACAGGATATTCTCAAGACTCCGACTTCACAACTTGGAGATGATTTTGACGTCGAATGGTAAAACGATGATTCGCCAAAAGGGCGGCAAGGTGATGCGCGGGATTCATAGCGATGGTGCAACCCCATAGGGGTTGTCGGAGGAACCATTGATGAGCATGATTCACGTCACCTTGCCGGATGGAACAGTGAACGAATACGCCGCAGGCATTACCTGTGCAGAAATCATCACTGACGCACTGGGTAAGAAACACGGGTGCCTCGCAGCCAAAGTCAATGGGGACGAGTACGATATGTCTCATGTTTTGGACATGAATTGTTCTGTTGAAGGAATCCGTTCAGATTCTGAGGAAGGCATTCACATCCTTCGTCATTCAGCGGCACACCTGCTTGCTCAAGCGGTCATGGAACTGTATCCTGGGGCCTTGCCGACCATCGGTCCAGCGATTGACCGAGGCTTCTACTATGATTTCGCAATGGAACCCATCGCAGAAAGTGATTTGAAAACCATTGAGAAGAAAATGAAGGAATTGGCTCGCCGTAATTTCACTGTTGAGCGTGTTGAGTTATCAGAAGAGGACCTTCGGGAACACTTCGTTGACAATCCATACAAAATTGAAATCATTGATGATAAATTGGAGGACGGCGACGGTTCCACCATTTACAAGCAAGGTGAATGGTACGACCTATGCCTTGGGCCGCACGTCCCAAACACTTCTCGATTGATGTTTACCAAACTCACCTCAGTTTCTCCTGCCTACTGGCGCGGTGACCAAGACAGAGAACAACTCGTTCGAATTTATGGTTTGGTTGAACCTACGAAAGATGCGCTTCGAGAGACACTTCATCGAATGGAAGAAGCCAAAAAGCGGGATCATCGTAAACTCGGAAAAGACCTGCAGTTGTTCCATATTGACGAAGAAGTCGGTCAAGGTTTGATTTTGTGGACGCCTAGAGGAGCCGTAATACGGCAAGAATTGCAAGACTTCATTTCTCATCATCTGCGACGCCAAGGCTACAAGCAAGTCTTTACACCGCACATCGGGAAACTTGACCTCTACCGTAAATCGGGTCACTTTCCATACTACCAAGAGTCACAGTACCCCCCTCTCGTTGAACGAGATTTGATGAAAAAGTTAGCCGATGAAGGATGCACCTGCGGTGAATTATCAAATCTCATGAAAACCGGTGAAATTGAAGGATACATGCTGAAGCCAATGAATTGCCCCCATCACATCAAGATTTATGCTAGCCAATCACGCTCCTACCGAAACCTTCCCCTCCGCTTGGCTGAATTTGGTACCGTTTACCGCTGGGAACAATCTGGAGAAATATCCGGAATGACCCGCGTCCGTGGATTTACTCAAGACGATGCTCATTTATTCGTAACAGAGGACCAAATTGCAGAGGAAGTACTCGGTTGCATTGAACTCGTTCAGATCATCTTCGATAAACTCGGCATGACGGATTATCGTGTACGTGTTGGACTTCGTGACCCGGATTCTGACAAGTATGTTGGAGACCCAGCACGATGGGATAAGGCCGAAGAAGCATGCCGTGCGGCTGCAGCCTCGTTAGGTGTTCCGTGGGCAGAGGAAGAGGGTGAAGCAGCGTTTTACGGACCAAAGATTGACTTCGTCGTCAAAGACGTTATCGGAAGAGAATGGC
>ERZ1049444.2269-NODE-2269-length-12957-cov-4.318555_pt1 | contig 12957 bp, 7 predicted proteins | sample MGYA00383101_ERZ1049444 | MGnify/ENA primary metagenome ERZ1049444 (study PRJEB29581, sample SAMEA5548371) | metagenome | biome: marine; feature: coastal; material: water | depth 50 m | study: Short-term variability in the microbial, nano- and picoplankton...
TTGCCATGCAGTATGTTTATGGACCGAATCTATCTGAATACAGAACACAATCTGGTGGGGTGATTCCTGTTCCAGAGGCCGTCCGCATTGGCCGTGAAATTAGTGAAGGACTCGCTGCAGCCCACCAAAAAAACCTTGTCCACCGAGACATCAAGCCAGACAATATTCTTCTGGAAGGGCCTCGGCATCATGTACAAATCATTGACTTTGGGCTTGCACACGAAACAGGAAATGAAGAAAGCCGCCTCACTGTCAACAATGCTGTCATCGGCACCCCGGCCTACATGTCTCCTGAACGGATTGGTACAGATGATGTCGATGCAAAGAGTGATCTCTTTGGCCTTGGGGTGATTCTTTACGAAATGATCTGTGGAAAACTTCCATTTGATGGAAAATCAATGGTTTCAATTCTTGCCGCTATTTCTCGAGGCAAGCCAACTGCTATTGATACAGTTGTCCCCGGAATACCTAAAGACCTTGCAGCTCTCGTGATGCAGTTGCTCTCAAATGATCGAGCAGAGCGACCCGCTGACGCCAATAGCGTTGTCAAGCAACTCCGTGTTATTGAGAAACAGGAAACATAGGCTTCAAGACTTTTTATCACTTGTATCCTGCAATTCAGATTGAATGAGATTTGCCAACACGGCACAATCTCCTTGCCAGCTAAGGTTCACTGATCGCTGAGTAGCCAAGTCTTTCAGCTGAGCACTACCTGCCTTGAACTCATCACTACCGAGTACAAGAGCTTTTTGAAATCCCTTCTTCCCCGCCCATTTTAACTGCTGGCCAAGCTTCTTGGGCTCAGGAAACAAATCAACAGAAATACCATGCTGCCGCAGCTTTGCTGCAATCCGAAGATAGTCACCACGATGCGACTCATCAAAATAAACGAGAAAAATTGCTGCTGGTGTTTCGACAGCTTTAAGTCTGCCAAGCTCTTCAAGGCCTGCCAGCAGACGATCTACCCCCAGCGATGCACCCACTCCGGGAAGAAATTGTTTTGTATACAGTTCTGCAAGATTGTCGTACCTGCCACCAGAGCAGACACTTCCAAGACTGGGCAGATCATCGAGAAAGCTCTCTAAAACGATCCCGGTGTAATAGTCCAGACCTCTTGCAATAGAGGGATCTAATGTGACGTGATTATCACCAATCCCTACTTCAGACAAGCCTTTCAGAAGGTCACCAACAGCTTCAACACCGTTTTTACCGACTTCTGACTGACCAGTGAGATCATGGAGTTCACGCAACACGTCTGCCATCGATCCATTCATCTCACCGAGCCCAAGAAGACACTCAATGGCGTGAACCGTAATGCCCTGCCCCTCAAGTTCGTTTGCTACAACGTCTCGTGGAATTTTCCCCGTCTTATCAAGACACCGAAGCACATGCGTTGTCTTATCCGCAAGACCGAGTACTTCAAGGATGCCTGAAAGAATTCTTCTGTCATTGATTCGAATCGTAAACTTTTCAATCCCGATCGCTGCAAGGAGGTCGTGTACAACCAAGACCATTTCGAGGTCTGAATTCGCACTTGTTGTCCCGATGGTATCAAAGTCACATTGCATAAATTCACGATATCGTCCCCGCTGGGTATTCTCCCCTCGCCACACCGTACCCATATGATACCGTTTAAATGGGGTGCCTAGTGTTGAGATATGCTGCGCTGCAAAACGGGCAAACGGAACCGTGAGATCAAACCGCATCCCTACTTCACGGTTTCCATGGTCGGTAAATCGGTACAGCTGCTTATCCGTTTCGTCACTACCCTTACCTGTTAATATCTCAAGATATTCAAGCGCTGGAGTCTCTATTGGTGAGAAGCCATATGACTGATAGACCTGCCTTGCTATTTCAAGGACTCGCTCTCTGGCTAATGCTTGAGATGGTAGAAGATCTCGAAAACCCTTCAGTGTTCGTGGTGTGATTTTTGACAGAATAGTATCTCCTGAAAATATGATATCTACTGAACTGAACAGTTTTGAACTATCACATAATCTTACAGAATTTTTAACAATGTCGGTTTTGGGCTACGAATAGACCGCTGCCGATATTTCTTCTTGCGTCCATCACCTACATCCTCACCACCAGGACCGAGCACTGCCTCCATGTACTCAACTACTTGCTCTGGTGTTTCGAAATATTGATCGTACACCCATTCGTCTTCATACTCACAATGGTCTGTTGTGTACTCTCGACAGATTGCTGGCCGCGAATCATAGATACCGCAGCGATTGTCTCGCTGAAGATGCTTGCAGACAGTGTGTACGCAGATGTACCATTCGCCATCCTCTGTAAAAGCCGTGGCGTGTTCATGAAGCAAGAACCATCGCAAGGAATCAAATTCCTGCCGAGTTGTCGGCTTCTCTAACGGAAATGCAAAGTACCGACAACATTTTGCAGTGCAATATTCACAAAGATTTGCCCCTTTCGCAACATCATCACGAGCTGGCTTTGTCCGTCTACGAGAAATCTCTTTATCTTTACCAGACTTGATCGTAACGAAGGGCATGGCAACATCCAAGGGTTCGAAAATCAAACAATGAGTCTTATTCGACAGATTCTAGCTATGGGACACTATACCCGACGCTCAGAGAAGAAGCGGCTATACTTACGGTTCTAAATTCCTGAAATGCTGCTGGCCAGGGAGGCTGCCATGCCAAAACGCTGGAACATTGCTCCGCACGACCCAACGACGGTTGCATCACTCGAGAAATCCGTGGGGATCTCGCCGATTCTTGCACGATTATTAGCCGCGAGAGGTGTTACTGATCCAAAGCAAATTCGTAATTTTCTCGATGCATCGATGGCAAATCTTCGAGAACCCGAAGAGCTCTTTGGTATTGCAGAGGCCGCCGACCGTATTCTTGCTGCTGCCAAAGCCGGCCGCAAAATTGTTATCTATGGCGATTACGATGCAGACGGCATGTCATCAACAGCTATTTTATGCCACTGCCTTGAAGCGATTCATGCAGAACCACACTGGTACGTGCCAGACAGATTCGATGAAGGCTATGGCCTTAATTCTGATGCATTGCGTCGACTCAAACAAGATGGTGCAGAACTTGTTGTAACTGTCGACTGTGGCGTCGCCAGTGTTGCTGAAGCAGATGTAGCACGTGAAATCGGCCTTGAATTAATTATTACAGACCATCACAACTTTGCTGATCGCCTTCCGGCAGCAGATGTTATTGTCCACCCTCGATTACCCGGATCAGAATATCCCTTCGGTGATCTTTGTGGTGCGGGTGTTGCGTTCAAACTTGCATGGGCTGTAGCCACTCGTTCGTGTGGAGCAAAACAAGTAACACCACGGTTACGAGAAATGTTGTTGCAGTGCGTAGGGCTCGCTGCAGTTGGTACGATTGCTGACGTTGTACCCTTGCTTGATGAAAATCGAGTGTATGTAAAGTATGGGCTCAAGTGCTTGCGGGAGAAGGGTGGGCCCGGCGTTACCCGTCTTCTTAAACTAGCGAAACTCAGTGATAAATCTTCACTCAACAGTGAAGATATCGCTTTTCGGTTTGCTCCTCGACTCAATGCAGCTGGCCGCCTTGGTCAGGCTGGGTGTGGAATTGAACTACTAACAACGTCGGATACTGAGCGTGCCACCACACTCGCAAACTATCTTCACGAATTAAATGGGCAACGTGAGACTGAAGAGCGGAGTATTCAACTCGCTGCAACGAAACAAGTAAAAGACACCTATGATCCAAATACCGACCCTGCACTGGTCCTTGCAGGGCGCGGCTGGCATGCTGGTGTTATTGGAATCGTGGCCGGACGACTTGCCGAACGTTGGCATCGGCCCGTTGTCATGCTGGCTCGAGACGAACTACAGGCGAAACCAGCAATCGGTAGCGTCCGAAGTGTTCCCGGATTTGACGTGCATGCAGCCCTCATGGCATGCCGTGAACTATTAATAACCTGTGGTGGGCATGCTGCGGCAGCAGGACTTCGCATTGAGGATGACAAGATTGACGCCTTCCGCAAAGCATTTCTTTCAGAAGTTGCTACTCGTATGCCAAAAGAACTACGACAGGCGCAAATACAACTTGATGGTGAAACAACGATCGCCGGCGTTACGCTTCAAAGTATTGGTGAACTTGAGCGACTAGCCCCGTTTGGCCAAGGAAACAAACGCCCTTTGTTGTGTGCTTCAGGAGTAACCTGTGCGGAGCCGCCGCGGACCATGGGCAATGGTGATAAGCATATGTCTGTCACGCTGCTTCAAAATGGTGTTCGGATTCGAGCAGTGGCTTTCGGTGGTGCTGAATGGATTCCTCATCTTCCACCACCTGGTGAGCCGTTCCATATTGCGTTTAAGCCTAAGATCAATGAGTTTCGTGGGCGAAGAACTGCTGAACTGGAACTGTTAGACTGGAGACCTGATGGAATAGACGTTTCCGTAGACCTGCCACCGATGACAGATGCTACGGCGTAGCTGATAATCACTTTCTTCTCATCTAGCGAAAGATGTCATCATGAGAATCATTTTGGTGCTCGTAGTTTTGTATAGCAGCTTTTTGGTGTCGTCCTCTACAAGGTGTGTACAAGCTGACGACTGGCCACAATGGCAAGGACCAAACCGTGATGGTATTTGGCTTGAAAAAGGCATCATAAAAAGTATTCCTGCAGACGGGCCACCAGTTCTGTGGCGAGTGCCTCTGGGAGGAGGGTATTCCGGGCCGGCTGTGGTTGGTGAACGACTTTACGTCACCGACTACATGAAGAGTGAGGGTGACTTAGATAACAATCCAAACAGCCGTTCACTGCTCTCTGGTAAAGAACGTGTACTTTGTTTTGACACGACAACAGGAAAAGAAATATGGACCTATGAATACGATTGTCCATATTCAATTTCCTATGCTGCAGGCCCCCGATGTACACCGACAGTGAGTGATGGACGAGTGTATGCTCTCGGATCTGAGGGCAATTTTCTTTGCCTTGATGCCAGCGACGGCCACTTACTCTGGCAAAAAGATTTCAAGAAGGAATACAATGCCAAGACACCTATCTGGGGATTCTGTGGTCACCCACTTGTTTTTGACGACCTTGTGATTTGTGTTGTTGGAGGTGAGGGCAGTGTAGCCGTTGCCTTTGATCGAAAAAATGGAACAGAGCGCTGGCGTGCCTTGACTGCAAGCGAACAAGGGTATTGTCCTCCTACACTTATTCAATCCGCCGGCGTTGAGCAACTTCTTATCTGGGACGCCGACAATTTAAACAGCCTTGAACCTGCCACTGGCCGTCAACTCTGGTCAGAACCACTCAAGCCTATGTACGGGATGTCGATTATGGTGCCCCAACTTGGCCGACTGCATGGCAAAGAGGTACTCTTTGCCAGTGGTATCGGAAAAGTGGGTGCCTTATATGCCCTGAAAAACGATTCACCTGCCGCCGAAGTTGTATGGCGTGGTGAGCCCAAAAATGCCATGTACTGCGCAAACAGCACACCGTTTATTAAAGACAATACGATCTATGGATGCGACTGTCACTCAGGAATGCTGACTGCAGTCGATCTTGAATCTGGTGATCGACTGTGGGAAACCAGTGAACCAACATCTAGGACTGACCGTCCAGCAAAGCACGGAACAGCTTTTCTTATTCGGCAACCAACACCAAACGATCCGCTTCGTGTCTGGCTATTTAGTGAAACAGGCGATCTCATTCTTGCACGACTTACGCGCGATGCCTACGAAGAACTTGGTCGAACCCACCTGCTTGAACCTACGAACGAATGTTTTGGTAGGTCAGTTGTTTGGACCCATCCAGCGTTTGCCAATGGCTGTTGCTTTGTAAGAAATGACGAAGAACTCATCTGCGTATCCCTTTTGGCAAAAAACATTAACGATTAAGCCATGCTGTCATAAATATGGCTCTAACCTTTTTGCTGCATTCACTTATCGGGGCGTAGCTCAGCCTGGTAGAGCGCTACGTTCGGGACGTAGAGGTCGCTGGTTCGAATCCAGTCGCCCCGACTCAAAAAACCCGCCAGCAGGAAAACCATACAACCTGCTGACGGGCCCACACAAAAGCGTTCTTGTAAAGTCGTTTTCTTTCTGTGGCAATACTTTGATTTTGCAACACCCCGCCAAGTACGCGAAAGGCAGAGCATTCTTGGCGGGGCATCTGTTGCGGAAGTTACAAACAATACGCCACGAAAAATGTCGTTGTTCACCCTAGGCGCGTACTGTCCAAAAAACGCATTACAGCACCACACTTCCCAGTGAAAGGGCTTTCGATGCTGTTTAGCCAGAAAGCGCACACAGAAAAACACTTCCCAGCACCCGCTAAATAAGAGGATACTTCCTTAACTCAAAGAAAAGAGTACTTGATGTTTTTTTACCTCATACTTCCATCTTGCTCTTACAACACTCACAGGCCAGGCGTGGCTCTTGCTTCGTCGCGTGAAACTGCGAGCACTTGCAGGCTCAGAAGAATCAATCACACGCAACAAATAATCATGAAATTGAAGGCCCAAAAATTAGATGCTGTTCCACAAGTCCTGATATCACCTAATAAAAAAGTCACTCCAGGGGCAAGCTGGAGTGACTTTCGTTTTCTGAGTGATTACGCAACGGCTACTTGTTGCAAAATTACTAACTAACACACTACTCCTGTTTTGAAACCAAAAGCAAGCATTCGGTTAGGAAATACTTTTTACCAGGAAAGGTCCCACCGTCACTGAAATTTTGAATTTCAGAAATACAGGCAAAAAGCTCATGAGTTAGTGAATTTTATTTCTCAACAATATTATTGACACCTACAGGCTTCATAAAAAATGCCTGCCTTCCACTTGGAAGGCAACAGTCGCCACCAAGAGATACTTGACTATCTTTTGCCGCCACCTCTGGTTTATGCCAGTCTTCAATCTCCTTCTTCAGCCGTACGACAATATCGGGGTGTTCTGCCGAACACTCATCTCGCTCGTGAGGATCTTCTGTCACGTTATACAGTCGCACTGGGGCCTGATCCCACACATGAAGATTGGCATACTTCGTTGTATCTGCTCCGTGATATCGCACGAGAAGTTTCCAGTCTCCATCGACACACCAGAGGTATTGAAGTGTTTCATCTGACTGACCGATTGTCATATTATGCGTTGCGTTGCAGACACCAAAAACACACCTTCTGGCATCCCGCTTTTCTGCATCAAGAAGATTGATACCAGGAAGATCGGCGGGAACCTCCACATCTGCTGCCGCTGCAATAGTAGGAAAGAGATCGATTGCATGAGCAAACCGTTTCGATTGTTCCGGCTTTACTTTGCCTGGCCATGAGATCATGATTGGCGTCCGTATTCCGTTCTCATAGGGTGAACTTTTGGATCGCTGTGCATAGCCTTTCCACAGCTTCTGATTTGGATCGTCGGCATTTGTACTCGGCGCTGCCCATCCGTTATCACAGATGTAGACCACCATCGTATTGTCTGTCAGATTCTTGTCATCAATGTAATCAAGCAACTCACCACATGTTTCATCAAACCATTCACACATGGCATAGTATTTGACAAGGTCCGCAGCCCGGCCTTCTTTCTCATACTTTTTAAGCAATCGTTGCGGCGGATTGTGTGGTGTGTGTGGCAGAAAGGGTGCATACCACAGCAGAAACGGCTTCTCTTCGGCGACGGCCGTGTCTATGAATTGCGTAACCGGTTGCATTCCCTCACGACCAATTTTTAGCCCCGCATCACCATGCCGACCTCTACGTTGTGGATCACCATGGGTCATTCCATCGGTAAATCCACCGTCCTGCCATGAACCTTCCCACCATTTCCCAGATTGGTGAGCAAGGTAGCCATGAGCGACAAGTGTTTTGACGAACGTTGGAAATTTATGGAATGACTCCCGCAACGGCACATCCAGTGCTGCGCGATTCGTAGACCCATCGACATCGTTGCCTGTTATCCCGTGCTGGAACGGATATCGACCCGTAAGCATCGAAGCGAGTGATGGTCGACACAATGGTGCAGCGACATATCCTCGATCCATAACGAGGCTTTGCTCAGCAAGTCTGTCGAGATAAGGCGTCTGGATCACTGGGTGCCCCATAAACCCATAATCAGTCCATGCCTGATCATCGCTAATAATGACCACGACATTGGGTTGATCTGCACCATAAAGATGGCCTGTTATACAGGTCATCAATGCAATAAACCTAATAACTCGACTCGCTCTTTTCCGAAGCATCATAAGGCTCCCTGTTTTGCAAAAATTAGGCACTCTCATCCATTTGGTTCACTCAGTATATCATTGACAACATGTGCTTCTTCAACTCCCGTGAGTCGCTGGGACAGACCACGGAACTTGAACGTAAATCTCTCATGGTCGATTCCCAGTTGGTGCAGAATTGTGGCATTGAGGTCACGAATGTGAACCGGATTCTCGACAATGTTGTAAGCGAACTCGTCCGTTCGGCCGTAATCGTAACCCGCCTTGATTCCACCACCTGCCATCCAGCTTGTAAAACATCGGCCGTGATGATCCCGGCCTGCCGACGGACTCCCTAAGGCACCCTGACTGTACACAGTTCTGCCGAACTCTCCTCCCCACACCACAAGCGTATCGTCAAGCATTCCCAGTCGTTTCAGATCTTGTACCAAAGCCGCTGATGCCTGATCGACATCTCGACATTGTTTTGGCAACTGATCCTTGATCGAAATGTGTTGATCCCAACCACGATGAAACAACTGAATAAACCGCACACCACGTTGAGCCATGCGTCGGGCAAGCAGACAGTTTGCAGCAAAACTCCCGGGGCGCCGTGCGTCATCACCGTAAAGATCAAATGTTGATTCTGGTTCATCAGAAACATTTGTGAGATCAGGAACTGACGTCTGCATACGATAGGCCATCTCATACGCCTCGATCCGAGCCAGCGTTTCAGGATCACCCGCCGCAGCGGCATGTTTTTGATTTAGGTCACCGAGTGTATCGAGTAATTGGCGTCGAGAATCGCGTGAGACTCCGGATGGGTTCTTCAGATACAGCACGGGATTCGCACCGGGCCGTAACATGACACCTTGATGGCTTGAGGGCAGATATCCACTACCCCACAGTCGTGAAAAAAGTGGCTGTCCCGGATTCTTACCGCTACCTTGGCTCAGAAGAACCATATAGGCAGGAAAGTCGTCGCTCTCACGTCCGAGCCCGTAACTAAGCCAGGCACCCATCGAAGCATGCCCCATCTGCTGTGAGCCGGTGTTGATGAACGTCACTGCAGGATCATGATTGATCGCCTCGGTCCATAAAGAACGAATAATTGTAATATCGTCAGCAATCGACTGCGTATGTGGCACGATGTCACTGATCCAGGTTCCACGTTCACCACAACGACGACCTCCCCATAACGGCTTCACGACAGGAAAACTTGTTTGACGCGATGTCATGCCAGTTAATCGCTGTCCACCACGAACAGAATCCGGAAGATCTGTCCCGTGTAAAGAGTCCATGGCTTCGTGATAATCAAAGAGATCAACATGGCTGGGGCCACCCGATTGAAACAAATAGATCACACGTTTGGCTTGTGGAGCAAAGTGTGGCAGTTCAGGAAGCCCTTCAGACTTGGCTTCTCCAGCAGCAGCGGCCTTCTCACTCGTGAGGAGGTTCCCAAGCGCAAATGCACCAAGACTCACTGTAGAACTGCCCAGCAGTGACCGACGTGTCAGCAGTTGGGCTCGTCGCAGTTCAATATCAAACGGAAGTGAATACATAATGATGAATAAGTACTATTGCCTGGTTAGAACTTCGCTTAGATTGAGTAACAGCGTTGCTATCTGTGTCCACGCAGCCTGTTCCACCGGATCGAGATCCTGCGTCGCAGGATGCTCACCTACAGCAACAACACGTTCTGCATTTCTTGGACTTTTTTGAAAATGCACTCGTTCGGCATCTAAGAGTCGTGCAATCAAGTCGATCTCAGAATCCGTCGGCAAACGTGAGCTTATGAGTTCGAAGGCTCTCGCAATACGTGATCGATCGTCATTGGCTACTTGTTCCTGCAAAATAGAACTAGCAAGCACACGCGCTGCTTCAGCAAATTGAGGATCGTTCAATGTCACGAGTGCCTGCAGGGGCGTATTCGTCTTACTCCGATCGACCACACACATTTCACGATTCGGGGCATCAAAAGCTGACATGGCAGGATGCGGACTTGTCCGCTTCACGATCGTGTACAAACTTCGTCGATAGAGTTTTTCACCGTGGTCTTGAACAAAGACCTGTTTTGTTGCCGGCGTACTTCCAAAGTGACTGATCTCTTTCCAAAGCCCATGTGGCTGGTACGGGTGAACACTCGGCCCTCCAACACGTGGCACTAGCAGCCCACTTACGGCCAATGCTTGATCACGAATAAATTCTGCAGGAAGTCGAAATCGAGGACCTCGACCTAGCAATCTATTGCCCGGATCGATTGCTATTTGTTCAGCGGTTGTTTTTGACTGCTGTCTGTAGGTTGCACTGGAAACAATCATCCGAATGAGTTCTTTTTGATTCCACCCATGGCTGACAAAACGCGTTGCCAGGTAGTCAAGCAATTCCGGATGACTTGGATATTCTCCCTGCGATCCAAAGTCAGCTGACGTGGCAACAATCCCTGACTCAAAAAATAGCGCCCAAATTCGATTCACTGCAACGCGTGCTGTCAAAGGATGATCCGAGTCTGTCAACCAGTCTGCAAGGTCCAGACGTGTCGGCTGACGTTTTTTTGCATCTTTATTTTTGTCACTTGATCTTTCTTCATTGCTCTCGAGACGCAGCGGTGGCAGCACTTGCGGGGTTTGCGGTGTCACACGGATTGATGGTGCATCATATTGGCCACGGGTTAAGACAAATGTCTCCCGCGGCTTGGAGGAAGCATTCATCACCATCGTCGAATGCTTCTTCGTAAGAATATTTCTTCGCTCTTCCAGATTAGTGATCTGTGTTCGTAGTGAACTCAAAGAAGGTGCTGTCTGTCGAAAGAGTTCGAGCAACCGTTTTTGTATGTCCTTATTCCAGTGCGACTGGTCTTCTAGCAGAGCCGCGGCAATGGCTTCATCCCACTTACTCTGCGGGTCATGCCCCGTGAAGGGACGCACTCTCCAGCGAAACGGGAGCGATTGATTTTTTCCAAAAAAAATAAGCACGCTCAGAAAAGGTGTTTTTCCTGGATCAACATCCTGATCAAAGGTCAGTGTAAGACACTGCTTCTTTTCTTTTTCTGATGGCTGCCACCAGTGGACGTTTCGTTCATCGAGCACTGACGGTGCTGCATGGTCATCAGCTGAAGTACTTGCTGTCACCGAAACAAACTCGCATTGACCATGATAATCCACCTGATCAGCAGGCTGATTATTTGCAGACACTAATACGGCTGTCACTTTAGGAACACCGTCAGCAAACGGAGTCAATGCAAGTAATGACTCTTTCATTTCCTCAGCTTTTGTCCCTGCCGCATCAGGAACCTGCTGGGGATAAAATTCGATCGAAATACCTGATATCGTTTCGCTTGCTTGCTGGGACCCTTGCCGCAATTGCATCGAATGACTGAATCCAGCCAGACCCTTACTCGTAGCCGACAAAGAGACGGTTCCATCAGAATCAAATTCGTAGGAACCAGGCCGATTCGGTGCCGAAGCGTCGAGCAGTTCAGCGTCGACGTAACGAAAGCCCTCTCCGCGCAGTTGCTCTCGACTCCGTTCCTCCGCCACCCACTCTTCAAATCCCCTTGTCGTATTCGATAGTTCAATGCGTGCCTCTGTAAGCTCAACATTCACACTCTTGAGTTCATTCTGAGCCATCACCGTCGAGGCAGACACCCTTGGCATGGCATTCGTACCAGCATTTCCATCAAGGCCACGGTCATCAAGCTCATTGAAAAATGCAAAAAACTCGTAGTACTCTTTCTGAGAAATCGGATCGTACTTATGGTCATGACATTGAGCACACCCAAAGGTCAAACCGAGGAACACTTCACTCGTTGTTTTCACGCGATCGGCAACATAGTTCGTAAGATTTTCTTCTGGAATCGTGCCACCTTCATGAGTGATCATATGATTACGATTAAACCCGGTGGCGATCAGCTGTGCCTCAGTCGCATCAGGGATGAGGTCACCAGCCAACTGCTCTCTTAAAAACTGATCGAACGGCATGTTGTCGTTGTAGGCCTGAATGACCCAATCTCGCCACAACCACATATCACGGCCACCATCAATTGAGTACCCATTGGTATCAGCGTAACGGGCCTGATCCAACCAAGGCACCGTCATGCGTTCACCAAAATGTGGTGAATGAATCAACCGACGAACTGCTTCTTGATATGCTCTCTCGCCATGAGCTTCATAGTCACGAACAAAACAACGTGTCTCCTCAAGAGTTGGAGGAAGGCCTGTTAGGTCAAAACTGAGTCGACGAATAAGTGTTCGAGGCGGAGCCTCTGCCGAAGGCGACAGATCAGCCTTCAAAAGCCCTGCAAGTACAAACGAGTCAATCTCATTGCGACCCCATGATGCGCCGTGAGGCCCGACACCTTGCACATGAGGAACAGTGGGTGATTGCGGTGGGGCAAATGCCCAATGCCCCTCGTACTGAGCCCCTTCAATAATCCATTGCTTGAGGACGGCCTTCTGCTTTTTGTTGAGCGAAAGATGTGATTCCGGAGGAGGCATAAGAATGTCATCATCATCACTAACGATACGACTCCAGGCTTCACTTGCCTTCAGATCGCCAGGACTGATGGCTTGGTAGCCGCCGCGGTCCTCACTCGCACTACTCTCTCGATCAAGCCGCAGGTCTGCCTCCCGCCCTTCTTCATCTGGGCCATGACAATGAAAACAGGTTTCAGCCAGAATTGGGCGAACATCACGATTGAAGCTGACGGAACCATCATTACAAACCCCATATGACGCCCATGCTCCAAAAGAAACAACAAGCATCAAAAGAGCTACGGTTTTCATTGAATGTATTCCTGTTATCG
>ERZ1049444.2282-NODE-2282-length-12892-cov-32.999455_pt1 | contig 12892 bp, 19 predicted proteins | sample MGYA00383101_ERZ1049444 | MGnify/ENA primary metagenome ERZ1049444 (study PRJEB29581, sample SAMEA5548371) | metagenome | biome: marine; feature: coastal; material: water | depth 50 m | study: Short-term variability in the microbial, nano- and picoplankton...
CTCCTTTCTTAATATATTACATATATTATATCAGGTTATGAAAGATTTGTCAAGCAAATCCGTGAATTAACTTCTTGTGATTGCTACTATCTTTTTGAGTTGTGCTTCGATTACTTCTGCACGATTAGGCCAATGAATATAGGCCTCGGGTGATTTTGCTAATTTAACAAGCAATGGGATAATTAACTTTTCTAACTTTTTAAACTTGTCATCTTGAATTTTGCCAAGATTATCTTTTCGCAAATCGTATTCATCATCCATTTGTGATTTTGCGATTTCTAATTCAACTTCATGTTTGGCATCAATCTTGACTGAAGCATCTGAAACCTCACGAAGTATTTTATCTAGTTTGGTTTCTAATCTTGAAATGATTTCACCAGAAACAGCCTTACCTACACCATCAGCAGTTTGTTGCACTACTTGTTGTGTTGCCTTACTGTCTGCGACTGTTTGGTCTGAAGGTTTAGATGAAACTCCTGTGAAGCCCCACTCTCCGTCCATATCAAAACCGTCTAAAAAATCAAAATCTGCCATACTTATATTTATATTAATCCTATTGTCGTTCTATAGCTTTTTTAATTCTTCGTTCAGCAATCGTCTTAGCTTTCTTTCTTGCTTGTTCAGTTTTTACAGCTTTAGTACTTCTTCGCTTGCCATATTGTTTATTGAGTTCACTATCTGGATGTGCCTCTGATATTTTCGCCAATGTTTCTTTCCAACCGGCGTCAGTTTTGGCGTCAATATTATCTCCTTGACCGCTTGCAATGTTTACTCCGGTTATTATGATTGAGCAATCGTTCTCTTTTTTATAATCATCAACCTCAGACATTCTCATAAACTTTTCCCACTCAACGCCTGTTGTATTATTTTTAAATGTATATGTCGGCATTTATTCCTTATGTTGCCCAATCCATGAATATAGGTCTTGGTCGTTCTTTCCACTTTGCAAGATGGTCCTTATGAACCTTATAATAGTTACGATATGCAGTTATACTATCTTCGTGCTTAACATCATCAGGCATCGCTTGTGTGGGTTGTGTAAACTCACCATCAGGTATATTCTTTGGTGGCCAGTATAACAACTTTCTCAATTTCTGTTCTGTTTTATGTATCTTGCCATATCTATGTGTATACTCTCTACAGAGGGCGCTAAACAACTTATGTAGAAACTCATAGTTAGCCTTTGATTCCCTAACCCAAACAGCACTAGGGTGATTCTTATGCGTTGCCTTATATAGAGTAACATCCATCAATGAGTTTTTAGATATAATATCTAGTTCTCTATGTGCTGTACACATCAGCTGTGCATATTCCAAAATCATCTTAACACAATGACTGTCATTATGGTACTTTGCACATATCTTTGGGTCCTCATGTAAGTAAAATATATTCATACTAGTATTATACTATAGTTAGTTATCAAAGTCAAGCAATTAAAGTTCATAAACCCCTCGTATATTATATTTTATAACATCTTCTATTAAATCTGTGTAGTGGTCCTCTGCAGCCCACCTTTTGAGAGTTCGTGCCAGTATCAAGGCGTCTGTTTCGCCATCTTCTCTCATCTCTCTAAATTCTTCGTATGCAAACACTTCATTTATGATTCTCATATAATCTTTAACACTATCACATTTCGTTTCATAAACTTTTACACCCCAGCCTGGCCAAACTGTTTTGAGTGCTGGGTCGATTGAATCTGGTATTGGTATTAAATGGTCATCATCTGGATTCCAAGTTCTAATACCAAATAAATTATTCGCCTCATCAGATATTCTACTCTTTCCCCAAGCAGTTTCAATTACTGCTTGTGCAACAATTAACTCTGAAGGTATTTGATTCTCTGTTGGTATGTCTTTGTTTAAATCTTCAATACACGAATTTAAAGAATAGACAAACAAAGGTTTTGTATTTGTTTTTATTTCAACGGCGTGTGAAAATGGACAAAAAAATAGTAAACTCATTACTATTACAACTGCTGTAAAAAAACTTATAACATCTATTTTAGTATCTTTATCTTTCACCCTTGCCCACGATATTTTTTAAAAGAGGCTCTTTTCCGTTTATTCATAGATGAAGTTTTAATCCATCGTCTACCGATGCTAGTCTTTTTTCTAACACCCTTCCACTTCTGTTTAATTATCATTATATAGGATAGTTTGCCTTACTCTTTTTTCATAAAGTTATCGTCCCAATCAAACGCATCTCTCACTAAATTGGCTGTAAATCCCTTGTATTTGTTGTTAACTTTCTTGTTTACAACAGCTACTAAAAATTCTGCCTCTTCAGCACAAAGTCCTTCAAGCATTTGTATAAAGAGTGTTTCTCTTTTTGTATTTGATATTGAATCATCGCCGCCCTTTGTAAACAGATACAAACGCTTTGCTTCTTGTGATAACAAAGTATGTTCTGTTCCTATTGGAGCATCATTTGCTTCGTATGGCACATCGCCTGGCGGCAATAACCATTCTATATCTGGATGAAATGCACCCTTTAAAACCTGTCTTAAAGGTACTGAATCGTGTTCTTGTAGTATTTTTAATTTTCGTGGTTTGTCTTTAGCGTTGTTTATCTTAGTAGCAATTTCGCTAAACAAAGGCGGAGATGCTCTGCCCATATCGGACATAGCTGCCATTCCTCGTTTTGTTGCTAATGCTGGGTGTGATTGTGTTGATGTGTTTTGCTCTTCTATAATAGAGCCATCTTCATTTCTTCGTATTATAACCATTTTGTTCTCCTTAACAGTTCTTTTAAAGTCAAAATTCGTCTATGACTTCAATTAAAGTTTTAAGCTTTCTTGTAATAAAGTAGTTAAGAATTTTACTTCTGTGTGCTACTTTAACCTCGTCAAACTCATTATATATTTTCGCCTCAAGTTCTGGCGGTATCAGACTTAAATCGATTAGTTTTCGATTTCTGTCGTAATTCTTTTGTTCTTCTTCGGTAAATGTCATAACCATTTCATCTAACCATGATGATATTTTCTTTTTGGTTAAAGGTCTTTGTCGTCTACCTTCAACAAAAACATCATCATCTGACAATACATTAGGAATACCATCACTACGGTCTCCTTTTAGTATATGCTCTTTAATATATATACTCGGAGTTTCCCCCTTTCCTACGAACTTATTGAGTACAGGATTGTATTGTTTTACATGATTATTACTTGGTGTCAACTGATTCCGATGCAATTGGATAAAATCCTTATCACCGGATAGTATTAAAATCTTCTGGTCGTGATGTTTTTTAACTAAAACGCCAATAATATCATCTGCTTCGGCCGTATCAACCTCTACAACCTTATACGGCATATGTTCTTTAAGTTCACTTCTAATATTATTTAGAATTTCAAATATAGCAGTCCAGTCATGTCCTGACTTTTCTCGGGTTGTCTTTCGATTTGCTTTGTAATTTGGAAATACTTCTCGGCGCCATACATTACCACTATCACAAGCAATAATCATATCACCATATTCTTTACGAAACTTTTTGTAGTGGCCACGAAGTGAATTTAGAACCATGTGTCTAACAAGGTCCTCACTTAATTCAACTGCATTTCTACCATTGATTTGCACCATCAGGTTAGAAATCATTATCTGATTTAAATCAACTATAATCATAATTTATTTAATCTTCTACTTCATCTTCAATTGGTTCTAATTGATTTGGGTCGGGTTCAAAGACTAATTCGTCTTTATTCTCGTATGTGAATTCAAGCCCGTTAATATCTTTTTCTACTACCATAATTTATCACCTTTTTTCATCATAATATAGTTATATTATACACTATTTCTGATGGTGTGTCAAGGGTTTTCCGGAATAAATATTAAATATATTTACTTTTAAAGCGAGACCAGAATCCTGCTTTACCACTCTTTTTGGCAAGTTCTCTTTTAACCCAATCTTTTGCAGCTTTTGATTGTGGGTCACGATTTACCAATTTTCTTACTGCCTTATAGACTTTCGGATTAACATCCTCTTTCTTTTTATTATTATCAACAATAACAAAATTACTAGAACCAAATGCGTTTTGTAATTTGCCTATATTTGCCTGCACTTCCCTATGATTTTGAATTACAATAGCGTCTGGTAGTTTTCTTGGTCGTTCATTATTTCTTGCCATTGCAACTTCTAAAGTTGTATTGACAAACACCATAAAAGTGTCATATCCGAGAGAGCTCATATGGCGCTCTTCAGTTTCGATTTTTGGAACATTTCTTGCAGTACTATCTATTATAAGACCTAAACGACCTTCTATTGCTTTTCCTAAACTTGCCGCTGTCATTCTTTTTGCTTTTGCCCTTATTTCATCTCGGCGTATAAGTTCTGCATCACTATAATCTTTAAAATTTAAACTCATTTTTTCTCTTTTTAACATCATTTCAAAAGCATCATCACTATTGATTACTTTCATGCCGGCACCACCCAAAGTTTTTGAAGAAACCCATGATTTACCTGAACCAGGTCCGCCTGCTAAGAAAAACGCTTTGAAGATATTTCTATCATAAACGCCTTCTGCTAAAAATTCTTTAAATTCTATCATTTAAATGTCTCCATTAATTGTGGTCCAAATGAAACCATTATATATGCTATAGCACCAATCGCTACTAGGCCTAATAACATCCATTTCATTTTAAAATCATCTACTACCATTTTAAAACCGATTATTTCGTTACCTAATATTCGTACCGAGAGTTCTAATTTGCCCTCATCTTCTTTTTGTGCCAATTGAATCTCCTAATTATTACTACTATTTATATCTTTTCGCCAGCCGGAGCAACAGTTACCCATTGCATTAATTGGTCCTCAAATTCACCATAATACATAGTTGACCAATCGCCTGTTTGAATATAATTTTTAATAGAACGAATGTAAGACTGAGCACCAATTCTAGTTCTCATCGCCTTGTCTTTGTCCTTTTGAGAAATATCAGCATTTCTTGAGCGTTCAGTCAATCTAGCAGACTTAACAATGCCCTCTTGTGATTTTATCCAGTTCTTAACATTCACATAAGATAATGTGTTGTCATCTGGTAATGCTTTCACCGTGTGGTGTACATTTGCTAATTTCGGTGGTTTTCTTTTTGCACGGAGAGCCTCCATCCGTTTGTTTATTTTTTCTTGCTTTTCAATTTCATTCATCATATAAGTTCACCTTTATAGTTAATCTTTCCTTTGTCTGCAAAATATTCAGTAAGTTCGTTGTATCCGCCTATGTGTTTTTCATCAATCACAATTTGTGGTATTGTTCTTACTGTCTTACCTAATTCTTTAAAGAGTTCCTCTAAAGAAATATCTTTAGTAACGACCTTTTCTGTGTAATTATGACCAAGTCGTGTTAATAACGCCTTTGCTTTATCACAATATTGACAGGCAGGTTTACTATAAACTACTATTTTCATTTTCTTTCCTACTTTGTAAAGTCGACCCTATATTTTTTACCTTTGATGTTGAATGTCAAAGTTGAATGACTGTACACTTTTCTTGTAGATTCATCATATCTTCTTTCAATATAACATTTAGTACGAGTAGTATAACCGCCAGTCTGATTGTTTGCAATTTCATCATCATGGGCTAAAGAAGCGCCTAGTAATATTCCTGCTAAAGTCATAGCATCTTTACCATCGCCTTCACCAAACTGGTTACCGATTGCGCCACCAAAGATTGCACCAATTATTTCATTAGTAGCACTACCATCACCTGCACCTGTGCTTTGTCGTACTCGTTTACACACTTCAACATCATAAGGTTCTTGTTGAATTACATTTTTATAGTGGTCGAATACAATAGCATTCTGAACTGGATATGGGTTTTGTGCTAGTGTCGCTGTTGAAATAACAGATGCTACAAATATAGCACCTATTTGAATTAAAGTTTTATTCATTCTATCTCCTGATTTGTTTCTATTTCTTGACCATGTAGTGTTATGCCAGGAACATATAATACATATAAGCACGCTACCAGTATAAGAATAGTTACAATTTTAGTCATTTTTGTTCCTTCTAATGTATATTATACACTTATTATGGAACAAAGTCAAGCATTATTCCGAAATAAACCCGTAGAAATTAAAATAATTGAATGTTTTTTGAAGATATGATGCCTTTTGGCGTGAATTATAGCGGTATTCTAAACCAAATATCATCATCATCGCCGCTTTGAGATGAAGCTGCGTTCTTTTTAAAGATTGAGAGGAATTTAGTATAGAATGATTTTAGTTTTGCCATTTTTCACGCCTAAGGTTTATGAAGCTTGAGATATCAAATCAAATTTCGGATTAGATACGCACTTTTAGGTTGTATCTGCTTATATTTAGAAGAATAAAAAGTTTGACTCTATTTTTCTTCATATTTACAGATAAAATACGCATCTGCTACATCTGAAATTGGTGATTTTGATTTTGTATCGAACAATACCTCAAGATTAACTCCGGTATCCTCTTGAAATGCGCCAAGCATTAACTCTTTATTTGCATTACCTTTATCTGTCGCAAACTTCTTAATAACAGAAGGTGCAATTAGAGTATAATCCCAACCACACTCAATTTTTAATTTATATTTTAATAATCCTAGATTTTCTGCGATATGAAATACTCTTCCCGTTGAACCGAATGAGTAATCTTCTATCTGTATTGTGGGTGTTATACGATTCATGCCTGTCGTTGCATCACCATACAATTTGATTATATCAATAGCCCAATTCGCAATATTGTTATATCTCTCGGGCTCACTACTATATGGTCTGTGTGGTGTACCAATATACTCAACAGCACTCGTTCCAAACGCCATCTTCTCTTTAAAAGTGCCTTCGTATTTCTTTGTGTTGGTTAAGTAATAGAATTTGCAATCTTCATACTGAAATTCATCTTCACTTGTATTAACACATACGCCAGGCGAACTTAAACTATAGTCAATCCCAATCTTCATTTAATAACACATCTTCTTCAATGTCCTCATGCTCTTCGCCACAAAATGGACAATACTGTTCTGTATACATATCTTCTGGCAATTCGTGTACAATAATATAGGTCGCAGAACAACTATCACATACTGACTTTGGTCTTATACTCATAACTGAAACCCTTTAAAACTGGTCGCTTCAACATCTTGTTTAATACTACCAACAACATAACTTTCTATCTCTGTTTCTTGTGGTGCGTTTTGTAACCCACGACTATTCAACCAATGTTCTGTCCACGGTAGAGGGTTGTTTCTCATTGGTTGGTCATATTTTGGAGTTAAACCTATCGACCTCATTCTTCTGTTGGCCATAAATTCCACATACTGATTCAACAAAGTAGCATTCAGACCAATCATTGAACCATCTTTAAAGAGATACTCTGCCCAATCTTTTTCTTGTTGAACAGCGACATCATACATATCATAAACTTCTTGCTCACACTCTTTCATAACCTGTAACATCTCTTTGTCGTTTTCTTTGTTGCGATAGTTGTTTATAATGTTCTGCGTTATTGCAAGATGTAAATTCTCATCTCTTGCAATAAGAGATATAATCTTTGCACTACCTTCCATTAATTTCAATTCACCAAACGCAAACGAACAGGCAAATGAAACATAGAAACGAATGCCTTCTAATATGTTTACATTGATAAGATTTAGATATAGGAGTTTCTTTAATTTCTTTCTATCACCTTTACCCATTTGATGATACTTCTGTGCATATTCTATAAAATTATCGTATGATTCTGTTACTGTTTCTGCTCGTGCCATGATTTCAGGCGTCTGAACGATAGTGTCTAACACAGCGGTTGGATTTGGATAAACATTTTTCATTATGTATGTGTAAGACCTACTATGAATTGTTTCTACAAAATCCCACGCAACTATTAAAGATTCTAATTCAGGCAAACTACAATATGGTAAAAGTGCTAGACAAGGTCCACGGCCCTGTACACTATCTAATAATGTCTGATACTTTAGATTAGCAGTAAAGATATGTTTCTGTTCTTCTGATAACAAATGATAGTCGTTTCTGTCTTTTTGTAATGACACTTCTTCTGGACGCCAAAAGAAACCCAACTGTTGTTGATTCAACTTCTCAAATATGGGATACTTCTGTTGGTCAAACCTCTGTGTGTTTGGCTCAGCGCCAAAGAACATAGGTTGTTTAGTCCAATCGACTTCTTCTGTGTTAAATACTTTTGTCATGCTGACCGGCACCTCTTTGAATTTGGATGACGCTTACATCTAAAAGTACCATGACTCATAATCTTTTTAGACAACACATTTTTATTAGCATCTCTTTTCCGTATAACATACGGTATCATTGTTTTACTCATCTTTTATCCTTAATATAAATTGGGTTATTTTTATCATCTCGCCAAACAGCTTTTTCTTCTATATCTGTGCTATGAACAACATCAGGCAATTGGTCCCAAAATTCTCCAGGCTCCCATCCTTTACCAGATATGAGTCTACTCATAATTTTAGTTTTCATATCACTCATATCGATTAAATACTGTATTAATTATTTGTCTTGTTTGTATAAATGTAGCACACTTAGGCAGGTATTTTATTTTGTCTGCACCTATATATGTGCAAGTAGAGCGTACTCCGCCCAAGATTTCTTCTATTGTGTGTTGAACTGGACCTCTGTCAGGTAGATAAACTACTTTCCCTTCTGCACCTTTGTATCCGTCTTTTCTAACACCATGTTCTTCCATTGCACGGTCTGAACTCATACCATAGAACTCATAGGATCCATTTACCAACTCCAGTTCACATTCTTCGTGTCCTGCTAACATACCGCCAAGCATAACAAAATCTGCCCCAGCGGCAAATGCCTTAGAAACATCTCCTGGTGTTCTACAACCACCGTCTGCGATAACAGAACCACCCAATCCGTGAGCTGCATCAGCACACTCCATTATTCCTGATATTTGTGGGTAACCAACACCTGTCATTGTTCGTGTTGTACAAACCGAACCTGGCCCAATACCACACTTAACTATGTCTGCACCTCGTATAATGAGTTGTTCTGTCATTTCGGGTGTGATAACATTGCCTGCAATAATGACCTTGTCTGGATATTCTTTTCTTACTTTTGCAACGAAACTAGAAAATGCTTCTTGATATCCATTCGCAACATCAATACAAATATAATTGATGTCTGGCCATTGCTCTAAGATTTTCTTCATATTGTGATAATCTTCTGCTTTAGGGTCGTGAATCATATTCGCCCCTGTGCATACTGCAATATGAGATAATTTTACTCCATGACCAATCGCTTCTTTCCACTCATCTAAAGTGTAATGTTTTTTGATAACAGTTAAACAGTTAAATTCCTGTAACACTTTTGCCATAGCAAATGTGCCAACGCCGTCCATATTCGCAGCCATGATAGGAATACCATCAAATGTTTTAGGAGAGTGTCGAAAAGCGATTGTTCTATTTAAATCCACACTTGCACGACTTGTTAGTGTACTTCGTTTTGGTTTCAACAAAACATCATCAAAATTTAACTTTATAGCAGGTTCAACATAACTCATTATTTTCTCCAATCACATTTTAAAACTTTTATTTAGCGTAATCACTCCGCCATAGCGGTCGTGGGGGTATTTTTTCTTCTTTCTTTTGTAACTCTTGATACATCTTAGCGGTTCTATCCATTCTAACAAGGCCGTGGTTGTTTTTAGATTGCACAGGCCTCACATTCTTCTTGGTCATCTTCTACTATCTCCAATAAAGGTTCTTCTTTTACATTATCACGCCAACCAATAGTATGAACTGGTTCGTCTATATCTTGTTTAGCGTCATATGTGTTCTGATAATATGATGTTTTCCACCCTAACTTATATGTAGTCAATAAATCGTTTGCCATGACAGATAATGGTACTTCTCTATCTGCATAGTTTTCTGGATTATAACTCCAGTTACCACTTATTGCCTGGTCAAAATATTTCTGCATTGTTGCAACGATATGGATATATCCTGCGTTTCCGCCCATATCCCACAATAATGTATAGAAATTCTTTAATCTATAATAATCTGGAACTATTTGTTTAAGTGTTCCTTTCTTACTTTTCTTAATAGAAAGATAATCTCTTGGAGGTTCAATGCCATTTGTTGCATTAGACACAACAGAACTTGATTCTGACGGCATTTGTGCTGAAAGTGTACTATGCCTTAGTCCGTGTTCTTGTATATCTTTTCGTAATTGTTTCCAATCGTAACTTAACTTTCTTTTAACAATCTTGTCTAAATCTTTCTTGTATGTATCAATCGGAAGTATACCATCTGAATATTTTGTCTTATGAAAATAATCACATTTTCCTTTTTCTTGTGCCAAAGCATTACTTGCCTTCAATAGATAGTATTGAAATGCTTCTGTAACCTCATCAACTAGCATAAGCGCCTCTTTGTCGTCATACTTAACATGGTTTTTCGCAAGAAAGTGAGCAAGTCCAATATAACCAACACCCAATGAGCGCCTTGATTCAGTAGATATTCTTGCAGCCTCAACAGGATACTCTTGATAGTCTATGATTTCATCTAATGCTCTGACTGACAAATCACATAGTTCTTCCAAATCTTCTTTATCTCTAATCAATCCTAGATTAACAGCAGATAGAATACACAACGCAATTTCGCCCTCTGTATCGTCAATATGTTGTATAGGTTTCGTTGGTAGTGTTATCTCTTGGCAAAGATTTGACATATAGACTTTATCTTTAAAAGGACTATGTGTGTTGCAATGGTCAATATTCATAATGTAAATACGACCAGTTTCTGCCCTTTCTTTCAACAAGTCCATAAAGAGTAGTTGTGCCTTTATCTTTGTTTTTGGTATTTTATAACTTCTTTCATACTTCTCATACAGCTCATCAAATTCAGGCAGACCGAATGCCTCATATAGACCAGGAACATCATGTGGAGAGAATAGTGTTATATCTTCATCTTTAATAAATCGTTCATAGAATAGTTTCGAGATTTGAATAGAATAATCTAACTTTCGTACTCGATTATCTTCTGAACCCTTGTTGTTCTTTAAAACTAATATATCTTCTATTTCTTGGTGCCAGATTGGGAAATGGACTGTTGCACTTCCGCCTCTGACTCCGTTTTGTGTGCAACATCTGACAGTTGACTCGAACTTTTTGAGAAAAGGAATAATACCAGTGTGTTGTATTTCGCCACCACGAATTCTCGAATTGATTCCCCTAATTCTGCCAGCATTGATACCAATACCTGCCCGTTGGGCCACATAACGGCCAATAGCCATGTCGCTAGAAAAGATGCTAGGAAGACTATCATCGCTATCGACCAGTACACAACTAGCGAACTGACGAAGAGGAGTACGAACCCCAGCCATAACAGGCGTTGGAATATTGATTCTGAATTTGCTGATTGCGTCATAGTATTTTTTAACATAGGTTATCCTGTTTTCTTTTGGGTATTTTGCAAATAATGTAGCAGCAATCATCATATACATAAATTGTGGTGTTTCAAAAATCTTGCCGTTACTTCTGTCTTGTACTAGATACTTATCCATAACTTGTCGTAAGCCTGCATAAGTGAAGTTGTAATCTCTTTCGTGGTCAATAAAACCATTCAGTCTGTCAATTTCAGCGGTTGTGTATTTGTTTAGAATATCTTTATCGTAGACGCCTAACTCAACACACTTGTTGATTTGTTCTAATAGTGTTGGGTGTTCCCACAGCTTGTGAAATAATTTCTTTCTTAAAGAGAATAATAATAATCTGGCAGCAACGAATTGATAATTAGGGTTGTCCAAACTAATTAAATCGTTTGCAGATTTGATTAAAATTTGTTGTATAGTATCTGTAGATATTCCATCAAAGAATTGTATGCCACTATTCATTTCAACATGAGAGGCACTAACACCTGTTATGTTTTCGGTTGCATATCCAACCATTGTGTGGATTTTTTCAATATCTAGTGATTCTTTGCCTCTTCCATTTCGCTTTGCTACTAATAAATTATCTTTTGAGGTCATTTATATCCTTTTCCAGTTATTGATGATTTGAAGAGCGGAGAGTCCGCTATGTGTATTATTACTTATAAGTCTTTGAACCTGACTAGTGGACTTTCCTGAAAGAATCATATCATTTATGTCTTTCACTTCCAATGTCTTTGGCCAAATAACTAAATTGAAATTATTATCGACTGCTTTTACCATTCTACTCACAATATGCTCATTTCTTGGTTCATTATCATATATCATTGTGCATTGCTGGTGTTGTATATTGATACCACCATCAGCGTCTGACCCAGCAAGAGCAATCGCATTATCTAAAAACAGACTATCGATAGGACCTTCTGTTATCATTACAGGTTTATTTAAATCTAATCTATCAAGACCATATATCTTCTGCTTTGTTTTGTCAAACTTAATCGTAATGTATTTGGGCTGTTCTTTACCAAATGCACGACCTTGATATGCAAAAAACTCGCCAGCTCTATCATAAAACGGAATAACAACTCTAGGGTGGTCGTTTTTTAAATCTGGAAACTTGCCTGGTTGAATCTCATTACAAAACTCATAGAACTTAGTTGCAAGAAAAAACTTATCCCAATGTTCTTTGGGTATTTGTCTATCATAAACAAACTTCTTAGCAGGGTGTGTCTGTACTAACTCATCAAACCTTCTTAGTTGTCTTAACGCCCTATCGTAACGAGTGAACTCTGCATATGGTTTTGATTTCTTTAGTAACCTAGAGGGTGTGAAATCAAACTCAGGCTCTTCTTTTTTACTTGTCTTGCCGTCTTTAAATCTCTCAAAGACATATTCTTTGTGTAATAGTGGGTCCACAAACTTTATAAGATTACCAAGCGTTTGACCAACACCACAGTTGTGGCATTTAAAAAACATATCATTCTTCTTTCGATAGACAAATCCTCTTGCTTTCGTTTGCG
>ERZ1049444.2288-NODE-2288-length-12860-cov-5.508786_pt1 | contig 12860 bp, 7 predicted proteins | sample MGYA00383101_ERZ1049444 | MGnify/ENA primary metagenome ERZ1049444 (study PRJEB29581, sample SAMEA5548371) | metagenome | biome: marine; feature: coastal; material: water | depth 50 m | study: Short-term variability in the microbial, nano- and picoplankton...
GATCTTCACGCCTTGCAATCGGTAGACCTCTTGAATCTCGTTCACGATGTACTCAGCCAGGGCAGCAATGCCTTTGAGGCGGAGAATGTCATGGGGACTCATAGGACCTTCAGAGACCACTTCGCCCTTTTGCACTTGCTCACCCTCAAAGACGGTGAACTGACGCCATTTGGGAATAAGAACTTCGTAGTGATCGGAGCCGTCTGGCAACAGCGAACCGTCGGTAGGCGTAATTACCAAACGACGCTTCCCCTTGGTCTCTTTACCGAAACTAAATGTTCCCGAGATCTCGGCAAGAATCGCCGGCTCTTTCGGCTTTCGTGCTTCAAACAGGTCGGCAACGCGAGGAAGACCACCCGTAATATCGCGGGTCTTGGAACCCTCTTGAGGGATACGAGCAATGATGTCACCGACACCCACTTGCGCACCATCTTCGAGGTTTAACAGGGCATTCGCGGGTAAGAAGTAGTGTGCCGGTACGTTAGTACCTGCCAACGTGAGCTCTTCTCCCTTTGAGTCGACCAACGTCACGGCTGGACGGATATCCTTACCCGCCAGCGGCCGCTCTCCAGCTTCCATCACTGAAATACTGCTCAAGCCGGTAAACTCATCAGTCTGGCGCTTGATTGTGACGCCTTCATCCATGCCGCTGAACTTAACCGTTCCAGCCACTTCGGTAATGATGGGGTGCGTGTGAGGATCCCAGTTGGCAACAATGTCGCCCGCAGTCACCTCTGCCTCGTCTCGAACTTTAATCGCGGCGCCATAAGGCACTTTATAGCGTTCCCGCTCGCGACCCACGTGGTCAAGAATAGACAATTCACCCGAACGCGATACGGCCACTAGGGCGCCGTCAGCACGATCTACCACTTTAATGTTGTGAAGCTTCACCACACCGTTAGAGTTGACCTGAATGCTGTCTTGAGCTGCCTGACCCGATGCTGCGCCACCAATATGGAAGGTACGCATGGTGAGCTGGGTACCCGGTTCACCAATAGATTGCGCCGCAACAACACCAATAGCTTCACCAAGGTTAACTTGATGACCGCGACCCAAATCGCGGCCATAACAAGTGGAACAAATGCCGTAACGTGTTTTACAGGTTATGGGAGAACGAACAATGATCTCATCGATTCCGAGCTCCTCAAGTCGACGCATCCAAAGCTCGTCAATCATGGTGCCGGCATTCAGGATCACTTCATCGGATCCAGGCTTGCAGACATCCTGAGCCACAATACGACCCAAAACCCGATTTGGCAGAGATTCAATAATGTCGCCACCGTCAATGACCGGGGTCATAACGAGACCGGCATCGGTACCACAATCCTGCTCGGTCACTACAACGTCCTGAGCCACATCAACCAAACGACGCGTCAAATAACCAGAGTTCGCCGTCTTCAATGCCGTATCGGCCAAGCCTTTACGAGCACCGTGGGTTGAGATGAAGTACTGCAAGACGTTAAGGCCTTCGCGGAAATTCGCCACGATTGGTGTCTCAATGATTGACCCGTCTGGCTTCGCCATCAGACCCCGCATACCCGCCAACTGTCGGATCTGGGCTGGGGAGCCTCGTGCACCAGAGTCAGCGTACATGTAGACTGAGTTAAAACTGGTCTGCTCTTCCTCTTCGCCATCGCGGTTGATCACAGTCTCTTTTGAAAGACTCGCCATCATCGACTTGGCGACTTGGTCGTTGGTGCGCGACCAGATGTCGATAACCTTGTTGTACTTCTCGCCCTGAGTCACCAAACCAGCAGCGTACTGCTCTTCGATTTCGGTGACTTCCGCGTTGGCGCGATCCAACATGCTGGCTTTTTCATCAGGGATTTCAAAATCATTCACCCCGATCGAAGAACCTGACTTGGTGGAATATTCATAGCCCGTGTACATCAATCGATCGGCAAATACGACCGTCGACTTCAGACCAACCACGCGATAGCACTGGTTGATGATACGAGAGATCGCCTTTTTAACCATGGGCTGATTGACCATGTCAAAGGACAAACCTTCAGGGACTATGCGCCACAGCAGTGCACGACCTACCGTTGTATCAACCATTCGAGTTTCGGTGACTGGGTCGGCGCCGTAATCGAAGCGCGTCTCCTTGATGCGAACCTTAACCCGAGCCTGCAAATCGACCTGGCCAGCGGCATAAGCGCGCTCTGCCTCGGCGGCGTCGGCAAACATCATGCCCTCGCCCTGAGCGTTCACACGCTCACGTGTCATGAAGTAAAGACCCAGCACCACGTCCTGCGAGGGCACAATAATTGGCTCTCCAGAAGCGGGCGAAAGAATGTTGTTGGTAGACATCATAAGTGCCCGCGCCTCGAGTTGTGCCTCGAGTGTCAGGGGTACGTGAACGGCCATTTGATCGCCGTCGAAGTCTGCGTTGTAGGCGGCACAAACCAAGGGATGCAGCTGGATCGCCTTGCCCTCAATAAGCACAGGCTCAAAGGCCTGAATGCCTAACCGGTGTAACGTGGGCGCGCGGTTCAGCAGAACCGGGTGCTCACGAATCACTTCGGCCAGGATATCCCAAACTTCGGGTGGCTCGCGCTCGACCATCTTCTTTGCAGCTTTAATGGTGCTCGCAAGACCACGGTGCTCTAGCTTGCCAAAAATAAACGGCTTAAAGAGCTCCAATGCCATTTTCTTGGGCAGTCCACACTGATGCAGTCGCAGTGTTGGGCCAGTCACAATCACCGATCGTCCTGAGTAATCTACACGCTTGCCCAGCAGGTTTTGACGGAAGCGACCTTGCTTACCTTTGATCATATCTGCCAAAGACTTCAGCGGGCGCTTATTAGATCCCGTGATCGCACGACCGCGACGGCCGTTATCTAGCAAGGCATCAACAGCCTCCTGCAGCATGCGCTTTTCGTTGCGCACAATAATGTCAGGGGCATTGAGGTCGAGTAATCGCTTGAGGCGATTGTTACGGTTGATAACCCGACGATACAAATCGTTGAGGTCTGAGGTCGCAAATCGACCCCCATCCAGGGGCACCAACGGACGAAGATCTGGCGGTAATACCGGCAGTACATTGAGAATCATCCACTCGGGGTCGTTGCCCGAGTTTGAAAATGCCTCAAGCAACTTTAACCGCTTAGACAGCTTTTTAATCTTCGTTTCAGAGTTAGTCGCCGGAATTTCTTCACGAATGCGCTCAACTTCTTGGTTGATTTCGATCTGCGACATGAGGTCCTGAATGGCTTCGGCACCCATTTTCGCAGTGAACTCGTCACCAAACTCTTCCATGGCTTCGTAGTATTGCTCGTCATTGAGCAACTGCCCCTGCTCGAGAGCAGAAAGACCCGGGTCAGTGACCACGTAAGACTCAAAATACAGAATACGCTCGATGTCCCTAAGGGTCATGTCGAGCAGCAAACCAATCCGCGAGGGAAGCGACTTCAGGAACCAGATGTGAGCAACGGGGCTCGCCAATTCAATGTGTCCCATGCGCTCGCGACGCACTTTAGCCAGGGCTACTTCGACGCCACACTTTTCGCAAATAACGCCGCGGTGCTTAAGGCGCTTGTACTTTCCACACAGGCACTCGTAGTCTTTTACTGGACCAAAGATTTTGGCGCAGAACAAACCATCACGCTCGGGCTTGAAGGTACGGTAGTTAATTGTTTCCGGCTTCTTGACCTCACCATAGGACCAAGAACGGATCATTTCCGGAGAAGCGAGACCGATACGGATTGCATCAAAGTCTTCGCTCTTTTCCCGGCTTAGCAGATTCAGCAGATCTTTCACGTCTTATCCTCCTCAGAAGCCTTCAGACTCGGACTCGAGATCGATGTCGATACCGAGCGAGCGAATTTCTTTGATTAATACATTAAAGGACTCGGGCATTCCCGGCTCCATCTTGTGATCACCATCAACAATGTTCTTGTACATCTTGGTTCGTCCTGCCACATCGTCTGACTTAACCGTTAGCATTTCCTGCAGCGTGTAAGCGGCGCCGTAAGCCTCTAGCGCCCATACTTCCATTTCGCCGAACCGCTGGCCACCAAACTGGGCCTTACCACCCAGTGGCTGCTGCGTAACGAGGCTGTAGGATCCTGTGGAGCGAGCATGCATCTTGTCGTCCACCAGGTGGTTCAACTTCAGCATGTACATGTATCCCACAGTGACGGGACGCATGAAGGTGTCACCTGAACGCCCATCGTAAAGCGTCAACTGACCGCTGTCGGGAATGTCTGCAAGTCGCAGCAACGATTTCACTTCTTCCTCAGCAGCGCCATCGAACACAGGCGTTGCCATTGGCACACCTTTGCGAAGGTTGCCTGCCAACTCGAACAGCTCGTTGTCGGTCAAGCTGTCGATGTCAGCATCACGGCGCTTATCAGACGAGTGAGCATAGATTTTCTTGAGGAAATCGCGCAGCTGGCTAACCTTAGCCTGCTGTTCGAGCATGGTATTGATCTTGAGTCCCAAGCCATGGGCAGCCATTCCCAGGTGGGTCTCAAGAATCTGGCCCACGTTCATACGAGAAGGCACGCCCAGAGGGTTGAGAACGATATCAATCGGCTCGCCCCGCTCGTCATAGGGCATATCCTCTACCGGCATAATGACCGAGATCACACCCTTGTTGCCGTGTCGTCCCGCCATTTTATCGCCTGGCTGAATCCGACGCTTAACCGCCAGATACACCTTAACGATCTTGAGAACGCCTGGAGCTAGATCGTCGCCACTGGAAAGCTTGTCTTTCTTGCTTTCGTAGCGCTCTTCCAGCTGTCGATTCTGCTCTTCTAACAGCTCTTGAGCCGCGGTTAACTGATCGTTGAGCTCAGCATCACCCAACTTCAACTTGAACCACTGCTCACGCTCTAAATCGGCCAGTACTGCATCGGTCAACTTAGTGCCTTTGGCTAGGCCACCGCCACTCAATGTGGTCTGCCCCTTCAGCAATGCTGCGAGTCGGGCATAAGTCGCTTCTTCGTAAATACGCAGTTCTTCGCGTAGATCCTTGCGGTAATCGGCCAGCTGAGCGTTTTCGATTTGCTTGGCACGTGGATCTTTCTCGAGGCCATCTCGAGTGAACACCTGCACATCGATAACGGTACCCTTATAGCTCGAAGGCACACGCAAAGACGTGTCTTTTACGTCTGAAGCTTTCTCACCGAAAATGGCACGCAGCAGCTTCTCTTCAGGGGTTAGCTGGGTCTCGCCTTTAGGAGTGACCTTACCGACCAAAATATCGCCGGCGTCAACCTCAGCACCAATGTAAACAATGCCAGACTCGTCGAGCTTACCCAGCGCACCCTCTCCAACGTTCGGAATGTCTGCAGTGATCTCTTCAGATCCCAGCTTGGTGTCTCGAGCAATACAAGTTAGCTCCTGAATGTGGATCGTTGTGAAACGATCTTCCTTCACGACCCGCTCTGAAACGAGAATCGAATCCTCGAAGTTATAGCCATTCCAAGGCATAAAGGCGATGCGCATATTTTGACCCAGCGCCAGCTCACCCATATCCACCGAAGGACCGTCGGCCAAAATATCTCCGCGATCAATCTGATCTCCGACCTTAACGATCGGGCGCTGATTGATGCAGGTATTCTGGTTAGACCGCTTGTACTTAGTCAGGTTGTAAATGTCGACGGGAGACTCGCCCTTCGCCACATTGTCGGCGTCAACACGAACTACGATTCTGCTTGCATCAACCGAGTCGATCGTTCCTGCACGCCGCGCGACCTCACAAACTCCAGAGTCACCAGCAACGTAGCGCTCCATACCGGTGCCCACCAGCGGCTTATCTGCCACCAAAGTCGGTACGGCTTGACGCTGCATGTTTGACCCCATAAGGGCCCGGTTAGCATCGTCGTGCTCGAGGAAAGGAATCAACGCAGCAGCAATAGACACCACCTGCTTAGCAGAGACATCCATAAAGTCGACTTCGGCCGCAGGCTTGATCGTAAATTCGTTCATGTGTCGAACGTTAATAAGATCGTCCACGAACCGATTTTTTTCGTCCATCTGCGCCGAAGCCTGAGCAATAACGTGCTCGGCTTCGTTAATCGCCGAAAGGTACTCAATGTCGTCAGTGACGACGCCATTAACGACCTTACGGTAAGGAGCTTCTAGGAAACCGTATTCATTAGTTCGCGCATAGGTCGCCAAAGAGTTAATCAGGCCAATGTTTGGACCTTCTGGCGTCTCAATAGGACAAACACGACCGTAGTGTGTGGGGTGTACGTCACGAACCTCGAAACCAGCACGCTCACGTGTCAAACCGCCTGGGCCCAAGGCCGACACACGACGCTTGTGAGTCACTTCAGACAGCGGGTTGTTTTGATCCATGAACTGCGAGAGCTGACTTGAACCAAAGAATTCTTTAACCGCTGCAGATACCGGCTTGGCATTGATCAGGTCCTGAGGCATCAGGCCTTCGCTTTCTGCCATTGACAGCCGCTCTTTAACAGCACGCTCGACTCGGACAAGACCGACGCGGAACTGGTTCTCTGCCATCTCACCGACCGAACGAATACGGCGGTTACCCAAATGGTCGATGTCATCAACAACACCCTTACCGTTACGGATACCCACCAACGCCTTAAGGACATCAACAATGTCTTCACGGTCTAACGTGCCGATTCCTTCAGAGGAATCCCGTCCCAGACGACGGTTGAATTTCATACGACCAACGCCCGAAAGATCGTAGCGATCAGCAGAGAAGAACAGGTTTTGGAACAGGTTCTCGGCCGACTCTTTCGTGGGTGGTTCGCCAGGACGCATCATGCGATAAATCTCTACCAACGCTTCAAGAGCATTGCGCGAGGCATCGCCTGCTAGCGTATCGGAAATGAAAGGACCGCAATCGATTTCATTGGTATAAAGCGTCTCAATCGTATCGATTTCTTTCTCACGCAACGTCGCCATGAGCTCTTCGGTAATCTCGACGTTACACTCAACCAGCACTTCACCGGTGGAAGTGTCCACGACATTTTTAGCCAGGCGTCGACCCAACAAATACTCATCGGGTACCGTCAGAAAATCGATACCAGCGGCATCAAGCTGCTTAATGTGACGAGCCGTAATGCGGCGTCCACGTTCAACAAGCAGCTTATCGTCTGCCATTATATCGAAGGCGGCCATTTCACCCTGCAGACGCTTAGGAACCAACGTCATAGTGCTAGAGTTTTCTTCGCCCAACTGGAATGACGTCGTCTCGTAAAACATCGCCAAAATTTCTTCGCTGTCATAGCCAAGCGCGCGTAATAGCACGGTAGCGGGCAGCTTGCGGCGGCGATCGATGCGCGCAAAAACCTGATCCTTAGGATCAAATTCAAAATCTAACCATGAACCACGGTAAGGAATGACCCTCGCGGAATACAGCAACTTCCCTGACGAGTGCGTCTTGCCTTTATCGTGGTCAAAAAAGACACCGGGGGAACGGTGTAGCTGCGAAACAATAACGCGCTCAGTACCGTTAATCACAAAGGTGCCGTTTTCGGTCATGAGCGGTATTTCGCCCATGTAGACATCTTGCTCTTTGATGTCTTTGATCGATTTGGAGGAAGACTCCTTATCGTAAATGATCAGTCGCACTTTGACACGCAGTGCACAGGCGTAAGTGGTGCCACGCAGGACGCATTCATCTACGTCAAATACGGGCTTACCCAATTTATAACCGACGTACTCTAGGGCAGCATTGCCACTGTAGCTGGCGATCGGGAACACCGACTTAAAGGCCGCATGCAGGCCGTGTTCGCCACGCGCATCGTCCTCAACCCCATCTTGAGTAAACTTTCGATAGGAATCCAACTGGATAGCCAGCAGGTAGGGTATATCCATTACCTTTGCTAGCGACCCGAAATCTTTACGGATGCGTTTCTTCTCAGTGTATGAGTAAGCCATCAAAACTCCCCAGCGATGTACTGTCGAATCATTCCAACCGGTAACCGGTTATGAAAACCAAGAATGGGCCGAAGTGCACAACGCACCCCGACCCACTAAGCCCACCTTAGCGGGCCATCATGGTCTTACTTAAGCTCAGCGGCACCGCCGGCTTCTTCAAGCTGCTTCTTAATGTCTTCAGCTTCGTCTTTGCTAGCGCCTTCTTTGACGGGGCCAGGGGCTCCATCAACGACTGCCTTAGCTTCTTTCAGGCCGAGACCTGTGACAGCGCGAACAACCTTGATCACGTTGACTTTCTTCTCACCAGCTGACGTTAGGATCACGTCAAATTCGGTCTGCTCTGCTTCTGCAGCTCCGCCTTCACCGCCACCCGCTGCTGCTGGTGCTGCTGCTACAGCTGCTGCTGCCGTTACGCCAAACTTCTCTTCCATCGCTTCGATTAGCTCAACGACGTCCATGACGCTCATTGCTGCGATTGCGTCGAGAATATCTTCTTTTGAAAGTGCCATTTCAATGTCTCCTGAAAATTGTAGAAAGCTTGCTGATTTATCAGCTCGCTTGCTCTTTTTGATCGCGAATAGCCGCTAGTGTACGAACTAGCTTGCCGGGAACTTCGTTCATGGTCTGTACAAGCTTTGTTGCTGGCGCTTTCATGACGCTCATCAACATTGACAATGCCTGATCTCGCGTTGGCATCTTCGCTAGTACATCCAGTTGGTCAGCTCCCATCAGCTTTCCGCTAAATGACAGTGCCTTCACTTCAAAACGATCGTTTGTTTTGGCGAAGTCTTTAAACAACCTTGCTGCAGCGCCCGGATCTTCTAATGAAAAGCCGAACAGAGATGGACCTGCAAGTGTGTCACTAACACACTCGTATTCCGTTCCCTCAAAAGCCCGCTTCGCCAGCGTATTGCGCACTACGCGCAAATCTACTTGGCTTTCACGTGCCGTTGCCCGCAGAGCAGTCATATCGTTTGAGGCCACGCCACGTGCGTCGGCAACCACAAGCGAAAGTGCACTGGCAGCGGTCTCGTTGACTTCGGCAACAATCGCCTTCTTCTCGTCGAGTCCAATAGCCATTGGTCTACTCCTGGATTAACAATTATGGTCAGCACAAACTAGCTGTGCAGACCGCCCTCGGTGAACATTGTCACCATCTGCGTAGGCTCCTCACGAACTTAAGGGAACATCGCCCCACCTACGGTCTTTGACAGCCTTTTGTTCAGCGGGGCAAAGCCACACTTTCCCTAAGACTCCAAAGTGGCACCGATCCATCAATAGACTTTTCGGCACCCGGCCGCGAGCACGAAACTCGCAACCCATCGCACCCAAAGGTGCGACGTTTTTTCTACAAATCTAATTCTGCGTGATCAACCGTGACGCCGGGGCCCATGGTTGTTGACAGGGTGACCTTGCGGAAATACACACCCTTTGAAGAAGCTGGCTTAGCCTTTTTTAAATCCGCCATGACAGCCATCAGGTTGCCACGCAGCTGATCGGCCTCGAAAGCTACCTTGCCAATTCCGCCCTGAATAATGCCGTTCTTGTCCGTGCGGAAACGCATCTGTCCAGCCTTGGCATTGTTGACCGCGCCCTCGACATCAGGGGTTACTGTGCCTGTTTTGGGGTTCGGCATGAGACCGCGCGGGCCTAGTATTTGACCCAACTGACCGACAACGCGCATTGCATCAGGAGAAGCGACCACAACATCAAAATCCATCATGCCGCCTTTGACTTGCTCAGCGAGCTCATCCATGCCGACAAAGTCTGCTCCGGCTGCCTTAGCTTTCTCAGCGTTTTCGCCCTGAGTACACACAGCAACTCGGCCTCCTGAACCGGTACCGTGGGGCAACGTGGTAGCGCCACGCACACCTTGATCTGATTTGCGAGCATCAACGCCCAAGTTGACTGCAACCTCAACCGTCTCATTAAATTTCACGGTTGCGAATTCCTTCAGTAGCGCAATAGCCTCATCTAGAGAATAGGCTTGGGTAGCGTCCACTTTCTCTCGGAAAGCGCGAACTCTTTTTGATAATTTAGCCATGATCAGCCCTCCACCACATCGATTCCAGCAGAGCGTGCACTGCCTGCAATGGTGCGCACGGCGGCGTCCATATCGGCTGCAGTGAGATCTGGCCACTTTTGTGTCGCAATATCCTCAAGCTGCGCCCGGGTTACTTTGCCAACTTTTTCGGTGTTGGGTCGCCCTGACCCACTCTTAATACCCAACGCCTTCTTCAGTAAAATAGAGGCTGGCGGGGTTTTCTTGATAAAAGTAAATGACTTATCGCTGTATACCGTAATCACAACGGGAATTGGCAAGCCAGGCTCCAAACTTTGCGTATCCGCATTGAAAGCCTTACAGAATTCCATAATGTTCACGCCCTTTTGGCCCAACGCGGGGCCCACAGGGGGACTAGGATTAGCCTGCCCTGCCGGGATTTGCAGCTTGATATAGCCGTCTATCTTCTTCGCCATGTTTTTCTCCTTGGGTGCAAACGCCCTTAGCGCTGAATATCAGCTTCTGGGCTCCCCATTACGACCCAGATTGCGTCAGGGTCGAATCGTTTTGGTGCGCCTTTAACAAGGCCCACCCCTTTTTGGTCAGGATTTTTCTACCTGTCCGAATTCTAGCTCTACGGGCGTAGAGCGCCCGAAGATCAATACCGCCACATTGAGGCGGCTTTTTTCATAATTCACATCTTCAACGACACCATTAAAGTCGTTGAAAGGCCCGTCGATAACGCGAACCATTTCACCTGGCTCAAATACCGTCTTGGGACGCGGCTGATCAACGCCAGCTTCAACCCGCTGCAGTATCGCGCTGGCCTCAGCCTCAGTGATTGGCGCAGGCTTATCCGCCTTGCCACCGATAAAACCCAGCACCCGGGGCGTTTCCTTAACCAAGTGCCAGGAATCGTCATTTAACTCCATTTGCACGAGTACGTATCCTGGGAAAAACTTCCGCTCACTCTTTCTTTTTTGGCCGCCCTTCATCTCCACAACTTCTTCAGTGGGGACGATGATCTCGCCAAAGTAATCCTGCATGCTGTTGCGATCGATACGCTACTTGAGCGCTACCGCCACCTTTTTTTCATACTGGGAAAAGGCGTGAACCACATACCAACGCATTGCCATCTAAGCCTCTCCCTAACTCAACCTATTACCATGCCGACTAACCAACCCAGCACGCTATCAATGCCCCAGAGAATCAGAGCCATGATAAAAACAAACACCACCACAATCAGTGTGGTCTGGGTCGTCTCTTGACGGGTCGGCCAGACAACCTTGCGGATTTCGGTTCGCGAACCTTTTATCAGCTGCCAAAAAGCGCCGCCCCGCTCAGTCGTCGAGGCCACCCATCCCGCAACCGCGGCGGCGACCAGCAATGCCAGCACCCGATAAAGCAGCGACTGATCTGCGAAATAACTGTTGCCCACAACCCCAGCTATCACTAGGACCGCGACGACACCCCACTTTAGGGGGTCTAGCCTGCTTGCAGCAGCCTCACTCATGAACCTTTCCCATTAGAGGCCACCCACTGGTGCCTCTTTCTACCGCCAGCACCCTACCGAAGTGGAGAGCTGGCAGGCCAGGAGGGAATCGAACCCCCAACCTGCGGATTTGGAATCCGCTGCTCTGCCAATTGAGCTACTGGCCTTTAAACGAAACATCTCTGTCTATTTTGACCAAAGACGACGAAGCCGAACCGCCTTTTAAGGGTGGTTCGGCCTATTTTTAGTGCGCACCGAGGTGCGCATGACGATCAGCGACTTACTCGATGATTTTAGCGACGACGCCAGCGCCAACCGTTCGGCCACCCTCGCGGATCGCAAAACGCAGGCCATCTTCCATCGCAATCGGTGCAATCAATGTCACAACCATCTGGATGTTGTCACCCGGCATCACCATCTCAATACCCTCAGGCAACTCACACGCACCCGTTACATCCGTCGTACGGAAGTAAAACTGCGGACGGTAGCCCTTGAAGAATGGCGTGTGACGCCCGCCTTCATCCTTGCCCAAAACATAAACCTCTGCCTCAAACTTGGTGTGGGGCTTTACTGATCCTGGAATCGCCAGTACCTGACCACGCTCAACGTCATCACGCTTAGTACCACGCAACAAAACACCAACGTTCTCGCCTGCACGGCCTTCGTCAAGCAGCTTGCGGAACATCTCAACACCGGTACACGTCGACTTCTGAGTATCTTTAATACCGATAATCTCGATCTCGTCTCCGACCTTAACAATGCCGCGCTCAACACGACCTGTTACAACCGTGCCACGACCTGAAATTGAGAACACGTCCTCAACCGGCATCAAGAAAGGCTGGTCAATCGCACGCTCAGGCTCAGGAATGTACGCATCCAACGTCTCAACCAAGGTCTTGACCGCTGTCGTACCCAAACCGTTCGCATCGTCACCGTTCAACGCCATCAGCGCTGAACCACAAATGATCGGTGTATCGTCACCCGGGAACTCGTAAGTATCGAGCAGCTCACGCAGCTCCATCTCTACCAGCTCTTTCATCTCTTCAAATTCTTCAGAGTCAACGCCACCACAGTCTTCCGCCAGCAAATCGGCTTTGTTCAGGAAAACAACAATGTACGGAACGCCAACCTGACGTGACAGCAGGATGTGCTCACGCGTTTGGGGCATAGGACCGTCGGTCGCGCCACATACCAAAATCGCGCCGTCCATCTGCGCCGCACCCGTGATCATGTTCTTCACATAATCCGCGTGTCCGGGACAGTCAACGTGGGCGTAGTGTCGGTCTAATGACTCGTACTCCACGTGAGACGTCGCAATCGTGATACCACGCTCGCGCTCTTCCGGGGCGTTATCAATACCGTCAAACGCTACCGCCTCTCCACCAAATACTTCTGAACACACACGCGTCAGCGCCGCCGTAAGCGTCGTTTTACCGTGGTCTACGTGTCCAATCGTGCCCACGTTTACGTGGGGCTTCGAACGCTCAAATGCTTCCTTCGCCA
>ERZ1049444.2292-NODE-2292-length-12852-cov-4.708525_pt1 | contig 12852 bp, 11 predicted proteins | sample MGYA00383101_ERZ1049444 | MGnify/ENA primary metagenome ERZ1049444 (study PRJEB29581, sample SAMEA5548371) | metagenome | biome: marine; feature: coastal; material: water | depth 50 m | study: Short-term variability in the microbial, nano- and picoplankton...
CACTCAGCCGCCTATGATGCGACTAAAACCGCCGAGCTTTTCTGCTGCATTGTTAATCAGTGGCAGCGACTCGGTGGCTGGCAGTGGCCGGCGATTCCTGAGGGCCACGAATAAGCGACCCCGGATACTGGTCGTGGAACTTACCATCGCTAAAGGTCAACACCCCTGACTTGATCGTCGCTTTATAGCCCTTGGCGTCCTGCAACAGGCGCATGCCGCCCGCGGGAAGGTCATGGGCGACCCAAGGCTGGTTCAACCCCAAAGCATCAAGATCAATGACATTGAGATCGGCCAGGTACCCCTCAGAAATTAGACCACGGTCATTGAGCCCGTAAAGCTGTGCCGTGCTAGCACACTGGCGTCGAATGGCCTGCTCAATGGGTATGCGACCTCTGTCTCGATCACGCACCCAGTGTTGCAATAAAAAAGTGGTCGCCGCGGCATCGCAAATCGTCCCACAATGTGCGCCGCCATCAGACAAAGAGTTAACGCAATCATCGGATGCGAGAATCGGCTCCAGAAAATCAAGATTGCCGTCAGCGTAATTGAGTAGCGGAAAATAGATAAAACCCTGCCCCTCATTGGCCATCATGGCGTCATAGGCAAACGCCTCAGGTGACATGCCCGCCTCTTCTGCAAGCGCAGCAATTGAATCTTTGGCGGTGGGTTCGTAGTCGAAACCTTCAGTCATTGGGTACTGCATTTGGAAAGCAGCAATCATAAGCTCCAATAACAGTTTGAGATCTGTTTCGGGTAAATCGGGCTCCTCAGCCAACAACTGCTCTTTGAATTTTGAATCTTTGAGCTTCTCGAGCTGCTCAGGCCAAGTGAGATCCTTAATAGCCAACCAACTGGGTTTAAAGGAAAAGGGATGAAAAGTCGCCTGCCAACCCAGAATCAACCCGGTACCCCGTAACGCAATCTGCGCCACAAGATGTGCTCCCCGAGCATTCTCATCCCGCATTGAGGCGAGTTGGTGTTCGAGAGCCATAGCCTTTATGGGAGACTGCAATGCTGTGAAACTTACTGGCAAGCCTGTCTCTCGGCTCAGGTCACCCATCCACTCAAATTCATTCCACTCGGGCATCAGGTCGCTTGACAGCTCGAAGACGCCATAACCCACTCTACCCATCGCTCGCCCTATACCAACAAGCTCCTCTGGTGTCGCCGTCGTCCCAGGCACCAACTCGCCGTCGACTGACTTGTGCAACACCGTGCGTGAGGTCGAAAACCCTAGCGCTCCGGCTCGTAAACCTTCTTCAACGATGGCCGACATACGCGCGATGTCTGTTTCGGTAGGTGCTTCGTTGGCGGCTCCGCGATCACCCATTACGTAAGCTCGAACGGCACCATGGGGCACCTGAGTCGCTATATCTATACTTCTGGGAAGGGCCTCCAATGCGTCGAGATACTCAGGAAAAGACTCCCAGTTCCACTTCATACCCTCGGACAAGGCTGACCCCGGAATATCCTCAACGCCCTCCATCAAACCGATAAGCCAATCGTGCCGGTCCCTTGATGCCGGGGCAAAACCCACCCCACAGTTACCCATCACCACGGTGGTAATGCCGTGCCAAGCCGACGGCGCCATTTCCTGATCCCAGGTGGCCTGACCATCGTAATGCGTATGAATATCGACAAAACCCGGAGTTACATAGCAGCCCGCCGCGTTGATCTCTTTGGCCGCAGCGCCCAAATCCTGTCCTACCGCCGCGATCAGGCCATCTTTGACAGCTACATCCGCTGTAAAGGGCGTGTCGCCAGACCCGTCTACGACGGTGCCACCTCTGATGATTAAATCGTACATAGCTACTGTCTCCGGTTTATCTCATGAGTGGAACTTAACAAATCCCGCGCAATCTCCAAAATCATCCCTCTTCACCTGAAATCTGGTTGAGTAATATATCTAGCTCTACAATCAACTCATTCAGTGTTGCCATACCGAGCAACTCATATTTAATGGACTCATCAAAAGGCAGCAGCTGTATCAGATTGAAGGCCACCTCCCAGGCGTTGCTGTAATCAATCGTTAAGTTCATTCGCTGGATATGCGGATGGGACTCCAAACCACGCAGAACGACCTCAAGAGAACGCCACTCGTCGGTCATGGGCGCTGGCTCTAAAGGCCCCTCCATACTTACTCGAGACCGAATCAAACCCGAGGGATCACGCCAAACCTCGGCAATATCAAACCGCTCCTCTCCTCGAATAGTAATTCCCAGCAGCCCGTTTGGCAGTTGATCAAAATCGGTAATTCGAGCGTGGGTGCCATAGTCTCCAACATCTGGGGTGGTTTGCGAGCCGCCACTGACCTCAGATCCCTGACGCAACCAGACAACGCCAAATCCGGTGCCCGTGCGCATGCAAGCTGCCACCATGTCCAAATATCGTTGCTCAAATATCTGAAGCGGCATGTAACCGTAGGGCACGAGGGCCGAAGATAAAGGGAAGAGCGGTATCTCAGTCATAATGGACTCTCAGGGCGGCTGGCGCTTTCCAAATGGTTCAATAACTCTAACGCTTGCTCGGCACTGTCACCACAGACATCCGCATGAGGTTTGAAGTCACCGCACACCGCCGGCCTCCTGGCGTCTTTGAAAAGGGCACAGCCCCGCTGCGCATCAAGGTGAACACAGGGCGTCCCTGGGGGTTTGCCCTGTGGCATACCAAAGAATGGGCGTGCTATACCGGGTGCTATACAGCAAGCACCACAGCCGGCACGACACGCAAAAGTTTCATCGACCACCTTCAGGTCCAAGCGGCCGAAACACCAATATAAGCTTGGGCAACAACAGTAGCGCTCCCGCAACCGCTGCGATCATCGCCAGATCGGTCAACAACCCAAAATACAAGCTAGGGGTAAAATTTGAGAGTGTCAGTAAAGAAAATCCCACCATCACAGTAAGCGTTGTGTAATACATCGCCCTACCAATACTGCCGTGACTGCGGTGCATGGCTGCATGATAGCTTTGGTCGATCGCAAATTCGCTGCGAAAGCGATGAATATAGTGAATACAATCGTCCACCCCAATACCCACCACGATGGCTGCAATTGTAATAGTCATGATATCGAGGGGAATCCCCAAAAGCCCCATCACCCCCAACACCAGACCCGCGGCCAAAACATTCGGAGCCAAGGCTAATAACGCCAACGGTAGAGAGCGAAATAGCACCCAAAACATCAACCCTATCACTAAAAACACAACGCCCAAGGTTAGAATCTGAGACTTAAAAAGGCTTTGCAATACATTGTTGTATAGCACCAGCAAGGACGTAAACTGAACGCGCTCTGGTTCGATGTTAAGCGTTTCTACCAACTCCCGGCGCAACTCCCTAAGAAATTGATCCCGCTTCAAATCCTTGCTGGTTTCTTTTGCTCTAACCGAGATCCGAGCCTCATCTGTGTCGGGGTAAAAATAAGGCCTTACCAGTGTAGCGGCGACATCTTCCGGCATACTGTTTTGCACAAGGGCCAGCTCAATAGCCCCCAAGGGCGCTCCGTACAAACCGTCCATCACCTCAAACGCAGTCGATAAAGAGAGCACCTTGCCCGTTTCCGTGCGAGCCTCAACTAACCGGTGAGCCTGATCAAGAAGATCGCGCCCCTGAGGTGAAAACCAATAGGAAGGCGCAACACTACCCGCTTCAGCAAAAAAGTCACCACCACCAAAGCCGTCATCGCCAAAGTCATCATCACCAAAGGGATCGTCTGCAAAAGTATCTGATAGGCCACCGTTATCCGTGGCTGCGCCATCGTCAAGCTGCTGCAGCTCCGCCGTATCAACACTCCCGACTGCAGCAGTGTCCGCCGACTCCTCGAGTGGCGGATAGAGCACGATATCTAGCGGAATCGTGCCCCCTAGTCGTGCGTCCAGTAATTCCATGCCTTGATAGATCTCAGTGCTCTCTTTGAAATAATCAATAAATCGGTTTTCTACCTTTAACCGAGAGATACCAACAGCGACAAGCAGAACTAAAACACCTGAAAATACCAGCACCGCTGGGCCATATCGTTCAACCCAGCCGGCAAATCGAACTGTCATTCCACTATTAAGGGAGGAGGGAATAATTCTTTTTGGCGCGGGCAGTAAAGTAATCAGTGCCGGCACCAACATAAAAGTAGTGACAAACGCGAGAACAATACCCACGGTCATCATGAGACCGAAATCAATCACCGGCTGAATGCCCGCAACCATCAAAGACGCGAAAGCAACGATAGTCGTCAACGCCGTGTAACCACAGGGTATTAGCATCAGTTGCGCGGCACTCGCAGCGCGTCGTCGACGATTTTCATCTGGACTTACCTGCTCCAACTCTCGGTAACGGACTACGACGTGCACCGACAAAGACAGGGTAATAATCAAAAGGACAGCGACAAAATTTGACGAAATCACGCTCATTCGCCAGTCCAAAAAACCTAGCAAACCCAACATGATTGTCGCAGTCATCGAACAATTAAGGATGGGAATAACAACCCAGCGCCAGTCACGAAAAATGATACCCAGCACCAGCGTCATAATGCCGATAATCGCGATGCCAAAAACAACCAAATCAGCGCGAATGAAATCGATCATATCGGCGGCGATCATGGGCACCCCACCCACAAAAATCTCAGCGTGACTTTTAAACTGCTCAGCAACAGCTCGCACCTCCGCTACCAGCTCACTGCGCCGTTCGCCTTCAACCGCTAAAAAAGCGTCATAGAGCGCTTCAACCTCCTGCAGACGCGACGTCGCTATGGGATCTAATTGCTCTACCAGCGCTCGACCACGCAGAGCTTCACGTTCATCTAGGAGCAGTGGGCCACTCGGATCAGTCGCCAAACTGACCTGAATTGCGCTGACATCCCCCGCAGCGCCCACTAATAGATCCCGATAAACCGGACTGGTCGTAAACTCTTCAAAAGCAAGGCCGGTATCCACTGCGGGGTCGCGGAGGGTAGGCAGTTGCTCTGCCTCGGATAGATCCGTGAGGCTCAAAGGCGGGCTTTCCAACAAAGGAACGTCCAGTATGCTGGTTACCGATGAGACTCCGGGAATTTCTCGCAAGGCCGTTACCATAGCCGCAAGAGGTTCTAGGGAGCTGGCTGCCAATAAATCTCCCGCAGGTCGCCACGTGAGAATAAGAAACTCGCTTGACGCGTAGTGGCGACTCGTCTCCCGAAAAAAAGCCAGGTCAGGGTCTCCCTGTAACAGCAAAGAGTCCGAAGATGCGTCCAACCGAATTTTCCCCAGCTGACCACCCGCGAGGGTCACCAGCAAACCGAAGAAAAGGAGGACTAACCACGCTCTGCTGGTAATCTGACGAAAGTAAGACTCAATCATAGTAAAAAAGGTCAGCCTGTTGCCGCAGTTGCGCCCAAGCGCTGCAGCAGTTTTTCATGAATTCCACCAAAACCCCCATTGCTCATTACGACCAAAACATCCCCAGATTGTGCGGTCCCCGTAATGGCATCAATTAATCCATCAAGTTGCTGCCACACCGACTGTTCTGCTCTATCAGCGACGAGGTCTTTAAGAGACCACGACAAACCTGGAGGCTCGTACCAAAATACCGCATCAGCTTCAGCGGTGGCAGCAGCTAGTGCAGCTTGATGGTGGCCATCTCTCATGGTCGCAGATCGTGGCTCAACGACGGCAATCAAGCGACCTGACTTCTTCCCCAGACGCTGACGCATTGCCTGCAGAGTCAGCGCAATAGCTGTTGGATGATGGGCAAAATCGTCATAAACCGCTATTCCCGCTGGTGTCCCTCGAAGCTCAAGTCGTCGTTTTACACCGGTAAAACCCTCTAATGCGCGAGCAGCAATGTCTAAAGGCACACCTGCATGGTGTGCTGCGGCGATCGCAGCGCATGCATTCAAAAGGTTGTGCGCTCCAATAAGGGACCAGTTAATGACCTCTACGGCGCCCGCAGGAGAGGACACTTCAAACTGCTCCCCCGCCGCCGATAACGCCCGCACACTCCATGAGTTGCTTGCTTGGTTACCAAAACTTTGGCGCGGCGTCCAAACACCCTTTGAGAACACCCGCTCAATCGCCGGCACGTCTCCGTGAATGATAAGCCCTTGACTGGGCACACAGCGGATGAGGTGATGAAACTGGGTTTCGATTGCGGCCAAATCAGGAAAGATATCGGCATGATCGTACTCAAGGTTTGCCATCACTAAGGTGCGTGGCTTGTAGTGCACAAACTTTGATCGTTTATCAAAAAACGCTGTGTCGTACTCGTCAGCCTCCACAACAAAAAAATCTGACTGTCCGAGACGCGCAGACTGTCCAAAGTTCCCGGGGACGCCACCAACGAGAAAACCGGGCTCCATCCCTGCACATTCTAAAATCCAAGCCAGCATGCTGGTGGTGGTGGTCTTTCCGTGGGTACCCGATACTGCGATCACCCAGCGCCCTGCGAGCACATTTTCACCTAACCATTGCGGCCCAGAGACGTAGGGCAAACCCAAGTCCAACACCGCCTCGACTTCTGGGTTTCCTCTAGAGAGTGCATTGCCCATGACCACCAAATCAGGCCTCGGCTGGAGATTTTCTGCAGAGAACCCCTCAGCGAGCACGATTCCCGCGTCGGCCAACTGTAGACTCATTGGCGGGTACACATTGGCGTCTGAACCCGACACTTGATAGCCCAGCTGTCGAGCCAGCAGGGCCACACCACCCATGAACGTGCCACAGATACCGACAATGTGAATGTGTTGTGCCACAGCAAACTCCGTTAATAAATATAGCTTAGCACGGGGATTGCACTAAGCCGCCCAGCACACTACTTTAAGCAACCTGATTCCTGACCCAAGACATCTCTATGCCCAAAGCCAATGCATTTTATGCACAATCTGGTGGCGTTACACCGGTTATCAACGCTTCCGCTTGCGGAGTGCTAGAAGCTGCTGCAAAAAGGAAAGATGCTATCGGCAAAGTCTACGCAGGCCGCAATGGCATTGTGGGGGCGCTACGCGAGGATCTCATCGATACGAGCAAGGAAACGAAAGCCGCCATTCGGGGTTTGTTGACAACTCCCGCTGGCGCCTTTGGGTCTTGCCGATACAAACTGCGAAGCCTCGAAGATAGCCGAGCAGAATATGAGCGCCTGATCGCTGTCTTTCAGGCCCACAACATCCGGTATTTTTTTTACAACGGTGGCGGCGATTCAGCAGATACCTGCCTCAAAGTGTCCCAACTCTCTCAAAAGCTGGGCTACGACCTGCAGGCTATTCATATTCCAAAGACCATCGACAATGATCTTCCCTGTACTGACAATTCACCGGGCTTTGGTTCAGTTGCAAAATATGTCGCCATATCTACCCGAGAGGCGGCCTTAGACGTGGCTTCTATGTGCGAAACATCAACAAAGGTTTTTATCCTCGAAGTGATGGGGCGTCACGCAGGGTGGATTGCCGGGGCTTCCTGCTTAGCAGAGACCGAAGCGAGCGAAGCGCCCCACGTCATCCTGTTTCCCGAAATCGCGTTTGATGAGAAAAAATTTCTCGCCAAAGTTCAGAAGACTGTGGATCGCTGCGGCTACTGCGTGATCGTCGCTTCTGAGGGTGCACAGACCGCTGACGGCCGATTTCTCAGTGATAGTGGTGTACGTGACGCTTTTGGTCATGCGCAGCTGGGAGGTTTGGCACCCACCTTGGCCAATCTGATAAAAAGCCGCTTGGGCTATAAATACCATTGGGCCGTCTCTGACTATCTGCAACGGGCTGCACGTCATATCGCCAGCCAAACAGATGTCGACCAAGCCTACGCCGTAGGAGAAGCAGCGGTCGAAATGGCCTTGGCAGGAAAAAACGCTGTAATGCCAACCATCATCCGAGATCCTAGCAAAAGCTATCGCTGGAGGATTGGAGAAGCCTCCCTTAAACAGGTTGCCAACCGAGAGAAGAAATTGCCTCGAAAGTTCATAAGCCGCGATGGCTTTGGCGTCAGCCCCTTGGGGCACGCTTATTTTGAACCTCTCGTTCAAGGTGAAGCGTACCCTCAATACAAAGGGGGGATGCCAATTTATACGACGCTCAAAAACCTACCTGTCACAAAACGGCTCGCCCAAGGGTTCGAACTCCAGCTATAATCCGCAGCGTCAAAATTTAAAACTGCCGCCCCCCATGAGACCTCTAGCTTAACTGCGCCTTGCAGTTATGCTCGGACGTGTGTTCAAGGCGCGGTGGATATTACCAATACCCTTTGTTAAACCCGGGCAGGAGGCCCCGACAGATGTATACCGACGAACCTTTCTCAGCATATAGACGCCACCCTTGGCATGGACTTGAACCCATACCTGAAGGCGTTGAACCCGGCATTGTGCGGGCTTATATCGAGATGCTACCCAGCGATACTGTCAAGTACGAACTCGACAAGAGCACCGGATTCTTGGTGGTCGATCGCCCTCAGCGGACAACAGCAACACCCCCAGCGCTCTATGGCTTTATTCCTCGAACTTACTGTGCCGAAGAGGTAGCGGCCCGTTGTGCCCATGCCGACGTTGCAGATGGTGACCCCTTAGATATCTGTATTTTTTCAGAACGTCTAATAACCCGCGCCGATATCCTCCTCAATGCGAGGGTTGTTGGGGGAATTCAAATGATTGATGAGGGCGAGGCTGACGACAAAATTATTGCGGTGCTGGAAGGTGATAACATTTGGGGGGAAGTCAACGATATAAAGGACCTTCCGCCCATTAAGACCGAACGGCTTCAGCACTACTTTTCGACCTATAAAATGATCCCCGGTAAAAACGTTGAGATACGAGTTGACGGAGTTTACGGTCGTGAAGAGGCGCTCAAGGTGATTGCCGCCTCGCAGCAGGATTATCAAAACCACTACGGGCATTTACTGCAAACAAGCGAATAAGCCCACTTTTAGGGATTGGCAGCAGCCTCGGCCATAGGTAAAACCTCAAGCCTTAGGCTAGACCCAATAACTTCGAACGTATCGCGCCATTATGGCTTCAAATTGAAGCTCCACCTCTTCGAGGCCTGAAAGGGCCTCGAAATCCCCTGGCTGACACAAACTATTAGCTTGTCCTGACCACAACTCAATCAGTGGCGCATTGTCCACGAGAGATTGAAAACCTCGGGCACTGGGGCGGTGGCTCAAATGCCAAGGCTCAGGGGCAACGCCACCGGCCTCCCCGGTGTAAGGCCGATAAAATCCCTCAGCATCATCCTTGCTAATTAATGATGTCAGCCAGTCAGACAGCGGTGCGAAAGGTCCTTCGTCATTATATTCACTGGCGTGTAGCTGAAGTGCATATCCTGCAGGCACCGCAGAGGGGTCCCAAATATCGAAATCTGTCCCCCAGTGATGTCTGGACGTACCGGGCAAAGCTGAGTAGCGGAGGATGGCGTGAAGCCACTCATCGCTTGTGCGTGACTGCTTCGATATTAACGCTCCCGTATCGCCGTAGACCGGGCGTTCGCCGCGCATTTTGGCATTGAAAATGGCCAATTGCCGCCCATAATCCCGATATCCTGATGCAACCGACAGATTTAAGCCTGAGTTTTTGGCTCTTTTCATCAGTCGCTTCAATGCTGCTGCTGCCGAGTTGCTGGCCAGCCCTACCCCCGGTAAATTTTCTAGGCCTTCACAGCTTAGGCCCACAGCACAGAGTGCAGAGGGCCAAGCAGCGTTAGTGTCATCTGTTACCAAGATCACATTCCTCTATAGCAATGGGTCGCGTTGCGCGCAGACCCTGCGGCGAGATTTCCAAACCCAGCCCGTAAACCTCTACACCTGCTTTAACAGCACAGGCCAGGGCCTCTGCATACGCCGGATCGACCTCCGCGGCTGGCGCAATTCGCTGGATTCCTGAATGAAAAGCGCAAAATATTAAAGCCGCGCGGCAATCGGCACTAACAAGGTTAGCCAGCTCTTGCACATGCTTACGCGCCCTTACACTCACCGCATCAGGAAACTGCCCTAACCCGCCGCTGACGCACCAAGACACCGCCTTAACCTCTACCCATATTGGGCCAGCTTCAGCTTCGAGCTTAAAATCTAGCCGGGTCTTGGCCCCTAGCTTCACCTCACGCTGCAGCCTATCAAAACCTGACAGTTGGGGAAAAACACCCTCTTTTAATGCGGCCTCTGCCACGGAATTTGCCAAAGCCGAGTGCACACATACCAAACTGGCATTGTCTTCAACCAGCTCAAGAGTCCACGGCAGCTTGCGCTTGGGATTATCACTGCGTGATAGCCATACTGTAGAGCCTGGCTGCTGACACCCACGCATTGCGCCCGTATTAGGGCAATGCGCTACGACAATCTCGCCACTTGTTAACTGCACATCGGCGAGGAAGCGCTTGTACCGCCGCTGCAACGTACCCTGTTGCAATTGATCAAAAGCCCAATGCCACGCCATATCTTCAGCTTATCCTTACCGATTTTCTTATTGTGCCACGAGCAGTGATGGTAAATTCAGTGGCATGAACGTCACTAATCTGGTAGCTTCCCGACCCCGTTGCAGGAGCGTGCTGTAGAAGCCTCCCACACGCAGTCCTTTTTGCGGTGTTTAGACTGCCTCTATAAACAACTCGGTAATCAGGTAACTTGCTATGGCCACCAAAAAATCCAAAGCCAAGACTAAAGTAGCGGCGAAAAAATCTGCTACAAAAACTGCGGCTCCCAAGAAGCCCTCGAGCAAGAGCAAGTCAAAGAGCCCCGTCGCCAAGAAAGCTCCGGCGAAAAAAGTCGCCGCAAAGAAGCCTGCCGCAAAAGCTGCCGCCAAAAAAGTAGCCGCGAAAGCACCGGCTAAAAAGGCTGCCGCCAAAAAAGCACCGGCTAAGAAGGCCGCTGTGAAGGCTGCCGTTAAAAAAGCTCCAACTAAGAAGGCCGCTGTGAAAGCCGCCGTTAAAAAAGCTCCAACTAAGAAGGCCGCTGTGAAGCCAACCGCTAAGAAAACCGCCACCAAGAAAACCGCCACCAAGAAGGTGACCAGCAAAGCACCGGAAAAAGCAGTTGCCACCAAAAAAACTGCGGCTAAAGCCCCGGCTAAAAAAACTGCTGACAAAAAGGTCGCCGCCGCAAAGCCGGCAGCAGGTAAAGCTGCTGCCAAAAAAGCACCTGCGAAACCTACCAAGGCAAAGGTGACCAAAGCCCCAAAGGCCACCGCAGACCAAAAGGTCGCCAAGAAGAAGCCCGCCAAAAAAACTGCTAGTGGGGGTAAAAAAGTAGCTCGGGCAGTGGGCAACGTGCAAAATTTTGATGACTTTAAGCCCTACAAGCCATCTCGTGGTGAGTCCTACATGAACGAGGAGCAGCTTGAGCACTTCCGCGGCCTGTTGCTTCACTGGCGCACAGAGTTGGTTGACGAAGTCACGCGCACTGTCTCGCACATGAAGGATGAGGCCTCGAACTTTCCTGACCCCGCTGACAGGGCCACTCAGGAAGAAGAGTTTAGTCTCGAACTCAGGACACGGGACAGAGAGCGCAAATTGATTAAAAAAATCGATGGCACCTTGGAGCGCATCACGATTGACGATTACGGCTATTGCGATGCCTGCGGCATCGAGATCGGCGTTAAGCGACTTGAAGCTCGCCCTACAGCCACCCTATGCATTGATTGCAAAACCCTTTCAGAAATAAAAGAGCGCCAAGAGCTGGGGTAACCCCAACCGCCTTGGGCACCATTGGGGCATCACGATTAAACTATCAAATGTGGGTAGTCAGCGCGCCATCGTGGGGCGCTTTGCACCGTCTCCTACGGGCCCCATGCACGCAGGCTCTCTGTTAGCCGCGGTAGGCAGTTTCCTTCACGCACGCGCTCAAAATGGGCATTGGCACCTCAGAATTGATGATATTGACCCTCCCAGAGCGGTCCCTGAATCGGTAGCTGCCATTCAAAAAAGCCTTGAGTGCCACGGCTTACCATTTGATGGTGACGTTCAGTATCAAAGTCATCACACCGTCCGTTATGAGCACGCTCTGAATCGCCTGAACGAGCAAGGTGACCTGTTCTATTGTGTCTGCACTCGAGCAATGCTCGGTCCCACTGGTAGCTGTCAAAACGCCTGCGCCGATAAAAATCAGACCAATGCCGCTTCCGCTAGCCTTCGGGTGAAGGTACCCCCCGACACGTTTATTACATTAGATGACGATTTTTTAGGCAGCCAAAGCTGGCACCTCGGTCAGCAACTCAGCGATTTCGTCGTTCGACGCCGGGATGGCTTGTACGCTTATCAGCTTGCTGCCGCAGTAGATGATGCAGCCCCTTTGGCCACACAAGTGACGCGCGGAAGTGATCTGCTTGACTCCACTCCGCGGCAGGTCTTTTTACAACGCAGGCTGGGCCTCTCATCCCCTCAATATGGGCACTTGCCAATCATCAAGGATCAAAACGGCTTTAAGCTCAGCAAGCAACAGGGCGCAACAGCCGTTGACGATGATCACCCCGCTAACAACCTCCGGGGCGCAGTGCGAGCTTTAGGTCAGCCTAGTCCGCCCTCTAATCTCAAGGATCCTGCGTCTTTGCTCGCATGGAGCCTAGCTCAATGGGACCCGTCCCGGGTACCTAGGTAACAAATAATCCCATTTTGTTACTGGGTTACTTAAAGTAATGTTACTTCTGTAAAAGGCGCTTTGCCTCTTTCCGCAGCGGATTCAGATGATATGCCACTTATATTGCTAGTTGACGACGAGCCCTCTCAACGACAGGCGCTGCGCCGTGTGCTTGAAACGCGGGACTATAAGGTTGCAGAGGCGTCCGGAGTTCAAGAAGCTGAAACCCAATACAACGTCGCTGAGTTTGACTTGATTGTCACCGAACTAAAGCTCGCGGGAGCCAGTGGTGCTGAACTTATCCGGTCAGCAAGCCCCGTCCCCGTCATTGTCATGACCAACTACG
>ERZ1049444.2294-NODE-2294-length-12847-cov-7.045184_pt1 | contig 12847 bp, 10 predicted proteins | sample MGYA00383101_ERZ1049444 | MGnify/ENA primary metagenome ERZ1049444 (study PRJEB29581, sample SAMEA5548371) | metagenome | biome: marine; feature: coastal; material: water | depth 50 m | study: Short-term variability in the microbial, nano- and picoplankton...
TACGGCTTGGCGCGGCATCTGCAGGTTTTACGTATAAGGGGGCGGGGGGCGTTACGGTTTTCACATCCCTTTGGGCGGCAATGCGCGCTATGTTTGCGACCAGTAGACCCGGCTTTGGCCGATAGAGCACTGGGATCAGGCTAGTGGCCAGGGTTGGCGCATCGCTCATTTGAGGGGCGGCCTGCAAATTTGCGCTGCTGAGCGTGTAAAACTGGTCTCGGATGGCTTGTATTGCGATCAGGGTTTCTTTGGCTTTATCCTCTATGCTGGCCTCAAAGCCGTTGACGCCGATCACAGGGCAACCCAACGACACGCCCAGCCCTCGGGCCAGGCTGATGGAAATACGGATGCCGGTAAAGTTACCAGGCCCAAGGCCGACGCCAATCCGGCCAATTTTGTGTAAGCTAGTTTGCGTTTCGGCCAATAGGGTTTGTATAAGTGGAACCAAGGCTTCGGCTTGGCCTTTTTGCATTGCTTCAAATCTGGTGCCGAGGATCACGCCATTGCAAAGCAAAGCGGCCGCGCAATGCGCGGCCGATGTATCAAAAGCGAGAACCGTTTGATCAACCACCGACAGGGCGCACTTCAGTGACCTCGGGAATATAATGGCGGAGCAGATTTTCGATTCCCATTTTCAACGTCATGGTTGACGATGGGCAGCCCGCGCAAGCACCTTGCATTTGCAAATACACAATCCCACGTTCAAATCCGTAAAATGTGATGTCACCGCCATCTTGCGCCACAGCAGGGCGAACGCGACTGTCCAGCAATTCTTTGATCTGCCCCACAATAACTTCATCTTCTCCGCTATGTTCAGCATGGCCCGAGCCTAGCCCCTCATCAGTCATCACAGCATCACCCGACTGAAAATGCTCCATGATTGCGCCCAGCAAAGCCGGCTTTACGTGGTCCCAATTGACCGCATCCTCTTTGGTGATGGTGATGAAATCGCGCCCCAGAAAAACGCCTGTTACGCCGTCCACCGCAAAAATACGTTGCACTAAAGGCGATTTTTCGGCGCCCTCATTGCTGGGAAAATCAGCGGTCCCCGCTTCTAAGACGGTTTGCCCGGGCAAGAATTTTAATGTTGCGGGATTGGGGGTGGATTCGGTTTGGATAAACATTTTGAGCGCCTCTCTTCTGGCTCTTTATATGGAGAGCCGCGGCGTTTTGTCAATGTTTAGAATCGTTCTAATTTAATTCCATCCGGCTCTATAAATTTCCAAAGAATGCCAAAATTTTTTAAACTTCACAACTTTTTCGTAAGAGTTGAAGCTAAGCAGTTTTTATAAATCAACCGTGTCGTGGCGCATGAGGGAATAAGGCCGTGCAAAATTATTTGCTTGTACGACAAACATCACGCGCTTGCCGCCTCGCCGGCCGATTTGTTCTTTTTGCTGCGCGAAGAGGCTGCCGCAAGCAGCAGATTCCAACCATACGCGCGGGGCGGCTTAAGCAACGTGCACTCCTTAGAGGGGCTACACGCACGTCTTGCATCAACTAAAATAGCAGATTTTTTGTAAAATAAACGATGACTGAATGACAACCAGGACTCAATATTCCAATGAGCGCGATGGTTAGGCGCGTTCTGGCTTTAGGTAATTGCTTCGAGTCGCTCTTTGGATAAATCCCCCGGAACAATGGTCATTGGGATGGGCAAAGAGCCTGCGTTTTTGGTCAGTTGCGTCACAAGCGGGCCGGGGCCTTTTTTATCCGTGCCTGCCCCCAGAACCAACACGCCGATTTCAGGATCATCCTTAACTTGCGCCAAAATCTCTTGAATCGGTTCACCTTCACGGATCACCAATTCAGGATCTATGCTCTGACGATCGCGCATCCATTTGGCGAAGACTTCAAAATGCACCTCAATACGTTCACGCGCTTCGCTGCGCATGATATCGCTGACGCCGATCCAATGGTTGAATTCTTCAGGTGGGATCACGGCCAGCACTTCAACGCCGCCGCCGGTTCGCGCAGCGCGCATGGCCGCGAAACGCATTGCGTTCAGACATTCTTGACTGTCGTCGAGTATTAGCAAAAACTTACGCATCTATGTGATCTCCTCAGCTGCATATGATGCGCGAAGGCGCCATCCAACGCAAGGTTGATTTCAGCAGCCTGCTCATTGTTGCGCAGAGGCGCTTAGGCCGAGGTTGATGAGGCCCAGTCCCAATAAGCCTCTTTAAGCTGCCCGGCAATCGGGCCGATTTGAAAATGCGTTTCTTCAATCGCGGTCACGGGTGTGATTTTTTGCATATTTCCGGTCATAAAAACTTCATCAGCGGCATAAAAATCATCAAAACTCAAAACGGTTTCATAAATAGGAATGCCCATATCTTTTAAATGCGTGATATGCCGCGCGCGCGTGATACCGGCTAAGAACGTGCCATTTGGCGCCGGAGTAAACACCTCGCCATCGCGCGCCATGAAAATGTTTGCCGTGGCAGTTTCTGCCACATTGCCCATAGCATCTGCAACCAACGCATTGCTGAACCCGTTGCGGCGCGCTTCTACCAGCATGCGCGCATTATTGGGATAGAGACAGCCAGCTTTTGCATTTACCACGGCGCTTTCTAAAATAGGCCTGCGAAATTGCGTGCGCCCCAAGGTTGCGCTGGTTTTGGGGGCTGCAAAGGGGATTTCTTCAAGCGAAATGGCAAAGCCTGTGGTGTCAGCGCTTGGAACGATGGCCGTCAGATCCCCATCGATCCCCCAATACATGGGGCGAATATAAACCGCGGCGGATGTCGCGTAGCGCGCAAGCCCTTCCCAGATCAGGGCTTTCATCTCAGAAACACTATATGTTGGGGTGAGCATTAGGGCCTTTGCTGAGGCGTTTACCCGCGCACAATGCGCCTCCAAATCAGGGGCAACCCCGTTAAAATAGCGTGCCCCATCGAAGACGCCTGAGCCCAACCAAGCCCCATGGTCGGCAGCTTTCATCACAGCAATATCGCCATCATGCCATTGGCCGTTGAAATAGGTTTTTATGTTGCTGCCCGTTGCCATTGACCTCTCCTTTTGGATACCCCGGCTCAGGACGAGGCATTCTTTATGGCACCCTGACAAAAGACGGGTTTGCATGCAAGAGCCTGCCGAACCCTATTCGCGCGGCGTTAGTAAGACTGGGAAGTTTATGGGATTGCTTGCTTTGTGAGCGCAGGCAGCAGGGCTTAACTGCGCAGCAACCCCATAATATCATAAGTTTGGTTCAATATGGGCTGAGCAATTTTTCGAGCCCGCTCGGCCCCATTGGCCAATACACGGTCGATCTCGTCCGGTTCTTGCATCAACCGGTTCATTTCAGCCGAAATTGGTGAAAGCGTGGCGACCGCGCGGTCAATCAGCATTGGTTTGAACTCGGAAAATTGTCTGCCGCCAATGTCATTTAGAACCGCGTCAACGGATTGATCTTCCAAAGCGGCATAGATCGCCACCAAATTGCGCGCTTCGGGGCGATTTTCCAATCCGGCTTCTTCGGAAGGTAGGGCATCGGGGTCGGTTTTGGCTTTGCGGAATTTCTGGGCAATGCTGTCTGCATCATCGCTCATATTTATGCGGCTCAGGTCAGAAGGGTCTGATTTTGACATTTTTTTTGATCCGTCGCGTAGGCTCATCACGCGGGCTGCAGGCCCCCCGATCACCGGCTCGGTAATTGGAAAAAAATCCACCCCAAAATCATGGTTGAACTTGGTTGCAATATCTCTTGTTAATTCAAGATGTTGCTTTTGATCATCGCCCACGGGCACATGGGTTGCGTGATAGAGTAAAATATCTGCGGCCATCAATGCGGGATATCCAAATAAGCCAAGCGATGCATTCTCTGCATTTTTTCCAGCTTTGTCTTTGAATTGGGTCATCCGCTTCATCCACCCCATGCGGGCGATACAATTGAAAATCCAACCCAATTGAGCATGTTCGGGAACCGCGGATTGATTAAATAAAATTGACTGCTCCGGTTTTAATCCGGCAGCAATAAAAAACGCCGCCAATTCACGGGTGTTTTTGCGCAAGTTGGCCGGATCTTGCCAGACGGTCACCGCGTGTAGATCCACCATGCAATATAAGGATTCATGGTTAGGGCTTTGCATATGCACAAACCGCTTTACGGCGCCCAAATAATTGCCAAGCGTTAACCCGCCTGATGGCTGAACACCTGAAAAAACGCGCTTTTCAAATGGGCTTGGGGATGGTGTTTGAGCGGCATCCGACATAAGTGTTCTCCAAAGGGCAATCTACTGCGTGTCGATTAACTGCAGCTTCAAGGCCCGTCAAGCAAAGGGAGTGCGATGTCTTTCAATCCGGAAACACCCAAAGCTGCGGCGTTGAACCCGATGCCGCCCGTCGTCATGGCGCTTTTTTTGATGATTGCGGGGGTAGAGGCCCTATTTGCCTTGGCATCGATTGGGGTTTTGGGTGAAGGGTTTGACGCCTCTTGGCGGTTTTTGGCGATTGAGCGCTATGGAATGAACACAAATCTGGTGTCATGGATGCGCGAAACCCAGGATTACGGCGCGGAACATTTGGTGCGCTTTGTTACGTTTTCCTTCTTGCATGCGTCTTTTATGCAGGCAGCGATCGCTTGCGCGCTGTTTTTGGCGATGGGCAAAATGGTTGGCAGCGTGTTTTCCGCCCCTGCCGTATTAATGTTCTTTTTTGTGTCAGCGGCGCTGGGCGCATTGGTTTACTGCCTGATCGCGCCAGAGGCGGGCTGGTTATTTGGGGCTTTTCCAGGGATTTATGGGTTAATCGGGGCCTATACTTTTCTGCTTTGGGTGTCGTTAAAGGCGCAGCAGGCGCCGGCAGGCAAAGCGTTTAACATGATTGCGATGCTGATCGGGATCCAGCTTGTCTTTGGAATATTCTTGAGCGGCAGATTATTGTGGATCGCCGATTTGGCCGGATTTTTAGGCGGCTTCACCCTATCTGTTTTATTGCTTCCGGGTGGGCTTGCGCGTTTAGTGCAAGCGCTGCGCCGTGATTAAGGCTTTTTAAAACTGGCCTTTATCTCTTGCAGCGAGAAGGCTTTTAATCTTTCACCCAGCCAAAGATATAATCCCGCGCCAGCGATTACCAAGAAGAGCGCATAGAAAATTCGCCCAGAAACGCTGGTGACAGCGGGGCTGATAAAAAATTGTATGCCGTAAAGAGCAGCCCCTAAGAAAAGGCTGGCAATGCACATGCGCAGCAAGCGGTTTTTCGAACCGGCCTCCGGCTTTAAAATATCGTCAAAGCCGCGCGCGCCCCAAAACAGCAGCCCGACCATTGCCCAAGCCGAAAGACTGGTGGCAATGGCCGCGGCCACCCAGCCAATAAATGGCATAAGACCGATGGCTAAGGCGGCATTGATCCCCATGCCTACAAGCGCAAATCGAAAGGGCCTGCGCGTATCTTCGCGCGCAAAATACAATGGTTGCAAGAGCTTTTGCAGCACAAAAGCGGGCAAGCCCAATCCGTAGATAGCGGTCGCAAGCGCCATCGCTTGCGCGTCAAGGCGGGAGGTTGCGCCATGTTCAAAAAGCGCAGAGACGAAAGGATAGGGCACCACGCAGAGCGCCATTGCGGCCGGTAAACTCAGCGCTAATGTGATTTCGGTTGCGCTTGAAAAGGCTTGTTTTGCCCCTGCTTGATCATTTGCCTGCAAGCGTCGTGACAATTCGGGTAAGAGCACAATGCCCACAGCAATTCCAACCACGCCCAGGGGCAACTGATACAGGCGATCAGCCCCATAAAGCCAACTGACGGCGCCGGGATGTTGACTGGCGACCAATTGTCCGACCAATAAATTGATTTGCAGCACGCCATTGGCCAAGGCTGCGGGTACCGCAATCCGCACCAGCTGTCGCATTTCGGGGCTAAAGCTGGGCCGTCCCAAACGAATCGGAAGCCCGGCGGCCTGCGCCGCCCGCCACAGCGCGGTCAATTGCACAATCCCCGCAATTGGAACCGCCCAAATCAGATAATAGATGACCGCATGGTTCATCACCCATCCCAGACAAAGCGCGCAAATGATGATGATATTTAAGAAGACAGGCGCGGCGGCTGCCATAGCGAAGCGCCCTTGGGCATTCAGCGCACCAGACAGCAGAGCGCTGAGCGAGATAAGAAAGATATAAGGAAACATCACGCGGCCATATTCAACCGCCATATCAAAGCGGGCATCGCCCACGAACCCCTGCGCGGTAAGCCAGACAAGCGCTGGCATGAACACCAGCGCCAGCGCTGTCAAAAGCGCCAGCGCAAAGGCAAGCCCGCCCATCGCCTGGCTGGCAAATCCGATCGGGTTGTCTTGGGCCTCAAGGCGCTTTGAAAACAGAGGCACAAAAGCGGCGTTAAAAGCGCCTTCTGCAAAGAACCGCCGAAACATATTGGGCAAACGAAACGCAACCACAAACGCGTCCAACACCGGCCCTGCGCCAATCAACATATAGAGCAAGACCTCGCGGGCCATGCCCAGCACGCGGCTGAGCAAAGTCCAAAAACCGACTGTCATAATGCCTTTGAGCAGTCGCGGCCCACTCATGTTGAAGCGCGCTCAACGCCCAGCTCGATTGCTTCGCGTAGCTTGCGTTCCAGCATTTTTTGCTTGGATTGGTTGTAAAATTTCAGACCAAACATGTCTTTTACATAAAAACTATCAACAACTTGTTCGCCATAAGTGGCGATGACTGCTGATGCGATATAGACGTTGGTATTGGCCAAAGTGCGTGTCAGATCAAACAACAGGCCCGGACGATCCCGCGTGTCGACTTCGATGATAGTGTAAATTTCGGAGCCGTCATTGTCAAAGCTGATAGAGGTCGGAACTTTAAAGGCTTTTTCGCGTTTTTTGAATTTGTCCTTATCCTGAATCGCAACTCGCGCCACCACTTTGCCCATCAATGTCTTATTGATCATTTGTTTCAAACGGTTGAACTTTTCGGGCTCATAAGGGTTTCCTGCCGCGTCTTGAATCCAAAACGCTGCCGTCGCAAACCCATCTTTGGTGGTATAGCTGCGCGCGTCAACGACATTGGCCCCCACCAGTGCCAGAGCGCCCGCCAAGCTGGAAAAAATGCCGGGATGGTCGACGCAGGCAAAACACACGCGGGTTGCTGCGCGGTCTCCATCTGCATAGAAGTCGATGGCAATTTCGTCCTCTTTTAAATCGCGGAGCAAACCGGCAAACACCACATGCGCGGTGACATGTAATCCCTGCCAATAGGGGGGATAATGGCGCGCAACTTCGGTTTTAAGGTCTTTGGCGTCCCAATCTTTTAAATGCAGACGTAGGTTTTTCTTACCCTCGCTGCCACGCGATTCGCGGTTCAAAGCGTCTTGACCATTCTCTAACGCGCGGCGGGTCTGCCGATAGAGTGCCCGGATCAAAACCGCTTTCCAATTGTTCCAAGTGTTGGGACCAACAGCGCGAATATCGCAGACGGTCAACACGGTTAGCAGATCCAAGCGCTTGAGGGTTTGCACGGCTTTGACAAAGTCGCGCACCGTTCGAGGATCGGCAATATCGCGTTTTTGCGCCAAATCAGACATCAATAAATGGTATCTCACAAGCCATTCTACGGTTTCCACATCGGCTTTGTTCAAGCCAAGCCGCGGAGCCACTTTGCGCGCAATTTGCGCTCCAATCACCGAATGATCTTCATTGCGGCCTTTGCCGATATCATGCAGCAGAAGGGCAACGTAAATCACCTTTCGGTTCAGACCCTCTTTCAAAATAGAACTGGCAATGGGCAATTCTTCGATCAATTCGCCGCGCTCGATCTGGGCAAGGTTCCGGATACATTGGATCGTATGCTCATCCACCGTGTAGCTGTGGTACATATTGAATTGCATCATCGCGACGATGGGCTCAAATTCGGGGATGAAGGCTGACAAGGCCCCCAATTCATTCATCCGTCTCAGGGCACGTTCTGGATTGCCATGTTTTAAGAGCAGATCCAGAAAAATCCGTTGTGCTTCGGGGGTTTGACGCAGGGTTTCGTCAAATAAATGTAGATTGGCTGAGATTAACCGCATCGCATCTGGATGTATCAGCAGGCCAGTCCGCAGCGCTTCTTCGAATAGCCGCAACAGATTAAGCGGATCGCTCAGAAAATTTTCAGGCGCGGAAATACTCAGCCTGTTATGCAGCACCATATAATCGGATTTCACAGTGGGGCGTTTGCGAAAAATCCGTTCTAAAAGTGGCTCGCTTTTGACATGGCTTGCCTCGAGCGCCGTTAAGAAAATACGCGTTAAATCCCCAACGCTGGTTGCTTGGCGGAAATAATCTTGCATGAAAATTTCAACCGCTGGCCGGCCCGCGCGGTCATGATAACCCATGCGATCAGCCAGTTCGATTTGCATATCGAAGGATAAAGTTTCAACCGCGCGCCCGCTTATAAGATGCAAATGGCTGCGCACTGCCCATAAAAAAGCCTCTGCCTTGACGAAAATTTGATGTTCTTCCGGCGTGATAACGTTTAACGAGACCAGATCGGCCGTTGAGGCGGATCGATATACATATTTGGTAATCCAAAACAGCGATTGCAGGTCGCGTAAGCCGCCCTTTCCCTCTTTGACATTCGGCTCGACCATATAGCGCTGGCCGCCTTGCTTTTCATGCCGGGCTTCGCGTTCTTGCAATTTCGCCTCAATGAACTCTTTTTCGCTGCCCGAGAATAAATCACTCCAAAGCTTGGCGGATAGCGCGTCGGCAAGGCTTTGATCACCGCAGAGGTTGCGCTGTTCCAGCATGGCGGTGCGAATCGTATAATCATTCGCGCCCAAGCGCAGACAATCTTTTACAGTGCGTGATGAATGCCCCACTTTCAGCTTAAGATCCCAAAGGATATAGAGCATCGTTTCAATCAGACTTTCGGCCCAAGGCGTGATTTTATACGGTGTTAAAAAAAGCAAATCGACATCGGAAAACGGAGCCATTTCGCCGCGGCCATACCCCCCGACCGCAACAACAGAAAGCCGCTCGCTTTCGGTGGGATTGGCGAGGGGATGCACGAAGGTTGAGGCGACAAACCAGGTTGTTTTAACAATACAATCGGTCAGGTAAGTGTAAGATCTGGTCACCTCATGGGCGCTGAACGGGCTTTTAGAAAAAGCATGGGCAATATGTTCCATACCCGCAATTTGACGCGCTTTCAGCTCTGTGGCCAAGCCCGCCCTTATGTCTTTACTGTCTGACAACGTGACTAAGTTGGCTTTGATAAAGGCAACCATAGTTTCAGAGTCGAAAATCATTTCAGCTGGCGAAATCATTGGTAGATCGGGTCTGTCGAAGTGAAGCATCGACAGATTAGAAGCTGAAGAACTCGAATGCTGCGGGCGCTGGGTCAAGAATTACCACCTGTTTGTCTTGGATCGTTGCGATAGCCAGACCACGCTCGTTGGTGCCGTCTTTCCTAAGTCTGAAAATACCATCGACGCCTTCAAAGCCGGCTGTTTGGGTTAAGGCTGCTGCGCCTAACGCGTTATTGGTGCCACGGGCGACCAATGCGCCAATTGCGGCGACGCCATCATATGCCAGGCCCGCAAGCTGGTGTGGTTTACTGGAAAATGTCGCTTCATAGCGCGTTGAAAAACTTTGAGCGCGCGCGTAATCGGGCAAAGCGAACAGCCCCCCCTGCACGCCTGAGAGCGCCAGAGTTTGCGCCGGCACATCCCAGCGTGCAAGGCCTGCATATTGCACTTTGGCGGGATCAATCCCAGCTTCGGGCAGCAATTGCACCAACAGCCCCAAAGCGCCGGCCGTGGTTGAGGTTAATAAAATAGTATCGGCCTCTTCAATCTCGACAGCGGCGCGAATGAGCGGAATCGCGGCAACGACCCCCTCTTGCGAGAACTCAAACGCCTGACTATGCGCGATTTTTAAGCTGGAATATTGGGCGGCCTTTTCCAAAGCGCTGCGCCCTGCTTCCCCTTCCAGATTATCCGGGTAAACAATCACAGCGCGTTGTTTTCCTGATCGTGCAAGATAACCGACCACCCTTTCAGCCGTATTGTCAAAGGTCTTTCCAAGCACGAAGACGTTGCCACCGGCGATGGCGCTGCTGTTTGAAAAGCTTAAAACATTCACACCTTCATCCGCGACAGCCAGGCCCGCGGCGTTTGCGGCTTCAGCAAAAAGCGGCCCAATGATAATTTTCGCACCCTGATCAACCGCGGTTTGGGCCTGTTGCGCGGCGATATCACTGCGCCCTGCAGTGTCATAAACGCGCAGGTCAATTTTGATCGGTTCCAAATCAGAAACCGCCATTCGCGCGGCTTGCTCTAAACTTCCGGCGATCTCGGCGGCGTTTTGCGAAGATGTCGGAACCAACAATGCGATTGGAATGGGCTCTTGGGGAGCCAGCCTGGGAGCGGTGCCAATCGTTGATGTGTCAGGCGTGCAGGCGCTTATAAAAGCTGCCAGCAAGATCCCGGCCAGCGCGCGTAGACCTTTATGACGAAATGAAATAGATACTCTCATACATACGCTCCTTTGACAGGGGTTTAGCACAGCTCTTTCGCCGGTGCGACAAGAAAGCTAAGAATGATAAAGGCAAAGCCGTGAGTAAGCGCAACATCCATTTGGCACCAGGGCTTTATTTTGTTGCCACCCCGATCGGGACCGCGCGCGACATCACCTTGCGTGCGCTCGATATTCTAACAAATGTTGATATTTTAGCGGCTGAAGATACCCGAAGCCTACGAAAATTAATGGATATTCACGGCGTGGCTTTGAATGAGCGCCCGATATTGGCCTATCATGATCACAATGGCGCGCGCATGCGGCCTAAATTAATGCAATATTTACAAGAAGGCCGGTCTGTTGCCTATGCGTCGGAGGCGGGAACGCCGCTTATTGCTGATCCGGGCTTTGACCTAAGTAAAACGGCCGCTGAGGCTGGTGTTTTGGTCACCACAGCGCCGGGGCCATCCGCGGTGATAACCGCGCTGACGCTGGCCGGTTTGCCCACCGATCGCTTTTTATTTGAAGGCTTTGTTCCCAACGCAAAATCGGCGCGGCTTGCGGCTTTGAGGAATTTGTTAAACGTGCCAGCAACTTTGGTGTTTTACGAATCTCCTAAACGTCTTGTGCCATTTTTGCAGGATGCGTGCGCGGTTTATGGCGAAAATAGGCAGGCTGCGTATTGCCGCGAATTAACCAAAAAGTTTGAAGATATCCAACGCGGAACATTGGCAGAGTTGTTGGCCAAGGCACAAACTGGGCCTGTCAAAGGCGAGATTGTCGTGATCATTGACCGGGCGCAGTCATCTCCTGTTAATGAAAGTGATATAGAAGCGCAGTTGAAAACAGCATTGCAATCAATGTCGGTGCGAGACGCGGCTGAGTTTGTGGCACAGGCGCATGGCGTAGCGAAACGCAAAATTTATCAGATGGCTTTGAACATTGAGCAGAAACCTTAAAGGAAACAAGGCTTATTATTCAGGTTTAGCCGCTGGAAACAAAATAGCAAAAGTTTATAGAGCTGGCGGATATCACTTGGAGGCGCAGCGGTGGAGATCTTTGGCCGGCGAAATAGATCTGATTTTCAAAACCTCGGTCTGTTGGGTTTTTGTTGAGGTCAAGAAATCGCAAAATCATGAAAGAGCTGCGCAGCTGTTAACAGCGTTTCAAAGACGCCGCATTATTGCCGCTGCGCAGGTGTTTATTGGGCAGGTGCGATCTGCGCCCTGCATGGCGATGCGCTTTGATCTGGCTTTGATCGATCGTTTCGGCGCCATTTTAATTGAAGAAAACGTATTTTTTCAGAGGATTTTCAGAAACCACCAGAGATGGGTTTTATTTAGCTGGCTCAAGTTGTAATCAAAGCCGCAAACATATCGCAGGAGCGCTCCGTGAAAATCGCATTTCAGATGGATCCTATTGAGGCGGTTAATATTGAAGCAGACAGCACGTTTCGTCTGGCCGAAGAGGCTCAAGCACGAGGGCATAGCTTATTTTATTACCCGCCTGACACGCTGGCCTATCAAAACGGGAAAATAACTGCGCGCGGATATCCCATGACCGTACAGCGGGTTGCGGGTGGGCATGTGGATTTTGGGCCAGAAGAGGAGGTGGAGCTGGCCAAATTTGATGTGGTTTGGCTGCGCCAGGATCCGCCATTTGATATGCATTATATTACGACAACGCATTTATTGGATCGGTTAAAAGATCAAACGCTGGTTGTGAATGATCCGTTTTGGGTGCGCAATTATCCCGAAAAACTGTTGGTGCTTGATTTTCCGGATTTAACGCCGCCAACAGCGATTGCCCGCGATTTGGAAATCTTGAAAGCGTTTCGCCAAGCCCATGGCGATGTTATTTTAAAGCCGCTTTACGGCAATGGCGGCGCAGGCGTTTTTTTGCTCAAAGAAGATGATCGCAATATGACATCTTTGCATGAATTGTTCAGCGGCTTCTCGCGCGAACCGCTGATCGTGCAGAAGTTTCTGCCAGATGTGAGTAAAGGGGATAAACGGGTGATTTTGGTGGATGGAGAGCCAGTGGGCGCGATTAACAGGGTGCCTGCTAAGGGCGAAACGCGTTCTAATATGCATGTAGGCGGGCGGCCTGAGAAGATTAAGCTTACGCCGCGCGATTTAGAAATCTGCGCGCGTATTGGTCCGCTTTTGCGCGAAAAAGGCCAGGTCTTTGTGGGCATCGATGTGATCGGGCAGTATTTAACCGAAATCAACGTCACGTCACCTACAGGGATTCAAGAGCTTGAGCGCTTTGATGGCGTTAATATTGCCGCAAATATCTGGCAGGCGATTGAACAAAAACTAGTGTGAAGCCCTAGCCAAGTTGCCAAAGAAGAGCGTGTTTGAAGCGGCGTATGAGGTGCCGTTTGGGGGTTTTGGGCGA
>ERZ1049444.2296-NODE-2296-length-12839-cov-133.205961_pt1 | contig 12839 bp, 14 predicted proteins | sample MGYA00383101_ERZ1049444 | MGnify/ENA primary metagenome ERZ1049444 (study PRJEB29581, sample SAMEA5548371) | metagenome | biome: marine; feature: coastal; material: water | depth 50 m | study: Short-term variability in the microbial, nano- and picoplankton...
GATTTAAATCTACACATAGTTTAGATAGTAGAGTGCTAAAAAAAGAATTGGGAGGAGGTAGTTTATTAGATATTGGTATATATCCTGTGTTTCTAGCCCTATCCATATTAGGGATTCCAAAATCTATTGAATCTACTGCAACTTTTTTCACCAATGGCGCAGATTCATCTTGTGATATGATTTTTAATTATGACAATTCCAAAGCAATTTTGAAAAGTACCTTTTTGAAGCAAACACCTACTGAAGCTGTTATTACTTGCGAGCACGGAATTATTAAAATTAATACTATGTTTCACCAACCAACAACAATTACTCTCATACAAAATGGAATTGAAGAACATGTAGATTTTTCTGCCAAAACTTTTGGATATAATTTTGAAATTGAACATTTTAATCAATTACTTAGAGATCATAAAAAAGAAAGTGAACTCATGAGTTTTTCTTTTTCAAAGGATTTAATAGCTACATTAGACCTTATTAGAAAAAAAATTAATTTAAACTACTAATTTCCCTTCATAATGATCACCATTAGAAAAGCAACTATTGAAGACTTACCTGTTCTCTTTGAATTTGAACAAGGAGTTTTGCGTGCAGAAAGACCTATGGATGAAACCTTAAAATTAAAAAACACCTATTATTATGATATTCCAAATCTTATAGAGGATTCTTCGGTAGAACTTGTTATGGCTGAAATTAATGGCATCATTGCTGGATGTGGATATGCGCGAATTAAGAAAGCTAGAGATTGTTTTCAGTTCGATCAATTTTCCTACTTAGGGTTCATGTTTACAAAAGAAGATTATAGAGGGAGAGGTGTTAATCATTCAATTATGAATTATTTATACAATTGGTCTTTATCAAAAGGTATTTATGAAGTTAGGTTGGAGGTATATCCAACAAATATTGCTGCAATTAAATCCTATGAGAAATCAGGAATGACTTGTTCCATGCAAACAATGCGTATAGATCTAAGAAGTAAAAATTTAAAAGACAGCGATTAGCTGCCTTTTAAATTTTATTATATCTAGAATAACACTATTCGGTTTTCCATTCAGCAAGTGATTGCGTATTCATTTTAATATAAGCTTCATTTCCAGCTGCTTTTGAAAGTTCTAGAGATTTTTCAGCAACTGCTATCGCCTTTTCTGTTTCACCCATTTTTGCATAAATTAGAGACTGTTGTCTCAATTGCCAAAATGCAGGCTTTTCAGTCAAAGACATTGCTTTTTCCATCCATTCATTTGCTTTTTTGATGTCTAAATCTTGTTGTCTATAATAGATAGCGGCATTATAATAATCTCCAGCTTCAGGGCTTGCAGCCATAACAGCAGCTATGGTATCAGAAACCAATTTATCCGTTGGAACTTCAAATTTTATTCCAACATAAGTTTTTTCCCAAAGAATCCCTAATGTTGCTGAAGTACCAGAAACATCGTCAAAAGTAATGGTAAATGTCTCAACATTCATTGGCATTGAGTATACTTCTACACTAGTCTTTGCAACAACCTTGGTATCGTCCCAATCTCTAGGAACTCCGCTATTATCAGACTCAGAATAAAACATGACTTCCCAAGAATTTTCGTTTGGAACAGTATACAGTCCATAAGAGCCTGCATTTAATGTTTGGCCGTCAATAGAAACATCAGAACTAAAGGTAACTTTGGTATTTGAATTAGCACCCGTTCTCCATGTCTTACCAAAAGGAACTAGATCTCCAAAAATAGCTCTTCCTTTTACTCCTGGTCTAGAATATTCTACTGATACATCAGTTAGGCCAACTCGTTGCTCTACTGTTGCTTTTGGACTAGGTTGAGGCGTGGTAATTTTTAATTTAGTAATCGGTTTTTTTTCTACTTCAACAGAAGAAGATACATTGTCACAACTAGATAGCGATATGGATATTATAAAGGCTATTAGGGTAGTTTTTGTAATAAAAAATTTGTTCATAATTAATTTAAAGTTTAGAAGAGTAAAAATACAATTATTTTAAGTTGTTAAAAACGCAATTTATTTTTCTTTTCCAGGGTTATAAGTTTTTTTTGCACGCTTTAAAACATCTTCTCTATAATAAGCTACGTCTTTAAATTTTGCTTTTATATAGGGTATTGTTTGATCATCAAAATGAGGCGAGTTTGGGTCTCCACTTTGACCTCCAGCTAAAATTGTTTTGGCAGTTACTTTCTCTCCAAATTCAACAACGGCAACAAAACTATTTCCAGAAGTTCCATACTGACGTTTAGTGTTTTTTCCAAACCGTGTGCCATAGGAAGCCAAAGCACCCCATTTACTTGATGCCATACCTACAGGTATACTTTTTTTAGTATCATCAAAATTTTGAAAAATTTCCCCATCATTTCTCTGATATCTATTAAATTCTCCCCAAGGAGTTTTCCATGAGCCAAAATCTTCTATTAATTTTTGTAAGCTTTTTTCAAAAATAGCCATACGTTCCTCGGGAGGCGATTCTACACTCATATATTCAAAACGAGCTAGTCTCGAGGTTCTTTTTCCATAGGACATGGTTGGAATTTTACCTGATTCATGGTATGAATTAATGTAAAATTGTGCTAAGGTCATTTCAATTGAACTGATCGATACTTTAGAATCCCATTTTTTCAACATCTTTATAGCATCTTTAACATCTTTAGATTGTGAGGGTGTTTTCTTTGCCGCTTCAATTAATCCTGATATAAGTTTTTCTGCTCCCGGTAAATAGGGATCATATGCAAGTTTAATTAAAGAAGTTAAAGTAAGATTCTCTGCTTTTTTTAATAGAGGAATTGCATGGATACCTCTAAAGTTTTCTGGAAATGAAGACATATATTCAGGGTAATCCTCTTTTTTCGGACTGTATTCTGCTGCAGAGCTAAATGGTGTAGAGTTACAGTTTTGTATCCAATGTGTTGGAGGATTTTTCACAAAAATATTTTCCTCTAACTTGTGTAATCCATTCCAATCTGTAGCCGGATTACTTCCATCTACTGGTTTTGTATAATCAAATTTTTCATCTCTCACAGGAATGAAATTTCCATGATAGTAGGCGATGGTTCCGTCTGCATCTGCATAAACAGTATTGTTTGAAGAATTTGTTCTGATATCCATCATTTCATGAAATTCATTGTGATTTGATTTTTTTGTTCTTGTAAATGATTGTTTCAATGCCTTTATAGGACTCCACATTAAGGCAGTTGATATCCAATGATTCCCCTCAGAGTGAGTAATTGGTCCGTGATGAGTTCTGAATAAAGTAAAGTCTTTTGAGGAGGTTCCTGTATTTGTAGCATAATTTAATGAGACTTGAATAGAATCAACAGGAAGCATTTTTTCTCCATATGTATAGTGTGTTTTATCATTGGTTTTTACAATAGTTTCTTTAAACTCATCAATGATGTCTGTTCCTGTAGAGGTATGCATCCATCCAGTTTTTTCGTTAAACCCTTGATATATAAAAAATTGACCCCAGGTTGTAGCTCCGTATGCATTTAAACCCTCTTCGCTAACAACATGAGATTCTCCTCTAAAGAAAAAAGAGGTATGAGGATTTATTAATAACATGGCATTTCCTGAAGCTGTTTTTTCTCCACCTATTGCAAAACCATTAGAGCCTCTTGGTTCATCATCTTTCAAGCGAATTAATCCGTCAGAAATTGCTAATTTTTTTGAATTTGTTTGAGGGCCATAAAAATCTCTTATTTTCTCTGTAGAGACCCTTTCAATATCTCCTCCAATTGACCCTTCGCTAAAATACATGGGCATCCACGGTTCAAAATGAGTAATTAACTTAGGAGTTACTTCTGGATGATTTTTTAAATAAAAGTTAATACCATCTGCAAATGCAATACAAAGTTCTTGAAGCCACTTAGGACTATTCTCATAATTTAAAATTGCTTCTTCTTGGGTCATGTAGAGATTGGCTCTTACATCGCTATACAAGGCTTTTTCTCCCTCAACTTCAGCCAAACGACCAATTGCCCAGATATAATTTCGTTCTACACGATTAAAATCATCTTCACATTGTGCGTATAACATTCCAAATACCGCATCGGCATCTGTTTTTCCGTAAATGTGAGGAATGCCAAAGTCATCTCTTATAATTTCTGTATTTTCAGCTCTGTGATTCCATCTTTCATCCTCATTCAAAGAGCTTATGTTCGTTTCTGAGGTTGAACAACTAATGATTAAAAAGCTAGTGACTAATAAAATAAATTTTTTCATAAGATGAGGATTAAAAAAAATGAATCAGCAAGATAAAACTTAATAAAAAGGTAACCTAAACAAATGTATCTTTGCCTTATAGTTTTCAATATTAGAAAAAAAGAGTGTAAATGAAAAATTATATATCTGAATTTATAGGCACTTTTGCCATGATTTTTTGTGGAACTGGTGCCATGACTATTAACGAGATTACAGGTGGGGACGTAACCCATGTAGGAATAGGAATCACTTGGGGATTAATTGTTATGGCAATGATTTATGCTTTTGGAGAAATATCAGGAGCTCATTTTAATCCGGCAGTATCTATTGCATTTGCCTATGCTAAAAAGTTTTCTTGGAAAGAAGTTCCCAAGTATATATTTTTTCAAGTAGCAGGTGCTTTTGCAGCTAGTTTATTATTGATGTGGTTATTTCCCAAAAGTGAACTTTTAGGAGCAACAATTCCTACTGTTGATGTATGGCGAGCTTTTGTATTAGAATTAATTCTCACATTTTTTCTAATGGTTGTTATTATTAATGTTTCCACAGGAAGTAAAGAGGTAGGAATGATGGCTGGGATAGCTATTGGGTCTGTAGTACTATTGGAAGCACTTTTTGCCGGACCTATCACTAATGCATCAATGAATCCTGCCCGTTCACTAGCTCCAAATATTGTTTCTGGAAATATTAAAGGACTTTGGTTGTATATATTAGCTCCAATCATAGGAGCATTACTAGCGGTAGTGAGTTGCAAATTTGTAAAGCATGAAAATTGTTGCGATGAAGAATGTTAGCATACTTGGATGTGGTTGGTTAGGGAAACCCATGGCAGTTTCTTTAATGAATGATGGTTTTTTAGTAAAAGGATCTACAACCTCTGAGATTAAAATTCAAGAATTAGAATCTTTAGGAATAGAATCTTACTGTATAGATATTACTGAATTTGAAGAGTTTGATTTATTCTTAGCATCAGATATTCTTTTGATAGCCATAACCTCAAAGGATATAGATGCATATGAGCGATTCATTGAACAAATTGAAATTTCACCGATTCAGAAAGTTATTTTTATTAGCTCCACTTCAGTATATCCAGCATCAAACTCTATAGTTACTGAAGAAACAGTAACAATGAATACACCTCTCTCAGAAATTGAAAATCTTTTTAAAAATAACACATTTTTTGAAACAACAATTATTCGTTTTGCTGGATTATTTGGTCCTGGTAGACATCCAGGAAGTTGGTTTAAAAATGGTAAAATAATACCCCAACCTAATGGGTTTGTGAATATGATACACCAGGAGGATTGTATTAATATTATTCATGAGATTATTGATCAAAACTGTTGGAATACAACTTTTAATGCCTCTAGTAACGATCATCCAACTAGAAAAGATTTTTATATAAATGCGAGAAATAGTTTGAATTTTGAGATGCCAATATTTGAAGAAAATTCACAATTAAATTATAAAATTATTAGTTCAAAAAAGTTACAAGAAAATCTGAATTATCAATTTATACATGATAATTTGTTAGAAATTTAAGAATACTTTCTTTTTCTTACATAGTGGAACATACATCCAAAAATTGTTAAAATCAAAAGAGGCAATGCAATATTAATAAACTGCCAAAAAGTTCGTTCTTCAAATGCTCTCTTTTTATCTAATAGATTAATTTTTAAATTTTTATTTCTTAGTTCAATTACTCCAGTATCATCTAATAAATAATCTACTGCATTTAATAAAAATTCTTTATTACCAAACTGCTCTCCAGTCCATTTGTCTTCTGCCAAATCAAAGGGTTTTCCTTTTTTAATTTGATTTCTTCCGATATCTCCATCGGAAATAATAATCATTTTATTGTGGTTGCTTTTTTTTCTGAATTTATTTAATTCAAATGGTTTAATTCTTTTTGCATACATAGAATTAAAATCTCCTTCTACAAGTAAACTAAATATATTAAAACCTGATGAATATTCTTCTTCTTTGGGCTCATCAGCGATACTTTCTAACTCTATGATTGCAGGCGTCCCAGTCTTCTTTGTTAACATTGAACTCATTAGCAAAGGTGTCTTTTTTAAATTGTTTTGTATGGTGTCTATTTGATTAGCAAATCGCAACCTTACGGGAGCTATATTTTTAGTTATTGCATGTGTTGGGTTTCCAGAAACTAATGGGTGATAAAACCAATTTAAATTTTGAAATTGAGGTTTATTTCCTATGTTTCCTGTTGCTAATGGAATTTTTGCAGCATACAAATCTTGAATTAATGTTGCGTTAACACGTAATCCATAAGAAAAGAATAAATCAGTTAGATTAAGATCTCTTGGATAGGCCAACATTTTACCACCATTGTATAGACTATCTGTATCTGCCTGAACATTTTCTAACATCCACAATGTTTTTCCACCGTTTATAATAAATTGATCGAGTACCAACTTTTCTTTCTCTGAAAATAATTTTGTTGGCTTCGCTATAATGGCAAGATCAAATTTTTGAAGATCTTTTACGCTTTTAGTTGGATACCTTTCAACAGAATCTAATGTGAATTTTGCCAATCGATATTTCTTTGTTATTTCACTTAAAAAAGAATACAATTGAATGTCTTGTAGTTCTCCGTTCCCAGAAAGTACTGCAACTTTTTTTTGCTTTTGTTCTTGTAATTTGTGTATGGCACTTACAAAAGAAAACTCTAAATTTTCAACAGCAGTTTCTAACTGATCTTCTTGGGTTTGTACCATTCCGTTTGAAAGCAAAGAGACTATGGTCGTTTTATTTTTGTAAGTGATTTCTGCCCAAGGGAAAATTATGGTATTAGATAATTTGCCATTTTCCTTTACAGTTAGTTGACTTGGTATCATCCCAGCTTTAATTAAACGCTCTCTTTGGTTATCTGGGCGAATAAACTGAGTTTTAATAAAAGAATTTTCACTACTCAATTCTTCCAAAAATTGTCTAGTTTCAATTTGTAAACGTTTAAATTCTGAGGGGAAATCGCCTTCTAAATAAATACTAATGATAAGTTCTTTGTTTACATTTAAAATAACCTCTTTTGTTATGGGTGCTAATGTATATCTATGATCTGAAGTTAAATCTATTCTCTTATAATAACTTTGACTAGCAATGTTTAATAATGCAAGGGTAAGAAGCAAATAAATTGTATGTTTTAACTTTTTACTCATTGGTTAGTTTTTGTTTGCTGACAAATAAAAAGAAAATAATAATGCTCATAAAATATAAGACATCTCTAGAATCAATTACACCTCTACTAATACTCTTGTAGTGTTCGTTCATTCCGAATAATTTTATGGTGTAAGAATAATCTCCAAATAAACTAGAAACAGCATCAAATCCGTAATAGAATAAGAATACTACACAAATTCCTAATAGAAAAGCAACAACTTGATTCTTGGTAAGTGTTGAGGTAAATATTCCAATTGATGCAAAAGAACTAGCTAATAAAAACAACCCTATATATGATCCACTAATACTTCCATAATCTAAATTTCCAACAGGATTTCCTAGCTCATGTATAGAATATGCATAGACAAATGTTGGAATTAGAACTATAATAAGTAAGGTTAAAATTGCAAAAAACTTCCCAAGAACAAGAGTTACATTAGTAATAGGTCTTGTTTTTAAAATTTCAATAGTTCCAGAACGAAATTCATCTGCAAATGTTTTCATAGTGATTGCAGGTATTAGAAAAATTAATATCCATGGAGCTAGGTAGAAAAAACTAGTAAGATCTGCAAACCCTGCATTTAAAATATTAAAATCGTCATCAAATACCCACAGAAATAATCCATTTATTAATAAGAATATTCCAATAGTTAAATAAGCTATTGTTGAGGTAAAAAATGAGTTGAATTCTTTTTTAAAAATGGCAAGCATTGTTAGGCTATTTTTATTTTTTTAGTTTAAATATTCTATTATTATCAAATCCCTTTTCTCTTCTTTTGATTTGAAAAACAAATTGATGCTTTTTAAGCAAGGCTTTCGAAGCTTCGTTGTCTTTATGGGTAAACGCTTCAATTGTTTTTAAATTTATGGTATGCAGTCCAAAATTAAGGACAGCTTCACAAGACTCATTCATGAATCCTTTCTTATGTTCATCAGGATGTAATTCATATCCAATTTCTGCATAGGAAAAGTTGTTGTTAAAGTTTTGATATCCGATGCTTCCAATTACTTGATTGTATTCTTTTGAGACAATTACCCAAAAGATATTTTTTTTATCATAAAATCGATTGTTTAACTCAGCTATAAATTTAGTGGTTTCTGCAATACTTTGAGGGATTTTTCTAGAAATCAATTCATTAATCTTCTTATTTGTTCTTAAAAGATATATAGATTTAGAATCACCTATATGAGGTTGTCTTAGTATAAGTCTCTTAGTAATTAATTCTGGGAAGTGTTTAAAATTAAATTTTCCCATTAGTTTAAACTAATCATTTTTTCAACACTCCATGCATGTGGTTTCGAGTTAAATAACACCTTAGTTTTAGACCAAATTTCTTTGAATAATTCAGATTTTCTGTATTCATTTAAATCTTTTTCAGAGTCCCAATAACTGTAGGTAAAAAAAATAGAAGAATCGTTTTTATCTCTATACAATTCTAATAAATGACAACCAGCACTTTTTCTTATTGCTTCTTTTTTTTTATTAAAATTAGAGAGGAAGGTTTCTATGTGTTCTTGATGAAAGCTCATCTTTACAATTCTAACTAGCATTTTACTTAATTAAATTCTATGGTTATTGTATCTCTATAACCTAAACCAAGCAGCGTAGAGGCACCCCCAACTGTATTTAAATTACTTCTGTAAATAGCAATTTCTAAATAGCCAGCTGAATTAAAGAGAGCTAATTTACTCCCATCAAATTGACGAGTATCTGAACTATTGTCACCTAGTACTTCATTATATTTATTAACTATTTTTGTGAAAGTATATTTTGCTGCAGAAATTTTAAAATTTCTTCCTTTCCCTATTTCAACAAAGAGTTTTTTATTGATATTACTTATGATATTGCCATAATTATCTATATAGATAATTCCTCCTGTAATTATTTTCTGATCTTGGCTAACTTTTGGTTGAATTTCTGTCATTTCCTTGAAAGAGGAGGTTTCTTTTCCAATCACAGTTAAATTTCCACCTCTAGAAATAAAACAAGCTACTTGCACAAAAACATCCAACACAGGAAAGCTGCTTTCAATTCTATCATGAATATTAATTTCTACAATTTTTGTAGGCTTAATATCTTTAGTTATCATGCAAATTAAACCATTGTCTGGACATACAAAGTAATGATTGTCTAAAGCTATTGCAATGTGTTTGTTTGTGTCGCTTAACTCTGAGTCTACTCCAATAATATGAATGGTTCCTTCAGGGAAGCTCTTATAAGAGTTTTTTAGAATATACGCAGTCTCTGTAATATTAAATGGTGATATATGATGAGTGATGTCAACAATTTTAGCATCAGGTAACTCAGAGTATATAGCGCCTTTTACTGCACCAACAAAATGGTCTTTAGTTCCAAAATCGGTTGTTAATGTTATTATAGACATTAAAAATTGGCTGTTAATTAAATGTGTAAAAGTTGCTAAAAAATTTCACACAAAGCTAAACATTTCTGAAAATTTATTCACTATTTTTAAGTTGTATTATTTATTAATAACCAATAAACTAAAAACATTTGAACGAACGCATCATTGAGCTTACTGAAATTAATCCAAAAGATTTCTTTGGAGCACATAATAGCACTATAGAGCAATTAAAAAGATATTTTCCAAAAATTAAAATAGTTGCTCGAGGATCAAAACTTAAAATTTATGGAGAATCTGATCTTCTTAATGAGTTTGAAAAGCGCTTAGAAATGCTTATAAAATACTTTAATCGATATAATAAATTAGACGAGAACAGTATTGAAAGAATTTTAACATCTACAGGAAAAGAAGAAAAGTCTGGTGGAGCAAAAGCAAAAGATATTTTAGTGCACGGTGTTAACGGTAAGCATATAAAAGCTCAAACAGAAAATCAAAGAAAAATGGTTTCTATGATGCAGAAAAATGACATGTTATTTGCCGTAGGACCAGCAGGAACTGGAAAAACATATACTGCTGTAGCTTTAGCAGTAAAAGCCTTGAAGGAAAAAGAAGTTAGGAGAATTATTTTAACAAGACCAGCCGTTGAGTCTGGAGAAAATTTAGGGTTTCTTCCAGGAGATTTAAAAGAAAAATTAGATCCCTACATGCAGCCACTCTATGATGCATTAAGAGATATGATACCTCATGAAAAATTAGAATCACATTTAGAAAAAGGTGTCATTCAAATAGCTCCTCTTGCTTTTATGCGAGGAAGAACACTAGACAACGCTTTTGTAATATTAGACGAAGCCCAAAACACTACTCATAACCAAATGAAAATGTTTTTAACCAGAATGGGTAAAAATGCAAAGTTTGTTATAAATGGAGATCCAGGGCAGATAGATCTTCCCAGAAAACAAATTTCTGGATTAAAAGAATCATTATTAGCATTAAAAGATATAGAGGGTATTGCTCAAATATATTTAGATGACAAAGATGTGATCCGTCACCGGTTAGTAAAAAGCATCATTAGTGCTTATAAAGGTATCGAAACTGATTAATTTTAATACTCTTTAACTATTTTTGCATTTTCCAATTATTTAAAACTTTATGAATACCATAAACGAAACTAATTTTCAATTCCCCAAACAAAAAGACGTCTACAAGGGCAAAGTTAGAGAGGTCTACAATATAGACGATAAATTACTTGTTATGATTGCTTCAGACAGATTATCAGCTTTTGATGTAATTATGCCCAGACAAATTCCTTTTAAAGGGCAAATTCTTAATCAGATTGCTACTAAAATGATGAGAGAAACAGAAGATTTAGTACCTAATTGGTTAATTGCTAATCCAGATGAAAACGTAGCTGTTGGTCATTTATGTTCACCTTTTAAAGTAGAAATGGTCATAAGAGGGTACCTGTCAGGTCATGCAGCTAGAGAATATAAACTTGGTAAAAGAGTTTTATGTGGTGTTCCAATGAAAGATGGGATTAAAGAAAATGGCAAATTTCCAGAGCCGATTATTACTCCATCAACAAAAGCTGAAAATGGCGATCATGATGAAGATATTTCTAGAGAAGATATTCTAGCTAAAGGGATAGTATCTGAAAAAGATTACTTGGTTTTAGAAGATTACACAAGAAAATTATTTCAAAGAGGAACAGAAATTGCCGCAAAACGTGGATTGATATTAGTTGATACAAAATATGAATTTGGAAAAACAGAAAATGGTGAAATAGTACTTATTGACGAAATTCACACACCAGATTCTTCACGATATTTTTATCAAAATGGATATGATGAAAGGCAAGCTAAAGGTGAAAATCAAAAACAGTTATCAAAAGAATTTGTTCGTCAGTGGTTAATAGAAAATGGTTTTCAAGGTAAAGAAGGAGATCTTATTCCTACTATGTCAGATCAGAAAATTTCTGAAATTTCTGATCGTTATATAGAGTTATATGAACAAATTACAGGGGATGTTTTTATAAAAGCAAATACCTTAAATGTTCTGGAAAGAATAGAGAAAAATACGACTTCCTTCTTAAATAGTTTTTAAATAGTTACTCAATGAAACCAGTAACCATCAAAAAAATTAAAGACGAATTAAACTATAAGTCATCGCAAGAATTGATTGAATTGTGTCTTTTATTATCTAAATTTAAAAAAGAAAATAAAGAATTACTTACGTACTTATTATTTGATAAAGATGACGAGGAAACGTATATCAGTAAGGTGAAAGAATACATTACTTTATTATTTGATGAAATTAACACTAAAAGTTTTTTTTACATCAGAAAAAGTGTTCGTAAGATACTTAAGCTTACGAAAAAGCACATACGCTACTCAAAAATAAAGGAAACAGAAGTAGAGTTGTTACTTCACTTTTGCAAAGAACTTAAAAATGTATCACCTTCAATATCTAAAAGCCCTCGTTTATTAAATGTTTATAACAGACAGATAATTTTAATAAAGAAAGCCATAGCTACTTTACACGAGGATCTGCAATATGATTATCAACTAGAATTCGATCAATTATTAGATGAATAAAAAAGAACGCCCCATAATTAAGAATTTAATTAAAAAACATACTACTGAAATAGAAAGTTTTCAAAACACTACTATTAGACCAATCATAAAAATGCAACACTTATTGCTAGTTGCTTCCTTCAAAAACTATTTAGAAAAAAGAAAAGTTGATTTACAAAGTTGTTCAGACTTACAAATAAATAACAAGATTAAATCAATTTTCAACAGAGATATATCTTACAGGAATATTTGTTTAGGGCTAATTATTGGTCATTTTTCATCTTCAGAATTTAGTTTCTATACTCATCATTCCCCAGAAATTAATAAAAGAATTATTAAGATTATTCATCAAAGAGTTCAAAATAGTCTATCTGAAATTTTGGATTAGAATCTTTTTAAATTACTCAATAACTTTTTTTTATTAGTTAACAGTGTTTTAAATTTTATAAGAGATACTTTATTAAGATTCGAATACTTACAAAAGCAATCAATAGTGCAGTACCCTTTTTAATTTGAATTGGTGTTAGAAATT
>ERZ1049444.2298-NODE-2298-length-12813-cov-4.945211_pt1 | contig 12813 bp, 10 predicted proteins | sample MGYA00383101_ERZ1049444 | MGnify/ENA primary metagenome ERZ1049444 (study PRJEB29581, sample SAMEA5548371) | metagenome | biome: marine; feature: coastal; material: water | depth 50 m | study: Short-term variability in the microbial, nano- and picoplankton...
GCGTCATCGAGATCCAAGGCGACCATATTGAACGTATACTTGACTATTTGAAGAAAGAAGGCATAAGAGCCAAACGGGCTGGTGGGTAAAGAGGTAATTATTTTAAAGTAGCTTCCTCTTTAAAACTGGTCTTAAGCATGATTCCTTCTTACTGTCATCGGCTTAATTTTAATATTTATTCTAAAAAAATCGCTAGTTGAACGTCACGATAAAAAAGTTTAAGAATTAATGATAATTGCAATAAAACCACACACCAAAAATATTTATGATTGAAGGAAATTCTAGTCTAATTACGGAAGAATATCGAGTTCTTCATAGGGTTGCTCAAGCATTGCAGAGTCCTGGAACTTTAAAAGACGTTTTACAAAAAACCATGCAGGCCGTTACCCAATTTGATGGGCTTCAGGTTGAAAACAAAGCTGGAATATTTCTGGCAGATAATGAAGCAAGAGTCTTGCGTCTTTTTACTACTTACGGGATTTTTACTGAAGAGTTCTTAGAAAAGGAAAGAGAGGTCCCTTTTGGTGATTGTTTATGTGGTCGTGCTGCTATTTCTGGTGAATTATTGATGAGCGAAAGTTGTTTCACGGACCAACGCCATGAAAGAACATTCACGGGTATGAAAGCACATGGCCATTATATAGTTCCCTTGAAAAGCTTGGATAAACTTATCGGTGTGATGTTTTTATATACTGATACATCTCCATCCTGGTATCAGCATAGTCAGGAAGTATTGTTATCAATAGGGGGGTTAATCGCAAATACAATTCAAAGAAAACAAATTGAAGATGAGTTAATGGAACATAGAAATACTCTGGAAAATTTAATAGAGACTCGAACCTCTGATTTAAGTAATACAAATAATCGCCTTAAAAGAGAAATTGTTGAACACGAAAATACTCAAAAGACTCTAATAAATTCTAGAGAGAAATTTAGAAAACTGAGTCATCAAATTCAGTCTATTAGGGAAGAGGAAAAATCTCGAATTGCAAGAGAAGTCCATGATCAACTTGGTCAAGCATTAACAGCCTTGAAAATTGACACAATTCAAATAGAGAAAAAGCTACCGCTAGATTTTCCAGAACTAAAGTCACACGTAAACTCAATGACCATGGCGATTGATGATACGATTAATAATGTTCAGCAAATTGCTATGGGGCTCCGTCCACCTATATTGGATGCTTTTGGGATTTGTGAAGCCATTTCTTGGCAAGCAGATGAATATCAAAAAAAATTGGGGCTACATTTCGACCTAAAACATCTTCAAGAAAATATTTCAATAGACAAAAGCCTGCAAACTGCTTTATTTCGAATTTTCCAAGAATCCGTAACAAATATTACTCGACACGCTAAGGCAACCCAAGTTCAGGTAGGAATGAATTATGATAATACAGAGCTTATTTTTGAAATTACCGATAATGGTGTTGGAATAAAAAAGGAAGCGGTTGAAAACTCTGCATCCCTTGGGTTGATCGGAATAAAAGAAAGAGTCCATCCTTGGGATGGGCAAGTTAAGTTTGAAGGATCACCTGGTACAGGCACGACGGTAAAAGTCACTATTCCCTTAAAAATAAAATGACATTCTCAAAATCAAACACCATAAAGATTTTGATAGCTGATGACCATGAAGTTGTTCGTCAAGGCCTCAAAACAATACTTTCAGAGCACTTGGATTTGAAAGTTATTGCGGAGGCAGAAAATGGAAATGATGTTTTAAAAATTGCAAATAAGTCGAAATTGGATGTAGTTCTTTTAGACTATGATATGCCAGAGAAAAACGGACTAGACACTCTAATGGAACTCAAGGCATTGCACCCAAAACTTCCAGTTATAATTTTAAGTATGTTTCCAGAGGATCATTATGGAACACGTTTTCTAAAGGCAGGAGCATCGGGATACCTGGGAAAAGCAAGTGCGTCAGATCAACTCGTTGTCGCTATAAGAAAAGTAGCCAGCGGCGGGAAATACATTTCACCTAATTTAACTGATAAGTTAGTCACAGACCTCCACAAAGATTCCGAACAAGCTTTACATGAAACTTTGACCGATAGAGAGTTTCAGGTGCTTTGTTTAATTGCTGGTGGTAAAAAATTAAAAGAAATTGGGACCGAACTTTGCCTAAGTATCAATACCATTAGCACCTACCGGGCACGCATCCTGCAAAAAATGGATATGGATAATAATGCCGACATCATCCATTATGCGATTGAAAATGGGTTGATTAAGTAAACCTTGTCGATTTAATTATCTAGACAACCTTCTTTGCAAAACCACATAAACTGCAAGGTTACCTGTAGTAGTTCTACTACAAGGTCAATCAAGTAATTGCCTCCAAAACTTAGTATTTTAAGCGATTGTCTGCTTTTTTCTAACTCGCTATAATGAACTTAGCTATTGAAATAAGAATTGGAATAACGGTCCGCCGTTACCAGTTCACCATGGCCCAGATATTTGACGAATTAACAGGCCTGCAGATTTGCAAGCCACTAATTCCAAATTTAACTATTTTTTAAGGAGGTAGTATGAAACGTTCAATTAAAGAGGTTTGTATGCTTAGCATAATGAGTTTCCTGGTTATTGGATTTCTGGTGACTCCTGCCATAGGTGGTGGGAACGGACCAGCAGATGGGTTTACTATCCATGTTCAAGCACCTCATATGATGGCAAATGGTACGACAGGTGGCCCATACCATCATTATTGTAAGGGAGTTCAGGGAGGCGAAATTCTTCAATGCCTTTTATTTGAGTCTACTGCTCCAGATGCGAAGCTCGTAGCAGTAGAGTATTTTATTGAAAAAAAACTAGCTAGAAAGAATGTGCCATTGATCCAGTGGAATCGAAATTTCCATGACCATCAGGTCGAGATAGATACAGGCAGAGTCGCAATTCTTGATATCGAGGACCCTAAAAAAGTTCAAGCTTTGGCAGAGGCCGCAGGCAAAACCGATGGTGTGATCTTTCATCTTTGGGGAAAAAATCAGGTGGTACCAGATGGGACAGTAACAATACCCAACTCTTTGGGGCACGTATATCGAACAAAATAATCAATTGTCACATAATAAGAATGTTGATTTGTTCTTCTTATGTTCTATAAACGTCTTATTGTATTAAGGAACTAAGAGCATGATCGGAAAAATAACGGGACTAGGGCTCTTTAGTATTCTGTTCCTGAGTCTCTGGCCTATGGCATGTGAGTCATCTGATCCTGAAGTATTAAAACCTCGTGTTCCTGCCGAACAAATTGAAGAAGTTAGAACGTGGATAAACCCATTTCCTTCCACACCAGACAACATTGAAAAAGGAAAAGTGTTATTTCATGGAAAAGCGTTTTGTGTGACCTGTCATGGAAAAGATGGTAAAGGATTTGGCAACATCCCTGGGCTGCTTGGAAAACTTCCAAGAAACTTTACGGAAAAAGCTTGGCAAGCTAAGCGAAGAGATGGGGAATTGTTGTGGGTTCTAAAAAATGGAAGTGCCGGAACCGCTATGGCTTCATTTATTCCTTTAGTTTTAACAGAGGAAGAAGCTTGGCACGTGATTTTATATGTAAGGTCATTTGGAAAGTAAGAGAGGAGTCTTTCGGTTCCGGTTCTCAAGGTCTCTAGGTTTGTTACTGAGATAAAGTGCCGAAAGGCTTTCTTAATAAAAGATTAAAACTATACATACTGTAAAAAAAGAAAAGCTTTAAGTAAAAAAGCGAATGAGTTGGAGATAACACCTCGACAACTTAAGCTTGCATATCAATAAAACGGCAGAATCACCTAACATCTATAGAACCCCCCCCCTAAAGCAAAGCCACTTAAACCTGAAGCTCAAAATATATAGAGTTTTATCTAGATATTATTTGATTATTTATGGATAAATCTCTACTTATCTAAGTCTTGCCTCCTTTTTTTGAAGAATTTTGTAAAAATAACCTTTTTATTACAATTACTTGCATAATATCTAGATGTATTTCTAATTATTTTGTAAAATATCTTGACAATAAATACTATTTTGTCTATATTACCCGAATATTAGATAATTTAGTTATACATTTGTTTAGTTATTAAAATTCAAAATAAGGAGAAACGAAATGAACCCAGTAAAAAAAACCTTAAGCATTCTTGCAGTTGCAACCTCAATAGTATGTATTTCTTCTAGCGCAATGGCGCACTCCGCTCACGACCACTCTACGGTTCCTTATAAATGGGTGTTGTCTAAAAGCCTAAAAGCAAAAATTGATACTAGGTTGAACTCTTTAACTCCTACCTCTGTAATTGGTCTGAACTCTTTCGAGCAGAAAAAGTTGGCGCATTATGACATCAAGGTTGAAAACAAGTTCAACACTGAGATCCGGGGGATCAACTTGCTGGTAAAAAGAACCTCTGCGGGCATGAAGATCGTTGATGCAAGCCGGGTTAGTAGAGCTTCCTACACAGACCAAGTTCCTATAAAGAAAACCAATATGTTTTCCAAAGCAACCACGAGTCATAGTAACCACGCGGGTCACGATCATTCATACCTACCCTATGAGTGGACTTTTAGTTTGGCCACACAGGATAAGATTGTCAGAGGAATGATTAGGAATGAAAAGAGTGCCTTGATTGGGCTCAATGCATTCGAACAATCCATTCTAAAAGAGTATGGCATTAAATCTGGGAATACTTTTCATGCCAAGTTCCAAGGTAACGAATTCTTGATTGAAAAGACTTCTGCTGGAATAAAGGTTATCAGTCATGAAGAGCTTCAGAATGTAGCTATGGTTCCTAATAATAACGAGAACTTGTAAAAAAAACTATAAAACCAGGTGAAGATTGTGGATATTATAAAAGGTTTAAATGTTAAGGAGTTTGCAATTGTAGATGATGCCAGCATACTCCTCTTAATGATCGCGCCGTATTTTTTTTACTTATGTTTCGGAGCTTTGTTCTTGTTATTTAGTTTGTATTTCTCTGTTAAGGAAAAAACCTATGCTAGAATACCAAGAGTTTAATTTAGACAAGATACTTGGACGATGGTCAAAAGCATTAAGTAAAGATAAAAAAATAAACATCTTTTTAAAGTTGATAGCTAAGAGAAAGAACACTTAATGACAAATGAAATAAATAAAATGGAAGATTATCTTTCTATTGGTCAACTTTCTACCATGACAGGGATAGGAGTTCATACCCTGAGGGTGTGGGAAAAAAGATACGGAGCACCACTTTCTGAGCGTCTTCCTTCAGGTCACCGAAGGTATCCCAAGGAAGAAGTACCTCGTTTAAAAGCTATAGCCAGTGCTCTCGAATCCGGATACCGTGCAAGCAAGGTTGTGTCGGCGACGATGGAAGAGCTGCAGGGTTTGATGGGGTTAGCATCCTTTGTTGAACCCAAAAAAAATAATGAAGTAAAAGAGACAGATCAAATCGCTGCAAATAAACTGACGATTGAGGGATGGATCCAGTTTGTTCATAGCTCCGACGATGATGCTCTTCTTAGTGGATTTCATGAACAATGGGGTCGTCATGGAGGTTTAAAGTTTGTTTTTGATTTTGCTATTCCGCTATTGGAAAGAATCGGAAATGGATGGGAAACGGGAGAATTAACTATTTCTCATGAACATTTTTCCTCTGAATGTATGGTGAGTTTTTTAAGTGAAAAATGGAGGCAATTAAATATCAGGAAAACCGGTCCTCTGGTTTTAATAACCACCCTGCCTGGAGAAATTTATAACCTTGGAATTCTTATGTGTGCTGTAGTGACTGCTGCAACAAAATCCAAGGTCCTTTATTTAGGGGCTAATAATCCTACCGAAGAAATTGTTGATGTCGTAGAAAAAAATAATCCTGAAATACTTACAATGAGCATATCGCATAAGTTCGATCTAGTGACTAGCGAAAAACTGCTCATTAACCTAAGAAAGAAAATAGATAAAAAGACTTCAATTGTCATTGGTGGAAAAGGAAGTCCCTGTACCGTTCAAGGCATTTCTTATTTTCATACTTTTGATAAATATTACGACTATTTGACAAATTTTAATTAAAATTCAGAAAGCGAAAAATAGTATTACAGGTGTTATATAAGTTCCTGCCCTAAAAGATGTTCCTCCCGCAAATCATTTATTTGAAACCCAACTTTTTCCCGCTAAAAAAATTCCGCGCAAAGTTAAACCACAAAGCACGAAGACTGATTTATTAAAAATTTTATTAATAAGTAATTCTAACCCCAATTTCTGCACCAATTCCGGGTTCCGGCGAGAAGTTTCTCAAAAATGAGGTTGAATTCCGATAATTTTTATTCAATAAATTATTGCCTTTTGCGTATACAAGCAAATCAGTATTGTGAAAATTGTCAACATGGTAATGCGTCGCTATATTGAGCAACAAATAAGCTGGCGTATTTGATTCGTGAGGACCACCAGAATTTTGTTTCTCTGCACGAGTAAGGCGCAGATTGGAATTCCATTCTCCCTGAGAATGATCCAATTGAAAGCCCCATCTTAGCGGCGGCATTTGAGAAACATCCGCGTCGGTAATACCATGCAACCTTCCTCGAGTATAATCACTAAACAAGGTTAAATCGATATCGTTAGACTGTCTCTCCATAAGATGAAAAATAAACTGGGCTTCATAACCCATAAACGTTGCCCTGTTTTGTGTGTAAAGCGTTTCAGGACTACCCCCTACTGTAGCTCCTGTTCGTTGCAAAGAAATATAATCATCCACCCAATTATGGAATAAGTTCAATTCGGCGCTTACCCAACTTGAATTAAACTTGTACCCAATATCTGCATTGTATGAGGTCTCCATAGCTAAATTGGGGTTTCCTCGTTCATAGGTACGAGTCGTTTCATGTGTGCCATCAAAAAATAACTCCTGAACTTGAGGAGCTCGTTGCGATCTTGTAACACCTATATTAACCGTGTTTTGATCGTCAATCTTCCACATATCCGAAGCGGAAATACTTATAGGGGTAAATGTGGACTCTGAACCTTTAGTGTTGTGCGAGTCTACAGTGGCATTTTCAACACGTAAACCAATCTCCGCATCAGTTACGCCGATATTAAAACCTTCCTGAACAAATGCGCTGAAGTTGCGACTTTTTGTGACTGGAACAGAGTATGTATTATCTTCCGTTTTCTCGGCAGAAAACATACTGGACACAACTTGAACACCAAACACACCATCAACGTTACCAATAGACCTATGAGGCATTTCTATACGCCCCTCAAAAGTATCTTTTTTAAAGAGAGCCTCAGTTCCTTCATTATGCTGGTAATCTGTGAAGCTCAGCTTTGACCGTATCTCTTCAATGAAACCTTCAGAAAATCTCCATTCACTTTTAAGGTCCAATTTCTTATGTTCCATCTCAATTCTTGCTTGCTCCGCATCAGCCGAGCCCTCGGGTGGAGAACCATATTCCCTGTCATGAACGTTGTAAGAAAAACCAAAGAATCCAGAATCAGTAACCCATGAAAATCCGGCGGTCGCACTTATTTCATCCGAATCAGTATTTTTAACAAAACCATTTGTATTATCAGTTACAACTAAATCGGGTTGACCAACCTGGGCTCTTGCAGCATCAATGGCATCTCCAGAAATATCCATATGATTTTTATTTTCACGGCTAAATCCGTCAAAATGAAATGCCAATTTAGGATGTATTTTTCCTTCAAACTTTAATGCCGTAGAATGATCATTTGAGACGGAATTATATTTTTGCTCAAATGCAGCGCCTACTTTTTCTGGAATTTTATCTGGGATTCGGTTATCGATAACGTTCACCACACCACCGATAGCGCCGCTTCCATATAACAATGTTGCTGGTCCGCGTATAATTTCGATGCGCTCAGCAAGAACTGGAGAGGTTGTTGAGGCATGGTCGGGGCTCATTTGAGAAGCATCATTGTTTCCAAGCCCATTGCTTAAAACGCGCACCCGAGGACCATGTTGACCTCGAATTACTGGAATTCCCACGCCATTACCCCAAGATTGGGAGTTAACGCCCAATTCATTTTTCAAGGTCTCACCAATTGTGCTGCTGGCTTTTAGGCGTAATTCCTCGTCATGTAAAACGGTTACAGGCTTAAAGGAGGAGGCAATTGTTTCCCGCATCGGTGTGGATACAACAATCTCCTTCAAATGAATATTATAATGTTCTTTTGGGTTTTCTGTTGCCCTGTGATTGTCTTCAGCAAAGGCCGGAGAGAATAGAAAGCCTAATAAAACTAAAATAGTAAAACTTTTAAAAATTCTAAACATGATATGCCTCGTTGATTTTTCCCGACACAGGTAGACGTTCACCAATTCATTCGAAAATTTTTATTAATACAAAACTATTGTTTACGTATTAAATAAAACAAGCGAAGTGGAACTCGCATAAACAGATTTTGAACTCAGGTGAATGCACAGACCCTGAAAGGTCAGAAACTTTTATTAATATTTATTTTTTATTTAATAAAAAAATCAACAGATGGCGGGGGGGGCTCGGCTAGAAACCGATAATCTTTCAGCTATAAGTGGAGCTGTTGTTGCAATAGATACCAGCTGGGTTTTTTCTGTGACAGAAAAAAGATCCGGCTCGTCGTGATCCAGGCCAATGTTGGAATGAACCAAGTGACAAGAGATACAATCCAAGTCCACATGCGATGAGTCAAGGTCATGGTCATGCAAAGGACTTCCGAACAAAGCTATTGCGCAGAAGCAAAGCATTAACACCATGACAGTGCATTTCGATCTCACCGAACCAAATCTACCTGAATTCAAACCAGTCATTTAATCTCATCCAACATCATAAAAAAATATGTTCTTTGGTTTAGATATCACAAGCGCGAAAAAGATTCAAGATTATCTACTTGGGAAAATTAGGCTTTCTGATGAGAAATGTTGAAGGGTTGTGTTAACCAATGGGAAAGATCAAGAACATGTTTTTTCCACAAGCGAGTGAAAAAAAATAAGGCGTAGCGTTTCCTATTTTAAAATCAATTTGAGTCGTTTTCTAGAAAACTGAGTTACCTCCTAAATGAAGGCTTCGTGAAAGATAAATGCAGATTTTTTTATGCAATGTTAAGAAATTAAGAAACAGTAAGATACGGAAAATAAAGGGCTATCTCATTGCTATGACTTCGTTAAAAATTATATTAAATAGTTCCAAAGTGTTAAAATGCTCACCTCAAAATGCTGTATTTATAAGCATTAGAATGAGATTCTCAGTTGGTAAAGTACCCTGCGGATTATCACTTTAGTGGAATCGGCTAGGACTATTGTTGCTATTCATCACGATTGTGGTGATGGTAATTTTAACAATCTACGCTTTCTTGACTAATATTTCTTTTGCTTATGCGTTGGTGTGGATTAGCATTTTATTGGAATTGGCTAAGATTGTTATTTTTGCTCATTGCGATTGCGGTGATGTTAAATTTAATAGTTTATGCTCCACTTGCTCGTGTTGCATTGGCTCAGGTGCCTCAGGAAGCTCAGTCCGAGATCCTTGAGAAATCCCTTCGACAATCACTCCCTCAAGAATTTCCTTCTGATCCTAAGGTCCCGGAAGTTACCAATAAAACTAAACCCACCAGCAAGTTCCCCGTTAAGGGTCCTACATTTTTTCTAAAAAAAATTAAACTCAGAGGTAACGCGGCAATAAGTGATGAAAGTCTAATGCCTATTATTGATCTAGGTGAGGGACGTGACTTTAACTTGAGTATGCTGAATGATATGGCTAAAGAGATCTCTGCTTTTTACGCGTCTGAAGGTTATCTTTTAGCGCGTGCATTTATCCCAAAGCAGGAAATTAAAAATGAAACCGCGATCATCACTATTTATGAGGGAAGAATCAATAAAGTTTTTGTGCAAGGTCACAAGAAACTGAACTCAAAAAGTATTAGAAAAAGAATGAGGAGAGTCCAGAACAAGCTGGCAATTAAAGAGGAGACCTTGGAGCGAGTGCTTCTGGAACTCAATGAAATGATGGGGGTCGAGGTCACCACCGTGTTGAAGCCAGGTGAACTGCCGGGGACCTCGGATCTGGTTCTGGATGTCACCGAGTCTAAGCCGTACACCTTTTCTTTTGATTCGGATAACTTTGGTTCGCGCTATACAGGGCCTGATCGTTATGGGTTGAGCATGACCTATGCCAACATTTTTACCCTGGGAGACCAGTTTTCAACTCGATGGGCACGCTCTGAGTTTGGATACGAAACCTTATGGAACAGCTCTGACTTCGGGCAGAATTCCTTTAGTTCTTTTTACACTTTTCCTCTCAATATTTATGGAACACGCATGAAGTTGAATCACACTTTTTTAGAAAATGAACTGGGTGATTCTCTCAAGTACTTGTCAGCAGGAGGAACCGTGACGACTTATGGTCTGGAACTTTCCCAGCTGGTACAAAAGAGCCGCACGTCGAGTTTCTCTGTTAGAACAAGACTTGATGTCAAACACTTTGAGAACCAGGCGCAGGGAACCAATACCAGTAAAGATAATTTGATGAATGTTTCTCTGGGTTTTCTTGGCAACATATCGGATTCTTTTCTTGGGCGAACTTTTTATGATCTAAATGTAGAGAAGGGGTTTCGCGAAAGGGACGCGAGCCGCGATCTTGTGTCTCGAAAAGGTGGGCGCGGGGACATCTTAACCACCCATCTAAGGCTGACTCGGCTGCAGTCTGCAAAAATTTTAGACAGCTATTTTACGCTGAAACTTCAAGGGCAGTACAACTTCCACCGTTCGCTTTCGTCCTACCTGTTCGGGATCGGCGGCATGGGCTCGGTTCGAGGATACCCCCTGGCTTCATTCCAGGGTGACCATGGCTACACTGCTTCATTGGAGTATACGGTTCCGTTCCCTTGGGATGTTCCTTCTGGACAGGATTCTATTCCAGACCTCAGCAAGATTCTTTCTTTTACTTCTTTCATCGAACGTGGCCAGACTTATGTTCGCGCAAAAAAACCGGGAGAGATTGACCAGCACCTTACCTCAGCGGGCGGAGGTGTGAAATTAACAATTCCGACAATAGAAGGTAAACGACCCGGTTTCAGGTTTGCGGCTACCTATGCGGTTCCGGTATTTAAAAGTATCGCCCCGGCCGATCGAAGTTATGGAACCATTTACCTGAACGGGACGATCGAGTACTAACCTCCCTCATGTTTTTTCAGCAGACTTGATAAAATTTAAACAGTTTACTTAGCTTCTATATTATATAAGCATTAATAGAAAGCGAACCGAGAACACCGACCTATCAGCGTAGCTTTATTTCTCCAGAAACATAATTTTCAAATACTTACCTATAAGTACCCTCCTTTTTGGTGTTTTTTAAAAATTTTCTATATCAGTTAAATCATTAAAAAACAATACTTTGCGTGTATTTAGGGCGTATCTGATTGATACTATGTAACTTAAGATTTTGATGTGTTTTTGAAAAATGTTAAGATATGTCTCAAAAACATTGTAATAAAAGGGATTAAAGCAGATTTCTCCATTGATGGAATCCTCTGGTTTAGCCCTGTAGTTGGAGTTTGTTTTGAGAGTCTCACGATTTTTAGATCGTACGGATACGGTCTATCATTTTCTGATAGCTTTTTTAGTGTACCTGATAGGTGGGCTGCCTATTCTCGCCTATGCCCTGCCGCAGGGAGGAACCATTGCCTCCGGTACGGGTTCGATTGACACTTCCGGCTCCTCCTTGACTGTCACCCAAACCACCAACAAGATCATCATCAACTGGGAAAGCTTCAGCATCGGAAATAACGAATCGGTGATCTTTGTCCAGCCTGAATCTTCTGCATCAGCGCTCAACAACATTTTAGGTTCCAGTCGCACGGTAGTTGAAGGCAACCTTACGGCCAACGGTCAGATCGTGTTGAGCAACCCGAACGGTATCTATATCTCCCCCACAGCAAATATTAACGTCGCCAGCCTGATCGCGAGCACGCTAAAAATATCGGAGCAGGATTTTCTAGATGGTTTGTACAAGTTCTCTCAGGACCCAAGCAAACCGCTAGCTTCAATACTGAACGAGGGCAGGATCCATGCATCGGACTTTGCGGCGTTGATCGCGCCATCGGTTGAAAATAAGGGCGTGGTGATCGCGAACCTCGGAACAGTTGGATTGGTCTCGGGCGAGGCGGCAACAATTGATTTTGTCGGCGACAACCTGATCAAGTTTACTGTCAATGAAGCGGTAGAAGGACAGGTCCTCGATAAGGACGGCAACCTGATCAGCGACCGGATTTCAAACTCTGGTTCCATCCAGGCCGACGGTGGCCAGGTCATCCTGTCTGCAAAGAACGCCAGCAGCATAATACAAAACGTGATCAACATGAGCGGGGTGATTGAGGCCAAGACCGTCACCGAAAAAAACGGACGCATTTTTCTGGGCGGTGGTGACCAGGGAACAGTTAAAGTCGCTGGGACCCTTAATGCATCCGGTGAAGAGTCGGGGGAACAAGGTGGTGAGGTTACGATAGAGGGTGCAGAGGTGATAGTCGCCGAGGGCTCCATTCTAGCGAAGGGTACTAACGCGAAAGGTGGCAACATAACAATCACCGGTACCGACTGGGTCACCGCGGGCGGAACCGTGGATGTGAGTGGTGAGACTGGCGGCAGCGTGAACATTACCACAGGCGGTCTTTACATGACGGCCCCTGTTCTTGCCAAGGGCACCACGGGTGAAGGCGGAACCATCAACATCAACACCCTGTTCAAGTCCTGGGAGTTGGTCAGCGCGATGCTTGATGTTTCCGGCGCGAGTGGCGGCACGATCGAACACTTTGCAGGTCAACAGATCACAACCTCCGGCAAGTACATCGCGATCGGTACTGACGGTAAGGGCGGAAGCATTGATGTTACCGCA
>ERZ1049444.2300-NODE-2300-length-12811-cov-4.671684_pt1 | contig 12811 bp, 10 predicted proteins | sample MGYA00383101_ERZ1049444 | MGnify/ENA primary metagenome ERZ1049444 (study PRJEB29581, sample SAMEA5548371) | metagenome | biome: marine; feature: coastal; material: water | depth 50 m | study: Short-term variability in the microbial, nano- and picoplankton...
GGATAGGGAGGAACTGGAGCTGTAGATCGAGAGGCAACGGCCGTTTGCCTGATATGACGAGCGGCTTTTTCTGAGTTTAGGTGCCCCCATCCAAACTCGTAGTCCGGCCCGGGAAATCGTCCAGCCTCATCGGCCGTGTGTAACAGAAGACCTTTGAGCGAGGAGGAAAGTGGGGGTCTGTCGCCAAACTCCCGAGCATAAAGCTCTTGCAGTAGGGATGCGGACCCTGATACCACGGGAGCAGCCATGGATGTGCCACTTGATGGTCCGTATGCCGTGTCCGAGCCGGCCTTCGAAGACATTAACTGCAGACCCGGTGCGACCAAATCAGGTTTGATGCGTCCATCATCGGTTGGGCCCCAGCTTGAAAACGTAGTCATTACGACGTCTTCCGGAGTAGAAATTTCCCATGGCGCACTTTCTACTGCGCCTACGGTCAGTACGTTTTTTGATACTCCTGAGTCGCCAATGGTATCGTATCCCGTGCGGGCGCCATCTCGCGAGCGAACAGCGGAACTCATCTTCCATCCATCATCAAACACCCAATGGGGAGCTCCATCGGTCGGGCCTTGCCACTCTCGCTCGTTGCCGGCACTCTTAATGATGAGATACTCAGGCGCAGCCATTGCTAGCTCATCCCAGAGAGCGGCCTGTTCGTCATACCACCCAAAACGGAAGTCTTCTGATGGGGAAATAGAGGGGTCTCCCATCCACCCCCATAAGCCATCCCCTTGAATATTGGCCGTCCACCCAAGAGGTGTACCGTACGAATGATTGGAAATGGTGAGTCCTTCGGCAGCGGCGGCGGCCATTTCCTCGACATCGCCGTTCCAGTTGTAAGCGTTAATCAAAGAGGCTGGAGCCATGCCACGAACAATATCCCAATCGCCCGATGCAGCGATGGTACCCGCGACATGAGTAGCGTGATTTTGGCCTTCGGAAGTGGTGTCCTTTTGGGCTACTCGTCCTGCCAATTCAACATGTGTTGAGCGGGCGACGCCCGCGTCCCATACACCAATTGCTTGGCCTGCTCCCATTAGATCGTATCCCGACCGACCACCTGTCCATAGAGTGTGCGTTCGGGACGTGGTCGCCGCCCGCCGGTTGTGGGTAGTGTACAAGAATGGGCGGCCATATTTGAGACCGATCATTTCTCGGGTTGCCCCGGATGAATCGACTAGCACTCTGGACGCGGAGTCCGATACCAAGAGAGAGGTGCTCCAGGATAGTGCCTCTCTAGAGCGAGTTGAAATCTGGTCCAACGTAACTTTGTCTACACGGCTTTGCGCGTAGGCAGAGGGAACCGCCAAAAAAGGCAGTGCCAGGGCAAGCAATAATAGATGAACTCGTTTCAAATCAAGGCAATCATTGAATTAGAGCAGATACGCATCTCTTGTTTTCACCGCAGAATATAGACTACCTCGTGCGGATCAACCTACCGATATGAACCGCTCGGTTCATGCATTACGTCGTTCAGCAACTATGATGTATGTATAGCTGTGAGGAAGAACGATACTTCGTAGCAGGGAGATACATGAACCAACCGAATACGGAACACATGGTTCGGGTCATTCCGATTCCACGAACGGGGTCAGCTATTGAGGCCGCGGCCGATCCTAACGCCGTGAAATGACTTAAGAACATGTTCTTTGCTCCTATCAACCTTGAATGTTATAAATATCCGCCTTTCTGCTTTCCTAGTCTTACTTGTTCTCTTTCTTCTCGGGTGCAGTGATACGGCTGTAGATCCTTTTGAGAACGAGGAAAAGTACTTCACCGTTTGGGGATATTTGGGATGATCAGCAAGTCGTGAAGGATGACATTGCCTGGTCGCTGAGTACCGGTCAGCAGCCGACAGGAGCACCTTATGGACTTACGGCACTTGGTTTTCAGGTTCGGATACTGGATAAAAACTGGGATCCACCAGAAGGTGTTTTCAATCTTAAAGTACTTGCTCAGCCAGGAGCCTTGTCCAACGTAAATAATGGATATGGCTTTTTTGGAAGTATTGGTGTGTACCGGGAGGAATGGAATGTTGAACACATGTCCCTCGCCTTGGGTTATCCGAATTAGCTGTATCCTTATCGCCAAGTGAGCCGTAGAAGGATGTTTTAACTCAACTTCCGACGGATTCTATGGGTTTTTTTCGCAGGCTTACACGCGCTCTTTCTGCTCGGTTTTCCTTTTGGCGTAGGAATCCATTTCGTTGAACTACAACAAGGGTGTTATATTTGACATATTATTTCACTCTGACCCCGATCTTCCATGTTTGAATGGATTACTGACCCGAATGCTTGGGTTGCCCTTGGAACGCTTACCGCCCTTGAGATTGTCCTGGGCGTGGATAACATTATTTTCATATCCATTTTGTCGGGTCGGCTGCCAGCTGAACAGCAGCCTAGAGCTCGTTTTCTGGGCTTGCTCTTGGCATTGTTTGGACGCGTTGTTCTTCTATTATCGCTTACCTGGATTATGCGCCTTACGGCTCCCATGTTCACTGTCATGGAGTTTGCCGTTTCAGGTCGGGACTTAATATTGATTGGCGGTGGACTGTTTCTATTAGCCAAGTCTACTCACGAGATCCACAATAAACTGGAAGGAGAGGAGGATCACACTGCAGGGAAAACGGCCGTCACTTTTGGCAGTGTGCTGGCTCAGATCTTTATTCTGGACCTGGTTTTTTCCCTGGATTCAGTAATTACGGCCGTTGGAATGGTGGATCAGGTTCCGATCATGATAACGGCCATCGTGCTCGCTATTCTATTTATGATGTTTAGCGCTAAAGCGGTTTCAGACTTCATTGACAGGCATCCAACGGTAAAAATGCTTGCCTTAAGCTTTTTGCTGATGGTCGGTGTGGCGCTTGTAGCGGAGGGATTAGACTTCCACCTTCCACGCGGATATATCTACTTCGCGATGGCCTTCTCCGTTTTTGTGGAAATGCTCAATCTTCGATTGCGAGGCAGAAAAAAACGGGTAGAGCCGGTACAGCTGCGAGACAAACCGGCCGCTGGAGATTAATTAGGCGCTGCGTTTGATGATCATCAGGGTGGAGTCGTCCTCGAATAAATCGGATTGATGATCTAGCGAAAGTGAGTATTCAAACACTTCATTCACGATGGTAGCTGCGGAGCGATCAGCGTGCTTTTGAACCAACCGGATGAGGCCTTCTTCTTCAAAAATGGAGCCATCCTTTTCGGTTCGCTCGGTGATACCGTCTGTGTAGAGAACTAAGATTCCACCGGGCGGAATCTCTGCATAGTCTCTTTCTAATGGAATATCGGGCAAAGGACCCATGATGGGTCCGGTAGGGTCCATGCGATGTATGGTGCTGTAATCGTCTCCAGAGATAATCAGCCCCGATGTGTGTCCGGCGTTAGTGAACAATATGCCACCCGAACGAGCCAGCTCACAATAAAAGACGGATACAAACCGAGTGGAGAGCGTGGTTTTGTGAATAACGCGATTCAGTTTCTTCATCGCGTATAGCATTTTCAGATTGGTCCCGACCCCCATCCGTATGCCCATCAATACGTCCCTTACGAGCAGTGCTGCAGGCATCCCGTGTCCGCTGGCGTCACCCATGGCGATGCCCAATAGTTCGTTTTCGAGTTCGATGAAGTCATAGAGATCTCCACCTACGGCTTCAGCCGGTTTCGAGCGTACAGCAATATCGAACCCGTCGAATTCTGGCGGGCGTTGAGGCAGAAGACTTCGCTGAATGGCTGCCGCTGTTTCCAGTTCACTTTGTGCCGCTTCGGATTTGAGGCGGGTATTTAAAGAGAATCGGACTCCATTGAGACAGAAAGCCAACTCGGCACGTTGCCACCCTTCTTTCAGGGAAAACATGAACAAATACTGATACCCTGGAGCGCCTTCAACCCGGAAGGCGACGAATTGAGGGGCATCATCTTCCTGAGGTTTATACCAATCAGGCAGCTCCTCGGGCATTTCAAATAGAAAGGCTCCGTGCTTGTAAATCTGTTGTGCCGCCGGATCGGTTACGGAGATGCGCGCTGGAAATAAATCCGTTGATCCAGAAGTATGGAGAAGCTCGTAGGCCCCAAACAATTCTCGGTACATGTGTCCGTTGCCAAATCGGAGCTGCTCACCGAAGGAACTGACTAGATTCTCAAGAATCAGTGGCAGAAAATCATCATCGTGACACTCGCTGGCGATACGCGCCAACATGCGTTCCATCTTCCGATAAAATTGCTTCGGATCCATCGTGAGTTGTCTAATGGAATGAACTGCTCTTGTTAGAAGGGAGCAGGATCATTTCCGGGTGGTAAAGCGCCAGCATCTTCGCCGGGTCCTTCGGGTACGTAATCGCCCGGCGCATAATACGTCGTGAGGTTTTCAAATCGGGCATGCTGGTGAACAAAGGCTAACGAAACATCTCCAATGGGACCGTTTCGTTGTTTACCGATGATGAGTTCGGCTAAACCCTCGGTCGAGTTACCACTTTCATCGACCGTGATGCCGTACCGCTCGGCCCGATAAATGAAGGCGACCACATCGGCGTCCTGCTCAATGGATCCAGATTCACGAAGGTCTGATAGCTGTGGGCGTTTGTCACCGCCGCGTGTTTCAACGGCACGTGAGAGCTGGGAGAGCGCGATTACCGGAACGTTCAACTCTTTGGCAAGGCCTTTCAGGGATCGAGAAATGTGGGCAATTTCTTGCTCACGATTCGAGTTTTTGCCCACTGAACCCCCGTGCATAAGCTGGAGATAGTCCACGATAATGAGACCGATATCGTGTTCTGCTTTAAGTCGTCGACATTTTGCGCGTAACTCAAGTACCGTTAGGCCGGGCGTATCATCGATAAAGATGGGTGCTTCAGAGAGTTTTCCGGCGGCACGGGCCAGCCGCGGCCAGTCCTCGTCCGAAAGCCGGCCTGTTCGAGCCGCCTGTGCATCGACGCGGGCTTCTGAGGTGAGCAAGCGCTGCGCTAGCTGGCCCGAACTCATCTCGAGAGAGAATATGACGACCCCTGTGGCACCTTCTGGGTGTAAGGCTGCATTTCTGGCCATGGCCAAGGAAAAGGCCGTTTTACCCATCGACGGACGGGCTGCAATAATGATTAAATCCGAAGGTTGCCATCCCCCCGTCATCTGGTCCACGCGCTTAAACCCACTTGGAACACCGGTGATACCGCCCTCCTGTCCGTGAATCGACTCCAGTCGGGCCAGCGTTTCGCGCAAGACCTCGTTCATGGAAGTGGCCGAGCGCCGAAGCTGAGAATCTGAGATACGGAAAATTTCGCTCTCGGCTTCATCGAGTAATTCAAAGGCATCGGATCCCGGTTCATAGGCTCGTCCAACCATGGTGGTCATAGTCTCAATAAGACCACGAAGCAGGGATTTTTCTGAAATAATCCGAGCATGGTATTCTACGTTGGCAGCCGTGGCTACAGTAGAGGTTAACTCCGATAGGTAATAGGCGCCGCCTGTCTCCTCAAGTTTGCCCCGGCGCTTTAGTTCGTCTCCCAAAGTGATCACATCAACCGGATTACCTCGCTCGAAGAGGCTTAGAATGGCCTCGTAGATCTGATTGTGCTGTTCGGTATAAAACGATCCGGGTGGCAACACTTCAATGGCTTTTGGAATCGCAACGCGCTCAAGCAGCATGGCTCCCAGTACGGTTTTCTCGACTTGAACGGCCTGGGGAGGCACGCGGCCCGCTTGGAACGATGAACCGGCTGCTGCGGGTGCAGACGACCGGTTGATGGCTGGCAAGTGGGGGTGTATTTCGTGGTGACTTTCGGACATAGTGGGTTCAGGAGGCGGTCAATTCGTCGTATTTCTTTCGAAGGATCTGCACGTCTTCCCAAGTGGGTCTTCTCCAGTTGGGATTACGAAGCAAGGCAGCTGGGTGATACGTAACCAGGACAGGAATGCCATGGTAATCATGGAAGGTGCCGCGCATGGCTCCTAGGGTTGTATCTAGCCCCAGAAGAACGGTCCCTGCTGTCTTGCCCAGACACAAAATGAGTTTGGGACGGATAAGGGAGATCTGTTTGTACAGAATAGGGAGGTGTCCCCGGAATTCTTCGGCGGTCGGATGCTCATCGCCAGGGGGTCTGCTTTTCAGGACATCCGTGATGTAGACCTGTTCGCGGTCAAAACCGATGGCCTTCAAAATCTGTGTCAACTTTTGACCAGCTGGCCCAATAAAAGGGTCCCCCTTTTCATCCTCTTCTGCACCAGGAGCATCTCCAACTACCATGAGATCGGCTGTTGGATGGCCGGCGCCAAACACTGGGTTCTGTCTGGAGTTGTCCAGCTCAATCAGCTTAGTATGGGCTACATAATGAGCAACCTCCTCTAGCGAGGTCATTCCAAGTAGCGGCGAATCCGCTGGGATCAACGCGTTTATTTGGGAATACTGATCTGTTTGTCGGGTGGCCGGTGCTATCGGGGCTGAAGCAGCAATGGGCTGTGTTACGGCCTCTGGTTCAGCTAGATCTGCGACCGGTGCGGGCGCGGAATCATCGGGTACCAAAACCGATCCGTAGAGGGCGATTTGGTGTTCGAATGCTGCTCGAATGTCTTCCAGGTCAGATGGCACAGGTCAGGCGTGGATTCAGGTTGAGAGAACGATTCCAATGTAGAAAAAATCGTCAGGTCAGTTTGGCAAAAGTCTCACCAAGAAACCCTATTCGTTATGCACATATTGTGGATTACTCGTTCGGCTCGAATGCTGTCTCAAGAATCGCTTCGGCCACTTCATCCTTCGGCATTGTGGGTAGCTCTATCGTGCGACCTCGTCGAGACAATAGCGTAACGCGGTTCGTACCGGTGCCAAATCCGGCACCATCTTCTTTCGGGTTGTTCAGTACAATCCAGTCCAGATTCTTGCGATCCAGTTTTCCCTTGGCATTTTCCAGGCCGTTATCTGTTTCGAGTGCAAATCCAATGAGCACCTGACCTTCTAGCTTGGACGCACCCAAGCCGGCTAAAATATCGACGGTAGGTTCGAGCTCCATCTCGCGCGAAGTCCCCGTTTTCTTGATCTTGGAAGTGGACGTTTTTGTCGGTGTAAAGTCAGCAACCGCAGCCACCATAATTACAATATCAGCATCTGCGTGCTGCTGTACAGCCTCGTGCATGTCGTGGGTAGAAACCACGTCGATGCGGCGTACTAAATCCGGCGTCGCAAGTGACGTCGGTCCGCTCACGAGCACGACATCTGCCCCACGCCGTCCTGCGCTACGGGCAATCTCATACCCCATCGTCCCCGTTGAGTGATTAGTAATGAATCGTACAGGGTCGATTGCTTCACGGGTTGGGCCTGCGGTCACCAACACTTTTTTGCCTGCTAGCGGTCCACTTTTTGATGCTAAGGCGGCTTTAATCAATTCAGTGGCTTTTTCAAAGATAGATGTCGGCTCAGGAAGGCGTCCTTGGCCAATAAGGCCACTTGCGAGGGATCCGTGTTCTGCATCCATGACGATGGCACCATTTTGGCGCAACGTGTCCATATTCTTTTCTGTAGCTGGATGGATATACATGTCGTGATCCATTGCAGGACAAACTAGAATCGGGCAACGCGCAGTCAACCCAACGGCGGTGAGCATCGAGTCGCAGCTTCCGGCGGCCAGCTTCGTTATGGTCTGTGCTGTGGCTGGAGCCACGATAAAAAGATCCGCCCATAAGCCAAGCGATACATGCTTGGTCCATGATCCAGACTCGTTTTCTGGAAAAATTTCAGTGAGTACCTCATTTTCGCTGAGCGTCCCCAGTGTCAGAGGCGTCACAAAACGTGAGGCGTCTGGCGTCATAACCACCTTGACGTGGGCACCAGCTTTCTTAAAGAGACGAACAAGCTCCGGAATTTTGTACGCTGCAATTCCACCGGATACTCCAAGTAGGATTCGGCGCCCGTTCATAGTCGAAGATGGGGATACATTCATAGCCTATTCAGATAGGGGAGTCCAGATGGAGTGCTTGCTAATGGTCTCTCGGCACCAGTTGCTACGCTCCATGGTCAATTTGGGTCATTCTTGTTCGATAAAACCACGTACCAAGGAAACCACTTCCGCAACTGCATCGCTGAGCACACCATTGGTGACAATGTGATCGAAGTGCTTTGCAAAGGTCATTTCGTATTCGGCCTTGTCGATCCGCTCCCTTAGAAAGGCTTCAGTTTCGGTACCACGCTCCTGAAGCCGTCTTTTGAGCTCATCTATTGAAGGTGGACGTATAAAGAGGGCCAGACAGCGATTTGAATACTGTTGCTTGACGTTTACTGCACCAACTACATCAATATCCAACAGTACGGGATGCTGCGCAGAGGAAGACTCTACCTCGGATCGAAGCGTCCCGTAAAAGCAGTCTGTATAGACCTCTTCGTATTCAAGTAAGAGATCCTCTGCAATGGCTTTTTGGAAGGCGTCTACTGAAAGAAAATGGTAGTGTTTTCCGTCAACTTCATGGTCTCGGGCAGGCCGAGTAGTAGCAGACACACTAAACGAAATAGAAGAGATCTCTTCCATTAAGTGTTTAGCAACCGTTGTTTTTCCTGATCCGCTGGGCGCTGCTAAAATGATGATACATGGACTTTCGACGTCACTCAACGTTTTCTACCTGTTCCCGAATTTTTTCAAGCTCCTCTTTCATACCGACCACTAAATGAGCCATTTCGGCATCATTGGATTTGGAGCCAATCGTGTTGATCTCCCGATTCATTTCCTGGGCAAGAAAGTTCAGCTTGCGTCCAACTGGATCCCCCGAAGCGATGGCCTCGCGAAAAAGCAGCAAGTGAGAGTCAAGCCGGACACACTCTTCTCGAACATCTAGCTTGTCGGCTAGCATGGCCATTTCAAATTCTAGACGATCCGGGTCAATGCGTCCGTCACCCAAAATTTCAGCCAGTCGAGTCTTGAGCCTATCACTGGCCGATTCCACCCTCAAAGGGGCCAATCTTTCGCCTTCGCGTAGGTTTTTCTCAATCCCGTGAAGGCGTTCTTCGAGTTCAGTCTGGAGGGCTAGTCCTTCTTGCAAGCGCATGTCTCGCATAGCTTTGCAAGCCATTTCCAGTGCTTTCTTGGTAGCGGCCCACCCATGATTTTCTTGATCTTCAAGCTTTTCTTCCGGCTCCAAAATGTCAGAGTACCGAAGCAATTGCTCTAAGCGGATGGGCTCTTTGATTCCTGCAGCCGTCTTGATCTCCTCAAGTATGGAGCGATAAGCCGCGACGGCCGCTTGGTTTACTCGAAGGGGCGGTGCATCGGGAACGGGCTCTTCAATTTGAATGGATACGGAAAACCGTCCACGAGCGAAGGCGTCTTTGATGATACGTTGGATGTCGCCGTCCTTATCAGCCAATGATCTTGGCGTTCGGAGATTAACCTCACAAAACCGGCTATTTACCGAGCGTAATTCTGCGGTCGCCGTGTAGCCGCCGACTTCTGATTCACCTCTACCAAATCCGGTCATACTGGCAATCATGTAGGAGTCCCTGAATAAATTGAATGGGTTGAATTGCAGGAAATATACACCACCCGCTATTGCCCGGGTATGAGTTCTGGAATCTGTTGATTGATCAAAAAGATGACTTTGTAGTCGCCGTCATCGTTTCGGCCAGACATGACCAGATCCATATCTCCGTCTAGATTATAATCTCCAAAGGCCACCGAAGCGTTGGAAAGACCCTCAACATCGAGTTCTGCAACAAATTGGCCGTTCTCATTGCGGAATAGTCTCCCTACTGGTGCACCAAGAGGTTTGGAGGCGCCCATTACAAAGAGGTCCGGGTCTCCATCGTTTTCATAGTCACCCCACCATGCGCCACCTGAGAGGACCCCGTCAAAGGGGAAGGAATACTGGCTGAACGCGGCGCCGTCATTTACAAATAGAATGGCCTGCCCGTGCAGTAATTCAGGACCCAGTTTTCCGCCGGTGATAAACAGATCCAAATCTCCGTCCACGTCAAAATCTGCCCAGGAAACAGATCCTGAAGTTAATTTTGGGAAATCACCCGGGACTGAAACGTATCCAAACCCTTCGTTTCGGAAGACCGCACTGAAGAGGTCGCCACCTCCTTGGTCTCCTGTCATGGCGATATCGAGGTCATTGTCTCCGTCGATATCAGCCCAAGAAACATCTCCAAATACTAGGCCGGGCAGCTCGATACCAGACGATTGTAGGCTACCATTTAGGTTCTCGTAGATAAGGGTAACAGGGTCGTAGGGAATCTCCAAGTTTCTGGCTCCCGAGACGAGTAGGTCATCGTCGCCATCATTGTCGAAATCTCCCCACTCAACGGCTCCACCCCATACTTGATCAATACCATCGAGGGCTAAAAGATCAAACTCAGTTCCATTATTTCGATATATGCTGGTTTCTACCTCTCCGTTTAGGGCAGAAATCCCGGAAATGACTAAGTCTTGAAGGCCATCACTGTCCAGGTCTCCGAAAGAGGCTTTCGGATATTGAACGGCTTGGAGATAGGTTGCCGTTTCTTCTAGAGCCTTGAACAGGTACTCTCCGGAGCCATCGGGAAGGGGCCAGGTCGTATCAATGGTCTGATAGATGAGCATGATTCCGTTTTCAGAGGTGTCCCCTCCAATAAGTAGGTCTAGGTCCAGGTCACTATCAATATCCGCGAACTGCACGAGGCCATTACTGATCTCCGGTAGTGGGAAACTGTACTCGATTGGATCCCTAAAGGTTGATACAGCCTGTCCTGCCTGTCCAAACGTTAGAATGCGGTCTTCGCCACTATACCTCACCGTGTGGCCGTCCGTCGCAATCACCGACCACTCGTAAGCCTGATTGGCCGGGATGAGCTGAGTAGATAGCTCAAAGAAAGTAGTTTCTAGATTGGGGAAGGAAAGCTGAACACCTGGCCCGGACAGAGACAAGGTGTATAAGATGGGTTCATCATCGATACTTGGCTCCCATTCAAATAAGATCGTTTCCTCGGTTGGATCGACATATCCAGCAACAGGTGGGTTAGTCTGTGTAAAAAATGCGGGAGGAGTGTTAAGCCCGAGTCCGCGAACCAGCACGAGATGTTCGTTGATGGGGATATCTGTGTAGGATTCATCCGGACCGAAACTCCAATCAATGGTTAGTTCTTGGATTTCAGTGGCTGAACCCAATCCGAAATGAGCTTTCAACTGGTCACCGTGTCCCAGGCCGCCCGAACCCGCTTCAATCGTGCGGACTTGTGTTCCAAATTCGGTGGTGAGACGAACCGTGGCACCTACGCCAAACCTGTTCTGAGTATCGTCTTTGACCTGAACCGTGACCCAGTTATTGTCTCCACCGTTGTTGTAAAGAATGCCGCTTTGCGGATATAAAAGATCGATCCAACCGTCGTTATTGAAGTCTCCAGAGCCAGAGGTTTCGCCCGGCACATCACGAAACCCGGTTGCCTCTTCGAAACGGTCGGTAAACGTTCCGTCTTGGTTATTGATGTACATCCGTCCGTTCGTGTTGATCGGTACGTAAATATCCACCCAGCCGTCATTGTTGAAATCAGCAACGGTTGCGGGGCCGTTGTCGAGCGGCCTTATACCACCGATACCCGCTTGCTCAGATACATCGACAAAGTTACCGCTGCCATCATTGTGATAAAGCTGATTCAACGGGTTGTTTAGATCCGCACTGTTATTGATTACGAGAAGGTCCAACCATCCGTCGTTATCATAGTCGAGCCAAATACCCTCTTCTGAATTTCTGCGGCTATCAACGCCCTTAATTTGGCCTTGGTCTCTCCATCGAATTCTGAAGCTACCGGTCTGGGTTAAAAGAGAATTGGGGGCCACGCATCCGGCCCCGAAGATGTCGACATCTCCATCGTTGTCAAAATCACCTGGTGAAATATTACAGGTGGGGGAATTGGTTCTGAAATTAAAAAAGGAGCCTTGTTCTGAGAATCGACTATTACCAAATCCGGTGTACAGAGCGTGATTTCCGTCGTTGTACGTGATCGCCAAATCGGGCCAGCCATCTTTATTGAGATCTCTCCAAAAGCCACCTTCCGCAGCATTTGCCAATTGGATATTAGTGGCAATATTACCCAGTTCAAACTTGCCTCCAGTCCGGTTTAGAAAGAGCCGACTTCCTGGTTCTACATCAAAGATGAGTAAGTCCAGTAGGCCGTCGAGATTGGCATCCGCAAACACGCCTCCTTTAGGTCCCTCTCCTTCGTATGAGATTCCGGCAAGCTCACGAACTTCCTTAAACATCCCGTTTGGCTCTTGGCGATACAAAGAGCCTGGATGGTAGTAGTCTAGGCGACCATCTCCGTTAAAGTCGGCAATGGATACCGCGCTAATAACGTCGGCGGGAGGAGGAGGAGGATCGAAAATACCCGTTTCAAACGAAAAGGTCTGGCCATTGGCTGGTATGTTCAGCCCCAGAAATACAACCAAAAGAAAGAAAGCACGAGATAGAGCGCAGCGATTCATAGTTGGCACAGGATTGAAAATGCAGTTTGAAACCTACGAAATTGAGAGCTGTGGTGAAATGTATTCCGGATGGACATTAAAGGAATACCGGGTCAGAGCTAAGCGAGTAGTACGTCATGGCTTGGAAAGGCAATGAGGCGTCTGTTGATAGCCTCAAAAAGACACCCACATTCTAGGTTGCCATAATTGCTGAGGCCCATAGGTGAAGGGTATAAAAAAGTCCCGCTCACATCGTGAGCGGGACTTTTCATCGTGCGGAGAGAGAGGGATTCGAACCCTCGGTACGGTTGCCCGCACACACGCTTTCCAGGCGTGCCCCTTCGACCGCTCGGGCACCTCTCCAATAGGCATCTATTTAATCACCATTGCCATACTATATCAATACCT
>ERZ1049444.2313-NODE-2313-length-12729-cov-6.204592_pt1 | contig 12729 bp, 13 predicted proteins | sample MGYA00383101_ERZ1049444 | MGnify/ENA primary metagenome ERZ1049444 (study PRJEB29581, sample SAMEA5548371) | metagenome | biome: marine; feature: coastal; material: water | depth 50 m | study: Short-term variability in the microbial, nano- and picoplankton...
TTTGTTTAGTGTATAATTACCTGTTGAGATCCATGTATCTGGATCATTAAACCCGACACTTAGTCCGGGCACCGCTTTAGTAATACTTTTGCGGAATTTGCTTACGTCAAATGGTCTTGCCATAGTAATCTCCTATAGAATATAAACAGTGGGGGAATAGATCCCCCACTATAATGTCAGCTTGTGGTTTAGTTTTTGCGAGCTCTAATTGCGGCAAGTATATCTGCTGCACTAGATTGGCTAGCATCAGCCGCTGGTGCTGCTGGTGCTGGTGCTGACTCTGCAACTGCCTGCGGCGCCGGTGCCGGTGCAGGTGCTGTTTCTGCTACAGGAGCAGGTGTTGCTGTTGCTGGTGCGCTTGGAATACTATCCAAGTTTACACCTGCTGGACGATAAAACTGTCCAAAACGAGCTGGATCATACAACTGGCCATCTACACTAGCTTCGAACATTTCAAAGATAGCATTTACGCCTTCTGCTGTTGGTTTCTTTGGCATGTAATCTTCTAAATTAAACAGACCAGTTGATGCAACTGCATTTCGCTCATCTTCAGTCAAGCCGCGCTCACGACGAGCCCAGTTTGATGTTGAGTAATCTGCATACTGACCTTTTTGAGTTTTAGTAAGTTTGAAGTCTGTACCTTGCTCGTAGTCTGTTGGAATCTCAGGAAAGTCTGGATCCATAAGAGCTGCTTTAATAATATTAAAAATACTTGGATTAATAATAAATCTGCGAATTGGATTTTCAGGAACACTATCTTCCACTAGTGGACTGTCAACTACAAATCCTTGAAACAAGTAACTACGCTTTTTCCAATACTTACGTGCCATATCTTCCATACTTGGATCTTTAAACCAAGGACGAATTTCAGCATGTACTGGGCAAGTTTCGCCCCACATTTCCATACATGGAACCGTTACTGTAACAGGTTTGTGTTCATCTCCGCCAGCAACGCCACTGAATGGAATACGGATCATTTGACGTTCACGCCAAAAGTAAGTATTCGTGTCATCACCATCTGGGAGGAATCTCATTGTTGCTGATTGACCTTCTGGAATATTCCAAAACGCATAAATTGCGTTGTCACCACCATATGAGTTACTGCGGGTATTTCCGCCTTTTTCTTGCTCGAGCAATTTTGCTCTGATTTCTGCTAAAGATGCCATAATTATTCTCCTATATTAGCCTTTATTAGTAACTAGGTATAATACCTAATTTTGTGTTGCCACTCACTGTGACGTTTGCCTAAGTTTTGTATAACACACATATGCTTTGAGCATATGTATACTATACTATATTTAATGTGTAAAGTCAAGCACTTATAATAAAAAATCTTCTGGGTTATATTTGTTGAATGATTCTTCAATTTGCTTGTACACATTTTCGGTTGCATCTTGTGATGCCTCCTTAGGATTCTTAATACTAACATTACCTTTAAGGTAAGTCAATACTTTATTTGCTAAATTTTGTTGTTTTGGATCCATATCGTGCATGTCCATTCCAAGTTGCATTAGCATATTACTAAGCTCGTCATCCTTTACGTGCTTAGAAAGATATCCTGAGAACGCTGCTTGTTGTTCTAGTGGTTTACCAAAACGCATGTTCTCAGGATTATCAGGATCTGCGGCATCCAGCGGCCTACTTAGTGTAAGATCTGTGCCACTTGTGACTTTTGTAACCAGGGCCTTCAAGCGGTGAGCTCGGCCCTTTGTATCTGAAATTTCTCTCACTACTCGTGCAACATGCGGTAACGCTGAGGCGACATTTTCGTCAAAACTACGTACAGTAAATTGATCTTTCAAGCTATTAACACCTTCTTCTTCTAGAGAAACTGCTTTTTCTGTATAGCCTTCACTGTAACGCTTATAGCCCTTCGTGCCACTGAGTGATTTAAACTTTTTGCGGATGCCTTCAAGACGATTGCTGACGCCTTCAATTACATCCTGTGTGTCTTCACTGATTAGTGAACTTTTCTTTGCGTAATTACGAAATTTAGTAAGTTCTGCAAATTCTTCTGATAGTGCAACAATGTGTGTACCCATTTCGTCATGTGGAACACCACCTTCTTTAATGTGTCTTAGCATAGCACGGGCAGCACTTAAATTGGTGCCTGGAAATTTGTAACGTTCGCCTTCTGCGTTCTCAATAAACAAACTGTGAATATTTCGACTACGGCTTCCACGTACTTCTTCATCTACATGCTTTTTATGTTTAATAATTAAACGCGCATTTTCAAGAGCTTGATAACTGCTTTTACTACTTCCATATGGTTTACTAAAACTTTCTTGTACTTTCATTTCACTATCCTTTTTCGCCTGAAAGGCAAAATCTTTTGGTTCAATATCCTTGCCAAATGTTCGCAATGTGTATTCAATAATATTTCTATTAGCCAAACTACGTAAATTATCCAATAATTTGCGTATTCTGCTTACATCGGTACTTTTGCCAAGACCTACTTTTAATTCTGATTTCTCATTGGCGACATCCAAGTTAACCATCATTTTGTTGTCAGCATTATAAAAACGTTTTGCTTCCAATGGATCAACTGTGCTCTTGCCATCGCTAGTAAACAACTCAAGAGCCAATCCATGCCCCTTGAGGATTTTAAAAACTTGTTCGCCAACTTTATCTATATTAATCGCCATACACTTATTTATGCTTTCAGTCTATATTAGCCCGATTGGCATTGGAGCAAGATATTCATCGTCTCCAAAGCTATCACGCATATCTTCAAATGTGTTTTCGTCATACTGACTAATTAGCATTGTCATACGTACTGCCAGCAGTGTACTCATTACTAAATCGTCAGTTTCGCCCTCTTTGGCGGCATAACTGGCACCACGTGCCACAAACACTTTGGTTTCTCCCAGTAGCCGTTTACTTTTTATTTTTAGTTTATCTGTTTCTACCCACTGTTTAAACTTGGCACATGCAGTGAGTTTACTTCTATTTGTGGTATTGAATCCTCTACGATATGAACGATTATTACCTTTTTTAGGTTCACTTAAAAATGTACCAGGTATATTTTCTTCGCCCATCTCACTGATTACAACCAGTGCCGCTTCGCCCAGTGTGTTGTTTTCCACACTCCAGTATATTTCACTATTGGGACCTTCACTACGCAAGGCTTCGCATATCTCTTTCAGTATACGAATTTGTCCTTGTACAGGAGTCTTGTTGTGTTGCCATTCTGCTACCTGAGTCATACCCGGCAGTGTAAACACTTGTATAGCACTTGGATCTCCACCAGTTCCCAAACTTGGATCCAAAGATACCACATATGTATTTTTGTCTTTAACTGTGTCGTACCAACGTACTTGTCCAGTTTTCTTATAAGGATCCTCTCCTTTGAGTTCAGTTAGTCGTATACTATCAATTAGTGTTTCATCAAATGCAATGAACTCATTCAGGTGTTCACGACGGAAACGTTCATCGCCAATTTTGCCACGCTCAACACTGGCCCATTCCTCGTCACGATCTGGATGCTGTTTCCAATCAGCAGTATATCCACGGAAGCCATTGATACCTACTTCTGTTTCATTACCAAACTCGTCAAACATTTTTTGGCTTGCTCTCCAAATCTGTGCAAACTGATCATCGTCCTGGTTGGGTGTACTTGTAATAATACATTTACCACCTGTACTTAATGTAGGAGATAATGCTGTCCAGAACTCACGGGCAATATTGGGTCTAACAAATGCAAACTCGTCCAAGTATGCTAAACTAATACTCAAACCACGTCCAGTATTATCTGTTGTTGCTTGTGCTACAATACGGCTACCATTATCAAATTCAATACTGCCTTTGTTGTAACTAACTGCACCAGCACGTAAGTGATCTGGTAATGTTTCGTATGCAAAACGTATACGTTGCATAATCTCTTGTGCGCCACTGTATTTGTGTGCGGCAATAAGGATTGTTTGGTCTGGATTAAACATTGCATACCACAACAAATATCCTGCCGCGGCTGTTGACTTGCCCATCTGTCTGCTGATAAGAGCAATACTATAGCGATGCTGATGGTATGTGTCTACTAGTTCCTGTTGATAAGGAAACAAGTCAAACTTTAGTCGTCCTTTTGTTGGATGCTGAATCCAACAATGTTCAGTCATAAAATATTTTGGGTCTTGAATACACTTAGCTAGCTCAGTTGCTTGAGCATGCGTAATCTGTTCTTTTTGATACGGTTTTTTAACTAAGTCTGTGTTTGTTGTACCTGTAGTGGCCATATTAACCTCATTATAATAGTATTTATCACTGAAAAAAAGAGCCCACAAATTGTGGGCTCAGTGGTCCTAAGGTAGATAGGATATTAAATTCCTGACAGTTTTTTTAGATGCGCAATGTCATCTGTTAAATCATTTGCTGTTTTCTTGTCCATTTTTACTGGATATTTTTTACCATTGAATTCAAAGTGACTGTCGCCTCTTTTTGCTGCTTCAGCGGCCGCACTGTTAAATGCGTTATCTTCGTCAATATCCGCTTCGTCAATTTCTGCTTCATCAACAGCAGCTTCTGCCATATGATGTCTACGGAAATCATCACAAAAATCTTGAAGTTGGTCACCGCTTAGGTAACGTACTAGTTCGTCAATTAATGCTTTGTGTGGTGTGCTTGGGCATTCTTCGCCGCAATATTCATCTTGTAAATCATAAAAGCATTCAGCACTATCACCAGATGCCTCGTTCATGTTGTTATCTTCGTGTCCTACGTTTGTATTATGTACCCATCTCTTGTTTTGGAGGTCATACACATAGTGGTGGTCCACTGCGTAGTTATGTGATAGGGTTGCATTATCAATAGGTTGACTAGTGGATGAAGTGGCAACTGCCTTACCCTTCTTATAAGCATCAACGTTTCCGTTATGATCTAATCCACGGATTTCTTCGTGATTGGTCACAAGATTTTTGGCTGCATCTGGGGTTGAGTGGTGCTTCAGTGCATCCATCATTGATGATGGATATCCGTCAAAGTTTACTCGCACGTGGTGGTGTACGCCATCATGCTCGACCGACAGAAGAGCAGCAGTGCCTTCGTTGATCAGTATATCTGATAATTTACGATACATTCTATGTTACTCCTGATAATCTTTTCAGTAGATCAATTTCTACTTGGCTTTTATTTGAATCTTCGTCAATCGTATCTTCGTTTATCCAGTTAATAATACGCATATCTCTCTGTGCATCGCGCAGTTGCTCTTCGATATCTGCATCATTCCAGTACAAATCGTCTTCTGGTCCTGGCATATTGCCAGTTACTGATAGTTTGCCATCAGCAAGTGTAACTTCAACTTCCTGACTAACTTCGCCACCGTCACGATCAGTAAAGAACATTTCCATGTGTCCTACTTTTCCAGCATCTTCAGCTACTTTCATTTCAGATTCAGATATGTCCAGAAATACACTACCGCCTTTTGCAGCGAGGTTATTGCCTAGAGCGCGTAGGGCGCGATCTTCGTCGGACTTGTCCACAGTAACCCGCGTCTTGCTTCTCTTCATTGGCGATTGGTGATGAGTATGTTTGATATTCGCCTTGACCAAATCTGGATGTGGATCGAGTGTCGGGAGATCTCTGCCCTCAGATACGTTTTTATGTTTTTGATAACCGGACTTGGATGTTTTCATTTCAAACATGCATGATTCATACATTTCTTTTAGTTTATCATGATCACATCCTGGATACTTTTTACAGCAATCTGCTTTACTCATACCTTCTTTACAGCATTTCATTACTTCTGCTTTTGATGGCATTGCAGTGTCTTCAACTGCAAGTTTAAATGCAGCATAGCTTTCCATCATATCTTCAGCAGTATGATCCACAATGCCTTCTTCTACTTTTACAACCTGTCCGTTTGCACCCATGTGGCGGCGTAAACTTGTGTCTACTGGTTCACCTTTTGGTAAATCCATAATACGTGATTCTGGCTCGCCAGTTAATTCGTCAGATGGTGAGTTTGACCACTCAGAAACTGGCTCTTCTTCATGTACTTCGCCCATTTGTGCTAAACGCTTTAAAATAGTGTACATGTCTGGGCTATTAGTCATTACTGCGGCTGGTTGTTCATCACTACATCCACAGTCTGCTTCTTCTACTTCTGATTCAGCTGTTGCTGTTGGGGCCTGGCTGTTAACAAGACCCGCAAGTTTGATTAGATCGTCAATGTTATTAACTTCCATTACTTTTCCCCTTATATTCAGTGTTGTGTTCTTTACGAGTTTTTTCTAACTCTGCTACAAATTTGGTATTATATTGGTCACCATAATAATCTTCTGCTTTGTGGGTTTCTGCTTCAGTGTATTCACCGTCAAGCAATAGTGCGTCGGTTTCGCCGTCTGTCGGCTCTTCCATACTAGCAGCATCTTCTTGTTCAGCTGGTTCTAACTTATTGCGAACACGTATATCACGCTCGCTAATACCAATTTTTTGTACTAGTTCATTTACTAGCATTGCTGGACTCATTGGCAATTTTGTCTTAAAGTCCATAATATATATTTCAGTTGCGCCAACGTTGTGGAAATCAAGTGGCGCACTCTGTAATATTGTGCGCTTGGGAGATTCGATGTCGAACGCCTCGTACTTGCGCATGTGCTTTTCCAGGCTATCAAGCTGGTCATCGGAAAGTTCACAGCATGTTTTTAATCGAAACTCGTAAGTTTTTGCGCTTTCCATTAAATAATCGTTCAATGTCTTCATCTTATTACTCCTGTATGCTACTATTTAGCATAATTGTTTATTTTTGATCAGAATTAAGTTCGCTCATTATACTACTTAAAATTTCAGCTCTGTCAATCATTACCTCACCATCGCCCTGGATAGCAGTTGGGTCTGCATCAGTTCCTTTGGCTTTGGTCATTTGCCAGTCTAGTTTCTTTTCTTCTAAATCTAATTTTTGCTTTTGCATTTGCATCTGAATAACTTTTAACTTTTTATCCATCTTTGCTTGTTTGGCAGTGATTGCATTTGCCATCATTTTAGCCGCACTGTCAAAAACTGGTGCCGCATGTCTATCTTCAACATTTTGTCCCAAGTCCATGAGTGTCTGAAATGCATCCATTGCATCCACAGCATAACTATCCATGTCTTTGTCTAATGCTTCTAAATTTTTAACTGGTGTTAGTGCTTGGTCTATTTTGTCCACATGGGCAAGTGCCGCACTTAACTCATCAATGTTGTTCGCAACAGGTTCAATTAAATTAGCAGTATCTACTTCAATTGGTTCATCCATTGGCGGTAGGTTGAATGTTTCTTCTAATTTTTTTGTCATCTTTTTTTCCTTTTGGATTTACTACCCTGTGGTGCTCTGAACAATTCATTTTCTGTAATTATACGAAACCCTAACCCTTGTTGGTTAGCCCACTGTCTAGCAATTTTCCATTTTGCTTCATTAATAACTGCATGCATTTGATCGTGTTTACTTTTGGCATTTCCCATTACTTGCGAGCTGGGTTTTACTTCAATAATTTCTGCATGTTTTTTTCCATTCATGTCTTCATACACAATAAAGAAATCAGGCACATATGTAGTTGCCTTTCCTGTTAGTGGATGTCTGTATGGGATTCTATGACTTTCACTGGCCCATCCTAATATGTTAGGATGTTTATCGCACATACGCATGAATTGTAGTTCCCATCCACTGCGATATATCGGCACACGTTTACCAAGATACTTTTCTTTGTTAACGGGTTCATATTTACCCTGTATATAGTTTCTAGCCATATGAGTATTTATGTTGCTTGAGTGGCGGGGATATCAACAACATGTATGTTTTCGGGTTGCCAAGTTGTAGTCCATACCACAGGTGCGCTTTCACTGTAATTTAGTGTGTCGCCGTTTACTTGAGTAAGTATACAATTTTTAAGTCTTGTTTGTCTAAATTGTGCTGTCCCAGCCATACCATTTTGTGTGATCATTATTTCTGGTACAAAATATCTTTTACCTGTGGGATCCAGACCTTTTGTAGTAGAGTGTAATGGATTGATTGGACTTTCTGTCCTTTCACTATAATCAGTAAACAAGTTAATGCCATTACCACTATTGTAGTAATTGGCAGTGTATCGTTTTAGAATGTCATGAAAGCTATTATCAAATGTGTCATAAAATGTTACACCAAGTGTTCCATAATTAAGTTTAGTTTGTACAACACGTTTTTGATTGTATTGGTTGACGATTTGCGTATCAAAGCTATAGCCCGGCAGTGTTAAGTCCTGTATACGAGTAAACTCAATAGGACTGCCAGCATCTGACAATGTAATACTAAGAGTAAAATTAAATTTTTGTCTTGGTACACCAGTCAGAAGACCTCCGGTAGTTCCTGTACCGAAGGCCTCTGTTGCGTGGTTACGAATCGACATGGCTAATTACGACTAACTATTATTGACCGTTAGCAGTTGCTACTAGTGTAGTATTACCAACGTTACCACCAGTGAATAGATCTCGTGTTCCTTCACCTAGATGTTGTGCGTTATCATAACGTAGTGTAACAGTAATTTGTTGTGCTTCACTAGTTGCATAGTTACTTTCGCCGTATGCTACGTTTTGAATATAGCAACCATATAATTCCCATTTGTCTAAGATAGTAGCAGTTGTATTGCCACCGTCTAGTGTTTCAATATTACACTGGAATTTATAAGAACCGCCACTTTTGGGACTTGCTTGGTTAACCATATCAATTTGACGACTCATTTGATTGTCAATTTCATTGATTACAGTGTTTGCTACATCGTCACGTATAACAATTGAAACAGCTTCCCATGTATGCTTACCTGCTAGGTAGATACGTGAGTTGTATGTGTCCAAAGTAACCTCGTCATGACTTAGTGTCGGACGTGTTACACTGATTACATTGCTTGTGATCACTTCACTTGTATCAAAACCAAATGATACACGGAAGCGATATTGCATTTTGGGCATAATAGTACCAGGTGCGCTATTGCTCGTTTTTGGTACACTTAAATTTGTTAAAACAGCCATTGTCTTTTCTCCTCTTATGAAAAAGTTTTGTTGTTATGTATATTTATGACTTTTAGCCAAAAAAAAAGACCGCCATTGGCGGTCTTTTAAATCTTAAGGTATTATCTTACGATAATGCACCAGTATTAACAATTCTAATTGGAATGTAAATAAATTCGGTTGACTTAGTAGGTGCAATCGCAATATCTACATACAATTCGTTACGGTCAATACGTGCTGGTGTGTTATTACTTTGGTCACAAACTACCGCAAAGTCAGTAACACCACGCTTAGTTAAGATGTCGCTCATAAAGCCTTCAAACACGACTGCAACTCTTGCACGTGTTGGTGTATCATTTGGCTCAAACAAGAATGGACGACTGATTTCATCAAATCGCTCTCTCAAGAACGCAACCAAACGTGCTACGTTAACACGGTCTAATGCACTTGTTGTACTGTGCAGTGATTTCTGTCCCCAAAACACAACACCCTCTGAAGGATATGTTGCAATTGGATTCAACTTGTTAGAATACATACTATCACGCTGTCCTTGACTCAATGCAACTGCTTTAAATTCATCTTCAGTTGTAATATAGCCAACAGCACTTGCGTTCTGTACAACACCACGTGTTAGACCAGCTGGAGCAAACCACTGATAAGAAATATTATCGTTGTATGCATACTGATACAATGCCATGTGTGTTGGTGGAACAGTTACAGTTACACCGGCTGGAGTTGTTGAACGTCCTGCTGGATAATAAACTGCACTATATGTATTTTTAGTAACAAGCCCATCTTCACCATTTTCACTTGCGCCAACACCTTGTACCCAAGCAGTTGCTTGTGTTGGTGTTTTTCTCATTGGTGCATCAATTAGGATAAATCCTGTTTCACCACGGTCACTGTTTAGTGCTACTAGCTCGTCGGTCATTTCTGGATAACCGGGTGCTGCTAATAGTGTAAAGTTGCGCATTGGATCACGTAAATCTTCATTACCAGCTACAGTTGCCTGTAATGCTACTGTAATAACTTTACGTTGTGCTAAACGACCAAATGCTCCACTACCATCTGCGTGGTTAGGGGCGGCATTGCGCCATGCACTGGCTGTTGAGTTCCAACTACGTACAGTATTTTTACTCATGCCCATGTTGATTGCCAACATACCAGTTGGGTATAGTTGATGATCTGGAGCACCAGTAATTGCTGTAATTGCACCACTTACTAAAGCAGTACGTGTTTGGTCAGTAAAGTCAGCAAACAATACACCGTCTTGTGTAGTTTGGTCTGCGTTGTCATGTAATACATGCATTATACCATTCCACTGGTATAATGATGGGCGTGAACGTTCTGCTGCGCCAGTGTTAACCCAAATATCGCCTGCAGTTAATGCACCGCCAACTTTGTTTTGTGTTGGTTCTGAAACAGCATATTGAATGTTTGCTTCTGCAATACGTTCCCAAGCACCACCACCACGTACTAATACGTCTAGGTCTGTGCGTGTGTCGTTGAACCACAATGTACCATTAGCAGGTATACCTGTTGGTTCTGCATCCTGTGCGTTTACTGTAGCAACAATTGGTGTCGAAGCATTACTTGCTGTATTGTTGATTGTAAATCCGCCAGTGGCGGCTGCAAACAACTCTAACTGAATATCACTGTTTGTAAGTGTGGCAATTGCTGCTACTGATGTACCGTCTTGCTTAACAAACGAACTACCGCCCTGAGTAGAAGTTACGCCTTCAACTGTTTCAGCACCAAATACGCCAGATGCACTCGCACTATATAGTGCTAGGTTGAGTCCGTTGCCTGGTGATGTTGTTTTGATCCATGTATCGCCTGTTGTTGGTGCTGCTGGTGCATCATAGTGTGCTGCATATGAAACTGTACCAGTTGATGAACTGTCTAGTTTTTCCCATGAACCGCCTACACCTTTAAAATAGTGTACAGCAAATTCTACGCCTGGGTCAACCAATACTGCAACTAGGTAGTTGCCGTTAACCACTGTGGCGATTGGTGCGTATGTACCAGCAGTTTCAGCGGCACTTGCGGCTGCATCAACTTCAACTGTGACTGATTGTAGTCCCCATGTTGTGCCGTTCCACTCATGTACGCCGTATTTACTTGCATCAGTATCTAACCAATATGTTCCGCCAGCAACTGCGCCAGTTGGTGCTGTTGCGCTGTGGATTAGGTCTGCTAGGTCAACGTCAGCACGAACAATATATGCTTGTGCGCCTTGTCCTAGAAAACTGTAAGCGGCTAATAAGCCGTACTCACTTGTTTCACTGCCTTCTGCGGCGGTGAATGTCGCATCACCAAAGAACTGTGTCAGTTCTCGTTGTGATGTAACAGGTACAACTTGGCCAGCATTTGCTGACTTCGTGTACTTTGCAATTCCGTCTGCTTCTGTACCAGTAGGGTCTGCTTTATCGGAACGTGTAGCAATCGCAATGAATGGGATTGTACCTGTTCCTGGAGATGCGTATGCACTCTCATCTACTACTGTTACGGAAACGCCTGGGGAAACTAAAGTAGCCATAATATATTCTCCTCTGAATCTTTCAGTGTTTTAGTAACTGTTTATATTTAGCAGAAGCATACTTATATAGGGCGGTTAAGGAGATAACTACGTACTTAATGTGTCCAAAACACTTTTTTCAAGCTCTTGTAGTGTGCCATTATTGGTCAAAATAATATCAAATGCACTGTCAACATCTACCCATGCCCACTCACTTTCGTGTACATCTGGAGGAATAAATCCTGTTGAATGTTGACGATCAATAAACCACTGCGGCGTGTCTCCTCTTCGGACTTGCCAAACTTGTCCTCCAAGTTCTGTTATGACTTTCATTTCATTTGGAAATCTAACATCTGGTATAACATATTTTTGATCTGGATTGTTTAATATTTGTTGCTTGACTAAACTAACCCAAACGCCATCGTAGAATCCATTACGCATACAGTCAGTACCAAACAACTGAAGTATCAGTCTTGGGCTTACCTCTGCGCCTGTTTCCTTGGTCCAATATTCATCAATGTGTTCACGCCACAAGCGGCTACGATCTGTGTCGCCTTCCAGCAGGTCACGTTCCCATCCAAATATTGCACTGACACCATCTTTTAGTTTGTCAGCAAAACTAATTTTTTCATATTGAAAATTTTGTACTAAAATATCGGCAACGGTACCTTTACCACTGCCGATTAAACCACACACGCCAATTACGTTCATTGTTGATGTTCGCTCCAAAAGTCATTCCACATTTCACTAACACCATCTTCAATATCTGATACACTCATACATGGACCCATTGGCTTGCTAAGATCAACTGCTCTTGTCATTGCTTCGTTTACATGTTCGGATTCTTTAATGATTTTAGATACTGTACCCCAAAAGGCTTCTTCAATATCCATTACGTACCCGCTCATTCCCATCTTGATCTCCCTTTATTAAAAAATGTTATTGTTAATTATACTGTACTCTTACAAAATGTTACCATGAGCTCTTTCGTGTAATGTCATTGACTCCTTAGTTCAAGTAATGTGGGCCAGTCCAAGCAACACTAAAGTCCTCAAAAATGTTACCACGAGCGGCATTTGTTGCTGGAGAATTGTAACTTGCAGCTTTAAGAATATCACCTTTTTTAAACTTAGGACCATCTTTTTTAACAATAAAGCCCCATACGCCATATTCACGCATAATCTTAATATACTTGCTGCCTTCTTTAATAGTAAAACTATCTTCAAAATTAGCAAGTGTTTTGCCAAAGTAACTGTCTGGCT